>Ga0209061_1001616_pt1 | contig 35365 bp, 33 predicted proteins | sample Coa_R1_10_FD_187157 | JGI IMG/M metagenome (GOLD analysis project Ga0209061, IMG submission 187157) | Surface soil microbial communities from Centralia Pennsylvania, which are recovering from an underground coalmine fire - Coalmine... | ecosystem: Environmental > Terrestrial > Soil >... | reverse complement strand
AGGCCGGCGTCAACCGCCCGCACGAGGAGATCGAGAAGGAGGTCGTCGCCCTCGTACGCGAGAAGATCGGGCCGGTCGCCGCGTTCAGGCTCGCCATCACGGTTGCGCGTCTGCCCAAGACGCGCTCGGGCAAAATCCTCCGCGGCACCATCAAGAAAATTGCCGACGGCGAACCCTGGACCATGCCCGCAACCATCGACGATCCGGCGATATTGGATGAAATTGCCGCGGCGCTGAAAGAGCATGGAATGGGCGCGTGAACGCCCTTCGACTTCGCCGCGACGCGCAGGCAACGGATCGTACCGCCCGGAACGCGCGGAACCTTGCGTCGATGCGATGGTTCCCGGAACACAGGTTCCCAACGGAGTGAATCGACGCCGTCTCGGCGAGGAGACCGCGGGAAGGGGACGCGATCGCGAGTTCAGGTGATCGCCTCCCGGTTGCTTCGCGGCGCTCGCCATGCCGGGCGATCTTCCCGCGGGCCGCGGCGAGCTCCCCTCCAGCCGCAGCCCGTCTTCCCGGTTCCCGTCTGTGACAAAACGATCACACCCGGAATGAAAATCGATCGTCCGTTCGCCCGGCCGTGATCTCGTCACGCCTGCGCCCTGATCGCCTGCCGGATTTGCACGATCGGGGACGCAGCCTTGATACGATCCGCCCGGGTTCGGAACCTCCTTCGATCGGTTGTCCTCGCAGCGACCGCCGCGATGCTCGCGGCCTGCGCGCAGCCGGCGGCGGTCGTCGACCGGGCGTCCTTGCACGCCGCGAGCCAACCGACCGCGATCGACGGCGCGCAGATCGAGTCGCCGAGGCACCCGCTCAGCGCGACGATCACGCACGCTCGCGACCGGACCAGGCGGCCGGTGGGAACGGCACGCACGTCGTACGGCGTGGCGAGTTTCTATGCGGACGGACAGAAGACGGCGAACGGCGAAAGGTTCGATCCGAACGCGCTCACCGCCGCTCACCCGACGCTGCCCTTCGGCACCCGCTTGCGTGTGACGAATCTCGCGACCGGCCGCTCGGTGACGGTGCGCGTCAACGACCGCGGACCGTTCGTTCCCGGCCGCATCGTCGATGTGTCATATTCGGCGGCGGCAAGCCTGGGCATGGTGGGACGAGGCGTGGCGAAGGTCAAACTCGAGGTCGTGCAGTAGTCGGCGGGCGCGCATGTCGGTTGTGGCGGGACCGCCGCTTTCAGCGACGGTCTTCGGTGACCGTGCCGCGCGCCGGTCGGCTTCCGAGCCCGGGCACGATCCGCGCTCGACGGCGCGACCGCGGACGGGCATTCTGCCGCCCGGTCATTCGCTCCCCCGCTCGCGCCGCTGTCTCGGCGGCTTCGGCGCCCGCGGCCGGGACAGAACGGACGGCCTGTTGCAAGCCAATGTCTAGGCCGACCGGCCGCATTTCCCCTATAATCGTACACGCATGAGCCCGCCGCAGACGAGCCGCCGGGGACGTTTTCCCGCCCTTACCCCGCGCCAGGTGCTGATCATCGTGCACGACATCGCCGCCACCGCCGCGGCGATCGTGCTCACCTTCGCCGTGCGGTTCGAACAGGAGGCATTCGTCTCGCGTCTGCCGGCGCTCAAGTATCTGCCCCTGTTCCTGGTCTACGCTGCCGGCATCCATTTCATCTTCGGCCTGCACCGCAACAAGTGGCGCTTCACCTCGCTGCCCGACCTCTACAACATCTTCCGCGCCGCGAGCATGCTCGCCGTCTCGCTGCTGGTGCTCGACTACGTGCTGCTCGCGCCGAACGTCCTCGGCCATTTCTTCTTCGGCAAAATCACCATCCTGCTCTACTGGCTGCTGCAGATGTTTCTGCTCGGCGGCAGCCGGATCGCCTACCGTTATTTCCGCTATACGCGCACGGTTCAGCGGGCGCGGGTCGCCAATGCCGCGCCGACGCTGCTGCTCGGTCACGCCGCCGACGTGGAAGTGCTCCTGCGCGCGATCGAAAGCGGGGCGGCGAGGCGGATCTGGCCGCTCGGCGTGCTCTCGCCCTCCCATGCCGACCGCGGACAGTCGATCCGCGGCGTCCCGGTGCTCGGCGAAATCGACGACCTCGAGCGCATTGTGGCCGATCTGGAACGCCACGGGACGCGGGTGACGCGGCTCGTCTTTGCGCCTTCGGCGCTCTCGCCGCAGGCGCGTCCGGAAGCGGTGCTGGTGCGCGCGCGCCGGCTCGGTCTTACCGTCAGCAAGCTGCCGGCGCTCGACGCCGCCGGCCCGGCGGTCACACTCGCGCCGGTCGCGGTCGAAGATCTTTTGCTGCGGCCGAGCGTCACCATCGACTACCGCCGGCTTGAGCGCTTCGTCGCCGGCAAGTCGGTGGTGGTCACGGGCGGCGGAGGCTCGATCGGCGCGGAGATCTGCGACCGGGTCATCGCTTTCGGCGCCGCGCGACTTCTGGTGATCGAGAATTCCGAGCCTGCGCTGCACGCGGTCGCGGAGACGTTCGCCGCAAGGCCGGGCCGCACGGAATTTTCCGGTCACATTGCCGACATCCGCGACCGCGACCGCATCATGCGCCTGTTCGCGCGCTTCAAACCGGACATCGTCTTCCACGCCGCCGCTCTCAAGCACGTGCCCTTGCTCGAACGCGACTGGGAAGAGGCGGTCAAGACCAACGTGTTCGGTTCGGTCAATGTCGCCGACGCGGCGGCGGCCAGCGGTGCCGCCGGGATGGTGCTGATCTCGACCGACAAGGCGATCGAGCCGGTGTCGGTGCTGGGGGCCACCAAGCGGCTCGCGGAGATGTATTGCCAGGCGCTCGATGCCGACTTCGCCCGTCGCGGCGCCGCCATGCGACTCATCGCCGTGCGCTTCGGCAATGTGCTGGCGTCGAACGGCTCGGTGGTGCCGAAGTTCAAGGCGCAGATCGAAGCCGGCGGCCCCGTCACCGTCACGCATCCCGACATGGTGCGCTATTTCATGACCATCCGCGAGGCTTGCGACCTCGTGGTCACCGCCGCGAGTCACGCGCTCGGTTCCGCGCGCAGCGACGTCTCCGTCTACGTGCTCAACATGGGCCAGCCGGTGAAGATCGTCGACCTGGCCGAACGCATCATCCGCCTGAGCGGGCTCGAGCCGGGCCAGGACATCGACATCGTGTATACCGGCATCCGACCGGGCGAACGTCTGCACGAAGTCCTGTTCGCGCGCGGGGAGGCGAGCGCCGAGATCGGCATTCCGGGAATCGTCGCGGCCAAACCGGTGCAGCCGTCGCTCGAAGCCGTACGCGCCTGGATGGCGATGCTGGATCAGGGGCTCGCCCGCGGCGAGCGCGCCGCAATCGACAAGGTGCTGCGTGAGGCCGTGCCCGAATTCCGCGGCGAGGCGGCCTAGGAGCCGGGGAAGCGCGGCGAAGGCGGCGCACGCAGGAGAGAGCGCAGGAAAGGGCCGGCAGCCATGGACCTAGCCGCTTATTTCACAGCCGAATTCGCCGAGCACCATGCCGCGGCGCGCAAGACGGAAGCGGCATTGGCAAGTGCCTTTGCCGGGCTCGCCGCGGCCTGCGCGGGGGCGCTGCGCGCCGGCGGCAAGCTCCTGTTCTTCGGCAACGGCGGCAGCGCCGCGGACGCACAACACCTCGCGACGGAGCTGACGATCCGTTACAAGCGCGATCGCCCGGCCATTGCCGCGCTGGCGCTCACCACCGATACCTCAACCCTGACGGCGGCCGGCAATGACCTCGGCTTCGAGCGCATCTTCGCCCGCCAGATCGAGGCGCTCGGGCGGGAGGGCGACGTCGCCATCGCCATTTCCACCTCGGGCAGGAGCGCCAATATCCTCGCCGCGCTGCGGCAGGCGCGGGCGCAGCGGCTCGTGACCGCGGCCTTCGCCGGCAAGGGCGGCGGCGACCTCAGGGGTCTTGCCGACCATCTCCTCGTGGTGCCGTCGGATACCACCGCCCGCATCCAGGAAATGCACATTCTGCTGGGCCATATGCTGTGCGGGGCGCTGGAGCGGGAGCTCGGCCTTGTCGCCGCCGGCTGAAGCCACTCTCGCGAAAGGCGCGCGGCAGATGGTTCTTGCGCGGGTTTCGCATCGGGAAAACGGCACTTCGGGCTGAGAAATCACCTTGACTCCGGGGTGTACGGCCGTTTCCCTTTCGCAGAGGGAGAAACGAGCCATGGACGCAAAGATCCTCCGGGGGCCGGGCGCGCAGGCCGACAGGGCAGGCACGGGCGACCGCCACAGCATTCAGTCCGTCGATCGGGCGCTCTATCTTCTGGAGACCATCGCCGATGCCGGCGGCGAAGCGAGCCTCACCGACCTTGCCCGGCGCACCGGGCTCAATATTTCCACCTGCCATCACCTGCTTGCCACGCTCATCAAGCGCGGATTCGTCGTCAAGGTGCCGAGCCGCCGCCTGTACGGGCTCGGCAACCGGATCTTCGTCCTGAGCCGCGCCTGCCTGCAGGTCGACCTGCCGCGCCGCGCCGAGCCCTATCTCGATGCGATCAACCGGGCGACGGGCGAGACCGTGCATCTTGCCGCCTTGCAGGGCGATGCCGTCATCACGCTCGCGGTGCGCGAGGCGCGCCACGCGGTGAGGGTCGGCACCGGCAGGGTCGGCAAGGTCGAGGCGCTGCACGCGACGTCGGTCGGCAAGGCGATCCTCGCCTGGCTGCCCGAGGACGAGATCCGGCGCATCCTCGCGCCCGGCCTGAAGCGCTACACCAAGAACACCATCACCGATCTTCCGGCATTGCTGGAGTCGCTTCGCATCGTGCGCCGCAACGGCTATGCGATCGATACCGAGGAATATCTGCCCGGCGTGATCTGCATCGGTGCCGCCATCCGCGATCAGGCCGGCACGGTGATCGGCGCGATCAGCGCCTCGACCCCGACGATGCGCGCCGACGAAGCCCATCTCGCGCTGATGCGGGACGAGATCTGCGCCGCCACCCGTTCGCTGTCGGCGGAATTCGGCGCGCCCAGTGCCCAGGGCGGCGCCGCGCAGGCGGTCGCCGGGTGAGCCGTCGATCGCGTCGTTAAGGGGAGTTCCGGATGTATGCACCGCCGGGCGTGAAGACCAACCACAACGAATTCCCGATTCCGGAACGCATGCGGGCGTGGGTGCTGGGCGGGCCCGGAGAGCTTGCCATGACGACCAAACCGACGCCGGTGCCGCGGCGGGCGGAAGTGCTCGTGCGCATCGACGCCGTGGCGATCTGCGCGACCGATCTCGACGTCATCTATCACGGACCTCCGGCGCTGATCCAAGGCGGTCTGCCGTTCAACAAGAACTTCACGCCCGGCCACGAATATATGGGAACCGTCGTGGCGCTCGGCCCAGGCGTCGACGAATACCGGATCGGCCAGCGCGTCGCGGTCGAAATCCACGCCGGCTGCGGTCAGTGCAAGCGTTGCCGTGCGGGCATGTATACGTCGTGCCACAATTACGGCCTCAATTACGGCGAGGTCGACAAGGGCCACCGCGCCAACGGTTTTACGACCGACGGCGGCTTCTGCGAATATCAGGTCAACAACATCAATACGTTGGTGGCGATCGCCGACACCATGTCCGACGAGGAGGGGACGCTCGTCGTCACCGCCGGCACGGCGATGTACGCCCTCACCGAACTGGGCGGTCTGGTTGCCGGCGAGAGCGTCTGCGTCACCGGACCCGGTCCGATCGGATTGATGACGGTCGCCGTGGCCAAGGCACTCGGCGCCCAGCCCGTGATCCTCACCGGCACGCGCGACAATCGACTCGAGATCGGCAAAAAGCTCGGCGCCGATCACGTGGTCAATATCCGGCGGACGCCGGACGTGGTGGCCGAGGTGAAGAGGCTCAACGGCGGCAAGGGCGTCGACTATGTCGTGGAATGTTCGGCCGCGACCTCCGCGGTCAACGACGCCGTGCACATGGTCAACCGCGGCGGCCGGGTGTGTCTCGCGGCCTTCGCTCACGACGAGGTGCCGGTCGATGTCGCCCATATCGTGCGCAACAATATCTACCTCTACGGCATTCGCGGCGAAGGTCGCAGCGCCACGCACCGCGCCGAAGCCTACATGCGGCAAAAGCGTTTCGACGCGACCTTGATCCATACCCACACGTTTTCCCTTGACGATTTGCCGACGGCAATCCGCTACGCCAAGGACCGCGTCGAGGACGCCATCAAGGTGGTGGTCAAGGCGAGGCAAGGCCTGTCTCCGTCATTGCGAGGCGGCGAAGCCGCCGAAGCAATCCAGGCGGGCCGGCCCGCGAGTCATGGGCGGGAGGCGTAATGGGCTGCCCTGCGCAATTCTGGATTGCTTCGCGCTCGCTTGGCTCGCGCTCGCAATGACGGCGGGGCGGCCGTGCCGCGAGTCACGGGCGGGAGGCGGGGCACCGCCCTATCCACCGTCATTGCGAGGCGGCGAAGCCGCCGAAGCAATCCAGGCGGGCGGGCTCGCGCGTGACGGGTCGACCTCACCGCCATCCGCGCGGGCGCCGGTCACGGCGCGCGGATCGTCCCTCCCGGGTCGCGCACGAGGCGCCGCTGCAGCGGGAGCATCTGCCAGCCGAGGCGCTCGACGATCAGTCCCCAGATGCCCTTCGGCGCCGCCAGCATGACCGCGATCGCGACCGTGCCCATCATCATGAGATACAGGCTGCCGAGATCGGCGAGCGTCTGCCGCAACAAAAAGAACACGACCGTTCCGATGATCGGCCCCTCGATGCGACCGATGCCGCCGATGACGACGATGAAAATGACGAAGGCGGTCCAGTCATTGACGCTGAAAGCGGTGTCCGGCGAGATGCGCAGTTTCATCAGGAAGATCAGCGCGCCGATCATCGCGGTGCCAAGCGCGGTGAGCACGTAGACGGTGAATTTGAGCCGTCGCACGTCGACGCCGTTGCTCTGCGCGGCGAGCTCGTTGTCGCGGATGGCGGTGAGTGCGAGACCGTGGCGCGAGCGCAGCAGAACGAAGATCGCGAGGAGAACGGCGACGGTGAGCGCCAATGCCAGCCAATAGATCTCGAGCTCCCGCCACTGGCGCGTCGGCGCCATGGCGACGACGAGCGCGGCCGGCAGGCTGATGCCGGATCCGCCGCCGAGCGCGGAGATCTGCGAGGCCAGCAGGCGGAACACTTCCGCCATGACCCAGGTGCCGATGGCAAAATAGGCGCCGCGCAGACGGAAGATCAGCACGGCAACCGGAAGCGAAACGAGCGCCGCGACCGGGCCGGCGATGAAAACGGCGGCCAGGGGCGGCACCCCGAACTGGATGCCGAGGGCGAACAGCAGATAGCCGCCGAGGCCGACGAAGGCCTGCTGGCCGACGGAGACGAGGCCGGCATAGCCGGCAAGCAGGTTCCAGAGGCTTGCCAGCGCGACATAGGTGAACATTTCGGCGAGGAGCCTGAGCGTCGCGCGATCGCCCCAGAGCGGCGCCGCTGCAAGCGCGAGGAGGCTCACGCCGATGACGGCAAGGCCGACGCGGCTCGATCGCGACGCATGTTCGACGCGGCTCATCCCGACACCTTGGGGAACAGTCCCTGCGGGCGAAGCGCCAGGATCGCGAGGAACGCGATATGACCGGCGAGCACCTGCCAGCCGGGGTCGAGCCGCGCGCCGATCGCCTGCGCCACGCCCAGGATGATGCCGCCGGCGAGCGTCCCCCACATGTTGCCGAGACCGCCGATGATCACCGCCTCGAAGCCGAAGATCAGCCGCGCCGGACCGATCGCCGGGTCGAAATTGCTGCGCACCGCAAGGAACACGCCGGCGATCGCGACGACCGCAAGCGAGAGCGCCATGGCCAGGGCGAACACGTGCCGCGTGTTGAGGCCCATCAGTTGCGCCACGGCCTGGTCGTCGGATGTGGCGCGGAAGGCGCGGCCGAGGGCGGTCTTATAGAACAGGGCCTGCAGCGCCGCGATGACGAGGATCGCGACCGCGAACTGGATGAGCGGCAGATAGCCGATCCACAGGCCCGGCACGAGCTGCGCGGTCAGCACCTCGATCGCGCCGGCCTGCAGTTTGCGGCTGTCGGCGGTGAACACTTCCAGCAGGCCGTTCTGAATGATGACCGACAGGCCGAAGGTGACGAGCAAGGGCGGCAGCAGATCCTCGCCGAGGGTGAAATTGAGCAGTCCCCGCTGCAGGGCGTACCCGACGAGCGCCATGAGCGGCACGACGACGGCAAGCGACGTCAAGGGATCGACGCCGAGCGCCTGCGTCACCATGAGCGACACATAGGCGGCGAGCACGATGAGATCGCCGTGTGCGATGTTGACGAGTCGCATGACCCCGAAGATCAGCGACAGGCCGACCGCGAACATGGCATAGAGCCCGCCGGTGAGCACGCCCTGCACCACGACGTTGAGCCACTCGGTCATCGCTGTCATATCCCGAAATAGGCCGCGCTGATGGTCTCGCGCGTCAGCTCGCGGGTCGCCCCCTGCAGCGCGACGCGGCCTTCCTGCAGGCAGTAGGCGCGACCGGCCGCCTTCAGCGCCTGGACGATGTCCTGCTCGACGATGACGAGCGACAGGCCTTCCGCCACGATGCGCGGGATCCGTGCGTAGATGTCGCGCACCACGATGGGCGCGAGGCCGAGGCTGATCTCGTCGCAGAGCAGGAGCCGTGGATTGGACATCAGCGCGCGGCCGATGGCCGCCATCTGCTGCTGCCCGCCCGAGAGCGCGGTCGAGGGCAGGCGACGGCGCTCGGCGAGCGCGGGGAAGAGGTCGTAGACGCGCCCGAGCGTCCACGGTCCGGGGCGTTTGAGCTGCGCGCCGATCAGCAGGTTTTCTTCAACCGTCAGCGAGGGAAACAGCCGGCGTCCTTCCGGCACCAGCGCCACGCCGCGCCTGACGACCTCGAATGCGGGGCTGTGCGTGATCGAGGCGCCGTCGAGCCGAATCTCGCCGCGCCGGGGATGCATCAGGCCCGCGATGCTTCTGAGCAGCGTGCTCTTGCCCGCGCCGTTGGCGCCGATCACGGCGACCACTTCCCCCGCGTCGACGCGCAAAGACACGCCGAACAACGCCTGGAAATCGCCATAGAAGACGTCGATGCCGCGCACGTCGAGCAGGGTTTCAGCCATCGGCGGCGATCCCCATGTAGATCTCCGCCACCTGCGAGGAGCGGATCACCTCCCGCGGTTCGCCTTCGGCGATGAACTTGCCGCCGTGCAGGACGAGCAGGCGGTCGATGCTGGCAAGCAGGGCGTGCACGACGTGTTCGATCCACACGATCGATACGCCGGAGGCGCGCACGTCCTTGATGAGCTCGACGAGCGTGCCGCATTCGTGCTCGGTCAGCCCGCCGGCGACTTCGTCGAGCAGCAGCACGCGTGGCCTGGTCGCAAGCGCGCGGGCAAGCTCGAGCCGCTTGCGGTCGAGCAGCGTCAATCCGCCGGCGGTCCGGTTCGCCTTGTCGGCAAGCCCGCAGCGCTCGAGCAGATCGGCCGCGCGGCCATAGACCGCCGCTTCCGGTTCGCCGCCGCCGAAGGCCGCGGCCACGACGACGTTCTCGAACACCGTCATGCCGACGAAGGGCTGGGGAATCTGGAACGCCCGGGCGAGGCCCTTGCGGCAGCGCCGGTCCGGCGGAAGCCTGGTGATGTCCTCGCCCGCGAACAGCACGCGTCCGGTATCGGGAGCGAGCGTGCCCGCGGCGATGCCGAACAGGGTGGTCTTGCCGGCGCCGTTGGGTCCAATGATGCCGAGCGCTTCGCCCGCGTCGAGCCTCAGAGAAATCCGGTCGGCGACGACGAGGGCGCCGAAACGCTTGGATATGCTGTCGAGCGCAAGGAGCGGAGCCATTGTGGTCGTCAGGTCAGCGGCTTCAGCTTGCCGCCGACCGGAATCATCGGCGCCGACTGGTTCTCCGCGATCACGAGGTCGAACTTGCCGTCCTTCTGCCGCACCCATTGGCCGGCGACGAGCGGTGTCTTCGTCACATTCTTCACCGGTTGTCCGGTCCAATGCACGGGCCCGACGATCGACGCATAGTTGGTGGTGGTGATGGCTTCCAGGATCGACCGCGGATCGTGCAGGTTCTTCGCCCGTCTGAGGACGTCGATCGCGACTTCGAACAGCGCGTGCTGATAGCCGATGGGCTGCGTCCACGGCCGGCCGGTGGCGCGCATATAGGCGTCGGTAAGCTGCCTTGCGCTTTGCCCGGTGAGGCCGGACCTGAAGGGGAAGTTCGGCGTCCACCAGATTTCGGTCGACAGCCCGTCGCCGCGCGCGCCGAGCGCTTCGACGGCCGAGGGGAAGAGCAGCGCCTTGCCGATGGTGACGATCTTGGGCTTGAACCCCTGTTGCGCCGCCTGCGACCAGAAGGTGGCGAAGTCGGGCGGGATCATGTTGCCGACCACCATCTCCGCGCCGGCCGCCTTGAAGGCGGAGATCTGCGAGGTGAAGTCATTGTTCATGACCTGGTAGCGGCCGGGATCGATCAGCCGGTAGCCGGCCTTGCTCAGCGCCGGCGGAAGGCCGTGCTGCGGGTCGCCCCAGGCATTGCCGTCGGCGTCGTTCGGGAACAGCCCGCCGACCACCTTGTTGGTGGGAAGCTCCGCCCACATCGGCAGGTAGGAGGCGATCACGTCCTCCAGGCCCCAGAAGAAGTGATAGGTCCAGGTGAAGCCCTTCTTCGGATCGCCCTTGCGGCCGAAGAAATAGGGCTGCCACGGACAATTGGTCGTCACGCAAGGCGTTTCGTTGACTTCGGCCTGGTCGGCGACGGGGTTGGTCGTGTCGGGGGCGGCCGAGGCGACGATCAGGTGGACCTTGTCGCCGAGAATGAGCTCGGAGGCGACCTCGGCGGCGCGGCTGCCGCTCGACTGGCTGTCCTTGGAGATGATCTCGACGGGGTAGGTCTTGCCGTTGTTCTGCAGGCCCTGTGCGAGAAGGCCGCGCACCTGTTCGAGGATGAACGCATCGGCCTCGCCGAAGCCCGCGAGCGGGCCGGTCTTGGGGCTCACATGGCCGATCTTGATGACGGCGGATTGGGCATTCGCCGGCAACAGGCGCAGAACGGCGGGTGCGGCCGCCATGCCGAGGCCGCGTTTGATGAGCGTGCGTCGTGAAATCGTCCCGTCGACCATGGTCTCCTCCCTTTGCTGCGGTTCAGGCCTCCTCGCTGCGCGCCCGCATGAGGTGCCGCAGCACTTTCGAACGAAGCGCGGCCTGCTGATCCGGCGTCCATTGGCGGAAGCCTTCGCCCGACTTGAAACCGAGCCTGCCCTCCCGCACCAGTCTTTCGAGATAGGGCGAAGGCGCCGGCCGGTTGTCGATCGCCGGCAACACCGTCCGGTGAATCGCCAGCGTCAGATCGGTGCCGACGAGGTCGGCGTTCTCGAGCGGCCCGAGCACCGCGAGGCGACGGCCGAACGAGTTCTTGATCACCATATCCACCGTCTCGGCGTCGCAGATGCCGTTCTCGACGAGGGCGATCGCCTCGCGCCAGAGCGCGTGCTGCAGGCGGTTTCCGATGAATCCGGGCACGTCCTTTCGGACATGGGCGGGCTTCTTGCCCGCGGCCGCATGCAACGCCATGGTGGAGGCGACGACAGCGGGGCTCGTCCATCGCGTTTCGATCACCTCGACGAGCGGCACGAGATAGGGAGGATTCCACCAGTGCGTGCCGAGGGCGCGCTCGCGGCGCGCGAGGCCTTGCATGATCTGCGTGATCGGAATGACCGACGTGTTGCTGGCGAGGATCGTCTCGGGGCCGACGTGCCGCTCGATCTCCGCGAACAGCGCCTGCTTGAGAGAAAGGTCCTCGGACACGGCCTCCACCACATAGTCCGCCCCGCGCACGGCACGCGCAAGATCGGCGACCGGCGTCACGCGCTCGGCGGCACGCGGATCCTCGCCGAGATCGTGGAGATTGGCGAGGATGCGCGCCTTGGCGCTCGCCAGGTTGGCCGCGACGGAATCGTGGATCCTCACCTCGTGGCCGGCGAGCGCGAAGACCTGGGCGATGCCGTGACCCATCAGGCCGGCCCCGATCACGGCGATTTTTGCCTTGTCCGCGCCCATGGTCACGCCCCGCCGTCGCGGAGCGATCGGCACGGCGACGCTTCGGCGCGGCGATCCGCCGTGCCGCGCCGCCTGCGCGCGAGGCGCGCCCGCGCGGCTTGCACGCGCATACGGGTGCCGCGGCGGGCTGCGTCGGGGCGCATCGTCATCCCGCCGTATAGCCGCCGTCGGCGTAGAGGACGTGGCCGGTGTAGAAGTCGGACGCCTTGGAGGCGAGGAAAAGGAGCGGCCCTGCGAGATCCTCCGGCTCGCCGAGTCGGCCCTTCGGTACGCGCGCGAGGAAGCCCTTGCGGACGGCCTGAGCCCGCTCGGTGTCCTCGTACATCCACGCCGTGAGCGGCGAGCGGAACACCGTGGGTCCGAGGGCATTGACGGTGATGCCGCTCTCGCCCCATTCGCAGCCGAGCGCCTTGGTGATGCCGTCGACCGCCGCCTTCGACGCGCAATAGGCGGTGTAGCCGGCGGGATGGCCGAGCAGGCCGCGCGCCGAAGAGGTGAGGATCACCTTGCCGCCCTCGCCCTGCTTGAGCATCTGCCGACCGGCCGCGCGCGCCATCAGCCATGACTGGTTGACATTGGCGTCCATCACCTCGCGGAAATCGTCGTAACTCTGGTCGACGATCTTCGATACCTTGTTGAGGCCGGAGGCGACGACGAGAATGTCGAGCCGTCCGAATTTGTCGACCGCCGCCTTGACGATCCTGTCGCAGTTTTCCTCGGTCGAAGGCCGCAGCGCGACGATCTCGGTCTTGGCGCCGAGCCGCTCACATTCGGCCGCAACCTTCTTGAGCTCGTCGATCCGGCTTGCCGACAGCACGACATGGGCGCCGGCGCCGGCAAGCGTTCTCGCCGCGAGCGAGCCGAACGCGCCCGAGGCACCCACGACAATGGCGACCTTGCCGCGGATGTCGAACAAGGAGAGCGGATTCTTGAGGAATTCTTCGGACATCTGGAGCCTCCCCGAACTCGCGGCTGCCGTGCCTCGCCGGGCCCGCAACCGTCACTCGTCAATGTGATCATCCCGCCGCCGGCGCGTCACGCCGTCGCGGCGCGTCGTCTCACTTTGCGGGCGCCGCGGCCACCGCGACGAGAATGGTGCATACCTCGCTGCCGCGGTTGACGATCTCGCGCGTCTCGTTGGGCGCGATGAACACGGTGTCGCCCGGCCGCGCCACTTCCTGCCTGCCGCCGGCGATCACGGTGAGCTCGCCCTTGAGCACGTGGTAGATCTTCTCAGGTGGCGAGGCATCGGGACCGGCGCCGCCGCCGGGCTGGAAGTGCGAGATGCCGAAGAGCAGGTTCTGCGAACCGCCCGTCTCGGCACCGAAGATGCGCAGCGATTCGTAGTTGCGATGGTTCGGCGCTTCGTAGGGCTTCGCCTCGGTCAGCCTGCGGACGATCATCAGAAGCTCCTCCCGCGCTCGATGCGATATTTGCCCTCTGGATCGATGATCGCGACGAGCCGCACGATGCATCCGTCACCCCGTTCCCAGTTCCAGGGGAAGAACGCGAAGGTGCAACGCTTGCCGGTGACCTTGTCGATGTCCCCGCCGACATTCTCGATCCCGAGAATGCCGTTCTTGAACAGGATGCGATGGACGGGCTCCCATTCGGGAAAGTCATCCTTCCAGTTCCGCCCGCCCGACCACTCGTAATATTCCTTTTCGAGATGCGGATGCAGGGGACCGTTGCGTTGCGGGCCGATGGCGGTCGCGAGCGGATGATCGTTCGCCTGCGTATCGTGGCCGACCACCTTGACCTTTTTCTCGACGAACCACTCGCCGGCTGAGGGCACGAAGCCGGGCGCGTAGCAGAAATATTCCTCGCTGTCCTCGTATTTGTGGTGCCACCCGGTGTTGACGATCACCACGTCGCGCGGGCGCACGGCCTTGCCGCATGCCTTTTCGAGATCATCGCCCGTAATCGGCTCCCATTTGTTCTTGGGGATCGACACCACGATGCCCGAGCCGAAGAAATGCGGCAGCGGCACCTCGTCGATGAAGGGCGTGCCTTGGACGACGTGCGCCGGCGCGTCGATATGCGTGGTGTTGTGCATCGAGGTGGTGATGCGTTGCGACAGCACGCCCGATTTCGCCATGTAGTGGATGCGCTCGATCTTGACGTCCTCGAAATAGGGCCAGTTCGGGGATTGATATCCGAAGCGATGGGACAAATTGTAGAACTCAAGTCCCATGCTGTTCTTGAGATTCTCTTCGAGCATCACGCCGCGAATTCGCTTGGCCACGGTTTCCTCCTCCATGTTGCTCGTCGCATGATCTTTGCCGCGAACCGGACCTCGTGCCCCTTGGCGGAGCCCGCGGGCCGCGCGCTCAGGTCATCGTCGATCTGATGCGCTCCTCCAGCGCGCGCTTGGTGGCGACGAGACGTTCGGCGATCGCCGCCTCACGGTCGCTGAAGCGCTGCGTCGGCACGGGCACGGAAATCGCAACGGCATTGCCGAGCGGGTCGCGCAGCGCCACGCCCGCCGCGCATATGCCGAGCGTGTGTTCCTCGCGGTCATAGGCGACCCCGGTGCGGCGCACCACCGCGATGTCCTTCAGCAGCGCGTCGAGGCGCACCAGCGTCTTCGGCGTGCGCGCCTCGTACGCACGGCCGATGAGCTTCTCGATCGCGGCGTCGGTGAGCTCGGCGAGATAGGCCTTTCCGTTGGCGGTGCAATGCAGCGGGAAGGTCTCGCCGACCGCCGAGACCGTGCGCAGGCGCTGCGATCCGATCACCTGGTCGATGAAGACGAGATGATCCTTCTTCACCGTGGACAGGTCGACGGTCTCGCGCAGGTCCTCCGACAGCCGCTCGAGATATGGCCGCGCCAGCGCGACGAAATCGCTGCGCACCGAGGCGGCAAGCCGCAGGATCGTCGGGCCGAGGCGCACGCGCCCGTTCGGCGTCGCCGCGATCACCAGCTTCTCGCTCTCGAGCGCGGCGACGATGCGCTGCACGGTCGAGCGCGCAAGTTTCACCCGTTGCGCGATCTGACCGAGGCTCAGGCCGGCGTTTTCCTCCTCCAGCGCGCGCAGGATGGTCGCCGCGCGCGCGATCACCTGCACGCGATTTTTTCCGTTGACGACGAGGCGATCGCTCATGGCGCTGCGCTCAAACCGAACCTGTGCCGCGCGGCCGCCGGGCCGCCTTGCAATACGGGACACAATAGCTCAAAATCCGATACAGTTGGAAGACCGAAGATGCGCCGGCGCGCCGGCGGAGGGGAGGGGTCCATGGTGAAAAAGATCGCGCTCGAGGAGCATTTTCTCGACCCGGCCACCGAACCCTACTGGCATCCGACCATGGTCGACGTCGCGCCGGAGAAGAAGGCGCAGCTCTACCGCGCGCTCACCGATTTCGACGACGCGCGCCTCGCCATGATGGAGCGGACGGGAATCGCGCACGCGGTCCTCGCGGTCGCGGGTCCCGGCGTGCAGGCCGAGCGCGACGCCGCGACCGCCGTGCGGGCGGCGCGCGCCGCCAATGATTTCCTGGCCCGGCAGGTGCAGAAGCGGCCGGACCGCTACTCCGGCTTCGCGCATCTTGCGATGCAGGACGCGCGCGCAGCCGCCGACGAGCTCGAACGCTGCGTGCGCGAACTGAAGTTTCGCGGGGCCATGATCAACGGCCACACCAACGGACGTTATCTCGACGACCCGGCCTATGAACCGTTCTGGGAACGCGCCGCGGACCTGAACGTGCCGATCTATCTGCACCCGGCCGATCCGGTCGTGCCGCTGCCCGCGATCGCCGGCTACAACGTGCTCGCGCGCCCGATGTGGGGCTGGGGCGTCGAGACGGGCTCGCACGCCCTGCGCATCATCTGCGGCGGCGTCTTTCATCGCCACCCCAAGGCGAGGCTCGTGCTCGGCCACCTCGGCGAAACGCTGCCGTTCCAGCTGTGGCGCTTCGACAGCCGCTCCGCGCCCTACGGCTGGAAACTGCCCAAGCCGCCGTCGCAGTATCTCAAGGAGAACGTCTGGGTGACGACGTCGGGCATGTACGACCTGCCGCCGCTGCGCTGCTCGCTCGACGCGCTCGGGCGCGAGCGCGTGATGTTCTCGGCGGATTATCCGTTCGACTGGACGGGCTGCGAGTTCATCGACACGGTGCCGCTCGACGAGGACGTGCGGGCCGACGTCGCGTACAACAACGCGGCGAGGCTGCTCGGACTGTGACCGTTCAGGCCGGTCGCATGCGCCGCCGTCACAAGGCCTTGTTGCTCTCCTTAACCGCCGCCGCATCGACATAGACCTCGCCGCCCATGCGGCGGAAGGTCTCCGACATCCGCGCCATGCCCTGCTCGCGGTCGTTGAGCGCGGCGGCGAAATCGCGCACGTCCTGGGTGATCTTCATCGAGCAGAACTTGGGTCCGCACATCGAGCAGAAGTGCGCGAGCTTGTGCGCTTCCTTGGGCAGCGTTTCGTCATGCATCGCGCGCGCGGTTTCCGGGTCGAGCGAGAGGTTGAACTGGTCCATCCACCGGAACTCGAAACGCGCGCGCGAGAGCGCGTCGTCGCGCAACTGTGCCGCCGGATGACCCTTCGCAAGGTCGGCGGCGTGCGCGGCGATCTTGTAGGCGATCACGCCCTGCTTGACGTCGTCGCGGTCCGGAAGGCCGAGATGTTCCTTCGGCGTGACGTAGCAGAGCATCGCCGTGCCGAACCAGCCGATCATGGCCGCGCCGATGGCCGAGGTGATGTGGTCGTAGCCGGGGGCGATGTCGGTCGTGAGCGGCCCCAGCGTATAGAACGGCGCCTCGCCGCATTCCTTGAGCTGCTTGTCGACGTTGACCTTGATCTTGTGCATGGGGATGTGGCCGGGTCCTTCGATCATGACCTGGCAGCCTTTCGCCCATGCGATCCTGGTGAGCTCGCCGAGCGTTTCGAGCTCCGCGAATTGCGCACGGTCATTCGCGTCGGCGATCGAACCGGGACGCAGACCGTCGCCGAGCGAGAACGACACGTCGTATTTCCGCATGATGTCGCAGATCTCTTCGAAGCGTTCGTAGAGGAAGCTTTCCTTGTGGTGGGCGAGGCACCATTTGGCCATGATCGAGCCGCCGCGGCTGACGATCCCGGTGACGCGGTCCGCGGTGAGATGGATGTAGCCGAGCCGCACCCCGGCGTGGATGGTGAAGTAATCGACGCCCTGCTCGCACTGTTCGATCAGCGTGTCCTTGTAGACCTCCCAGTCGAGCTTGACCGGATCGCCGTTAACCTTCTCGAGCGCCTGGTAGATCGGCACCGTGCCGATGGGCACCGGCGAATTGCGGATGATCCATTCGCGCGTGGTATGGATGTTGCGCCCGGTGGACAGGTCCATCACCGTATCGGCGCCCCACCGGATCGCCCAGACCATTTTGTCGACCTCCTCCTCGACCGAGGAGGTCACTGCCGAGTTGCCGATATTCGCATTGATCTTGGTCAGGAAATTGCGGCCGATGATCATCGGCTCAAGCTCGCCGTGATTGATGTTCGCCGGAATGATCGCGCGGCCGCGCGCGACCTCCTGGCGCACGAATTCCGGCGTGATGAAGGGCGGGATGGCTGCGCCGAAACTCTCGCCGTCCGCGAGCGCCGCGGCGGCGCGCTCGAGCATGGCCTTGCGCCCGAGGTTCTCGCGCTCGGCAACATAGATCATCTCCTTGGTAATGACGCCCGCGCGCGCCCACTCGAGCTGCGTGAGCGGGTGCGGCCCGGATCGCGCCGCGGCGTGGTCCCGCAAGGTTGCTCCCGGACGAGAGCCTGTGCCGTCGGGGCCGCCATTCCCTCCGTCCACGCCGCGCAGCGGCGCATGCTTGACGGGAAATTCGCGCGCCAGGTGTCGGCCCGTGGCGTTGCCGTTGTCCACCGGACGGACCGGGCGCCCCGCATAGGTCTCGACGCCTCCGCGCTCCATCACCCACGCGATGCGCGTGCGCGCGAGACCCTTCTCGACGTCGATCGTGGCCGCGGGATCGGTATAGGGCCCGCTCGTGTCATAGACGGGGAGCGGCGGCTCGCCGGAAGCCTCCGACAACACGATTTCCCGCCGCGGCACGCGCAGATCCGGCGCGGCCTCGGGGATCGTGTAGATCTTGCGCGAGGCGGGCAGAGGTCCGGTCGTGACTTTGGGCGTGACCAGGTCCGTTTCTCTGACAGGCTTGTTCATTCTCGATACTCCGTGGCGGGATCGGTTCGGCTCACGTCGCATAACCTTTGAACACGAAGAACGCGCCGAGCGCGAGAAAGATCGGGCCGGCGGCAAAAAAGAACCCGTCGCTCAGGAACAGCAAGCCGCCGGCGTGAGCGACGAACCGCGGCGCGATCAGGCGGAACGTGCCGACGCCCGCGAGCAGCCAGCCGAGGAGCGTGATGCCCACGCGCCAGTCGCGCGTCCACAGATGATGCGCGTTGAGGATGCTGAGCCCCGCAAGCAGCATCAGGATGCCGGAGAAATAGATGAAACCGTAGCCGCTCAGGAATTGGCCGGCCAATGCGCGATAGGTCGCCTCGTCGGCGAGCATGCCGATGCCGATCGCGCAGAGCACGGGCCCGACCAGCCGGGCGATGAACTGCGACGTCTGCAGCGTCACGCGCTCGCCTCCTGCGGCTCGTGCGGCTCGCCCGAGCCTTCGCACCGCGGGATGATCGGTCGCGGTCAAGGATTTGTTCATCTCATCTCCTTCCGGGATCGCATCGGAAGAGACGGCGGCATGGCCGGCGCGCGGCTCGACGAATGACGATCCCTGCGCCGACCATGCGTGCCGCCGGCGCCAAGGGCGTTTCGGAAAGCGGGGAAATGTTCATCACGTCCAGTCCCTTCGCCGGCATGACCCGGATCAGGTTCAAAGGGTTTTTCTCAGCCCGCGCCGGGGCACCCCTCGGAACTCGTGCTAATGTATGCCCGATGCAGGGGGTGTCAATAACGGGCGACGCGGTCGCCGCGATGGGCGGTGCAGATGGGACGAAAGCGACGTCTTGAGTGAGACTCGCGCCGTTCGCCGAAGATGGCGACCGCAGGCCCGCGGCCGGCGCGGATCACCCGGGTTCCCGCTGCGCCCGCCACATCTGGCGTTGCACGAAAAAGCGGCGTCGGCCGGTTGACCGCGTACGGGGAGGACCTAGCTAGCACGCAGCGGACAGGCCGCCGCACCACGACACGCAACGTGGGAGGTCCCGCGACAGGTCGAGCGAAACTCCAACCGAGAGGGATGTGCCATGAAGCTCAATGCCGCGCAGATCGAAGCCGCGTTGCGTCAGACCGGCGGCGAAGCCATTCCGGTCGATCATCCGTTGATTCCGAAACTCACCGAGCTGTTCGGCGAGCATACCTATTTTCTCGATGATCGCGGCCTCAACATCATCGAGCCCGCGCGGTCGGGCGATTCCGGTGACGACCAGTTCGGCGTCGTCGTGAATCTCGCCGATTGGGCGAACGACGGTCAGCCGAAGCTCAATCCGCATCCGCCCGAGGTGACGGATCTTCTCGTCGACCTTGCCGCGTAGAACCGGTTCCGATCGGATTGAATCGGTGCCGTCCGGGCGGGGCGCTCCGCAGGGCGACGAAGCGTCCTGAGCAAGCCTGTCCGAATCTGGATTGCTCTGATTGCTTCGTCGCGCTCGCAACGCGTTCCAATGACGGGTCAATTGGACCGAATCCGCACGCCGCGCGTGGGCGGCGCCGCGCGCGCAGGACCATGCGCAGGCACCGCTGTTTCCGGACGGGTCGCACCGCGCCGATGGGCGGCGAGCAATCGCGATTCGATCCGGAGCCAATCGCGCGTCAATCGCGCGTCGCGCCGCAGGCGGGTTGGTCGGTTTTCATCGCCTGCGGAATCGGCGTCAGCGCAAGGGGCTGGAAATGTGCGAGTGCCTGCATTGCTTCCGGATCGATGAGCTCGATCTGCCGCTCCTCGTCGACGATCAGCTTCTCGGCGCGCAGCTGCTGCATCATGCGGTTGAGATGCGGCACGCTCAGGCCCAGCACGTCGGCCATCACCTCCTGCGAGAACGGCATGGTGAAGCGTTTTTCCTCGGCGTAGCCGACGGCGCGCAGGCGGGCGTGCAGCTCAAGCAGGAAATGCGACAGCCTTTCGATCGGCGTGCGGCGGCCGACATTGATGATATGCTCGGCGTGCGTGGTGGACTCCTGCACGGCGATCCAGGAAAGCGCCAGCGCGAATTGCGGCCGCTGGTAGCAGAGCTGCACATAGGCGTCGAGCAGACACACCGTCATGCGCAGGTCGGAAATGGTCATCACCGAATAGACCGCGCGATCATAGAAGCTGCTCGGCATGCCGACGATGTCGCCCGGCAGGATCACGTTGAGGATCTGCCGTCTGCCGTTGCGCAGGAGCTTGTAGCGCACCGCATAGCCCTCGCGGACGAAGCAGAGCTTGCGGTACTCGTAGCCGTCGACCACGAGATCGCGACGTTTGCGGATGGTGATCTCGCCGTCGATGATGGCATCAAGCGCCTTGAGGTCATCGGCGGACAGCGCGACATAGCGCGTCAGCCGCGCGACGAAGGGATGCCGGTCGAGATCGTTGCGGCAGGCGGCGTCCATGGGATCGGGCCTCAGGCGTCCGCGGCTTCCTTAATACGAATTAATAATCCGGACAAATGCGCCGGTCATGGCGGCCGGCATTCTGTTCCCGCTCGCCGCTCGACCGGGGCGGGTGACGCTGCGGTGCCATGCGCGCCTGCGGCGTCTCGTCACACCGGGGTCTGGGCGGCGGGACGCGAGGGCAGGCCGTGACGGTGCGCAAGATCGATCCGGGTCAGGACAGAATCGGCGGCGTGATCGCGTGGATCGTGATCGCGGCCGTCGCGCTTCTTTTCGCCTACGGCTATCTGCCGCTGCTGTTCGGCTGAGGCGCGACGCCGCTCATCCCCGTCCCAGGCGGTGCAGCTTGAGGACGGTATAGACCGCATCGCTCGCCGGCGTCGGGATGCCGGACGCGCGACCGAGCGCGCGCACCTTGCCGGTGAGCCAATCGAGCTCGAGGCGGTTGCCGCGTTCCAGGTCGTGCGCCATCGAGGCCTTCATGCCCGGTTCGACCCTGGTCATCAGGAATTCCATGCGCTCGTCGACGTAGGACGGGTCGAGGGCAATGCCCTTGGCCCTGCCCACGGCAAACGCTTCCTGCATCAGCGTGCGGAAGAAGGTGCGCAACTCGGGATCGTCGCGAATGGGTCCGATCGGCGAACGCAGGGCCGCCGTCGCGCCTGCCATCGCGGTCAGAAAGATGAACTTGTGCCAGATCTCGCGTTCGATGTCGGCGGAAAGATCGACGTCGAGCCGGGCGGCCTTGGCGGCGGCGACGAAGGCGGCGAGCGTCTCGTCCCCTTGTCGGTCGACGCGGCCGAAGCGCAACGTGGCGAAGCTGCTGGTATGCTGGATCACGCCGGGGGAGGCGATCACGGTTGCGATATAGGCGGTCCCGCCCACGGTATGCTCGGCTCCCAGCACCGCGGCGATGCGTTCGACGCTGTCCACGCCGTTCTGGAGCGTGATCAGGCGCGTCGCCGGGCCCAGCAAGGGTCGCGCCGCCGAGGCCGCCGTTTCCGTATCCCACAGCTTGACGGCGAAGAGGACGACGTCGACGACGCCCACCTCGGCGGGATCGTCGGTCACGCGGACGCGCGGCAGGTGCAGATCGCCGTGGACGCTCGCGACCGTCAGGCCGTTGCGCCTGATCGCCTCGAGATGCGCGCCGCGGGCGATGTAGAAGACGTCATGGCCCGCCGCCTGAAGGCGAGCCCCGAAATATCCGCCGACCGCGCCGGCCGCCATGACCGCGATGCGCATCGCGCCGCTCCCGTCTGAACTCGATACGGCGCCCTATAGCAGCAAATCGGTCGGCGGTCGCGACGGGGATCGGCCCGCCGGAGTGTCGCGGAGGGATGGCGTCCCCGTCGCGCGGCGAAAGGCGCGGGCCGGTCAATAGAGCGCGGGCAGGCTGCCGGCGTTGAAGCTCATGCGCTCGCTCCCGCGTGCGCTCGGCCTCGCCGCGCTTGCCGCGCGCGTCGGCGCGCCGACCTGCGGCAGGACGACGACCTTGGCGCCGATGCGCACGCGCTCGTAGAGATCGATCACGTCCTCATTGGTGAGGCGGATGCACCCACTCGATACGTGCTTGCCGATGGTGCTCGGATCATTGGTGCCGTGGATCCGATAGGCGGTGCCGCCGAGATAGAGTGCGCGTGCGCCGAGCGGATTGCCGGGGCCGCCGGCGACGAAACGCGGCAGGTAAGGCTGGCGCGCGATCATCTCCTGCGGCGGAATCCAGTCGGGCCATTCGGCCTTGCGGGTGACCGTCTTCACCCCCGACCAGGTGAATCCTTCGCGGCCGACGCCGATGCCGTAGCGGATCGCCCGCCCATTGCCGAGCACGAAATAGAGGTAGGTGTGCGGCGTATCGATGATGATCGTGCCGGGCGCCTCGTCCGTCGGATAGGCGACGACCTGCCGCCGCAGCCGCGGATCGAGCGCGGCGTCCTCCTCGCTCGTCTCGGCGGCGACGCCCGGTGCGGCCGAGCGATCCTGCAGCGGCTGGGAAAAACCGAAGGACTGAGCCTGCGCGGCGCCATACCAGAGGCAGGTCGCCACGACCATGACCGACGTCGCGAGAGAACTACGCGCCATGACAGCCCTCATTGCCATCCCCTGACCTCCGTCTGTCGGAAAAAGCACGGGGAGGGTTCAAAGGTTCCCGCTCAAAAGCGCGTAAACGGCTGGAACAAAACGGCTTTTCGGGAGTTTCGCGGCGTTGCGGCACCCCCTGCCGGCGGCGCCGATGCCGATGCTTGCGGGCGTCGAGGCGGTGCGTCTCAGCCGCGGCGGCCGTCGCGCGCGTGCCAGCCGACGACCGCCTCGGGAACGCTGTCGGTCGACGCGAAATAGGGTTTGATGTCGAGCAGCGGCGTGTTGTCGAGGCAGTCGAGACCCGAGACCGAGAGCGTGCCGTTCTCGACCTTGTGCAGCCGCACCACGCTCATGGCGATCGGATTGGGACGGGCGGGCGAGCGCAGTGCGAAGGTGCCGCGCGCGACATTGTAATGGCTCGGCACCTGGAGGACGAGGTTGCGCGGGGCGCGATCCATCCAATACAGCAGGACGAGATGCGAGCAGGTCTCGACGTCCTGCAACGCCGGGACGAAGCGCGGGTCGAGCTCGACCTTGCACAGCGCCGTGGACTCGCGCGCATTCTTCGGACAGTCGCGACGGTGCTGCCACGGCGTGCGGATGCGGCCGATGAAATAGACGCCGGCATCCGGCCGTTCCGGCAGGTCGATCGCGACCTCGCCCGCGCGCTGACCGAATTCCGCTGCGTCCATCCGCACCTCCGACTGGCACCCTCCCGATACGGCCCCGCGGCGGGTCCGGCGAGGCTTTCTCGCGGCGCCGGCGGCGCGGCCGCGCGGCGTTCCGATCGGCGGGAACGATTCATTTTCCGATCTTGCGCCGCGCGCGGCGGGCTTGGCCGACTCTTGCCCGCGTGCGGCCCCGAGGCAATGCCCGCCGATCGCGCCGCAGGCGTCCCGCGCGGGCGCCGCCGCGGTCGTCGGAAAGGGCGGCCGGTGGGCAGCAGGGTCTTGCGGACGGCGCGATAAACGTATAAAGATATCTTTATGTAGTGGGAAATAGCCCATCAATTCGAGGCCCGGATGACCGATCGCGCACTCGGCTTCGACGCCCTCAACGCGGCGCTCAAGGCGGCCGGCGAGGAGACGCGCCTGCGCATGCTGGCGCTGCTCGCCGAGGCCGAGCTCACCGTGACGGATCTCACCGACATCCTGCGCCAGTCGCAGCCGCGCATCTCGCGTCACCTCAAACTGCTCGCGGAGGCCGGGCTGGTCGATCGCCATCGGGAAGGCACCTGGGCCTTCTTCCGTCTGGCGGAGCACGGCGGCGGGGCGGCGGTCGCCCGCGCGCTGCTCGATCGGCTCGATCCGGCCGATCCGGTCATTGCCCGCGACCGCGCGCGTCTCGCCTCGGTGCGGGCCGCGCGGGCGGCCGCGGCGCAGGCCTATTTCCGCGCGCATGCCGCCGAGTGGGACCGGATCCGGAAGCTGCACGTCGCCGATGAGGCCGTGGAGGCCGCGATCCGCCAGGCGCTCGCCGGCAAGCCCTTCCGCTCGCTGCTCGATCTCGGCACCGGGACCGGCCGCATGCTGGAGCTGTTCGGGGCCGAGATCGAGCGCGGGCTCGGAATCGATCTGTCGCTCGACATGCTGCTGCTCGCGCGCGACCGTCTCGAGCGCGCCGGCCTGCGCAACTGCAGCGTGCGGCAGGGCGACATCTATGACCTGCCGCTCCCCAATGACTGCTTCGATGCCGTCATCCTGCATCAGGTGCTGCACTTCCTGGACGACGGCGCGCGCGCCATCCGCGAGGCCGCGCGCGTGCTGCGCCCCGGCGGACATCTGCTGGTGGTCGACTTCGCCCCGCATGAGCAGGAGTTCCTGCGCGAGCAATACGCGCACAGGCGACTCGGATTCGCCAAGGAGACGGTCACGCAATGGATGAGCGCGGCGGGGCTCGAGCCGCTGATGCATCGCAGCCTGCAACCCGAGCCGCAATCCGAGGGCAAGATCGCGGTCTCGCTGTGGCTGGCGCGCGACGCGCGCGCGCTGATGGCCGTGTCCTCATCGCGCGAGGTGGCCTGATGACAGCACGACCGCGCGCCAGCCGTCTCGCGGGCGGCCATCGCCGCATCCGGGTGTCCTTCGAGTTCTTCCCGCCTGCGACCGAGGAGATGGAGAAGACCTTGTGGGAGTCGATCGAGCGATTGAAGCCGCTCGCCCCCGATTTCGTTTCCGTCACCTACGGGGCGGGCGGATCGACGCGCGAGCGCACCCACGCCACGGTCAAACGCATCCTCGCCGAAACGCCGCTGACGCCGGCCGCGCATCTGACCTGCGTCGCGGCGACGCGCGCGGAGATCGATGCCATCGTCGACAATTACGCCCGCGCCGGCGTGCGCCACATCGTGGCGCTGCGCGGCGATCCGCCGCAAGGACCGGGCGCGCGCTTCGTCCCGCATCCCGAGGGCTACCGCAATGCCGCCGACCTCGTCGCCGGCATTCGCCGGCGCGGCGATTTCGAGATCACCGTGTCGGCCTATCCCGAGAAACATCCCGACTCGCCGACGGTCGAGGCCGATATCGACATGCTCAAAGCCAAGGTGGATGCCGGGGCGAGGCGCGCCATCACGCAGTTCTTCTTCGAGAACGACCTTTACTTCCGCTATCTCGACCGCGTCCGCGCACGCGGCATCGATATTCCGATCGTGCCCGGCATCCTGCCGGTGCAGAACTTCAAGGCGATGATCGGTTTCGCCGCCCGCTGCGGCGCCTCGGTGCCGGCCTGGCTCGCCGAGCGTTTCCAGGGACTCGACGACGATCCGGCCACGCGCAAGCTGATCGCCGCGGCCGTCGCCGCCGAGCAGGTATTCGATCTCGTCGACCGCGGCGTCACGACGTTCCACTTCTACACCATGAACCGCGCCGACCTCGTCTATGCGATCTGCCATTTGCTCGGTCTGCGGCCGGCGCTGCCGGAGGCGGCGTGATGCGGCGACCGGTCGGCAGCGGCATCGCGCACGCGGCTCCGCCCTAGGCGCGGCAACGGCATGCAACCAGCGGCGAGTCCCCCCATGTCCGCGCACGGTATCCGCGCCATCCTGACCGAGATCCTGCGGCAGCGCATCATGGTGCTCGACGGCGCCATGGGCACGATGATCCAGGCGCTCAGGCTCGACGAGGAGGGATTTCGCGGCGCGCGCTTCGACGCGTGGAACCGCGAAGTGCGCGGCAACAACGACCTGCTCAATCTCAGCCGACCGCAGGCCATACGGGACATTCACCTCGCCTATTTCCGGGCCGGCGCCGACATCGTCTCGACCAACACCTTTTCCGCGACCGCGATCGCGCAGGCCGATTACGGGATGGAAGGCATCGCCTATGAGCTCAACCTCGCGGGCGCGCGGCTTGCGCGCGAGGCCGCGGCACTTGCCGAACGGGAGGACGGACGGCGGCGCTTCGTGGCCGGCGCGCTGGGTCCCACCAACCGCACCGCGTCCATCTCCCCGGACGTGTCCAATCCCGGCCTGCGCACGGTCACCTTCGATCAGCTGCGCGAGGCCTATGGCGAGCAGGCGCGGGGGTTGCTCGACGGGGGCGCCGACCTGTTCCTGATCGAGACGGTTTTCGACACGCTCAACGCCAAGGCGGCCATCTACGCGATCCTGGAGCTGTGCGAGGCGCGCGCCCTCGACGTGCCGATCATGATCTCCGGCACCATCACGGACCGCTCGGGCCGGCTGCTGTCGGGACAGACGCCGGCGGCATTCTGGACCTCGGTGCGCCACGCCGCGCCGATCACCATCGGGCTCAACTGCGCGCTCGGCGCCCGGGACATGCGCACGCATATCGAGGAGCTGAGCCGCATCGCGGACACCTTCGTCTGCGCCTATCCGAATGCCGGTCTGCCCAACGCATTCGGCGGCTATGACGAGAGCCCCGACTATATGGCCGCGCTCCTCGGCGAGTTCGCCGCCGACGGACTCGTCAACGTCGTCGGCGGCTGCTGCGGCACCACGCCCGAGCACATTGCCGCCATCGCCAGAGCGGTGGCGGGAAAGAGACCGCGCGTCGTTCCCGAGCAGCCGCGGCGGCTACGTCTTTCCGGTCTCGAGGCCTTCGCGCTCACGCCGGAGATCCCCTTCGTCAATGTGGGCGAGCGCACCAACGTCACCGGTTCGGCCAAGTTTCGCAAGCTGATCACGGCGGGCGATTACGCCGGCGCGCTTGCCGTGGCGCGCGAGCAGGTCGAGAACGGCGCGCAGGTCATCGACGTCAACATGGACGAGGGTCTGCTCGATGCCGAGCGGGCGATGACCACCTTCCTCAATCTGATCGCCGCCGAGCCGGAGATCGCCCGCGTTCCGGTGATGGTGGACTCCTCGAAATTCTCGGTCATCGAGGCCGGGCTGAAATGCCTCCAGGGCAAGTCGGTCGTCAATTCGATCTCGCTCAAGGAAGGAGAGGCGGCCTTCATCGCGCGCGCGCGGACGGTGCGCCGCCACGGCGCCGCCGTGGTGGTCATGGCGTTCGACGAGGCCGGACAGGCCGACACCTTCGAGCGCAAATGCGCCATCGCCAGGCGCGCCTATGACATTCTGGTCGGGAAGGTCGGCTTCCCTCCGGAAGACATCATCTTCGATCCCAATATTTTTGCCGTGGCGACCGGCATGGCCGAGCACGACGACTACGGTCGCGCCTTCATCGAGGCGGCGCGCTGGATCAAGAGGAACCTGCCGGGCGCGCATGTCTCCGGCGGAGTCTCGAACCTGTCGTTTTCCTTCCGCGGCAATGAGCGCGTGCGGCAGGCCATGCACTCGGTGTTCCTTTATCACGCCATTCGCGCCGGCATGGACATGGGCATCGTCAATGCGGGGCAGATCGCGGTCTATGACGACCTCGATCCCGAATTGCGCGAGGCCTGCGAGGATGTGGTGCTCAATCGCAGGCCCGACGCCTCCGAGCGCCTGCTGGCGCTCGCCGACCGGTTCCGCGGTGACGGACAGGCCGCCAAGGCCGCCGATCTTGCCTGGCGCAACGCGCCGGTCGAGAAGCGCCTGGCGCATGCGCTGGTGCACGGGATAAGCGACTTCATCGCCGCCGACGTGGAGGAGGCGCGGCTCAAGGCGCAGCGTCCGCTCGATGTCATCGAAGGTCCGCTGATGGACGGCATGAACACCGTCGGCGATCTGTTCGGTTCGGGCAGGATGTTCCTCCCGCAGGTGGTGAAATCGGCGCGGGTGATGAAGCAGGCGGTGGCCTGCCTCCTGCCTTACATGGAGCAGGAAAGGGACGGTCGCGCGCACGGCGGCGCGAACGGCAAGATCGTGATGGCCACGGTCAAGGGCGACGTGCACGACATCGGCAAGAACATCGTCGGCGTCGTGCTTCAGTGCAACAACTACCAGGTGATTGATCTCGGCGTGATGGTGCCGGCGGAGAAGATCCTCGAACGCGCGCGGGCGGAGAAGGCCGACATCGTCGGCCTTTCGGGCCTGATCACGCCTTCGCTCGACGAGATGTGCCACGTCGCGGCCGAGATGGAGCGGCAGGGCTTCGACCTCCCGTTGCTCATCGGCGGCGCCACCACGAGCCGCGTGCACACGGCGGTGAAGATCCATCCGAACTATCGCCGCGGGCAGGCCATCTACGTCACCGACGCCAGCCGCGCGGTCGGCGTGGCGCAGGCGCTGATGTCGCCGGAAGGACGCGCGCGCTACGTCGCGGAAATACGCCAGGAATACGCGCGCATCGCCACCGCTCACGCGCGTGCGCAGGACGACAAGGCGCGGTTGCCTCTCTCGGCCGCCCGCGCCAACGCGCTCAAGCTGGACTGGTCGGGCGCCTATGTGCCGCCGCGGCCGACCTTCACCGGCGTCAAGCTGCTGCGCGACTATCCGCTCGTCGAGTTGATCGACTTCATCGACTGGACGCCTTTCTTCGCCGCCTGGGAGCTCACGGGGAAGTTCCCCGCCATCCTCGACGACGCGCGAGTCGGCGCAGCCGCACGCTCCCTCTATGAGGACGCGCGCGCCATGCTCGACCGCATCGTGGCGGGCCGCTGGTTCAGCGCGCACGCGGTGTTCGGATTCTGGCCGGCCAACGCGCTCGACGACGACATTCTGCTCTATGCCGACGAAAGCCGCAGCGTGCCGGTAGCGACGCTGCATACGCTGCGCCAGCAGCTTTCCAAGCGCGAGGGTCGCGCCAATCGCGCGCTCGCGGATTTCATCGCCCCGCGTGCGAGCGGAATCGCGGACTATATCGGCGCTTTCGTCGTCACCGCGGGCCTCGGGGAGGAGGACGTCGCCGAGCGATTCAAGCGTGCCAATGACGATTATTCGGCCATCCTGGCGAAGTCGCTGGCCGACCGCCTTGCCGAGGCATTCGCCGAGCGTCTGCACCAGCGCGTGCGCCGGGAGTTCTGGGGCTATGCGCCCGACGAAGCGCTCAGCAACGAACAGTTGATTGCCGAGCAGTATCGCGGCATACGCCCGGCGCCCGGCTATCCCGCACAGCCCGACCATACCGAGAAGGACACGCTGTTCAACCTGCTGCGGCCCGAGCGGATCGGCGTCAGGCTGACGGAGAGCTTCGCGATGTGGCCCGCTGCCGCGGTCTGCGGGCTCTATTTCAGCCATCCGCAGAGCGCCTATTTCGGCGTGGGCAAGATCGAACGCGACCAGGTCGAGGATTATGCCAGGCGCAAGGGCTGGAGCATCGCCGAATGCGAGCGTTGGCTTGCGCCAATCCTGAATTACGAGGTGCGGCCGTCACCGCGCATCGTCGCGGCCTAGGCGTTGCGCCCGAGCCCGTTCCGCTCACGATCAAACCGGTTCGTGGACTTGGTCCGTCCGTCGCCGACGCACGGCATCGATGCGCGGGCGGGTTCGTCCGAGCGCAAGATTCCGGCAGGACAACGCCGCCCGCGTCTCAGGCGCGCGCTGGAACGGACTTCGGTGCGAGGGATCCGGCATGGCGCGCGTCTTGCGCGCGCCGCCAAGCCATCCATGAGATGGTTTCACGCTGGATCGCTTCGTCGCCCCGCGCGGCGCGCCTTGCCACGACGATGGCGATTTGCTCGCACCGCAAGCGGCTTCCGGCACATGAGCCCGAAAAATGGGGACCGGTTTTCGGGAATGGTCATGCGTGAGCCAAATGTTGGCGGCGTGCCCCGAGTCAACTGGAACGCATCGCGCCCTAGAACGCGCCGAGCAGGATCGCGCCGAGAAACACGAACACCGCACACACCGCCAGCGCTTCGAGCTTCAGCGACAGGTCCACGGCTTGCGTCTCCTTCGTTGGCAGCGTGCGAATTTACCACGCGTGCACGCAGGCTCGAAGCAAGGCGACGCCGAGCGCCGCAAAAATCGATCGCAAGGGCATGCGCCGCGCACATGGCGCGCGCAAGGTCCTGACGACGCGGGCGTAACCTCAAGATCAACGGGGCCGGAGGCGGTGCATAACCGGGAAGGAAGGCACGGATCCTGCCGCAACGGGTCGCGATCGACCGGCAATCGGCGCCGATCCCGCTTTGCACAAAATGCCGGGGCGGCAAATCTGCATGGCTTGCCGCGCAGGGCGGGCCTGCCACCGCGCCGCCGCGCGGTTCGGGCGCGACATCAACCTTTCCTTATCCTTAACGCCGCGGCGCGCGGCATCATTGATGTCTCGTTAAAGAAGCCGCTCGCAATTTGGGGAAATGAGCGGTGGAGCGCGTCTCTTCCTCGCTGGCACCATGATCGGGCTGCTGGCGCTGGCCGGTTGCGGCCGCGGCTTCTTCAGCGGTGAGCGCGCGCCCTGGCGGCACGAGGCCGAGGTCGCGTGCATGAGGTCGGGCGCGGTCAAGCTTGGCGCCGGCGCCGTGCGCATCGAGCCCATCGAGGGGCCCGGCATGTGCGGGATGGATTTTCCGCTGCGCGTCACCGCGCTCGGCGAAGCGCCGCTCATGAGCTTCGCCGACGATCCCGTGCCGCCGGCGTCGATCCCCAACATCGTGCGCGCGCCGAATGCCGCGCCGCAGAGCGATGCGCACGCGCTTCCGACCGCGCGCGTCGAACTGGCGCCCGGTCGGCACGAACAGCTTCGCTGGGTGACGGGACCTCCGCCGGCGGTTCGACCCTCCGCCGGCGAGCCGATCTCGCTCGATCCGCGCGCGGCCGCAGGCGCGCCGTCCGCGCTGGCCATGCCGGCCGATCCACCGGCGCGCGAGGTTGCGCCCGCGCCGCCGGCGCGGTCCGCTCGGAATGTCGCCCTGCCCGACGACATTCCGCCCGACGCGGCGATCCCTCCCGGCGGAAGCGCGGCGGTACCGCTGCCGCCCGCCTCCCATCCGCCGCGCGCCGCGTATAACGCCCCGGTCGACCAGCCCGCGCACGAGCCGCCGCGGTTTGCGCCTCCGCGCCCCCCCTTCAGCGCGGCGGCCGTGCCGCCGGCGGAACTGACGCCGCCGGCGACGCTCGCCTGTCCGATCGTTTCCGCGCTCGACCGCTGGGTGAGCGAGGGCGTGCAGCCCGCCGCGCTGCGCTGGTTCGGTTCGCCGGTCGTGGAGATTCGGCAGATCGGCTCCTATTCCTGCCGCGGCATGGTCGGCGGCTCGGGCGTCTCCGAGCATGCCTATGGCAACGCGCTGGATATCGCCGGATTTACGCTCGCCGACGGCCGCAGGATTACGGTCAAGGACGGCTGGCACGGCTCGCCCGAGGAGCAGGGGTTTCTGCACGACGTGCAGCTTTCCGCCTGCGAAGCGTTCACGACCGTGCTGGCGCCCGGCTACAATGTCTATCACTACAACCACATCCACGTGGATCTGATGCGGCGCGCCGACGGGCGCCGCCCGTGCCGGCCCGATGCGATCCCGGGCGACGTCGCCGCGGCGCGGGCGCGTGCGCGCTATGCGGCAAAGCATCCGTTCACCACGGGCTCGATTGTCGCCGGCCACCTGACGCTCGGCGGCAAGCCGATGGAAGCCGTGCCCGGCGCGGATGGCTACGACGAGGAAGACGAGCGGTTCGATGCGGCCCTGCCCGCTGCGCGCGCACCGGCGCGGAACGCCGTCGGCACCGAACGCCGCCACACCAGGCTCGACGAGGGCGGGCTGCGATCGGATTGACGGACGCCGGGATGGCGCGGCGCGGCCTCGAAGATCGGATCCGCCCTCGCCCTCACGCCGCGGCCTGCGCCAGCATGGCGCCGAACAGAATCAGCCCCGCATCGCGGTTCGATCGAAACAGCATGAGACACCGCGCGGGATCGTGAATGTCGAGGCGCATCACCTGCCAGGCAAGATGCAGGGCGAAGGCGACGAGGCCGATGAGGAAGATCAGCCCACCGCCGGCCATCAGGCCTGCGGCGCCGATCAATACTACGGCCGCGGCGTAGAAGAGCGCGAGCATCGGCCGCGTGCGCGCGCCGAACAGCAGCGCGGTCGATTTGATGCCGATCAACAGGTCGTCCTCGCGGTCCTGATGCGCGTAGATGGTGTCGTAGCCGATGACCCAGCAGATCGATCCCGCGTAGAGCACGAGCGCCGGCCAGTCGAGACGCGCGAAGCTTGCCGGCCACCCCATCAGCGCGCCCCAGGAAAAGGCCAAGCCGAGCACGATCTGCGGCCAGTAGGTCACGCGCTTCATGAACGGATAGGCCGCGACCACGAGGAGGGAGGCCAATCCGGTGGCGATGGTGAAGCCGTTGAACTGAAGGAGCACCGCAAGGCCGATCAGCGCCTGCGCGAGCATGAACAGCGTCGCCTGCGCGACGCTCACCTGGCCGGAAGGAAGGGGACGCGAGCGCGTGCGTTCGACGCGCGCGTCGAGGTCGCGGTCGACGAGGTCGTTCCAGGTGCAGCCCGCTCCGCGCATCGCGAAGGCGCCGGCGAAGAAGAGGACCGCATGCCAGAGATTCGGAAGCCGGTCGGCCTGCATGGCGGCAAGACCGAGCGACCACCAGCAGGGGATGAGCAGCAGCCAGGAGCCGATCGGCCGGTCGAGACGCGCAAGGCGAAGATAGGGTCGGCTCCAGGATGGCGCGCGCGTGTCGACCCAGTTGCCGGTCGCATCCGCGACCCGTCCGGCGCCCGCGCTCATCGCACGCCGAGCGGCGCGCCGGTGAGCGTGTCGAAGGTACCGTGGCCGGTCTTGATATTGCCGGCATTGGGAACGGGCGCGCTGAGCGATTCACTTAAGGTCGGTCCTGCCGGACGCGGCGGCGCCGCGGCGACCTGGCAGATCCGGGCGCGCAGCGTCTCGGTATGCTCATGCGCCTTTTTCATCTCCGCCAGCGCCTGATCGGGGATGCCGCACCACACGCCGCTGTCGACGGCGTATTTGATCATCTTGGCCTCGGCCGCCGAGAAGGCGTTGAACAGGCGGCAGGCCTCCTGCGCGGTTGCGTGCCGCTCGCTCGCGGCCTTGATCGCGGCGGCCTTCTTCTCCGCCTCGCTGCGCAGCTTGACGAACTGCTTGAGACAGGGGGGTTCCTGCGCCGGCGGCGACGGGAGCGGCTGCGCCGGAGCCGGCATGACGGCGGCCAGCGACAGCGCACCGGCGATCAGCAGGGACCGGCACATGCGCATGGACTGAAAACCTCCCGCTCGCCGGCGCAGTATACAATGCGCGCCGGCCGCTTATAACAACCCGTCGAATGCGTCGGGAAGGCGGCGAAAGCGGGTCGGCAAAGGCCCGGTTTCGCGACCATCCCCCGCCGTCGTGCCTTCCGTCATGCCGCGCATCGATTTCCGCACGCCCCGCATCTTTGTGGATGCCCCGCTCGCCGCAGGCCGCCGGCTCGCGCTTGGTCCCGGGGCGGTCAACCACCTCGTGAACGTGCTGCGCTGCGGGACGGGCGACCCGGTGCTGCTGTTCAACGGTCGCGACGGGGAGTGGCACGCGGCGCTGGCGCGCACCGGCAGGGACTGGATCGCGGCGATCGGCGAACGCGCGCGCGCGCAGCCCGCGCCCGCCGATCTGCATTTCCTGTTCGCTCCGCTCAAGCATGCGCGGCTCGATTATCTCGTGCAGAAGGCGGTGGAGATGGGCGTCTCGCGCATCGTCCCCGTGATCACGCGCCACACGCAGGTTGCGCGCGTCAATCTTGCGCGCATGCGCGCGAACGTGATCGAGGCGGCGCAGCAGTGCGGCGTGCTGGCTTTGCCGGAGGTCGCCGATCCCATTGATCTGCCGAGCGCGATCGCCGGGCAGGACCGGCTGCTGATCTTCTGCGACGAGGAGGCCGCGGTCGCGGATCCGATCGCGGTCTTGCGCGCCGCACCCCGCAATCTGCCTCCCGCGCTGCTGATCGGACCGGAAGGCGGGTTCGCGGCCGAGGAGCGGGCCATGCTGCTCCGCCACCCGCATGTGTTGCGGATTGCGCTCGGGCCGCGCATCCTGCGCGCCGATACCGCCGCCGTCGCCGCGCTGGCGCTGGTGCAGGCCGTACTCGGCGACTGGCGCGGCGAGGCCGCGCAGTAAGGCAGGCCGCGCGGCCTCCGCGTCGCGTGCCGGCACGACCGGCCGGCGCGCGTTAATTTCCTTCGCGCGGGGCGCGGCAGGCTGTGCTAAGCTTGCCCCCGCAAGCGGACGGAACGAGTCTCATGGCACAGGCGACGGATCGGCGATGGGCGGCGGCGGCACTCCTCGCGCTGGGGATCGCATTGCGGCAGACCCCGGCCCCGGCGGCCGACGCGCTCGAGAAGAATTTCTGGCTGAGCGGTCCGCGCTATGAGGGGGTGCTGCCTGCCTGCGAAGCCGCGCTCGATACGGTGGCCGCACGTTTCGCGCAGAAGGAAAGCCGCTTCTGGAACTCGGACCTTCGCATCCTCGGCTTCGACCACGTGCGCCAGATCGCTTTCAGCCCTTGGGCGGAAGGCACGATCCCGCGCCGCTACTGCGCGGCGCAGGCGCTCGTCAGCGACGGGCGCCGCCATGCGGTCTATTACGCCATCGGCGAGGACACCGGCATCATCGGCGCGAGCTGGGGGGTTGAATGGTGTGTGGTCGGTTTCGACCGCAACTGGGCCTTCAATCCCGCCTGCCTGCGCGCCCGCCCCTAAGTCGCCCGAATCCTGTCTCGGTTCATTCCTATTTTGTTCTTGATAAGTTCACGGCAGTGACGTATGGTTTAAGGAACTGTTGAGAACGATCGATTTCCGGTTTGTTCTAGGGAGCGTTCCATGCCTGCCGATGTCGTTCGCCGCGCGCTGCGCGCGATTGTGCTCGTCCTGCTCGCCGTTGCCGTTGTCGATGCCGCCCGCGCTCAGCCGCGCGCCGGCAGCGAACCGGGCCGCTTCGACTTCTATGTGCTGGCGCTTTCCTGGTCGCCGTCCTATTGCGCCGCGCTGAGAGAGCGCGGCGGCGAGGGCGCCGCGCGCACCGAAACCATGCAATGCGGAGCGCGGCCGTTCTCCTTCGTGGTGCATGGACTTTGGCCGCAGTTCGAACAGGGCTTCCCGCTGAACTGCCAGCAGCCGGCGCCGCGCATTCCGCGCAGCCTCGTCGAGGCTATGCTCGACCTGATGCCGAGCCCGCGTCTCGTCTATGTCGAGTGGGACCGTCACGGGACCTGCAGCGGGCTCGGGCCGGCAGCCTATTTCGAGGCCGTGCGCAAGGCGCGCGCGGCGGTGCAGATTCCGCCCGATTATGCGCGATTGTCCGAACCGACGACGGTGTCGCCGGACGAAGTGGTCGAGGCTTTCGTGAAGGCCAATCCATCCTTGCCGCGCGAGGCTGTCGCGGTGACGTGCGACCGCACGCGCCTGAGCGAGGTGCGCATCTGCATGCGCAAGGATCTTTCCTTCCGC
>Ga0209061_1001615_pt1 | contig 35404 bp, 37 predicted proteins | sample Coa_R1_10_FD_187157 | JGI IMG/M metagenome (GOLD analysis project Ga0209061, IMG submission 187157) | Surface soil microbial communities from Centralia Pennsylvania, which are recovering from an underground coalmine fire - Coalmine... | ecosystem: Environmental > Terrestrial > Soil >... | reverse complement strand
CCCGGGACCATAGCGGGGTGAGCCGGTCCTGCCAGCGGGCCAGGCTGCCGCTGCCGCGCACGTGCTCCAGCACGATCAGCCGCCCGCCGGGCCGCAGCACCCGCCGCGCTTCCGCGAGCGCCCGGTCCGGGTCGGTGACCGTGCACAGCGCGCAGGTGAAGACGACGGCGTCGAAGCTGGCGTCCGGCTGGTGCAGCGCCTCGGCGGCGTCCCCGGTGAGCTCGACGGGGACCGGCGCTCCGGCCACCTTGGCGGCCATCCGCCTGCGCATCGCCGGGTCGGGCTCGGCGGCCACCACGCGGTCGGCGCTGCGCAGGTACGGGAGGTTCGCCCCGGTCCCCGCGCCGACGTCGAGCACCCGGCCGCCCAGGTCGGCGAGCAGGCCGGCCCGCCGCTCCGCGAGCACCGCCCGTTCCAGGGCGGCGTTCATCCGGTCATAGAGGGCCGCGAAGACCCGGTGCCCCCCTCGTTGCACGGCATCCATGTCCGCATCCTCCTCGCGGCTCGCCTGCGGCCCCGGCCGGGGTCGCGCCGGCGATCAGCCGGCCCTTGCCGATCACGGTCAGGCGACCGGCCGCCACAGCCACCTCGCCGATCAGGCGGCTGGAGAACAGTACCACCCGTCCCCGGCTGGCCAGTTCCCGCCTCCCGTGGCGGCACCTGGCCGCCGGGCGGCAGGGCCGGGCCGGCGGGAGACCCGCGCGGACGCCTACCGCCGGCCGCTAACCGCGCTGCGGTCCGTCGCGGAGGTCATCGGCCGCCTACCCTGTCCGGAGAGGAGGCGGGATGCGGGCAAAGACGCCGGCGCTGGCGGCCGGGCGGCGTCATTCGGTCGGTCTGCGCCGGGACGGGACTGTTCTCGCCGTAGGGAACAACGCGGCCGGCGAGTGCCGTGTCGCGCGGTAGGAGCACGTGGTCGCCGTGGCAGCGGGCGCTGTCCATACCGCGGCCAACACGGGACGGTCGCACACGGTCGGGCTCCGAGCCGACGGCACCGTGCTGGCTACGGGGTGGAACGGCGACGGCCAGTGCGATGTCGCCGCCTGGCGGGACGTCATAGCCGTGGCCGCGGGCTGGCGCCGGACGCTCGGACTGCTCGCGGACGGCACCGTGCTGGCGGCCGGCCGAGGATCAGAAGGACAGTGCGACGTGCAATCCTGGCGCGAGGTGGTCGCCCTGTCCTGCGGCGACTGGCATTCAGCCGGAGTCCGGGCGGACGGTTCGGCGCTGGCCGCGGGAAGCAACCGCCGGGGACAGTGCGCCGTCGGCGGCCGGCGCGACCTCACCGCCATCGCAGCCGGGTACCTGCACATCGTCGCGCTCAGGCGCGACGGGCGGGTCCATGCAGCCGGGGACCGGACCACCGGAGCGTGCGACGTCGGTGAGTGGGAAGACGTCGTGGCGCTGGCCGCGGGCAGCTACCACACCGTCGGAGCCACGGGGTCCGGGCGGGTCCTCGCGGCCGGAGACAACAGCCACGGGCAGTGCGCCGTCGGCGGCTGGCGCGACATCGTCGCGGTGGCGGCGGGTTCCACCCACACCCTCGGCCTGCGCGCCGACGGCACCGTCGCCAGCGCGGGAAACAATGCCAGCGGCCAGTGCGACGTCGGCTCCTGGTCGGGAATCCAGGTGCCAGGAGCCTGAGCAGCGCGCTTACTGCAGGGTGCCCGCTACCCGGGTATGCGGCCACGACCAGGCACTTCCGCGCCCGCCAGGCCCGCACTGCCCGCCGGCAGCCCGGCGAGCACCAGCAGGCTGCGGACCAGCAGAAACGCTTCCACCCTGGCCAGGCCAAGCACCGCCGGCAGTCGGCGAGCCTGGGACCGCGCAGTGACACGTGACCGGTCATTGCGTCTATTACTTTGGAGGACCGGGCGCCCGCGCTCCCTGACCCGGTTCCGGCCAGCAAGGGCGGGCAGGAGCATCTGACCTGGGAGGCAGCATGGCAGACCGGTACGACGCGATCATCATCGGGATGGGCCCGGGCGGCGAAGCCTGCGCAGGTCGGCTGATGACGGCCGGGAGGCGGGTCGCCATCATCGAGAAGGAGCTGATCGGCGGCGAGTGCGCGTACTGGGCGTGCATCCCGTCCAAGACGCTGCTGCGCCCGCCGGAGGCACGCGGGGAGGCGGCCCGGGCCGCCGGCCTGGCCGCCCCGGCGCTGGACTGGGCGGGACTGCGGGACTACCGCGACTACATGATCCGCCATCTCGATGACACCGCCCAGGTCAGCGGGTACGAGCAGGCCGGGGCGGCGGTCGTCAAGGGACCCGCCAGGCTGGCCGGGCCGGGCATGGTGGAGGCCGGCGGGCGGCTGCTCGAAGCCGATCACGTCGTGATCGCCACCGGCTCGCAGCCGGTCCGCCCGGACGTCGAGGGCCTGGACGGCGCGACCGTGTGGACCAACCGCGAGGCCACCACGGTGCGCGACATCCCGTCCCGGGTGCTGCTGATCGGCGGCAGCGCGGTGGGCGTGGAACTCGGCACGTTCTACGCGCGGATGGGCGCCGCGGTCACGATCATCCAGCGGGCCGGGAGGCTCATCGACCGGGAGGACCCGCGGGTCGGCGAGCTGGCCGCACGCGCGCTGGAGTCCGACGGCGTGACCGTCCGCGCCGGGCGCACCGCCGTCCGGGCGGAGCAGGCCGCCGCCGGAACGCTGGTGACGCTGGACGACGGCAGCCGGGTGGAGACCGACGTGGTGATCCTCGGCGCGGGCCGGCGGCCCGCCACCGGCGGCCTCGGCCTGGACACCGCCGGCGTCCGGCCGGACGCGCGCGGGGCGCTCGGCGTCGACGAACGGTGCCGCGCCGCGGACGGGCTGTGGGCGGTGGGGGACGTCACCGGGGTGGCGCTGTTCACTCACGTCGCCATGTACCAGGGCCGCATCGTCGCCGACAACATCCTCGGCCGCCGCCGGGCCGCCTCCTACCAGGGGATCCCCCGGGTGGTGTTCGGCGACCCGGAGATCGCCGCCGTCGGGCTCAGCACCGCCCGGGCCCGCGCCGCCGGCATCGACGTCGCGGCGGCCGAGGTCGGCCTCGCCGACGCCATCGCCCGGCCGTGGACCTACGAGCGCGACCCGCGCGGCGCCCTCGGGCTGATCGCCGACCGCGACCGGCGGATCCTGGTCGGGGCGTGGGCCGTCGCGCCGCTGGCCAGCGAGTGGATCCACACCGCCGCCCTGGCCATCCGCGCCGCGATCCCCGTCGACGTGCTGCTGGACCAGGTCGCCCAGTTCCCCACGTACAGCGAGGCCTACCTGGCCGCCCTGGAAAGGCTCGGCCTGTAGCGCCGAGGCGCACCGGCCCGCAGCCGTCCGCCCGCAGCCGTCCGCCCGCAGCCGACCACCCTACCTGCAGGAGATCCTCGGCATCTCCGGGATCCTGCTGGTCAGGGCCTTCGCCGGCACCCGGGCCGAGCGGGAGCGCTTCGGCCGGCTGAACGAGCGGGCGCCAGGCCGGGTCGTGTTCCCGGACACCTTCCTGTTCCGCGCCAGCCTGGCCGATGACCTCCGCTACGCAATCGCAGGCTGTGCACCATCCTCAGCGCCGACGTGATCCTCGTCCTGGACCGCGGCCGGCTCGCCGAGCACGGCGCCCACGCCGGACTGCCCGGCCGCGGCGGCCTGTACGCCACGCTGTACCGGCGGCAGTTCCTGGCGCAGGGCGGCCAGCAGGCCGCCCGCGAAGCCATCCCGGCCTGAGCCGGCGGGCTCATAACGGTCAGTCCTTCCGGGTGATCGTGAACCGATGGGGCGCGGCTTCGGCCGCTCCGGCCGGCCGTCGTCAGTAGCGGCCGAGGGTGCCGCGGCCTCTTGCGGCGTGGCCGCCGAGGATGAAGGCGCCGAGGCCGGCGAGCAGGTAGGCCGCCGAGATGGCGAGCAGGGGCACCAGGCCGCCGGTGCCCCAGGCGGCGGTGACGGAGCGGTGGGCGAGCATGGTGTTGTAGAGGCTGCCGACGCCGTCGGTGGCGGGGAAGGCGTGGCCGGCGTCGCTCCACCAGCCGGGGACGTGGATCAGCGGCAGCGCGCTGGCGCTGAAGATCATCACCATGAGCAGGACGAGGTCGTTGACGATCTGGATGCGCTTGTAGACCAGCGTCGCTCCGGCGATGATCAGGGACAGGCCGACGGCGGCGATCATGATGGCGGCCGTGGGCACCAGGGCCGCGGCGGTCCAGTGCAGGTGGATGGTGACGAACGCCGACACGATGCCGTAGCTGGCGGCGGCCACGAACAGCGTCTCCAGGACGGCGGCGGCGACCCGGCCGGCGCCGGCGACCAGCCAGGGTGGCAGCGGGGAGAGGAAGACCTGCTCGATGGTGCCGGCCTGGATCTCGCCGAGCAGCCGCCAGAACATCTTCACGACCTGCATGTAGAAGAAGGTGAACGGCACGAACCACACCACCATGGCCGAGGTCGTCTGGCTGTTCAGGGACCAGTCGACCCGGCCGCTGGCCAGGTTCGCGCCATGGCCGAGCAGCGGTCCGAGCAGGATGACGAAGACGGCGAACATGGGCAGCTCGATCAGGATCTGGAGCCGTTCGGACCAGGCGAACCGCAGCCCCTTGCCGATCTCGTTGCGCAACGCGATCGCGGTGGCGGTGTTCATCGCGGGCTGAGCCCCCCTTCGCGCTGAGCGTGGCGGATGTTGAGCACGTACAGGCCGAGGCCGGCCGTGACGACGACCGCGGTGTGGGCCAGCAGCCACGGCAGGGTGCCATCGGACCAGGCCGCGGCGAGCCCGTGGCCGGCCAGGATGGTGTTGGCCGACTGGACGCCCAGGGCGGTCGGGATGAACCTGGCGAAGATCTCCATCCCGTGCGGGAAGACGCTGACCGGGACGAGCATGCCGCCGAACGCCATGATCACCATGTTGGCGACGTGGGTGATCGCGCCGATGCCGGGAACCCGGACGACCAGCGCCGTCATGATCAGGCCGTAGCCGAGCGCGTCGGCGATGGTGAGCAGCGCCGGCAGCACGACGGCGGGGTGCGGGTGGATGCCCAGGCCGGCACCGAAGACGAAGACGATGCCCAGGCCGGCACCGAAGACGAAGACGATGCCCAGCACGACGGCCGCGGCCAGTCCCTCGACCGCCAGCGCGGTCATCCGGCCGAGCGCCTGCAGTTGCGGGCTGGCCGGGGACAGCCGGGTCTGCTCCAGCGTGCCGCCGTTGATCTCCTCGGCGATGCCGCCGGTGCCCTCCACCGCGGCGGTGTTCGCGACCGCCACGGCAAGCAGCGCCGGCACGGTGCGGACCATCAGGTCCTTGACCAGGTGGCCGCCGCCGATGAACAGGCTGATGCCCAGGTAGGTGAGCCCGAACGCGGCCGCCGCGACGACGACCATGAACCGGCGCCGCCACATCAGCCGCAGCCCCTTGCCGGCCTCGGTGCCGAAGGCGCGCAGCGCGAACCAGCGGGGGGCCAGTCCCGCGGCCCCCGCGCGCGGGATCGCGATGGCGCTCACGGAGTCACCCCCGCTCGTTCTGGCTGTTCACCGGCGCGCGGGGGCACACGCGAGGCGCTGGACCCGATGAGCCGCAGGAAGATCTCCTCCAGGTCCGGCTGGGCCTGGGTGACCGACAGCAGCGGGATGTCCCTGGCCCGCAGCTCGCCGAGGAACTCGTGCAGCCGGCCCTGGTCGGCGTCGCGGAGGGTGACCCGGGTGGTCCCGGCATCCGCCTCGGCCCTGGCCCCGGCAGGCAGCGCACCGGCGACGCCGCTGCGCGGCCCGGCGACCCGGACCTCGAACCGGTCCTCGGCGAACCGGGCCAGCAGGTCGGCCGTGGGCAGGTCCGCGATGATGGACCCGTCGCGGATGACCGCGATCCGGCCGGCCAGTTCCTGCACGATGGGCAGCTGGTGGGTGGTCAGCACGATCGTCTTGCCCTCGTCGGCGGCCAGGTGGGCGATCCAGTCCTTGACGGTGCGCGCGGCCTCGACGTCCAGGCCGATGGTCGGCTCGTCCAGCAGCAGGATGGGCGGGTCGGTGATCAGCGCGGCGGCGATCGCCACCTTCTGCTGCATGCCGCGCGAATAGGACCCGACGGTCTCGTTGCGCCGCTGCCCAAGGCCGAGATCGGCCAGCAGCCGCTGCGCCCGCGGCTTGACCTCGGCGGCGCGCAGCCCCTTCAGCTTCCCGAAGTACATCAGGTTCTGCCAGGCGGTCAGCGGCCAGTACACGTTGCGGGAGCCCTCCAGCACCGCGCCGATCTGCCGCACCGCGTCCGCGCGCTGCCTGCCGACGTCGTAGCCGTTGAGCCGGATCGTGCCCGCGGTGGGCACGATCAGCCCGCAGGCCATCTTGATCGTGGTGGTCTTGCCCGCGCCGTTCGGCCCCAGCAGGCCGATCACGGCGAGATCCGCGGCGTGATCCTGCGCCACCCGGCCGCCGCGCCGCTGCTGGTCAGCCGCCGGGTCATGCCCACCCGCAGGCTGGAGCAACTCGACGCGTACCTGGCAGTGCTGACGCGGGCCGGGTTCGCCGAGGACCGCGCGCTGGACGTGCTGCGCACCGTGGTCCTGTACGCGCACGGCTACGCGCTTGCCGAGGCGTGCTTCACGGCCTGCGCGCGGTGCGGTCCGTGGCCGGAGGACGAACTGGGTCAGATGCGCCGGGTCGCCGAGATGGTGCCCCGTGACGCCCCGGACCACCTGCTCCGGCTGGCCCTGCTGTTTTGCGGCCGCTGCAACGCGGACGAGCAGTTCAGCCTCGGCGTCGACCTGATGATCCGCGGCCTCGACGGCGAGGACGGCGAGCCCGGCCGCTGACGCCGGACGACCTGCCGGAGCGGGGCACGCGCCGTCCCCGCGGTGCGCGGCCGGCGCCGCACCCCCCGCGGCGGGCCGCGCGCGTACCGCGCGCCGGGACCAGATCGTCGCCGCCGCAGCGGAATGTTTCGCCCGGTCCGGTTACCACGCCACCACGATGGCCGACATCGCCGAGGCGGCCGGGGTGCCCAAGGGAACGCCCTACCTGTACTTCCCCGGCAAGGAGGCGCTGTTCATCGCGCTGTACGAGGAATGGGACTGCGGCCTGGCCGCCAGGGTCGACGCGGCGCTCGGCGCGCTGGCCCCGCCCGCGCGCCGGTCCGCGCACCCGGTCCTGGCGGCGGTGGCGGCGGCCACTGCGGCTCACGTGCTGGAGAACCCGCAGACCTGCCGGGTGCTGATGGAGGCCACCACGCTGGCCGCCTACGAGCCCGGCATCGCCGCCAAGGTCCGAGCCGCGGCCGCGGTGAGCCACGATCAGCTGACCGGCCTGTTCGAGGCCGGGGTCGCCGCGGGGGAGTGGCCGGCGGGCATCGACCCGGGGCTGCGGGCGCGGCTGTTCCTCGCGGGCCTGTACGGGCTGATGGCCCAGTGGCACAGCGCCCCCGGCTCGTTCTCCCTGGAAGCCGCGATGGCTGCCCTGGCGGGCACCGGGGGGGCCGACCCCGGCGAGCGTCGGGGCGATACGGAAGGAAGGGGAACGGCGGATGAGCCGCAACCGCACTGAACCTGGCGCGCTCCAGATCCGCGCGTCGGATGCCGAACGCGACCAGGCCGCCGAGGTGCCCCGCGCTGCCTTCGCCGAGGGGCGGCTGGCGCGCGCCGAACTCGACGAGCGGATCGGCGCGGCCTATGCCGCGAAGACCCGCGCGGATCTGCGCGACCTGACCGTTGACCTGCCCGGCGCGTTCCCGGCGGAGGCAACGGCATCCGGCCGCCCGCCAGGGACGGACCTGCTCCTCGTAGATCGGGGACCCGGGGCCGGCGTGCACCGCAACGTGTGCCTGCTGCTGTGCCTGCTGTGCGCATGCCCGCCGGCCGGGATCGGCTACGGGATCTACTGGATCGTGACGGCCCGGCGCCAGCCGCAGCCGGGATCTCGGCAGCCGGCCCCGCCCCCGGGAGCCGGTGCCACCCGATAGACCCGGTACCCGGTCAGGCGCTCACCAGGTACCGGGCGTCCGCCGCGCCGGCATGGAGCGGTCACGGCTTGCCGTGGCTGTGGCTGGGCACGGGGCTGGGCCTGCCGCTGGGGGCGGTGGTCGGCCTGCCGCTGGGGGCGGTGCTCGGCCTGCCGCTCGGCTTGCCGTGATGCCGGGACGCCGAAGGGGCCTGCGACGGCCGGCCGGCCGCGCGGCCGCCAGCAGCGGCGGCGCCGGGGCTGGTCACCGATGCGCAGTAGGCAGCCACCTTGGCCTTCCCGCCCGCCGCGTTGACCAGGTTGCGGAACGCCACCGAGTGCTGGCTCAGGCCGCCGTGGTCGTATGCCGTGCACAAGCCGTACGCGGGGCTGCCGGAGGCATCCGGGCCAACCGGCTGGCCGGACGCCGGAGCCGGCGGCGTCGGGCGCGCGCTGGGAGCGCCGATCACCTCGTGGGCGACCTTCTGCAACGGGGCAGGCAGGCTGCCGGTGTAGGCGGCGACGGCCGCACCCCCCACGGCGGCAGCCGCGGCGGCGGCGGCAGCGGCAGCAAGCTTGGCGGACAGGAGTGTGCTTATCAACGTAGTCCTCCGCAAAGGCGTTTTCCGACGGGACGTCCCTGGTGCGCCAGGCGCCTCGCGGAACGCCGCGAGCGCCCGGCCCCACCCGGCGAGCTCGCTGGCATCAGGTGACGCCTGGAGCGCGGCGAGGACCTCCGCGACCGGGCGCAGCCCGGCAGGCGCATCCTCCGGTGCCGGGTTTCCGGACAGAAGCGCGTCAAGGCCTCGAATCTCTGGCCGAGTTTGCCCTGGGAAGTTGAACATCTCGTCGTAAGGAACGCCGCCGTCCTTCATCGCGTTACACCCGCCTCGGCGAGCATGGCCGCCAGGCGCCGCAGCCCGCGGTGAGCGGCGACCCGCATGGCTCCTGGGCTGCGGCCCAGCAGGCGCGCCGCCGTCTCGTTGTCCAGCCCGGCGACCACGCGGAGCATGATGACTTCCGCCTGCAGCGGCGGCAGCGTGGCGACCAGCGCGATCGCCGCCCGCGTATCCAGGTTCTCCAGCGCCAGCGTGGCGGCGTCGGTGCCCTGCAGGCCCGGGAGCTCCGCCACCGCGAGGTCCGGCAGGGCCTCCAGCGAGACGGCGGGGCGCCGCGCGGTGCGCCGCATCTGGTCGGCGGCCCGCCGCCGCGCGGTGGTGAACAGCCAGGCCCGCCAGTTCTGCTCGTTGCCGCGGAACTTCGCCAGCCCCCGGACGACCTGCGCCCACGTTTCGGCGGCGATGTCCTCGGCGGCCTCGGGTGCCGTCACGCGCAGGTACCGCAGCAGGGCCGGGTTGCCGTCGTGCCACAGCTCGGCGAAGGCCGCCTCGCTGCCGCGCTGGGCTGCCGCGAGGATGGCGTCGAAGCGTTCGCCGATCACGCTGCCGAGTATCGCCCGGCCGCGTCTCCGTTCGCAGCCTTATCGAAAAGGAGCCCATAAATCGGCCGCTATCGGGCCACGACGGTCAGCCGGATGAGGGCGTGCGTCTCCTGCGGCGCTGGGGGGTGACGGGGAGGGCGCCGCAGGAGAGCACGACCGACGGCGGCGCTGCCATGCCCGCCGCCGGGGTCGCCGCCGGCCCCGGGGGGAGGCCGGCTCGGTGTCCCACTGGCGAAACGCACGGCCCGCTCATCTCGTTACGCCTCCCGCAGGCACGGCCTGCGCCCGCCCGGCCGGGCCGGGCGGACGCGCAGCCCCCATGCCTCAGGCGGGCAAAGCGGTCATGCAGGCATGTACCGGGATAAGCCACGCCCGCGGCGCGCCGCCGCTGCCTCACTCCGCCGTCCCCCGCCGATGGCCTTTGGCGGATAAGTTAGTAATCAGCGGGATGGCAGTCCGTCTGATTACTAACTTTCCGGCAACCCTGGCGCGCTGGCGCTGGCGGCCGTCGCGGTGTACCCCTGTGTCATGAGCTTCAACGTCGCCTCGGAGGTCGGCCGGCTCCGCCAGGTCATCGTGCACCGGCCCGGCCTGGAGCTGTCCCGGCTGACCCCGCGCAACGTCCGCGAGCTGCTGTTCGACGACGTGCTGTGGGCCGGGAGGGCGGCGGAGGAGCACGACGCCTTCGCCCAGGTCCTCCGGGACAGGGGCGTGCGGGTCCACTACTTCGGGCAGCTGCTGGCCGAGACCGTCGCGGTGCCCGCGGGCCGGGCCTTCATCCTGGACCGGGTCTGCACCCCGCAGCTGCTCGGCCCGAACCTGGCCGGGCCGGTGCGCGCGCTGTTCGACGAGCTCGACGGCGCCTCGCTGGCGGAGTTCCTCATCGGCGGCGTGCTCAAGGCGGACCTGGAAGCCGGCAGCCGCGCCCGGCCGCGCGGCCTCGCCTGGGAGATGCTGCACGCGGACGACTTCGTGCTGCCGCCGCTGCCGAACCACCTGTTCCAGCGGGACAACTCCTGCTGGATCTACCGCGGCGTGTCGGTCAACGCGATGGCCAAGCGGGCGCGGCGGCGCGAGACGCTGCACAGCCTGGCGGTCTACCGGTACCATCCCATGTTCGCGGCCGCGGAGTTCGCCCGCTACTACCCCGACGACGACGCCGCCCTGCTGCCTGCCACGCTGGAGGGCGGCGACGTGCACGTGCTGGGCGGCGGCGCGGTGATGATCGGGATGGGGGAGCGGACGACGCCGATGGCGGTCGAGGCGCTGTCGGCGGAGCTGTTCCGCAGCGGGCAGGTCAGCGTGGTGATCGCGGTCGAGCTTCCGGTCTCCCGCGCCATGATGCATCTCGACACCGTGATGACCATGGTCGGCCGCGGCACGTTCGTGCTGTACCCCTATCTCGACCCCCGGCTGCGGTCATGGACCGTCACCCCCGGGGACGGCGGCCCCGGCCCGCGGGTCCGGCTGAACGCGAACCTGTGGGACAAGGTGGCCGAGGTCCTGGGCATGGACAAGGTGACGGTGCTGATGACAAACGAGGACGCCCGGGCGGCCGAGCGGGAGCAGTGGGACGACGGCAACAACTACCTGGCGGTCGCGCCCGGCGTCATCGTCGGCTACGAGCGCAACGTCGCGACCAACGCCATGCTGCGCCGGCACGGCATCGAGGTGATCCCGATCGCGGGCAGCGAGCTGGGCCGCGGCCGCGGCGGCCCCCGGTGCATGACCTGCCCGATCGAGCGCGACCCGGCCTGATCCCGCCGGTCACGGCTGGCCGAGCCCGCCGCAGCCGCGGAACGCGGCGGCGATCTGCTCGCGGCCGGCGCCCCCGGCCAGCAGGACGTGCAGCAGCAGCCGCGCCTTGGCCGGGTCGAGGAACCCGGCACTGATCAGGCCGCGGCCGAGCAGGTCCTGCTCGGAACCCGGGAAGCCGTAGGTCGCGGCGAGCACGGGCCCGGCGCCGGCCCGGGACGCGAGCACGACCGGGATCCGCCCGGCCAGCCCGGCCAGCTCCGGCACGGTGACCGCGGGCACGTGCCCGGCGCCGAGCGCGGCGACCACCAGCCCGTCGAACCGGCCTGCGGCGGCCCGCAGCAGCTCGCCGTCGTCCCCCAGGGCCAGCGTCACCAGGCCGACGCGGACCCGCCGCGACGGGTCCGGCGCGGGCAGGCAGAACCGCCCGGCGGGCCGGGCGAGCAGCCGCGCCCGGCCCTCGACGACGCGCCCGATCGGCCCGGCCGACGGCGAGGCGAACGCGGCGATGCTGGTGGCGTCGGCCTTGCGCACGTACCGGGCGGCGTGGATCTCGTCGGCGAACACGACCACGCAGCCCAGGCCGCGCAGCAGCGGGCTGGCCGCCGCCTGCACCGCCGCCAGCACGTTGGCCGGCCCGTCGGCCCCGGCCATGGCCGGGTTGCGCATCGCCCCGGTCACCACGACCGGCTCGGCGCCGGAATGCAGCAGGTCGAGCAGGAACGCGGTCTCCTCGATGGTGTCCGTGCCCTGGATCACCACGGCGCCGGCCGCGCCCGAGGCGATGCGCTCCCCGATGGCGGCGGCGAGCTCCACGATGTCATCGATGGTCAGCGACGCCCCGGGCACCTGCCGGAAGTCGCGCACCTCGATGTCGGCACCCAGGCCGGCCAGGCCCGGCACCGCGCCGAGGAGCTGCCGCCCGGCCAGCGCCGGGACGGCCCCGCCGCCGCCCGGAGCCGTGGTCATCGCGATGGTGCCGCCGAGAAAGAACACCGCGACGCGCGCGGCGGCCGCGCGCGCCGTCCCGGTCACGTTCGCCGTCATCGGCGTCTCCATCTTCTCCCGGGCCGGCGCGCTCGGGTGGCGGCCCGGCGCCGGCGGCTGCCGCGTGCTGCCGCCCAGCCCGCCCGCACGCTGACCGTCATGGTGCCCATCGTGCTCGACCTGGCCCGGTACGGCCCCACCTGACCGCGGCCGCTAGCCGACCGGCACGCCGGCCTGGATCACCGTGCGGGGGCCGGCCCACAGCACCGAGGGCCGCTGCAGCGGGTTGCCGTCCAGGATGACCAGGTCGGCGGCGGCCCCGGCCGCCACGCGGCCCAGGTCGGCGCGGCCGAGCAGGTCCGCGTTGACCGAGGTCGCGGAGCGCAGCGCGGCCAGCGGCCCCTCCAGCTCGGCGTGCAGCCGCAGCCCGTGCAGTTGCTCGTCCTCCAGCGGGCCGATCAGGTCGGTGCCGAACCCGATCGGCACCCCCGCCGCCCTGGCGATCCCGACGGCCTGGCGCCCGGCGTCCAGCACCTCCCTGTTCTTCGCCTGCGCGGCCGACGGCAGGCCCAGCGCGGCGCCGCGCCGTTCCATGGCGTCGTAGGTGACCAGGGTCGGGACGAGGAAGGCGCCGCTGGCCGCCATCAGCGCCGCGGACCGCTCGTCGAGCAGGTTGCCGTGCTCGACCGACCGGACGCCGTTGCCGACCGCGTGCACGATCGCCTCGGCGGAGTACGCGTGGGCCGCGACGTAGCTGCCCCGGCGGGCGGCCTCGTCGGTGACCGCGCGTATCTCCTCCGCGGAGTACTGCGGCACCCGGATCGGGTCGGTGGGGGAGAGGACCCCGCCCGAGGCCATGACCTTGATCGCGTGCGCCCCCTGGCGGAACCGCTCCCGCACCGCCGCACGCAGCGCGTCGGCCCCGTCGACGACCTCGCACATGTGCGGCCCGCACGGCTGCAGCCCCCAGTCGGCGGGGCGGGGGTCGCCGTGGCCGCCGGTCTGGCTCAGCGCCGGGCCGGTGAACAGGTACCGCGGCGACCGGATCAGCTTCTCCCCGATCGCCCTGGCCAGGCCGGCGTCGCCGCCTGCCACCTCGCGGACCGTGGTGAAGCCGCGGCCGAGCGCCGCAGCCAGCCTGCGCGCCGCCGCCAGCGCCAGGTAGCTGAGGCTGCCGGCCTCGATGGCCAGCGGGTCAAGCCCGGCGGCGTAGGCGTGGAAGTGGGCGTCGATCAGCCCCGGGATCACGGTCCCGCCGCGCGCGTCGAGCACCGCGTCGCCCGGCCGCACCTCGCCGGTCTCGACGATCACGCCGTCGGCGATCCGCACCGAGCCCTCGGCCAGGTCCGCGGTTGTGCCGTCGAAGATGAGGGCGTTGACGATCGTCAGGTTCGCTGGTCCCGGTGCCGGCATCGCGCTGAATTTCCCTCCTCGGCCGAGGACGTGGGCCGCTACTCACGGAGATCATTTCATCAAAACGGCCGGTGCTGCCTGCTCACCGGATACGGCAGGCGCCGTCGGTCGCCGGCCGCCCCGCCGCGGCCAGGCCAGCCGCTGGATGCTCGCCGCCGCCGCGCGGCAGGGCACGCGAGGGTGGCTCCGGCTGCCGGCCGGGGTGGCTCCGGCGGCCGGCCCGGGTGGCTCCGGCTACCGGCCCGGGTGGCTCCGGCGGCCGGCCGCCGCGCCCCGCGGCGCCCCGCCGCGCTTTGCCGCCGGCCTACTCCCGCGTGCGGTTGCCGGTGAGCTTGCCAGGCGCTGCCGCTGAGGTTCCGGCGCCGTGAAACGGCCGGCCACTAGAACCTGGCGAGGAAGCCGGCGAACCCGGACGCGATCTGCCGGACGCCAGTCAGGAACCCCGCGGCGACGGCCTCGCCCGCGTGCAGGCTTGCCACGCTGATCAGCAGCCAGAACGCCAGCAGCCCCCCCATGACCGCGGCGAGGTGCGCTCCCGAGTTCGCCCGGCCCCAGACCTTCACGGCCAGCCAGACGGCCACGACCAGCACGATAACCCCATAGCGCCATCATCCCCGGCAAACCATGATCGATTCAAGGATGAGCCGACGAACCGCATCATCGGCAGGCGAGTGTGACGGCTGACGCTTATGCGGCGCAAAGCTGTGCAGAAAGCTGCCAACGGCCAGCCGGCGCCCGGAATGCGCCGTCCCGCTTGACGCCCGCGGGGGGCGCCGGCCGCCTACCGCGTCCCCGGATCCCGGCCGCCCAGCCTGGCGCGGATCTCGGCGGGGTAGCCGGGGAAGTAGCGGCTGATGACATCCAGGCTGAACGCGCGCAGGATGGAACCGGCCGGCTCGCGTTCGAGAAGGAACTCGAACGACGCCCTGACCAGTTGCTCCGGGCCCACGTGCCCGCAGCCCAGGCTGGCGGCAAATCCTGCCGGCACGCTCACCTGGTGGCTGGTGCCCGCGGGCGTCTGCACGTTGAAGGTGCCGCCAGTCCCGCGGGTGACGGTGAGCTGCGCCATGCCGCCACAGTAGCCTCACCGCCGGGCGGCACGGTAGGCCGGCTGTGACCGGGCATGGCCCCCTGCAGTGACTTCGCTGTCCGGCCCGGACCCGGCGCCCCGGTGTCCCGCCCTACGGGCACGGCGTGGCAGCGCCGGCGCGATCGGCGCCCCCCAGCAGGATTCGACCCTGCTCTCACGGCTGCGGAGGAGCTCCTGATGTGACTGGCTTGCCGGAGTAGGCGTGTCGCCGTGACGGTTAGCGGGGCCGATGATCTCGGACATCTGTCCGAACCGCTTGATCGGCGTGCGGTTCCGCAGCATCTGGTAAGTCTCCGGCCTGGTCGAGCGATTGCCGACGCCGAGCGGAGTCTCGGACGTCGAAGGGGCGATGGCGTTCACCCCTGACGAGCGAGCTCGACGGCGAGCGCCCGGGTCAGCTGAACCGCCGCCCGGACCATCAGGTTCGAGTACGTCCGCCCGTCCCGCACCATGAGTGCCGTGGAGAACGAGTTCAGCAGCAGCTTCTGCGCCGTGCCCGCCTTGAGCCGGGTCGAGCCGGCGATCGCTTCCGGGCCGGTGTCGGCGCAGACCACCACGTCCGCGTGCGCCCCGGCCGGCGGCTGCGGGTTGGAGGTGAACAGCGCGGTGAAGGCGCCCGCTTCCCTGGCGCGCCGCAGCGCCCCGATGGAGCCGTGGGCCAGCGGATTCGTGGTGGAGACGATCCCGCCCGCGACTGCTGGATGCGCCGAATGGACATCGCCGCTGCGACCGGCCTCCTCCCGGTGCTGACTGCCGAACACGTCGGTATCCTGCCCGCCGACGTGGCCCGGGAATCGGCCGCCCGGCACGGCCAGCCGCCCGACCCGGCAGGTCATGAGGTAGTGATCAACGCGACGTCGCTGGGCATGCACCGCGACGACCCGCTGCCCGTGCCAGCGGAACGTCTCGAACCGGGCACTCTGGTCTGTGACATCGTGATGAGCCCGCCACGAACCCCGCTGCTGCTCGAGGCGAGCGCCCGGGGCTGCATCGCCCATCCGGGACTGCGCATGCTCGTCGGCCAGGTGGACCTGGTTCTCCAGTTTCCTCGGCCTAATTTCCTCGTCGCCTCCGGATGTTCCCGCGCCGCCTCGGCGGCCGCCCGGTCCCGAACGTCCGCTCTGAACCCGGCGTAGCCAAGCTCACTTGCAGCCGTCGCGGCCCGATCGGCCTGGCCGAGAATGGAGCGCGAACAGGTCACTCACCGCTTGCGCCTTCCGCAAGCTCGGGCACCGGGTGCAACGGCCGCTCACCGCGCAGCATCCGCACCACGTCGGCCAGTGCGGTGCAGCGCACGTCGCTGAGCGCTTCCTCGGTGTAGGCGGCACAGTGCGGGGTGATGATCACGTTCGGACGGCCGAGCAGCGGGTCACCTGACGGTACGGGCTCGCGTTCCAGCACGTCCAGGCCGGCCCCCGCGATCGACCCGGCTTCCAGCGCCGCCACCAGCGCCGCCTGGTCGATGACGGCGCCGCGGCTGGTGTTGATCAGGAACGCGGTGGGCTTCATCGCCGCGAGGGCCTCCACGCCTACGAGGTGCCGGGTATCAGGGGTAAGCGGCAAGTGCACGGACACGAAATCGGCCTCACCGTAGAGCCGTTCGAGAGACACCATCTCCACGCCCGTGCGATTGGCGTCGACGAAAGGGTCGTGGGCAATCACCCGCAGCCGCAGCGCGGCCGCCCGACTGGCGACCTCGCGCGCGATCCGGCCGTAACCCAGCAGCCCCAGCGTCTGGCCCGCGACCCGGCGCATCTGACCGAGCGCGCCGTAGCTGGGCCACCGACCCGCTTGCACGCTCCGGTCTGACGGGGCCAGGTGGCGCGCGCAGGCGAGCAGAAGCGCCACCGCGTGCTCGGCCACGTCACCGGCGCCGTAGGCGGGGACATAGGTGACCGTCACGCCATGCGCCGCCGCCGCCATGACATCGATGTTGTCGTAGCCGGCCCCGCAGCGGGCCAGTACCCGGCACTTGGGCAGCCGTGCGATCAGCGCATCGTCGAACTTCCCCGAGTACACCAGCACGGCGAACGCGTCCTTGCCGACCGCCGCGATCTCGTCCGGGTCGTGTCCTGACAGTGACACCAGATGCCCCCCGGCGGCTGTCAGTTCGTCGAGCTCACCCGGAGCGTAGGGAAATCGGTCGGCATCGGTGAGCAGGATCCGCGTCATCCCGACAGCCCATCGGGACCGACCACGACCACCTCACCGGCGGTGAGCACGAACGTCCGGCCCTCGGGCGCCAGCTTGTGATACGTGGCGGTGAACAGCTGCGGGTCGATAGTCGCACCCTCACCGTAGTCCGGGTCATTCCACAGGCCGTAATGGAACGGGATCACCACGGCAGCACCCTGCTGCCAGCCCAGCAACGCTGCCTCGTGCGCGTTCATGTTCCCGGTCGTGCCGTTGATGCAGATCAGAGACGCGCTCACGCCCTTGGTGTCGGCGAGGATCTCGCTGTCGTACTCGGTGTCGCCGCTGTGATACACGTGGACGCCACCGCTAGACAGCACGTAGCCGACGGCGTCCGGGGTGGGTTCCAATCCGAACTCGTGTCGCGCCTTGACGGCGCGGATCTCCAGGTCGCCAATGGTGACGACATCGCCGCGGGCGACGGGCGTGGTGCGCGCGGCGTCGACGCCGGCGGCCACGACCTTGTCGGCGGCCATCGGCGGGCCGATGAACCGCATCTTCTCGTGCGACAAGAACGGCACGATGCAGTCCGGGTCGAGGTGGTCCTCGTGGCTGTGCGTGGCCAGCAGCGCGTCGGCCTGAGCTTCCGTGGCGTCGATCGGCGCGGGCACCTTGCGCGGCAGCCCGTAGGAGCGCGTCACGGAGTCCGATAGGTAGGGATCAATGAGCACGATCGTCCCGCCGGGGGTCTTCAGCGCGATGCCCGCCTGATACAGCCACCAGAACGCCAGCGTGCCCGGGGCGACGGCCGCCTGGTCGATTTCCTGCCACAGTTCCGTCGGGGTCTTCATGGTCACCTCTCATCACCGAGAAGAGTCCGGCCGCTGCCTCAAGGCAGGGGGAGCGGGAGGTTAGCCGAGTTCGGCGAGAGCCTGCTGCCAGGTCTCGGCAGGGAGCCGCAGGTAGTGGACCTTGTGGTGATTCTCGAAGCTGGGCACGCCCTTGCCGGGAATCGTCTGCATGACCAGCGCGGTCGGCTTGGTAGCGTTCAGGTCACCGGGCAGCACCCTTTCCAGCACGGCGTGGTCATGCGGGTCGACCCGCTCGGCATTGAAGCCGAATGCGGCGAATCGCTCGTCCACCGGCTCGACGGCCATCACGTCCGAAGGCGCGCCGTCGGCCTGCATCCGGTTGTTGTCGATCATCACGACCAGATTGCCTAGCCCGAAGTGGCTCGCTGACATGGCAGCCTCCCAGACCTGGCCCTCCTGCAGCTCGCCGTCGGACAGCACGCAATACACGCGGGCACCGCTGCCGCGCAGCCGCTCGCCCAGGGCCATGCCGATCGCCTGGGACAGGCCCTGACCGAGCGAGCCGCCGGTTATCTCGAACCCGGGCGTGCCCTCCAGCGGGCTTTCCTCGATCCGCGATCCGGGCATGCCGTAGGTGTGCAGCTCGTCGGCCTCGTAGACACCGAGCTCGCCGAGGGTGGCGAACAGGGCGATGGCGCTGTGCCCGGTGGACAGCACGAACCGGTCCAGGAAAGCGCCGTCGGGGTTGCGGCGCATGGCGCGGAAGTAGAGGTGCGCGAGCACGTCGGCGAGGGCAAGGCCCTGCCCGGCGTAACCCTGGCCGCGGCCGATGCACATGCCGATGACCCGACGCCTGATGCGCCGGGCGACCTCGGTCATGTCGGCGGCCGTCGGGGCGGATGCTGGGGTGGACATCTAGCGGCCTCCTGCGGCGTCTGCGGCGGTAGCGGCCAGGGCGGCTGCGTCCAGGCCAAGGTCAGCGCGTATGAAGTCCAGGGTCCCAGCCTTCGCCCACCGGTCGGGCACGCCGCGGCGGATCAGGCGGGTGGCCGCCCCGTGCTCGGCGAGCGCCTCGGCGACGGCGGAGCCGATGCCGCCGACGATGGAATGGTTCTCAACGGTGACGACGGACCCGTACCGGGCGGCGAACGCGGCCACCGCCTCGGCGTCGAACGGCTTGACCGTGGGCGCGTGCAGCACCGCTGCCCCGATGCCCTGCCCCGCCAGGACGGTCGCGGCCTCTAGCGCCCACTGGCTGCCCAGGCCGGTGCCGATCAGGCCCACGTCGCCGCCGTCTCGCAGCAGCTTGGTCGCGCCGATTGTGAACTCCGAGGGCGGGGTGATGATCTCTGCGACCATGCCGCGCAGCCCGCGCAGGTAGACCGGGCCCTCGACTGTCACGGCGGCACGCAGCGCCCCGGCGAGTTCGGTGGCGTCCATCGGGTCGATGATGGTCATGCCGGGAATGGCGCGGGTGATGGCCAGGTCATCGGTGCCCTGGTGGCTGGCGCGGAACGGCGTGGTGATGCCGGGCAGGAACGCAGCCACGATGGCTGTGTGGTTGCCGGTCGCTAGCGCCATCTGCAGCTGATCGCAGGCACGTCGGGTGGCGAACACGCAGTAGGTGACGGCGACGGGAAGGAATCCCGTCTTCGCCAGCCCGCCCGCGATGCCCAGCATGTTCGCCTCGGCCATGCCGACCTGGAAGAACCGGTTGGGGTACTTCTCGGCGAACGGCGCGACGTCGGTGTACTTGGACAGGTCGGCGGACAGCACGACGATCTCTGGCCGCCGGGCGCCCAATTCGGTGAGGACCGTGGCGAATGGCGCGTCTATCATCGGCGCCTCGCTGACCGGCCGGGTGGGAGTGATCGTTGCCGCGGCGGCGGTGTCGCGCACACGGTCTCCTTCCGTCGCTGACCGCGCAGCGGGGCCGGTCATTCCGACACCCGCACGGTGACGTCGGGTCTGGTGGTAAAGCCTTCGGCCAGCGCCGCGCCGAGGCCGGGCGCGCTCGGGGCGCGCACCAGGCCGGCGTCGACGGTCAGCGGGTGGTCTAGGACGTCCTGGTAGTAGCCCTCGATGAAGCCGCGGACCACCTCGACCGTCAGGCAGTTCGGCATGGCCGCGGCGAGATGGGCGTTGGCCAGGACGGTGACCGGACCGGTGCAGTCGTGCGGGGCGAACGGCAGGTGATAAGTGGCGGCCATCTCCGCGATGCGGCGCGCCTCGGTCAGTCCGCCGGTCCACGCCACGTCCACCATGACGACATGCGCGGCTTGCTCAGCGAGCACTTCGCGGAACGGGAACCGGGTGATCAGCCGCTCGCTGACTGCCTGCGGTACCCTGGACTCGCGGGCCAGCCGGGCCAGGTCTGCGGGACTGTCGGGCTGGCACAGGTCCTCGGCCCACAGCACATCGAGCGGCTCGATCGCGCGGGCGATCCGCAGCGCCATGTTGACGTCCCAGCGGCTGTGTCCCTCGACCAGGAGTTCGATGCCTGTGCCGACGCGGTCGCGCGCGGCTGTCAGCATCGCCAGGCCCGCGTCGAGGTCGGCGTGGCTGAGGTAGCTTCCGACGGGCCCCATTGATGACCAGCCTGCGGGGCCGGCGAGGTCAAGGGTGGCGGTGCTCTGCGGGGCGAACCGGTCCCATGGCCAGACCTTCAAGCCGAGATAGCCCTGATCGCGCAGCTCCGCGGCCAGGGTGCCAGGGTCTTCCAAGGCGAGATCCCAGTCGTGGTAGGGGCCGGCGTTCACGCAGGTGTTGTAGGCGGGGATGGTCTCGCGGAACGTTCCGCCGAGCAGCTGCGAGACCGGCAGGCCGGCCGCCTTGCCCAAGGCGTCCCACAGCGCTAGGTCCAGTGCCGACATCGCGCGCATCTCCGCGCCGGCGTAGCCAAAGAAGTCGGCGCAGGAGAAGATCGTCGTCCAGATCTTCGTCACCGCGCCGGCCGGCTGGCCGATGACCAGGGCGGCGGCGAGGTCGTGCAGGATGGCCTCCACCGCGCCCGGCAGGTAGTAGGTCTCGCCCAGCCCGATCAGGCCGGACGAGGTGCGGACGCGGACCCAGATCAGATGCGGCTGCGCGGCCCAGCGCACGGTTTCCAGGGCGGTGATTGTGCCTAGATCCAGCGCTGCCGCGCTCAGGCCGCCCGGCTCAAAGGAGGGAGCCACCGTTGACCTGCAGCACGGTGCCGGTGACGAACGCAGACTCCTCGCACGCCAGGTAGAGCACGCCGTTGGCGATGTCGGTGGGCTGGCCCATCCGGCCCAGCAGCGTGCGGGCCTCGGCGGTGGCCCTGTCCTCGGGGCTGGCCGACTGGAACGCCGGGGTATCGATCGGGCCGGGGGAGACGGCGTTCACCCGGATGCCGATCGGGGAGACCTCACGGGCCAGCGACTTAGTGAAGCCGATGACGCCTGCCTTGGCGGCGGCGTAGGCGGCGGCCGGGCGGATCGAGCCGTATTCGCCGGCGGTAGAGGCGAAGTTCACGATCGAGCCGGACGTGGCGGTCACCATGGCGGGCAGGACGGCTCGGCACGCCACCATCGCAGTGATCAAGTTCGCGCTGATCATGGACTCCCACCCGGCGGGTTCCGAGGTGACGAAGTCCCCCATCCTAAACAGCCCGGCCACGTTGACCAGGACCTCCGGGGGGCCAGTCCGGTGGGCCGCCTCCGCCACGAATGCGCGGAAGTCGGGGAAAGACGTCGCGTCCACTGGCCGGCCCCAGCCTTCCTCGCCCAGTTCGCCGATGATGGCCTCGAGCCCGTCGCCGTTGACGTCGGTCACCGCCAGCCGGGCTCCTTCCGCGGCCAGCAGCCTGCACACCTCTCGCCCGATGAGACCTGCGGCCCCGGTGACCAGGACAGCCTTGTCCTCCAGTCGCATTCGCCCTCCAGCGCATACGTCCGCCGGGTCTCGTCGCCCCGGGGATACCCGCACTGTAGGAGGCTTCCAGCCAAATGGTCAAGCCACTTGGTAGTTGCCTGGGAGATGATCGTTGGCCCGGGCGAGGAGCCCGGCCTGGCCGGGACCCGCCCGGGTGATGCCAGATCCGCTGCCTCGCCTGGGAAATCAGGCCTCCGGGCGCCGCGGCGAGACCAGGGCGGGACATGCTGGTAGCCATCATGGCAACGCAAACGCCAGCCGCAGGCCAGCGGCACGGTGACCGCGCCCCGCTGGCGCTGGCGGGCCGCTGGCGTGTCAGCCTGCGCTGGCATGCCCGGCAGTGGTGCGCTCCATCACGTGCTCCGGGAACACCTTGCGGGACTCGTGCAGGTGCGCGGCCATGGCGCGGCGAGCTGCCGCGGGGTCGCCGGCCTTGACCGCCTTCAGGATCCGGGTGTGCCCGGCGATGCCGACCCGCACGGCGTCCGAGGTGCTGTGTGACTTGAAGACGCCCTCGACGATGAGCCTGGCCAGCGGCGCGAGCAGCGTGGGGAGCAGCGGATTCAGCGACGCCCGGGCCACCTCGACGTGGAAGCCGACGTCTGCGGCGGTGTAGGCGGCGGCATCGTTCGTGCTCTCCTTCATCGCCGCCAGCAGCCGTTCCAGCGCCGCGATGGAGTCCTCGCTGGCCCTGCTGGCCGCAAGCTCCGCGGAGACCACCTCAATGGCCTGCCGCGCCTCGTACAGGTCGTCGGCAGTGGGGCCTGGCCCGACGGCGAGCACGAGTTGGTTAGCGAACGCGTCGGCGAGGTCGGCCTCGGACGGGTGCTGCACGAACGTGCCCCGGCCGCTGACCGTCGCGACGAAACCCTGGGCGCGCAGGTGAGCGAGCGCCTCGCGGACCAGGGGACGGCTCACGCCGAACTCGGCGGCCATCTGCGCCTCTGTTGGCAGCGGCTGACCGGCGGCCACCTTGCCGGAGATGATCTGGGCGCGCACCTCGGCGGCGAGGCGTTCGACAAGGCTCGCTGTCTTGATCGGCGATACCTTCATGCCCACCAGTCCTCCGCAGGTCCGTGTCGGCAGCGCCTGCGCCGTCGGGGCAGGGGCGCTACAGCCACTGTAGGGGAAGCGGGCAGGTCGCGCCGTGAGCAGGGATGACCCATTGACAGCCAGAATTCCGGCTGCCTATAGTAACCTTCACCGACTTGACAAGTGGTTTGACCACCAGATCTGTTGCACGTTAGCGACCTGCGTTCCTGGGAGAGGGTGCCGTGAAGGTCACCAACGTTGAGACCTACGCGGTAGGCGCCGGCTGGAAGAATTGGCTGTTCGTCCGGGTCGTCACCGACGAGGGCCTGCACGGCATCGGCGAGGCTACTCTCAACGGCTTCGGCCGGACCTGCGAGGCGGCCGTGCACGAGCTTGCCCCGCTGATCATCGGCTCCGACCCGCGTCAGGTCCGCGCCAACGCGATCGCACTGCACGACCGGGTCTCCAACGAGGGAGGCCACATTCATCGCGCCGCGCTGGCCGGCCTGGAGGTCGCCTGCTGGGACATCCTCGGCAAGTCACTGGGCGTCCCCATCTGGCAGCTGTTCGGCGGCAAGGTCCGAGGCTCCGTTCCCTGCTACGCCAACGGCTGGTACCGCAATGAGCGCACGCCCGCCGCGTTCGCGCAGGCCGCGGCGAAGGTCACCAGCCAGGGTTTCCGCGCCTTGAAATTCGACCCGCTCGGCATCTCCAAGGGGTTCTGCGCCCCCGCCGACTTCGCGCTGTCCCGCGAGATCATCGCCGCGGTCCGCGAGGCCGTCGGCCCGGACGTACGCATCCTCATCGACATGCACGCGCGGCTCGCCCCGGCCGAGGCGGCTGAGTTCATCCGCTCCTGCGCGGCCCTGGGCGTGTTCTGGTGGGAGGAGCCAACTACCCGCGAGCGCGAGGAGCCGACGAGCGTCGTGGCGGCGGCCGTCCCGGGCCGGATAGCCACCGGCGAGAACTTCCACACCACCGGCCAGTTCCTGTCTCAGCTGAAGGCCGGCGGGGTATCGATCCTGCAGCCGGAGCCGATATCGCTGGGCGGTCTGGTGCCCACGGTTGCCGTGGCAGAGATGGCAGCGGCGGACGGGGGCTGGATCGCGCCGCACCAAAGCGGTGGGCCAGTCGCCACCGCTGCATGCCTGCAGCTCGGTTCCTTCGTGCCGAATTTCCTCATCCAGGAGCACTTTGACCCGTTCAATGATTCCTGGAGCCGGGACCTGGTCACCTGGGTGCCCGAGCTGGACGCCGCGACGGGCGAGCTGAGCCTCCCCGACGCGCCGGGCCTGGGTCTGGACCTGAACATCGAGCTCGCCCGGGCGCACCCGTTCGACCCGAACGCCTACCTGGACGTCACCTCGGCAGGGTGGGAGAAGCGGACCGGCATGGGGCCGGAAGGAGCGAATTGAGGAGCGAGAAGCATGCCGACCGCGAGGAGCGGGTGATCTCCTTCGCCCGGCTCGAGCGCACCTCGGTGGGCCTCCAGGCCGCCGAGGCGATCAAGGCGCTGATCTTGTCCGGGGACCTCAAGCCCGGCGACGTGCTGCCGCCCGAGCGAGACCTCGCGGTGATGCTCGGCATCTCCCGGCCCTCGCTGCGCGAGGGGATCAGGGTGCTGACCGCACTGAACGTGCTGGAGCCGCGGCACGGCGGGGGCACCTATGTCACGTCGCTGGACCCGAGGCTGCTCGCCCAGCCGGTGAGCTTCCTGCTCCAGGTTGCTCCGACCGCGTTCCGGCACCTGCTGGAGGTCCGCCTCGTGCTCGAGGTCGGCGCCGCCAAGCTCGCCGCGCCGCGGATCACCGAGGAGGCCCTGGACAACCTGCAGCGCCTCGCCGACGAGGCCGAGCGCGAGCTTCCGGACGCCGACCGCTACCTGCAGCTGGACTACGAGATCCACACGACGATCATCGAGGCGACCGGCAACCCGATCTACATCGGCTTGTATGAGTCGATCGCGGAGCTGTCGCTGGAGAGCCGCAGGCGAACGGCGCGCTCCGCGTTGACCAGGCGCCGTGCGCACGACGATCATGTGGCGATCATCGCCGCGCTCCGGCAACGGGACCCGGAGGCGGCCGCCCGCGCGATGGGCTCACATCTGGACGCGATGCGGCATGCTCTGGACACCAGCGGCGAGGCGGGGGCTGACGCATGAGGTTGGCGGTTATCCGGCATCCGGAGGGCACGTGCCTGGCGGCGGAAGGCGAGGGAGCCTACGCCGATCTGTCCGACGCGGTCGGCGTACGGCTCGACGACGTCGGGGACCTGTGCGAGCTGCTGGCCGCCGACCCGGGCGCGCGGGCGAAGCTGGAAGCCGCCGACGCGCTGCCGCCCAAGTGGGACGCGGGCGAGGTGACGCTGCTTGCGCCGGTCCGCCGGCCGACCAAGGTCGTCTGCATCGGGCTGAACTACCTCGATCACTGCCGCGAAACCGGCACGCCCGTCCCGGCCACCCCGATCGTGTTCGCCAAGTTCCCATCGTGCCTGATCGGCCCGGGCGACACGGTGAACTTGCATCCGGCGACGACAAGCGAGGCGGACTGGGAAGCCGAGCTGGCGGCGGTCATCGGCGAGCGGTGCGGCCCGTGCCTGCCGCCCGGTCCTGGCGTGATCTTCGGCTATACGATCGCCAACGACATCTCGGCGCGGGACCTCCAGCGCGACGATGGCCAGTGGACGCGAGCCAAGTCGCTGGACACCTTCTGCCCGGTCGGGCCGGCCGTGGTCACCGCCGACGAGATCGGCGATCCGCAGGCACTGGGAATCGGGCTGAAGGTCAACGGCGAGCCGCAGCAGGCCTCGAGCACGGCCGAGATGATCTTCCCCGTGGCGGAGCTGATCAGCCGCCTGGCAGCGGAGATGACGCTGCTGCCAGGTGACCTGCTGCTTACCGGGACTCCACACGGTACCGGGGGGTTCCAGCGGCCACCGCGGTTTCTGCGCCCCGGCGACGTCATGGAGGCCTGGATCGAGCGCATCGGATCCCTCATCAACCCAACCGGCGGTTCCGGCCGCCACCTGCGGCAGGACGCCGAGGCTTCGCCGACCGGCTCTCCCGCTCCTGGCCCCCGGGCGATCTCGCACTAAGCCAGCGGCCGCTCGGTCACCGCCACCACTACGGGCGACCCTTACCTGAAAAGCAAATAGCCATTCATTGTCGAATTCACTAAAGCGCGATAGCACGGCCGGCCGGCCCCACGGGCAGCCGACTCCATGGAAAGGAAGGCGTACCATGAGGAAACCGATGATCGCCGCGGTGCTGTGCGGCGTCGTAGCGCTTGCAGGAGCAGCGTGCTCCAGCGGCGGCGGCAATGGCACCAGTGGCGGAGGGAGCGGCTCGAAGGCCTCCAAGCCCTACACCATTTACCTGTCCAACAACTTCGTGGGCAATGACTGGCGTGTCCAGATGGAGAAGGAGGCGACGGTCGCCGCCGGCCTACCGCCGTTCAAGGGAGCGGTGAACCTTACCATCGCCAACGCAGGCAGCACCGTCCCGGATCAGATCCAGTCGCTCCAGGCGATCGTGGCGAAGAAGCCGGATGCCATCCTGGTCGACGCCTCGTCGCCCACCGCGCTGAACCCGGTCATCCAGCAGGCCTGCGACAAGGGCATCGTGGTGGTCAACTTCGACCAGGCCGTCACCGCCCCGTGCGCGTACAAGATCTTCTCGAACTTCGTCAAGGGCGAGCAGCTGTCCGCCGAGTGGATGGCCACCCAACTGCACGGCAAGGGCAACGTCTTCGAGGACACCGGCCTGGCGGGCGCGCCTATCTCCGCCACCATCTCCAACGCATGGGCATCGGTGCTGAAGAAGTACCCGAACATCCACGTCATCGGCACCTACCAGGGCCAGTACGCCCTCGGCCCGGAGCAGCAGGGCGTCGCGAGCCTCATCGCCGCGCACCCGAAGGTCGACGGCATCCTCACCCAGGGCTACTGCACCGGCGCCATGAAGGCGCTGCAGGCGGCCGGCAAGCCGATGGTGCCCATGCTCTGCCAGTCCTACAACCAGACCTACGTCGCCCTAGCCACGACCAAGGGGGCGTCCGGGTTCATCATGGCCAACCCCGCGTGGCTCTCCGTGCTGGCCATGCAAACCGCGGTCAACGTGATCGAGGGCAAGTCGGAGCCGAAGACGAACCAGCTCCAGCCGCCGTGCTTCTACCAGGGCGGCAGCTCGCCGGCTGGCGGCGACTGCCAAGCGATCAAGCTGAACGTCAACGCGTTCCCGAACCTGGCGCCGGGCCTGACCCTGCCAGTTAGCCCGCCGTTCATGAACATCTCGCCGTCGTCGGTAATCCCGTAAGGGATCGCTGGGAGCAAGGGCTGCGCGGGTCATAACCGTGGTGTACAGCAACATGGCCGCGCAGCCCGACCCCGGAAGGGCGAGATGAACGAAGAAACCATCACGGCTGCGGGCGCCGACCTGCTCGCGACCACTGACATCAGCAAGACCTTCGCGGGCGTGCACGCGCTCAGCCACGTCAGCCTGCAAGTGCGGGGCGGGGAGGTGCACGCGCTGCTCGGCGAGAACGGCGCGGGCAAGTCCACGCTCGTCAAGTCGGTCTCAGGCGTGCTGCGCCCCGACAGCGGCGAGGTCACCTTCAAGGGCGCCCCGTTCACGCCGTCCGACCCGGACGAGTCGTCCCGGCGCGGTGTCGGCGTGGTGTTCCAGGAACTGCCTCTCATCCCCGACCTGACGGTCATGGAAAACATTTACTTCAACCGCCAGCCGATGACCCCCGTCGGCACGGTCGCCCGCCGCCGGATGCGGGCACAGGCCGAGCGGCTGTTCGCCGACCTCGGCCTGCCCGGAATCTCACCCGACTCCTGCATCCGTGACCTGTCGGTCGCCGCGCGGCAGTTCGTCGCGATCTGCAAGGTCCTCGCCGACGACCCAGATGTGGTGATCCTGGACGAGGCCACCTCCGCGCTCGGCCCCGCAGAGGTCGACTGGCTGCTGGCCCAGGCCACCCGACTCGCGGGACAGGGCAAGGGCATCGTGTTCATCTCTCACCGGCTCGCTGAGGTGCAGGAGATTGCAGACCGGGTGACCGTGCTGCGCAATGGCCAGCTGGCCGGCACCTGGGACGCCAGCGAGGTCAGCCCCGACGAGCTGGTCTCGCAGATGCTCGGCCGGAAGCTGGAGCAGCTCTATCCGGAACGCGCCGCGGAACCCCGCCCGCCCGTGTTGCTGAGCACCAGGCAGCTATCATCCGGCCGACGGCTGCGCGAGGCGAGCATCGAGGTGCACGAGGGCGAGATCCTCGGCATCGCCGGCCTGGAGGGGCAAGGCCAGCTGGAGCTGTTCTTGTCCCTGTACGGAATGCGCCGCTCGCGCGGAGGGATCACGGTAGCCGGCAAGCCGCGCCGGATCCGCTCGCCCAGAGACGCACTGCGGGCTGGCATCGGCCTGGCCCTGGTCCCGGAGGACCGCAAGGGCGAGGGCATCTTGCCCACCTTGTCGATCCGGGAGAACCTGTCGCTGCCGATTCTGGCCCAGGTCACCCGGTTCGGCCTGCTCCGTCGCGGCGTCGAGCAGTCCTTGGTGGCCCGGGTGATCGCGGACTTGAAGATCGCCCGAGGCGACAGCGAGCAGCCGGTGTCCAGCCTGTCCGGCGGCAACCAGCAGAAGGTGGTCGTCGGCAAGTTCCTGCTCACCGGCGCGAAACTGCTGCTCCTGTACGACCTGACGCGCGGCGTCGACGTGGGCACCAAGGCAGAGATCTTCCGGATGATGACCGACCTGGCGAGCCAGGGCTACGGCATCTTGTTCTACTCCAGCGATCTGTCCGAGCTGGTCAATGTGCCGCACCGGGTCGCGGTGATGTTCGATGGCACCATCACCGACGAGTTCGCCAGCGGCGAGCTGGACCAGGAGAAGCTGATCGCCGCCATGGTGGGGCATGCCCAGCGTCCCGAGGTGGTCACCGACGATCGGCCCAGCACAGCCGGCGCAGGGAGCGAAGCATGATCGGCCAGCTTGGCTCACCGCTGCGAGCCGGCGACTCGACCGCAGGCGCACGGGGCGTGCTGGATGACCTGCTTACCCATGCGCGCGGCGCCGACATCCGGCCGCTGGCCGCATGGATGCTCGCCATCGTCTTCTACCTCATCTACGCTGCGCTGCAACCCGGCATGCTGACAATCGACTCGCTCGGCACTCTCGCGGCGGACGGCCTGCCGCTGGCGACGCTCGCGCTCGGCCAGGGCATCGTCATCCTGACGGCCGGGATCGACCTGTCCGTCGGCGGGGTCATGTCGCTCGGCACCGCCATCGCCGCCACCCACTTCCACGGCACCGGCTCGGGGCTGGCGTGGACTGCGGTCGTGCTCCTCATCGGGCTGGGCGTCGGCGCGTTCAACGGCGTGCTCATCGGCGCCCTCGGCCTGCAGCCGTTCATCGTCACGCTCGCCACCTGGTCGATCTTCGACGGCATCGCCCTGATCGTACTGCCCACCGCCGGCGGCCACGTTCCGGAGGGCTTCGCCGGGTGGATCACCGACAACACAGCGGGATTCCCCAACGCTATCTGGGCGCTTGTGGTGATCACCATCCTCTGGCTGTGGTTCCGGCGGACCAAGGTGGCCCGGCGCATCTATGCATTCGGCTCTGATCGAGAGGGCGCGAGGATGGCCGGCGTCTCCGCCACCCGCACCCTGCTCGCCGCGTACATGCTGTCGGGCTTCTGCGCTGCCGTCGCGTCCTTGTTCTACGCGATGCAGATCACCGGCGGCGACCCGGCGGCCGGGGATGGCCTGATCCTGCCCTCGGTGGCGGCCGTCGTCATCGGCGGCACCTCGCTCTTCGGCGGGCAGGGTGGCTTTGTCGGAACCATCGCCGGGGTGCTCACGCTCACCACCCTCGGCAACGTGATCTTCGCGGTCAACCTGTCGTCCTACTGGACCGTGCTAGCCGACGGCCTGCTGCTCATCCTGGCCGTCCTGGCCGGCGGCGGGCTGCACGGCCTGCAGCAGCGGTTCTCCGGAGGGAGGCGGTCATGAGCCAGCTGTTCCAGCGCAACCGGCCGGTCATCGCGGCTTACCTGCTAGTGATCGTGCTGGCCATTATCGGCGAGATCGTGGCGTCCGGCTTCCTGAAGGTCTCCAACATCGACCAGCTGATCATCGAGGCCGCGTTCATCGCGCTGGTCGCGCTCGGTCAGACGTTCGTCATCCTCGTCGGCGGCATCGACTTGTCCATTCCGTGGGTGCTCAATGGCGCGGCCGTGCTGCTCACTACGTTCGCGCACGGCACCAACATCAAGATGGCCTGGCTCATCCCCGTGCTGCTGGCCGGCGGCGGCATGGTCGGGCTGATCAACGGCCTGGGCGTCACGCTACTCAAGGTGCCGCCGATCATCATGACGCTTGGCATGTCCTCCGTCGTGGAGGGCGCGCTGCTGCTGTACACGAAGGGCGGGTCGGGCGGGAACGCGCCATCGGGGGACGTCTACCTCGCCACCCACCGGTGGGGGCCGATGCCAGTGGTCGCCCTGGTGTGGGTCGCCGTCCTGGCCGCCGCCACCGTCAGCTTGTCCCGGACGCCGTTCGGCCGCCGCCTGTATGCGACCGGGCTGTCCAAGCGGGTCAGCGAGTTCGCCGGCGTGAACACCGGCCTGGTGACCGCATCGGTCTACGTGATCAGCGGCGTCGGCGCGGCGCTGACCGGCATCGTCTTGGCCGGGTACGTGGGCCAGTCCTACCTGGGCATGGGTGACCCATACTTGTTCTCCTCGGTGGCCGCGGTCGCGATCGGCGGCGCGTCGATCCTCGGCGGCAGCGGCAACTACGTCGGCACGACAGCAGGAGCGCTGGTGCTCGCCCTGCTCGCCGCGATTCTGCCGACCCTCGGACTGCCCCAGTCGGCACTGGAGATCGTCTACGGCTGCGTGATCCTCGTCGCGATCTCGGTGTCGTCTGGACAGATCGGAAAGCGAAGGGAGTCGTCGTGAGCGACGCGGGAGCGGATGTGGCCGCGCTGTACCGGACAGTGCGGACCATCCGTCGGTTCGAGGAGACGGTCGAGGAGTTGACCGCCGCCAATGAGATACCGGGCACCGTCCACCTCTATATAGGGGAGGAAGCGGTGGCCTCGGGTGTGTGCGCGGCGCTGGACGACGCTGACTTCGTCACCAGCACGCACCGCGGGCACGGGCACGTCATCGCCAAGGGGGCGGCGCTGGGCCCGATGCTCGCGGAGCTGATGGGACGAGTCAACGGGCTCAACAAGGGCCGCGGCGGCTCGATGCATGTCGCTGACCTGTCGCTGGGCGTGCTCGGCGCCAACGGCATCGTCGCCGGCGGCATACCGTTCGCCCTTGGCGCCACCTGGGCGGCGGGCCAGGAAGGCGAGCACCGGGTGGCCGCCGCGTTCTTTGGCGACGGCGGGCTCGCGCAGGGCCTGCTGCACGAGTGCATGAACTGGGCGGCGCTGTGGAAGCTGCCGGTCATCTTCGTGTGCGAGGACAACGGCTACGCGGTGTCGCTGCCAGCGTCGGCTAGCGCGGCCGGGTCACCGGTGGGGCGCGCGCGCAGTTACGGCATGGCAGCCGAAGAGGTCGATGGCATGGACGCGGAGGCTGTGTACGCGGCGGCGCGCGCCGCGGCCAGCCGGGCCAGGTCTGGCGACGGTCCCACTTACCTGCACATGAAGACCTACCGGTTCCGTGGTCACCACCTCGGCGAGGCCGTCCTCAAGCTCGCCTATCGCACGACCGAGGAGATCGAGTCCTGGCGGCAGCGCGACCCGCTGACGATCCTGGCTGGCAGGCTCGGTGAGGCCGTGGTGGCCGGGATCGACGCGGACGTGGAAGCGGAACTGAAGGAGGCGCTGGAGTTCGCGCGCGGTGGCGCGCTACCTGACCCGGCGACCGCCGCCGACTACACCTACGCGTCCGGCATGAGGCCAAGGGAGGGAATCTGATGGCCCGAACCCGCTACATCGAGGCGCTCGCCAGGGCACTGCGCGACGAGATGCTCGCCGATGACAAGGTGATGGTGCTGGGTGAGGATGTCCGGCAGTCGCTGCGCAGGATCACCCACGGCTTGGCCGCCGAGTTCGGCGACGATCGGGTGATCGACACCCCGCTGGCCGAGCAGGCGGCGACCGGGTTCGCGACCGGTGCGGCGATGCGCGGCTGGCGGCCGGTCCTGGAATTCCAGGTGCCATCGTTGCTGTACGTTGCGTTCGACCAGGTCGTCAACCAGGCGGCCAAGCTGTCCATCATGACCGGCGGCCAGGCGAAGGTACCGGTCACCTACATGTTCCCCGGGTCCGGAGCCCGGATCGGGCTGGCTGGCCAGCACTCCGACCACCCGTACGCGATCCTCGCCCAAGCTGGCGTGAAGACCGTCGTGCCCGCCACGCCTTCTGACGCCTACGCGCTGCTGCGCACGGCGATCCGCGACGAGGATCCAGTGGCGGTGTTCGCGCCCGCCGCGCTGCTCGGCAATCGGGAAGACCTGCTCGACGAGGTGCCAGAAGTGCCGCTCGGGTCGGGGCGGATCCACCGGGAGGGCACCGATGTCACGCTCGTGGCCGTCGGTCACCTGGTGCCCATCGCACTGGCCGCGGTGAACGACCTGGCCGCGGCCGGGATCTCGGCAGAGCTATTCGACCCGCGCACCATCTACCCGTTCGACTGGGACCTGCTGCGCGCGTCGGTCGCCAAGACTGGCCGGCTCGTCGTGGCCGATGACACCGGCCGCACCTGCGGGCTGGCAGCCGAGATCGTGGCGACCATCGCCGAGGAAATGCCGCTGCGGTCCCTGCCCAAGCGGGTGACCCGGGCCGATTCGGCCATCCCGTTCGCGCCGACCCTGGAACTGGCGCTGACCCCTGGCAAGGAAGCGATCACCTCGGCTGTGAAGGGCGTGGTCGAAGAGGCTGTGGCGGCATGATTGAGGTCCGGGTGCCGAAGGTTGGCATGTCAACCGTCGAGGTGGAGGTAGACCAGGTACTGGTCACGCCGGGCCAGCGGGTCGAGCCAGGCACCGTCATCGCCTCGGTCGCCGCCGACAAAGTCGACTTCGAGGTAGAGTCCGAGGTCGCCGGCGTGGTCGAGGAGATCCTCGTCAGCGAGGGCACCGTGACCGAGGTCGGTATGGTCATCGCCCGCATCCGCGAGGACTGACCGTTACCGGGCTCTGCCGCGAACTGTGTGACTCATTACGGATGCTGACGGGCAGGGTAGTGCCGGTGCCCGGCGGGTATACGCGGATGGTGGCCGACGGCCTGCCGGTGCCGATCGCGCTGCAGCTGCGCCGGTTCCGCTGCATGCAGGAATGCTGCCCGGTGGTCACGTTCGCGGGGGGCAACGGCAGGCCCGCCGGCGCCCGCCGCAGCCGGGCGATCTGCACCCGGCCGGCGTTGACCGCGCCGTGCCCGCGGCGGCACTCTGGCTCCAGCGACAGCCCTGCCAGCATATGCCCCCCGCCCTGTCGGCACAGCACCGCGTCGGCCAGCTTAAACAGCGCATCCGGCCCGCCTGGTGAAGCACCCGGCTCCCCGCGGAACCCCGCCAGCACCCCACGTGCCCGCTCAACGGCGGCCCCGTCCTGGACTGCACCCTCCGGCCAGGCCATACTGAACGCCGCGGCCACCGCCTCCACCGCCTGTTCTCTCCGACAGCTGCCCGGTGAACAGCGCCGACGCCGGGTGCTGGGCTTTCCGCGGTCAGGGCCGTAGGCTCACAGCTGTGGCGCTCAGGGTCCTTGGCATCGATATCGGGGGCACGAAGAGCCGGGCGCGGCTGTGGTCCGGGGGGACGGTCGCGGCGGAAAGCGAGGCCGGCAGCGCCAACCTGGCCGCGGCCGACCCCGGTGACGCGGCGGCAGCGCTGACCGAGCTGCTGGCCGGGCTGCCGCTCGGCGGCCCGGCGTCGCTCGACGCGGTCTGCGCCGGGACGGCCGGGCTGAGCGTCCCGGGTGCCGCGCAGTTCCTGCGCGCCCGGCTGGCTCCGCTGACCCGGGCGGGCACGGTGCTGGTCGTCCACGACGCGATGCTCGTGCTGGCCGCCGCCGGGATCGACGACGGGGTCGCGGTGGTCTGCGGCACCGGGTCGGTGGCCGTGGGCCGCTACCGTGACCGTACCGTGCAGGCCGGCGGCTGGGGCTACCTGCTCGGCGACGAGGGCAGCGGGTACTGGGTGACGCGGGAAGCGATCCGGGCGCTGCTCAGGCGCCGGGAGACCGGGCGGCCGCTCGGCGAGCTTGGCGCCAGGCTGCTGGCCGCCGCCGGCGCTGCCGACCTCGCGGAGCTGCAGCGCCAGTACTACCAGCAGCCGCACGTCGCACGCCGGTGGGCCGGCTACGCCAGCGTGGTGGCGGGCGCCGCCGACCCGGCGGTGGGCGGCATCCTGGCCGGCGCGGCCCGCGCGGCGGTGTCCCTGGCCGCGAGCGCGGTCAGGGAGCTTGGCGGGCCGGCCGGCCTTCCCGTCGTGCTCGCCGGAGGGCTGTCCGGCAGCGCGGCGTTCCTAGATGCGGTCCGCCGCGCCGCTGCGGTGCCCTTGCCGGGCACCGAGATCCGCGTGCTCACCGACCCTCCGGTGGCTGGAGCGGTACGGCTCGCCCGGCGCGCCGCCGCTGCGGCGGCGGGGGCGGGTCGGTAGATGGCCCGGCCGCAGGACCGGCCCGGGCCGTCCCGGCCCCGGGAGGGCGACGTTGCGGCGGTGCCCGACGTGATCATCCGCATCCGCTCGCTGCTGCCGTCGCTGGCGCCGGCCGAGCGGCGGGTCGGCGCGGTGGTCACCGGCGATCCGCAACGGGCAGCCAGGCTGACGATCGGCGAGCTGGCGCGGGAGGCGCACACCTCGCAGGCCACGGTCATCCGGTTCTGCCGCAGCATCGGCGTAGGCAGCTACCCGGAGCTCAGGATCGCCGTGGCCACCTGGGCCGGCCGGGCGGGCGCCGACGGCGCGCTGCCGCTGTCTCTGGACATCCGGCCCGACGACGGGCTCGCCGAGGTTGTCGCCAAGATCGCCGCGTCGGACGCGGCCGCGGTCCGCGACACCGCGGCCGCGCTGGACCTGCAGCAGCTTCGGCTGGCGGTCGACGCGGTGACCGGGGCAGGCCGGGTGGACGTCTACGGGGTCGGCGCAAGCGGGCTGGTGGCCCAGGACCTGCAGCAGAAGCTGCACCGGATCGGGCTGCTCGCGTTCGCCTGGACCGACACGCACCTGGCGATCACGTCGGGGGCCAACCTGGGGCGGAACGACGCGGCCATCGGCATCAGCCACACCGGCACTACCGGGGACACCATCGACGCGCTCGCCCAGGCCCGGTCGGCGGGCGCGCGCACGATCGCGGTGACGAACTTCCCGGGCTCCCCGATCGCCGCCGCCGCCGACCTGCTGCTGTGCACCTCGGCGCGGGAGACGACGTTCCGGGCCGGCGCCATGGGCAGCCGGATCGCCGCGCTGACCGTCGTGGACTGCCTGTTCGTCGGTGTTGCTCAGCGTAATCACGGCAGCGCGCTTGCCGCGCTCGCGCGCACCCACGAGGCGCTGCTTCCCCGGCGCCGCCCAGCCGGTGGTCGGCCGGGCCGGGGTGGCAGGCCCAGCCGGTAGCCGGCCCAGCCGGGCCGCGCGGGGCAGCAGGGGCGGACGGCCTGCTACCGGTTCATCAGCTGCGCGATGGCGGCGCGCGGCACGCCGCCCGCCTTGTCAAGGGCGGCGCGCGCCGTCTCGGCGTCGGCGCCGGTCAGCAGCGACACCACCGCGACCGGGACGTCGCCGCCGGAGGCCACCAGCGCCGCGGCACACTCGGCGCCGGTGGCGCCGGACGCCTGGCGGAGCAGCCGGATCTGCCGGCCGCGGAGCTTGGCGTTGGCCGGCGCCGCCCGGACCATCAGGTTCGAGTACGTCCGCCCGTCCCGCACCATGAGTGCCGTGGAGAACGAGTTCAGCAGCAGCTTCTGCGCCGTGCCCGCCTTGAGCCGGGTC
>Ga0209061_1001614_pt1 | contig 35407 bp, 20 predicted proteins | sample Coa_R1_10_FD_187157 | JGI IMG/M metagenome (GOLD analysis project Ga0209061, IMG submission 187157) | Surface soil microbial communities from Centralia Pennsylvania, which are recovering from an underground coalmine fire - Coalmine... | ecosystem: Environmental > Terrestrial > Soil >... | reverse complement strand
AAGAAGAAAATACCGTCATGCAGGCCGAAGAGATACTCTACGGGTGGGACCCCGAACCCCGCATTGTGGCCGTGGAGACCGTTGCAAAAGATACCACCCTCGCCGTCTATCGCCGCACCGAAACAGATGAGGTGGTCTGCCGCACCATTCCTTTCCGCCCCTGGCTTCTGCTTGAAGAAGAGCCGCCACCCCAAATTCCCATCGCCGAATGCATCGCCCTCGATACGGATGAGGCTTTTGGCGAAGGCTATCGCGTTCTGGCCCTCTTCGATGACCTCGCCGGTTATCGGGATGCACGCCTATGGCTGCGCGAGCACCACATCGAGCACTTGGCATGCAGCAGCGACGCCCGTATGGCGCTTACCCGCCTCGGGAAAACCCTCTTTAAAGGCATGGCCTTTGAAGACATCCGCCGCATGCAGTTCGATCTGGAGACCACCGGGCTTAGCCCCACAGCACCCGACAGCCGCATTCTTCTGATCGCCATCTCCGACAACACTGGCTTCAAAACGGTGCTGGAGGGCGACGAGATGGCCATTTTGGAGCAGTTCGTAACGCTCGTCGCCGAACGTGACCCCGACGTGCTCGAAGGCCACAACATTCTCGGCTTCGATTTTCCCTATCTGCTGGAAAGGGCCAGGGTTCTTGGGGTGAAATTGGCCTTAGGACGCGATGGTTCGGAGCCTTGGCGCGCCAACGAACGTAACTATGCCATCGGCGGCGCTACACGTCCCTTCCGCCCGATCTATATCTTCGGACGGCATGTGGTGGATACCTACCTCGTTGTGCAACGTTTCGACTGGGGACGCCAATCTCTCGTGAGCTACGGCTTAAAAGAGTGCGCCCGCCACTTCGGCATCGCCTCGGACGACCGCCTCGAGCTGCCCCGACAGGATATGCTGCGGCTCTACGCACAACAGCCCGACATGGTGTTGCGCTATGCCCTCCAAGATGTGGAAGAGGTGGAGCGCCTAGCGGCCATCATCACCCCCGTCGAGTTCTACCAAACCCAAATGGTGCCCGATAACTATGGGCAGGTTGTGGCGTCGGGTAACGGCGAAAAGATCAACACTATCTTCCTACGTGCCTACCTCCACGAAGGAAGAGCCATTCCCTTCCCACAACCTTCCAAACCCTATGAGGGTGGCTATGTGGAGGTTCGCGAACGAGGGGTGCTGCGCCGAGTGGTAAAGGCCGATGTGGAAAGCCTCTACCCCAGCCTCATGCTAACCTACTCCATCGCGCCGGCTTCAGATACGTTGGGCATCTTTCTGCCCGCCCTGCGATTTCTAACCGAACGGCGTCTTGAGGCCAAACGAAAGGCCGCCGAGACGCAAAAGGCCTCCACCGAGTTCGCCTATTGGGACGGCCTGCAGGCCTCGCTTAAGGTGCTGATCAACTCCTTCTACGGCTACCTCGGTGGCCCCTTTAACTTCAACGATTACGATGCAGCACGTCGCGTGACGGAAGAGGGACGCAAGCTCGTCCAATCCCTCGTCCAGCACCTTGAGGAGACGGGCAGCCGCGTGATCGAAGTGGACACCGATGGTGTCTACTTCGTACCTCCCGAAGGCGTCGAGGGGGAAGAGGCAGAACGCACCTACGTGGCCCAAATCGGTGCCATGCTCCCACCCGGCATCCGGCTTGCCTTTGATGGGCGCTATGCCGCCATGCTCTCCTTAAAAACCAAAAACTACGCGCTCGCCTGCTACGATGGCACCCGCATTCTTAAAGGCGCCTCCCTCCGCTCTCGCGCCGATGAACGCTACGGCCGGCAGTTCCTCGAAAAAGCCATTGCCTATCTGCTCGACGGCGATATCCAAAGTCTCTGCAAGCTCTATGAACAGACCATCCAACGCCTGCTGAACCGCGAAATTCCCATTCAGGACTTGGCAAGGCGCGAACGGGTGACCCCCAAAACGTTCCAAAGCGAACTCAAGAGTCGTTCGGCGGAGGTCGCAAAGGGAGTGCCCATAGGAGACTACGTGTGGGTTTATGAACGCAAAGACGGTCGGCTTGGGCGCCTAGAAGAGTACCAAAACGACGAGAACATCCCCTACTACATTGACAAACTCTACAAGTTTGCCCGCCGCCTCGAAGAGGCTTTCCCATCCCCGCAAGATTTCGATGCCTGTATTCCGCGCCCCACGGCCACCGGTATTCCGCGCCCCTTGCAAGGGGAGCTGGATCTCTTCAATTAACTGCCGGCATTTAAAACAGGGTCAGTTTAGGTTCGCGCTTGGCCTCGATCACTTTTTGCCGCGCCGCAGCGATGTCGGCCACCAACTCCCGCCGAGCGGCCTCATAGGCATCTCCCTGAAGGCGTAAAATATAGGCCGGATGCCATGTGGCGGCCACATAGCGCGCATAACGTCCCTCGAACCACTGGCCACGCTCCTGGCTCATTTTGAAACCTTTATGGATCAAGACGTTGGCCGCGGGGGCCCCTAAACAGAGAATGACCAGCGGTTGAATGATGTCAATGGTCTGCTCTAACCAGGGTCGGCACGCATTGATCTCCTCCTGCGTCGGTGGGCGGTTCCGCGCCGCCCCGCTCTCCGTGGTAAAAGGACGGCAGCGCACCAAATTGGTAATATAGATGTGTTTCCGAGAGATGCCGTTTTCGCGCAAACAGGCGTCCAACAGCACACCGGCACGCCCGACAAACGGCTTACCCGTGGCATCTTCGTGCATGCCGGGCGCCTCACCTACCAACATCAACGGCGCTTCCGGATTTCCATCGCCAAACACTACCTGAGTTCGTGTGGCCGCCAAATCGCACGCCGTGCAGGTGGCCGCGCGGGCGGCAACAAGCTGCAGACGCTCTGCCTTCGTTCCGATACCGCCATCCGAACTCGTCTCGGAGAATATGTTATTGCTCTCTTCTGCCATCCCTCTTCTCTCACTACTCCAGGCCGGTTTCACGCACAGGGGGTAGGCCTTGTGCCTACCCTATCCCTACGGCCCATCCTTTCCTCCACGGCCGACGCCCACGCTATTGTGGAATGCGCCACACCTGCCCTTCGCGCAACAGATCGGCGGCGGCCTTTGGCCCCCAAGTGCCTGCCGCATAGTTGGGGAACACAGGGCATGTAAGGTGTTCCCAAGCCTCTAAAATGGGCGTCACCACCTCCCAAGCCGCCTCCACCTCGTCGCCGCGGGCGAAAAGGCTGGCATCGCCGCGAATGGCATCAAGCAGCAGCCGCTCGTAGGCGTCGTGCACCGGCACGCTGAAAGCCGATCCGTATTTGAAGTCCATCTGCACCGTCTGAATCTTTAAACCGGGGCCGGGCACCTTGCTGCATACCTCGAAGAACGCTCCCTCATCCGGCTGAATGCGGATAACCAGACGATTGGGGCGCAGTCCCTCCGCAGCCGTGCGGGCAAAAAGCACATCTGGCACCGCTTTAAACTGTATTTGAACCTCGGTAACGCGCTTGGGCAACCGCTTACCGGCCAAAACATAAAAAGGAACCCCGGCCCAACGCCAGTTCTCCAAAGCAAAGTGAATGGCCGCAAACGTCTCTGTGGTGGATTTGGGGTCAACCCCCTCCTCCTCACGATAGCCCGGCACCTCCACCTCCTTGCCATCAATCACGAGCTTGCCCGGCCCATACTGACCGCGCACCGTTCTCCGGGCCACATCCTCCTGCGAAAACGGCCGCAACGATCGCAGCGTCTTTACCTTCTCATCGCGAATGGCATCGGCATGTAAGGAGATGGGCGGCTCCATCGCCACCAAGGTCAACACCTGCAGCGCATGGTTCTGAATCATGTCGCGCATAATGCCCGATTTATCGAAGTAGTTCCCACGCCCCTCAACCCCTATCGTCTCGGCCACGATGATCTGCACGTGGTCAATGTAGTTCTTATTGAAGAGCGGCTCGAAGATGTGGTTGGCAAAACGCAATACCAAAATGTTCTGAACCGACTCTTTACCCAGATAGTGGTCAATCCGATAAATCTGATCCTCACGAAAACGCGCTCGCAGCTCCGCGTTTAACTGCCGTGCCGAGGCCAGGTCATAGCCGAAGGGCTTTTCAACCACGATTCGCGTCCACGATTGAGGCGTCTTCTGACGGTTTAAACCGGCCCGCCCAAGATGGTCAATGATCTCCAGAAAGTTTTCAGGAGGTGTGGCCAAATAGAAAAGCCGATTGCCGCCAAGGTGGCGCTCCTCGTCTAGGGTATCGAGCAGGTTTGCCAATCGGTGGTAGCCCTCGCTATCGTCGAGCGTGGAGCGAAGATAGAAGATATTCTGCGCAAAAGCCTCCCACTCCGGCCCTTCGGGCTGTAGGGCAGGAGCGAACTCACGAATGGCGGCGCGTACATCCTCCCGATAGGTCGCATCGTCCTTATCTCGCCGTGCGAAGGCGATAATGGCGAAGGCCGGTGGCAGCAGTTTCTGTTTGGCGAGGCTGTAAAGCGCCGGCATAATCTTCCGCCGTGTAAGGTCGCCGGTCGATCCGAAAAGCACGAGAGCACAAGGGTTCGTTACGTCAGATGACATCGTCCTACTTTCTAGCCTATTAAGATGAAGTTCTTCCGTACATAGCAGCGTTAGGGCGCTCCCCAAAGCGGCTTGCCATCCTTGTCCCGAAGCAGAATGGTAGGCTCATTCGTCGCCCCGATGAGCATGGCCGCAGCCGCCTGCGACTGATCGTCGGAGAGGTTGAAGTAAGGCTTGCCCTTGAATATCTCCAACGAGGCCCGCGGCACGCCGGTTTTATCCCTCAAGGCCAGCGTGGGACTGCCGTCCGGCGCCAAGTTAAGCGTCACGCGGGCATGCCCCTGCGCATCGTGCAGGGCAAGGCCTACCGAACCGTCCTCCTCCACAAGCAGTTGCACACGTGCCTTCCCATCCCCATCGTCAAGATTGACGATGGAGCGACTTCCCTTCATGCCCACCTGGGCTCTTGCATGGCCTTGAGCGTCCTCAAAGAGCAGACTTGGACTGCCGTCTGGAGCACAGCTCAAAACGGCGCGCGTGTTGCCCCGCGCATCCACCAAACGAAACTGCTCGGCCACAAGCGTCTTTGGCTCCGGCGGGGCGCTATGTCCGTGCAGGGCCGCAAGAGTCAGCAAGGCCCCGCCACAAGCCCACCCGAAATGCGCGATCCGTGCCATCGGTAAGCCTCCTAATCGTGCTTCTCTGCCGGGTGCACCGGGTGCCCCCCGAACTGATTCCGCAAGGCCGCCAGCACCTTCGCGCTAAAGCTGTCGGGCTGGCGCGAGCGAAATCGTAGATAGAGCGAAATAGCAATAACCGGTGCAGGCACCGCATGCTCTATCGACTCCATCACCGTCCAGCGCCCCTCACCCGAATCCTCCACGTAGCCCTCTATCTTCTCTAAATTGGGGTCTTGATGAAAGGCCCGCGCCGCCAGCTCCAAAAGCCACGAGCGCACCACACTGCCGTGCTGCCACAGATTGCAGATGGCCTCCAGGTCGAGATTGGGGTAGGGAGAGGCTTTCAGTATCTCGAAGCCCTCCGCGTACGACTGCATCAGGGCATACTCAATGCCGTTATGTACCATCTTTACATAGTGGCCGGAACCGGCAGGCCCCGTGTGTAGCAGCCCACCCTCCGGAGCCAGGTCACGCAAAAGAGGTTCCACCGCCTGAAAGGTGTCGGCGTCGCCTCCAACCATCAAACAGTACCCCTCCTCTAGCCCCCAAATGCCGCCGGAAGTGCCGGCATCGAGGAAGCGAATGCCCTTCTCCTTGAGGAACTCGTAATGGCGCTGCGAGTCGGTATAGCGCGAGTTGCCCCCGTCTATCACAATGTCGCCGGGGCGAAGGTGTTGTGCCGCCTCCGCAATCACGTTGTCGGTTATCTCTCCTGCAGGCACCATGCTCCAAACGACTTTCGGCGTCTGCTCTAGGCGGTCAATCAGGTCTTTCACACTGCTGACAGCCACGCCCTGTAAGGCGCTTAAACGCTGGCGGGCGGCCTCGTTGGGGTCGCTGCCTACAATGCGATGTCCCCGGCGAATAAGCCTCTCGGCCATATTGCCACCCATCTTCCCTAAACCTACGATTCCCATCTCCATAGTCGCTTACTCCTTGCAAACGCTTCTCTAAAAGGGGAACTGATCCACGTTGTCTTTTGTAATGGTAATGCGCAACGGCAAGGTGACGATAGGCCCGTTCACCTTGATCGGCTGCGCCAGGCCGGGCAGCATCTCGCCGTCCTTTGGCATCTCCCCCCGTAAGGCCTGACGGACGAGGTAGGCCGTATAGTAGGTAAGCTTGGTTGGGTCCCATAAGTAAAGCCCGGTCACCGAGCCGTCTTTCAAATAGGTTCGTGTTTCGCTGGGCAAAGCCAGCCCCCAAACCTTCACTTTGCCCACACGCCCCAGCTTCCTCAAGGCCTCACCGGCCGCAGGAGGGCTTACCGAGTTCGCACAGGCGATTCCCACCGCATCCGGGTTGGCCTGCAACGCCTGCACCGCCAATGCGACCGCTTTGGTCTTGTCATCATCGTTGTAGTAGATCGGCTGGGCTACGGTAATGCCGGGATACTTCTTAAACCCCTCCAGCATCCCCTCCACGTGCTTGTTCAAGTTCTGAGCCGTGCGTTGACCGCTAAAGATCAGCACCTTGCCCTTCCCTCCTATCGCCTTGGCCAGCGCGTCCGCAATGTCAACGCCGATCTGCACGTCGTCTACCGCGGCCACGTAGAACTTCCGTTTGCTGGTGGGAGCATCCGAGTCCCAGGTGAACGTCTGAATACCGGCATCCGCCGCCTTGTCCAAAGCAGGCACAACGGCCTGGGCATCATCCGGCGACACCACAATTGCATTGGCGCCCCCAACCCGCGCCTGGTCAATAATTTCGGCCTGCTTGCCCGCCGAGGCCTGGTCGGGTGCCTCATACTCTACCGTGGCATCTATCTTCGGGTCGTTGTTGGCCTGCTCGGCCCCCGCCTTACAGGCGTCGCTATAGGAGATTCCTCCTACCTTAAACACAAAAACGATCTTGGGCTTTCCTCCTTGCGCTACCGAAGAACTCCCACCGCTCGACGGGGTCTCTTTGGAACAGCCGGCCAGCGATAGGCCAAGCAACAGCAGCCCCAACGCGTAGCGCCCTGCGGCCTGCACCACTCCTCTATTCAACCGTCTCCTCCAATCCTTCTAGCAGTGAAATCGCTTCCAATGTGGCCTCGCGAAACGCACCCAGGGCGATATCTACCTGCTCGGCCGTTACGATCAGCGGAGGCTCTAGCCGAATCACTTTCGGGTTGTTCAGCGTATAGGCCGCGATCACCCCGCGCCTCGCCATGCCATTAATGGTTAGCTCTGCAACGTCCTTCACGGCGAACTCCACCCCTATCATCAGCCCACGGCCGCGCACCTCCGTAATGGCCCCACCGGCCTCTTCTTGAACGGCACGTAGGCCGGCAAGCAACTGCTCTCCGCGTTCAGCTGCCCGCTGCACTAAGTTCTCCTCCTGAATCACCTCAAGAGCAGCCAGCCCCGCTGCGCACGCAAGGGGGTTGCCACCGAACGTAGAGGTATGCAACAGAGGATTCTCGCCGAAAATCCGCTCCCAAATGGGCGGCGTCGCAATGGTAGCCCCGAGGGGCATCACCCCACCACCGAGGGCTTTGGCCAGCGTCATAATGTCCGGGCACACCCCCTCATGATCGACACCGAATAGGGCGCCCGTCCTCCCCAAACCGGTCTGTACCTCGTCCACGATCAGCAGCGCGCCGTGCCGGTCGCAAATTTCGCGGGCCGCCGCTAAATAGCCCGGTCTGGCGGGAATAATGCCCCCTTCGCCCTGAATCGCTTCCAGAATCACCGCCGCCGTCTCTTCGGAGACCGCAGTAGCGAGGGCCTCCACGTCGTTGTAGGGCACGAAGGTCACCCCAGGCACAAGAGGCTCGAAAGGCTTGCGATACTTCTCCCTGCCGGTCACCGAAAGGCTGCCCATGCTCTTGCCGTGATAAGAGCCTTCCGTGCTCACAAACTGCGTGCGACCCGTGGCCACCCGCGCCATCTTCAAAGCAGCCTCCACCGCCTCGGTGCCACTGTTGGAGAAAAAGGTGAACTGCAGCGAGCCTGGCGTTAGCCGGGCAAGCTGCTCGGCAAGTAACGCCTGCGCCTCACAGAAAAAGGTGCGGGCCGAAAGAGGGAGCCGATCCAGTTGACGATGAACGGCCTCCACCACCTTAGGGTGGCGATGCCCCACAGAAAACACCCCATAACCGCCCAGAAAGTCCAGATACTTAGCCCCCGTGGCCGTGGTAAGAACACACCCTTCGGCAGAGACCTCCACGTCTCCAAAGCCCCCAAACTGCATAAGTCGGGCCAAACCCGGATTCACGTACTGCCGATAACGCTCGATAACGGCCTCTACGTAGGCTTCTCCCTCTAAGGAAACACCCTGCGGTGAGGTTGTTTCGGTTGTTGGAGAGGACATCGGCTCATACTCCCTTGCGATATGGCTAAGTATAGCACGATTCTCCCATCTTGGGTAACCGTTCCGCCCATAAAACTTGAGACAAGGCGATTGTCGCCGACTTTCAAAAACCAGTGGCATCTCTCTCGTCAAAGCCGGCTCCTGCCCAAATTTAGCAGAGGGGAGACCAGCAAGTTCACCAGCGGTTTCCTGTGATTAGCTTCCTTCGGTAACTAACCACAACCGCCCCCTTTCTCCCGAATCGGGGGGAAGGAAGGGATAGGGGGCGAACAAGATAAGCTCACGCTGCTAACTTGCTCTAGAACCGTGAGATTGGCAGTCTCTGCAGCCCCACCCCAACCCCCTCAGAACGGGTGGGCAGTGAAACTCAAGATTTCTCGCCTTCGGCTCGAAATGACAGGTGTCTATCTTACCGGCTCTTCAAGCCCCCTCCCCCCGCCCCTCAAGGCCGAGACAGGGGTTCCCAGAAAATCTTGCGATTTTCTGGGGCAGGGCGTCCTCCACCTCCCCCAATTTGGGAGAGGTGCACCTCGCGGTGGGCGCCTCAGCGGCCAGTACAGTTCCCATAATCGTCTATCTCTCTGGCCGCTGCATCGCCGTCTGCAAGACCGCTGCATCGCCGTGCGCTAGCACCTCCCGAATCGGGGGAAAGGACGGGATAGGGTCGAACGAAGCGGACCTGCTCCACAAACGGCCTCTAGAACCGCAAAGCTGGCAGGTAACTACAAGGGGTAACCACAAGAGTTACCCCTACAACCATCACGATCAACCAACCTGCACCGGTAGGGGTAGGCCTTGTGCCGCAGCTCGCAGGCCGTTGAGAGAAGCGGAGTGTCGTAACGACACCCATCCTGTTGAGGGTTGCACCTTGATCCTCCCGGCGCAAAGTGCGCGATCCCCTGCGTAGTAAAGGTATAATAAGAGACACTTCGGAGCCGTTAAGCTCCGAAGTTCCAGGTGTCATCCTATGCGTTTTCTTATTCGCTCTTTTCTCGTAGGCAGCGAGCAACCGATAGCGGTCTCGCACGCTCTCATTATCGAGATTACACAGGCGACGCCGGTTCCCTGAAAGCCTGCCATCCCTCCGGCGTCGCCTCGTTGCGCCCCTTCGCAATAAGGCGGCGCCTTTTTTATGTGCTGTGGCACCGACGTTTCGGCATCGGTGAGGCCTGAAACCCATTCGCTTGGAGAAAAGGAAAGATGTCAGCCCATTCCGATAACCAAAAACAGTATGACTATCGCAAAACGCTTCATATAACCCTTAGCGATCGAGACCCCGGGGCCTTCCCGCAGCGGGGAAACCTGCCCACACGAGAACCGGAGTTCCAGCGCCGATGGGCCGAGCAAAGCATCTACGCAAAAAGCCTGCAGAAACCGGCCCCCAAGGGCACGTTCGTGTTGCACGACGGCCCCCCCTACTCCAATGGAAATATCCACCTCGGCCACGCGCTCAACAAAATCGCCAAAGACATCACCACACGCTTCCGCACGATGGACGGCTACCGAGCGCCCTATGTCCCCGGCTGGGATAACCATGGTATGCCCATCGAAAACGCTGTGGCGCGACGCTTTCGTGAAGAGGCCAAAACCACCGGCGGCGAACGCCCAGAAACCGACCGCCTCGCCCTCCGACGCGCCTGCCGTGAATATGCCCAGCACTGGATTGAAGTCCAACGGGAACAGTTTAAACGCCTCGGCGTCCGCGGAGATTGGGAGCACCCCTATCTCACCATGGAGGCTAAATTCGAGGCCAAGCTGGTGGAGGTGTTTGGTGAACTTGTTGAACAGGGGTATATCTATCGTGGGCTTAAGCCGGTGCTGTGGTGCGCCGTCTGCGAAACCGCTCTCGCCGATGCCGAGGTGGAGTACGAACCACACGTTTCGCATAGCATCTACGTGCGCTTTCCCGTTCGTGAAGACCCAAATGGCGTGTTCCCCAACCAAACGGAACACCCAGCCTACGTCTTGATATGGACGACAACCCCATGGACGATCCCCGCTAACCTCGCGCTCGCCGTACATCCCGATGCCGAGTACGTTGTAGTCTCCGCCGAGATCGGAGCGGAACGCGCCTTTTATCTCGTGGCGCAACCTCTCCTGGAAACCACTATGGGGCTTCTCCATGCAGCCGAGTTCACCCCCGTTAAAACGCTTCGTGGCTCTGAACTGGTAGGGCTTATCGCAACGCATCCTCTCTTCGATAGACCCTCCCCCGTGGTGCTCGCCAACTACGTGACCATGGATACCGGCACAGGCATTGTCCATACCGCCCCCGGACATGGAAAGGAAGACTTTGAAACAGGTAAGCAGTACGGCTTAGAGGTGCTTAACCCCGTAGACCCGTCCGGCCGCTACACCCAAGAGGCCGGAGGATACGCCGGTCGTTCCTTCGCCGGCCTACGCGTGGTGCCGGAGCCGGGCGAGACAGAAGCACCCGCCAATCTCGCCGTTATTGAGGCGCTGCGACATGCCGGCCATCTCATGAGCGCCGGTAAATACGAACACTCCTACCCGCACTGCTGGCGGTGCCATAGCCCCCTTATCTTCCGCGCCACCGTGCAGTGGTTTATGAACATTGACCATAACGGCTTTCGTCAGAAAGCGCTCGAAGCCATTCAAAAGGTGACCTGGTATCCCAAAGAGAGCATCAATCGCATTACCAGCATGGTTGCCAATCGCCCCGATTGGTGCCTATCGCGCCAACGCAGTTGGGGCGTTGGCATCCCCGCCTTCTACTGCGACGCTTGCGGCGAAACCATCCTCACTAAAGAGAGCATCGGCGCGGTTGCCGACCTCGTGCGTCGAGAGAACTCCGATGCCTGGTACCGGCGTACCCCCGCGGAAATACTGCCTCCAAACTTCGTTTGTCCCAAATGTGGGGCCGGAGTGGAGCACCTACGCAAAGAGACCGATGTGCTCGACGTCTGGTTCGATTCGGGCTGCACCCACCGAGCTGTTCTGGAATCGGGCGAATGGCCGGAGCTGCATTGGCCCGCCGAACTCTACCTCGAAGGGGGAGACCAACACCGTGGCTGGTTCAACTCCTCCCTGATGATCGCCGTGGCAACAAAAGGCCAAGCGCCCTACCGCGCCGTCGTAACGAACGGTTGGACCCTCGATGAGAACGGTGAGGCGATGCACAAAAGCAAAGGGAACGTGGTAGACCCCATGGAGGTCGTGCAGCGCTACGGGGCCGACGTGGTGCGCTGGTGGGTGGTTTCTCAAGACTTTATGGAGGATACCCGCTGCGGCGAGCACCTGCTGGCGCAGGTCAGCGAGATGTATCGGCGGGTGCGTAACACTTTCCGCTTCCTCCTCAACAACCTCTACGACTTCGACCCAACCACCGACGCCATCCCCCTCGAACAGATGGAAGAGCTAGACCGGTGGGTACTGTCGCGCCTGGCGCAAGTGGTGGCTGCCTGTCATACCGCCTACGAGCAGTATGCCTTTCATCGGGTTTACCAAACGGTTATCCACTTCTGCACGGTAGACCTTTCCGCCTTCTATCTCGATGTCCTCAAAGACAGGCTCTACGCTTCCGGCAAAACCTGGCCGGCACGTCGCTCCGCCCAAACAGCCCTTCACCAGCTCGCCTCCACCCTTGCCCGTGTGTTGGCCCCCATCCTGCCTCATACCATGGAGGAGGTGTGGGATCACCTTAAAATGGAGGCGAAGCCGGAAAGCGTCCACTTGGCCGACTACCCCCAAGCCGGTTGTGTGGATGAGGAGCTTTTGAAGACCTACACCCAACTTCTGGAGGTACGGGAGGCGGTTTTGGCCGGGCTAGAAGCTGCCAAGCAGAGTGGCAGGATCACCAACCCTCTGGAGTCCCTTGTTAGACTTCGCGCCGATGCAACCTACTATCCAACCCTAGCGGCCAGAAAGGGTTCGCTTGCCTCTCTCTTCATCGTGTCACAGGTGGTGCTAGAGGAGATGGAGGATGGGGAGGAGAGCGCCGGCACGAAAGGATTACAGGTAGAGGTAGAGCCGGCTCCCGGAAAAAAGTGTGCCCGCTGTTGGCTTGTGCTCCCCGATGTGGGAATCCACGCAGACCATCCACTGCTATGTACACGCTGTGTACAGGCCGTCTCGTCCGCTCTGCCCATCGAGGGATAAGGGGCGAACAAGGTAGGCTTGTTTTGCAAACTGCCTCTAGAGCTGTGAGATTGGCAGAGTCTCTGCAGCCCTCACCCTCCTTAGAACTGGTGGGAAGGGAAATTCAAGATTTCTCGCCTTCGGCTCGAAATGACAGTCGTATCGCTGGCTCTTCAAGACCTACTCCTATCCCTCAAGGCCCCCACCCCCACTCCCCTCAAGGCCGACGCCCTCCCCCTCTCCCAAATTGGGAGAGGGGAGACCAATAAGCTTACTAGCGGTTTCCTTATGATAATCTTCCTTTCGGAAACTCAACACAACCGCCCCCTTTCTCCCGAATCGGGGGAAAGGTCGGGATAGGGGGCGAACAAAGTCAGCTTGCTTGATGAACTACCTCTAGAACCGCGAGATTGGCTGTCTCTGCAGCCTCTATCTCTCTAGCCGCTGCATGGCTGTCCGCGAGGACGGAAAGAATGAAAGAATGGAATAGAGGGCGAAGGAGGTAGGCTTGCTCTACAAACTGCCTCTAGAGCCGGGAGGTTGTTAGCCACCACCCCCTTATCCCTTCCCCTACAGAGCAGGATGCGCCTGCAGGAGGCAGGAATCGGGCAAGTCCAAAAGGAAATTTTACATCGTGCTAAATACTTTGGAAGGAGAGCAGAACGCTGTGGCCGCTTTTCATAAACACCAAACGAAACATCGCCTACGCTCCGCCCCGCCCAAAATCGGCATCCGGCCCACCATTGATGGGCGCTACGGCGGGGTACGCGAGTCGCTTGAAGAGCAGGTGATGACGCTGGCACGCAGCACCGCCCGATTTCTTCAGGAGAACCTTCGCCACCCCAGCGGCCTGTCCGTGGAGTGCGTCATCGCCGATACTTGCATTGGCGGCGTCTCGGAGGCCGCCAAATGCGCCGAAAAGTTCGCTAGGGAAGGCGTCGGAGTCTCGCTTACCGTCACCCCCTGCTGGTGCTACGGTGCAGAAACTATGGACATGGACCCCCTCGTCCCCAAAGCCATTTGGGGGTTCAATGGAACGGAGCGACCAGGTGCCGTCTATCTTGCGGCCACGCTGGCCGGACATAACCAAAAAGGGCTTCCCGCCTTCGGCATCTACGGACATGATGTGCAGGATGCCGGCGACACCACCATACCGCCCGATGTGCAGCAGAAACTCCTCACCTTTGCCCGCGCCGGCTTGGCTGTTGCCACCATGCGCGGCGCCTCCTATCTTGCCATGGGCGGCGTCTCGATGGGTATCGCCGGCTCGATTGTAGACCACGACTTTTTCCAGCGCTACCTAGGCATGCGCACCGAAACGGTGGATATGACCGAGTTTGTGCGACGCATGGAGGAGGGTATCTACGACGAACAGGAGTATCAGCAGGCCCTCCAATGGGTAAAAGAGCATTGCCACGAGGGCACCGACTACAACCCACCGGAAAAACGCCGTGACCGACAGCAACTCGATCGGGACTGGGAAACCTGTGTGAAAATGGCGCTTATTGCCCGCGACCTTATGAACGGAAACCCACGCCTCGCCGAACGCGGCTTTCCCGAAGAGGCCGAAGGCCACAACGCCCTGGCAGGCGGCTTCCAGGGCCAACGCCAATGGACCGACCACTTCCCCAACGGCGACTTCCTCGAAGCCATTCTCAATACAAGCTTCGATTGGAGCGGCATTCGCCAGCCCTACATCATCGCCACCGAAAACGATGCCCTTAACGGCGTCTCCATGCTGTTCGGGCATCTCCTTACCGGCACGGCACAGCTTTTTGCCGATGTGCGCACCTACTGGAGCCCCGATGCGGTGAAACGGGTAACGGGCTACACCCTGCAGGGACGCGCGGAGAACGGCATCATCCACCTCATTAACTCCGGCCCTGCAGCGCTCGACTGGACCGGCGAACAGACCTTGGAAGGCAAACCTGCCATAAAGCCCTGGTGGGAGGTCACAGAGCAAGAGGCACAACGCTGTGTGGAGGCCACCCGCTGGTGCCCCGCCCTTTTGGAGTATTTCCGCGGCGGTGGGTTCTCCACCGACTTTCTCACGCGTGGAGAGATGCCGGTAACCATGTGTCGGCTCAACCTGGTGCAGGGATTGGGGCCGGTGCTGCAGATCGCCGAAGGTTATACCGTAGACCTGCCCCCACAGGTACACGACATCCTGGACAAACGCACCAACCCCTCCTGGCCTACCACCTGGTTTGTGCCGAACTTAACCGGTGAGGGAGCCTTTCGCAGCGTATACGACGTGATGAACAACTGGGGCGCCAACCACGGGGCTATCTGCTACGGGCATATCGGAGGCGATCTGCTTGCGCTCGCAGCCCTTCTCCGTATTCCGGTGGACATGCATAATGTGCCCTTCGAGCGCATCTTTCGCCCCACCTACTGGGCACGCCACGGCGGCCTTACCTCTACCGATGCCGATTTTCGTGCCTGCAACAACCTCGGTCCCCTCTATGCCTAAACGAAACAAAAGGTAGGTTGAAATAGCTCTATATAGGACGTATAATATAATGTAGGCTGCGCTCTTCAACTTCAAAGAGTCGGCTTTCGGAGGATAAACTTGTTATGACCGCATCAGTACGACAGCAAGATATCGAAGAGGCCAAGGCGTTTTACGCCGCCAACGGCTATGTTATTGCGCGTGGGCTGTTTTCTCAAGAAGAAGTGGCACGCTATCGCGACCACTTCATGCGTCTGAGAGAGGAGGGCGCGAAACCGGGAGATTTTGCCGGCATAGACCTCAATAGCCCCGATCCCCTGAAACGCTACCCCCGCATGATCCACATGCATCGCTGGGACAAGTTGAGCCTGGAATGGCTCCTTGATGCGCGCCTTAACCTCTGGCTAACCGCCCTTATGGGCAAAGAGCCTTACGCCGTGCAGACCATGCTCTACTTCAAGCCTGCCGGGGCACGCGGCCAGGCGCTTCATCAGGATCAGTTCTATCTGCGGGTGCAGCCCGGCACCTGCATGGCCGCATGGCTTGCCCTTGACCCCTGCGATGAAGAGAACGGATGCATGCAAGTGGTTCCCGGCAGCCATCTCTGGCCCATCCTCTGCCCAGTTGAGGCCGACACCACGGTGAGCTTCACCGACGTCACCGTGCCGTTGCCGGAAGGGTGCGAGGTGCGCCCCATGATTATGGACGCCGGCGATGTGCTCTTCTTCAACGGCTCGGTAGTGCACGGCAGCTTCCCCAACACATCTAAAGACCGTTTCCGCCGCGCCCTTATCGGCCATTACATTGTGGGCGACGCCCAAAAGGTGGCGCAGTACTACCACCCCGTGCTCCGCATGGACGGCACCGAGGTTCCTCTGGGCGTGAGCGAGGGAGGCGGCCCCTGCGGCGTTTGGCGCGAACAAGAGGGCAAACCAACCATCGCCATGGAAGGACGCCTTGAAGACGGGTTCTTGCACGAGTAGGCCTCCCTTCTCCCTTCAGAGCAGGAGGGCAACACTCCTTGTTGCCCTCCTCTGCTTCTGTTTTAGCCCTCTTTACGCTCGTGCCGACACCTCCCAATCGCTGTTCGGCCTCAACGGCATCGGCTACTTCCACTATCTTAACGCCCCTAACGCCCACCAAATCGCCCAGGAAAAGATGCAGTGGCTGGAACAGGCCGGCGCCAAGTGGGATCGCTTTGACTTCTGGTGGGGCACCATCGAGCCGCAGCCCGGCGTCTGGAATTGGAGCCAGGCCGATTGGCTTGTCTCCTTCTACGCCCGTCATCACATCCACATGCTGCCCATCCTCTGCTACCAAGCGGCCTGGATGCATCAATCGCCCCATACCCCCGAAGATTTCGCGCAGTTTGCCGATTTTGTGGGGCACGTTGTCGCCCGCTATCATAAACAGATTCACTGCTGGGAGATTTGGAACGAACCGAATATCCCCGCCTTTTGGAAACCGCACCCCGACGCTGCCGCCTACACGGAGCTGTTGAAAGCCGCCTATCTCGCCGCCCATAAGGCCGATCCCCATTGCATCATCGTCGGCGCCGCCGCAAACGAAACGGATATCAACTGGCTCGAAGCCATTGCCGAACATGGAGGGCTTTCCTACATGGACGCCGTGAGCATCCATCCCTACTCCATGTCCGACGGCCCCGAACAGATGTACTTAGCTCAACAACTGCAGAACGTACGCCGGTTTTTAGCCGCACACGGCCGCCCCAATCTGCCCATCTGGATCACCGAGATGGGCTGGACATCCTCCATCGAGAACCTGCAAAGCATGCAGCGTGCTGCCATCTATCTGGTTCAATCCTACACCATCGCCGCGGCGGAGGGCGTTCAACATCTCTTTTGGTTCAGCGAACAGGACTGGACGGAAGGCGGGAAGTTGCAAGGCTGGGGCCTGCTTTCACCGGATATGCATCCCAAACTCACCTTCGATGCCTATCGCCAGATCGCCTCGTTCCTCGATGGCTGTCATTTCGTGGGCTACGCGCCTTTGGAAAACGGAATAGGCTATCTTTTTCGCAAAGGGCGCACCGAACGGCTCATCGCATGGGCTTATCGCGGGCAAACGGCCTTGCTGCCCCCGCTACGCCCCCGTGCGCAGCTTATTCCCCTCTTCGCCACAAGTTCCGATCCCCAAACGGGAAGCGGCCCCAAGGCCGATCCGCAGCAGAACCCCCGTTTCCTTGGTGAAACCCCCGTCTTCGTCGCCGATGTCGCCCACGCCTTCCTACAGCCGTTGACCATCACGCACACTCCGCCCACCCCATCCCAATGGGTTGTCAACGGCGACCTACAGCAGATAGATGCCAACGGCGCCTACGGTTGGCACAAAGGGGTATTCTACGGCGGAGCCGACAAAGGCACTTTTGCCACATTCTCCGAAGAGCACGCCCTGGCGCTTACCAATACCACCGAGGCCCTCTGGCAGTCGTGGCCGGTGCCCGTAATGCCGGCAGAGCGCTATCGCCTCACCATGGAGATTCTTACCAAAGAGGCCACCGGAGAGAACGATGCGCAGATACTCTTCCTCGGTGGGCCGGGCTGGAGCTGGCTGGGCGGGCCTACCACAGAAAGCGTTACCGGAAGCACCAACGGCTGGCGCACCTTCACCGTCGAAGGCGTCGTGCCTAAAGAGGCCGACTTCTTAAGGGTGAACCTGGTGAGCAAAGGGAACACGGGCCTGGTGCTCTTTCGCAACATCCGCCTGCAGCGCGTGCCCTGAAATTTTTTCAATCCGCTAAAAGTACGGGTTTTTGCATGAGAAGCAGGAATCCCGTCGAAAGCTATCGAACAGATGGTGTAAACTTTATGTGTAATGCTTATCTCCTTCGCGCTGAATACGTATTATTAAGTAAGCTATCGAGAGAAGCAGGCGAAACAACACGCCTCACGCTTCTCTCTTTCTATCGTTCTTAGGATGTAGGAAGGAATCAAATATGCGATTGATACAAGCCGGAGTGGGTGGCTTCGGCAGTTCATGGATATACACGGCACGAGAGTGCACAGGCTTCGAACATGTGGCCCTGGTGGATACCAACCTAGGTGCCCTTCGCGCCGCCGGCGAGATAGCCGGTGTGCCGCCAGAGAGGCAGTTTACCACGCTGGAGGAAGCTCTCTCGAAGGTAGAGGCCGACGGCTTCATTGACTGTACCCCGGCCCCCTGCCACCATGCCACCACCACAACCGCCCTCCGCGCCGGGCTGCACGTGCTCTGCGAAAAGCCCTTGGCCGATTCGATGCCCGCCGCAAAGGATATGGTGCGCGTTGCCGAGGAGTGCCATCGCGTGCTGATGGTGACCCAGCAGTATCGCTACTACGATCAGCCGCGCTGCATCCGCAATCTCCTCGTGGAAGGGCAGATAGGGCAACTCGATCATCTTGTGGTGGAGTTCCAGATTCAGGGGCTGCTCTTCGGCTGGCGCCAAACCATGCGCCATCCTTTCCTGCTCGACATGGCCATTCACCATTTCGACCTTATGCGCTACTTCCTAGGCTGCAACGCCGTGCGCGTGCAGGCAATGACCTGGAACCCGCCCGTAAGCAACACCAAAGGAGATATGTGCGCCTTCGTGTGGATCGAGTTCGAGAACGGAGTGCGCGTGAACTACTCCGGCTCGTTCGCCTCTCCAGGTTGCGATACCGGATGGAACGGACGCTGGACTTTCACCGGCTCGCGCGGCTCCATCGTCTGGAATCCGAAAGATGACTGGGGCCCGATTCGGCTCTTCCGCCAAAACGCCGACCTCTCGCAATACACCGAACAGCACTTCTTCACTCCCTTGCCGGAGCTGTGGGGAGAGCCGATTTGGGCGCCACCGATTGGGGCTGCCGGGCACCATTACGACCTCTATCATTGGCGTGCTTGCATCGAGGCAGGGGTGGAACCCGAGACCAGCGGTCGCGACAACCTCAACACCCTCGCCCTTACCTTCGCCGCCATGCAGGCCGCCGATACAGGTAGCGTCGTAGACGTGCGCTCCATCTACCAGGCCGAAACGGCACCCTCAATGCAGGCGTAAGAACGGGCGCATTTTGGCGAACTTTTTGGGGCCGATGCCCGATACCTGCATGAGGTCTTCCAGCCGTTGAAAGGGGCCGTTTTGTTGCCGAAAGGCGATAATGCGGGCTGCAAGCGAGGGGCCGATGCCCGGCACGCGCTCCAACTCCTGGGCATTGGCCGTGTTGAGGACAACCTGCCCCTCCGAAGGCGACCTCAGTTTATTTCCCCTGCTTCCGTAATGACCATGAGAATGCCCCCCGCTTAGGTTCGATGCTGTCTCTGTGGCCCCTTGCGCGTTCGCATCAGCGGGTGTGCTCGGCTCTCCCTTCGTGGGAATGGTGAGCTGAGAGGCATCCTGGGCGTAGGCCGCCAGGTTCACGGCATCCGTGTTCGCTTGCGCCGTGGGCCCTCCGGCAGCCTTCAACGCATCTATGTTGCGGGCACCCGTCGGCAGATAGTAGACCCCCGGATGCTTCACCGCCCCGGCCACATGCACCGCAATGCGGCCGGAGGAAGCCGTAGGCGACGCCGATGAGCTTTGGTTGGGCGTTACGGGCGAAGAGCCGACCTGGCTCGGCACACCACGTAAGGACAAACGGTTTGCCGGAGGGCGAATCTCGCGCAAGGCGAACCACGCTACGCCAAAAGCCAGCGTCGCCAACAAAAGCCCCATCCCTATCCATTGCCGTCGTGTTATCGCTTCCACCGTCCTTCTCCTCAGCCATCGCCGAAAATTTCACGCAATACCCTCATCAAACATGCGATTCGATGGCGTTTTCCTGCTTTCCTCTTGTTAGTGTGACATACATGGAGGCTTCAAACAAACGAAGGCATTTTCCTCACCGGTAACGCGCCCCCACCAGAGGAGCGCCAAAGCAAAGCCGCCGCATGTTGGCATCTGCCGATCTACCCAAGAAGCAGGAGGGAGCGAGGCCTGCGGCGAAATGAGAGAGACAAGGAGGGTCTATCGGTGCAACGGTTGTTAACGCAGGTTCAGGCACAAGGCGCCGAGTTTCAGGCGAATCGTGCCCATAACCAGGCCCTGGTGGCTCAGCTGAGGGAGGCGCTGGAGCGCGTAAAACAGGGGGGTGGGCCGGAGGCGGTGGCCAAACATCGCGCACGAGGCAAAATGACGGCACGCGAGCGTATTGAGGCGCTGCTCGACCCGAACACGCCCTTTCTCGAACTTAGCCCGTTGGCCGCTTGGGAGATGTACGGTGGAGAGGCGCCCTCTGCAGGGATCGTAACGGGCATCGGAATGGTTGGCGGGCGGGAATGCGTGATCGTGGCCAACGACGCCACCGTGAAAGGAGGAACCTACTTCCCCATCACCGTAAAGAAGCACCTTCGCGCCCAAGAGATCGCTTGCGAAAACCACCTGCCGTGCATCTACCTCGTCGACTCCGGCGGGGCCTTCCTTCCGCTTCAGGCCGAAGTGTTTCCCGATCGTGACCATTTCGGACGCATTTTCTACAACCAGGCGCAGATGTCGGCCATGGGCATCCCCCAGATCGCCGCCGTCATGGGAAGCTGCACGGCAGGCGGGGCCTACGTGCCCGCCATGGCCGACCAGGCCGTGATCGTGCGCGGAACCGGAACCATCTTTCTCGGTGGCCCCCCTTTGGTGCGCGCGGCCACCGGCGAGGTGGTAGATGCCGAAGAGCTTGGCGGCGCCGATGTGCACACGCGCCTGAGCGGCGTGGCCGATTACCTTGCCGAAAACGATGCCGATGCCCTCCGCCTTGTAAGAGAGATTGTGGAGGGACTGCCCACCCCGCAAACCTCGGTGCTGGACTACACTTCCCCCGAAGAGCCTTACTACGACCCGGAAGAGCTTTACGGCATTGTGCCCAGAGACCTTCGACAGCCCTTCGAGGTACGCGAAGTGATCGCGAGGCTGGTGGACGGAAGCCGTTTTCACGAGTTCAAACCGCGTTTTGGCCCCACCCTCGTCTGCGGCTTCGCCCGTTGGATGGGGTTCTTGGTGGGGATTGTAGCCAACAACGGTGTGCTCTTCTCCGAAAGCGCCCAAAAGGCCGCGCACTTCATCGAACTCTGCTGCCAACGGAGCATTCCTCTCATCTTTCTGCAGAATATAACGGGGTTTATGGTGGGAAAGCGTTACGAGCAGGAGGGCATTGCCCGCCACGGCGCCAAAATGGTGATGGCCGTGGCCTGTGCGCAGGTGCCCATGTTCACCGTGATCATCGGCGGCTCGTTCGGGGCCGGCAACTACGGCATGTGCGGACGCGCCTATGGCCCTCGCCTGCTGTGGATGTGGCCAAACGCACGAATCTCGGTGATGGGCGGCCAACAGGCGGCCGACGTGCTGCTTCAAATCAAAAAAGACCAGATGGCCGCCCGCGGGCAGACGATGTCGGAAGAGGAGGCCGAGGCCTTCAAACGCCCCATCCTCGAATCCTACGAACGGGAGGGAAACCCCTACTACAGCACAGCCCGCCTTTGGGACGACGGCATTCTCGATCCGCTGCAAACCCGTGTCGCCGTAGGCCTCGGGCTGGCAGCAGCGCGTTATGCCCCCATTCCACCCACGCGCTTCGGCGTTTTTAGAATGTAGACAACGGCAGCACGGCGAAAAACCGCCCAAGAACACAAAAAACTTAAGTCCTAACAACTCTATGTGATATAATGCAGAATACCGGTCGTCACTTCGACAACATACAAGGCGTTTTTGCGTTAACACCAGAAGGAGTTTACAGACGAATGGGTTTGATTATTGACGACATCATCGCTCGTGAAATCCTCGATTCTCGTGGCAACCCCACCGTTGAAGTGGATGTCTATCTTGAAGATGGCTCGATGGGCCGAGCGGCGGTGCCCTCCGGCGCCTCCACAGGAACGTACGAGGCCGTGGAGCTGCGCGACGGAGACAAAACCCGCTACGGTGGCAAAGGGGTACTTACGGCCGTAGAGAACGTAAACGAGCGTATCTGCCCCGAACTTGTAGATATGGACGCGACGAACCAGCGCGCCATAGACATGCGCCTTATCGAGTTGGACGGTAGCCCCAATAAGGCCAATTTGGGCGCCAACGCCATTCTGGGCGTCTCTTTGGCGGTGGCCAAAGCGGTGGCCAACAGCCTCGACGTTCCGCTCTATCAGTACATCGGCGGGGTAGGCGCCTGCACGCTTCCCGTTCCCATGATGAACATTTTGAACGGCGGCAAGCACGCCGATAGCAATGTAGACCTTCAGGAGTTTATGGTGATGCCCGTAGGCGCCGAGACCTTCTCGGAGGCCTTACGCATGGGCAGTGAGGTGTTTCATGCGCTGCGCGATGTGCTTAAAAGAGAAGGCATCTCCGCTGGCTATGGCGACGAAGGAGGCTTCGCTCCCAACCTCAAAAGCAACGAGCAAGCCATCGAGATCATCGTGCAGGCCATCACCAAAGCCGGCTATGAACCCGGAGGCGACTTCTATCTCGCCCTCGACCCCGCCTCCTCCGAATTTTATCACGATGGCAAATATGTGCTTAAAGGAGAAGGGAAAACGCTCACCAGCGCCGAAATGGTGGAGTACTATGCGCGTCTGGTAGACCGTTACCCGATTATCTCCATCGAAGACGGCCTGGCAGAGGACGATTGGGAGGGATGGAAACTGCTTACCGAGCGGTTGGGTGGCCACGTTCAGCTTGTGGGCGACGACCTCTTTGTTACCAACACGGCACGTCTGCGCCGCGGCATTGGAGAGGGCTGCGCCAACTCCATTCTGATCAAACTAAACCAGATCGGCACCCTCACCGAAACCCTGGAAGCCATCGAGGTGGCCAAGCGCGCCGGCTATACCGCCATCATCTCGCACCGCTCCGGCGAAACGGAGGATGCCACCATCGCCGATGTGGCCGTGGCCGCCAACACCGGTCAGATCAAAACCGGCGCCCCCAACCGCACCGACCGCGTGGCGAAATATAACCAACTGCTTCGCATTGAAAGCATGCTCGAAGATGCGGCCATCTATCCGGGCCGTAGCGCCTTCTATAACCTGAAATAATCTCGATAGGATGGAAGGGGCAGGGCACTACGTCCCTCCCCTTCCAAGAGCAAGAAAATGTTAGACCAAGAGTATCGCTGGTATTGCATTGGCTGTGAACGGCTGGGGCGTGAGCCGATGCCTTTCGAGCTGTTCGAGGCGCATTGGCAAGAGATGCAGCAACACGCCTTAAGGCTGCAGGAGGCCGAGGCAAACAACGCGCTTGCCACGCTAGACCCCAACCTGCGCATGCAGATGCAGCGGCGTGTTCGCTCCGACCCGATGATTCGCGCCCTTCTGATCGGTATGGCGGAAGAATCGGGCAGCCTTGAAGGCTTCTCGCCTCTCTTAGAAAACGGTGATGGAGACCACCCCTAAGCGTGCCAACGAGAGAAAGTGTATCGTCCAACCGGGTTCAAAAGAGTGCCAAGCCGCAGGTGAAAGCGGGCAAGCTGTTATCGGCCCTGGCGCTTCTCCTTTTCTGCGCCTTTTGCACCTGGCTTGGACTGGTGGCCTCGGCTCCCTACTCGTCCGCAAGGCAGTGGCACGAGGCCAACGAGCGGCTGTACCGGCAGTTGCAAACGCTTCGCCTCCAAAACCAGCGACGCGAGGTGGAACTGCAGGCGCTGCAGACACCGGCCGGCATCGAGCGCGCCGCACGGGAACTCGGCTACCTTCGTCCAAACGAGTACCAGCTCCGCCTTCCCCCCACTTCCGGCACGCCGTAGAGCACTTCGCACTCCTCCTATTTGTTCCTCCACTAGTACCGCAGTGGTATCGGTGCCATGAACTCACGACCGCTTCCTTGTTAAGGAAGCGGTTGGTTTGTCCTCATCCTCACTGAGGAGAGCGTCGGCCTTGGCTTTTGAACACCGGTATCACTACTATACTCCCTAAACGCGAACTTCTTTCGCCACCATTCCGACATAAAGCCGAAAGCGCAACACTACTCCCACTGTGACAATATGTTGTTCAAATACCCGAGCACTGGGCCACGTTGAAGCTCTTGGTGTGCAAACTGGTTTCGGTAGTTCCGTAGACATCCGTAACAACTGGTGCCCACGTCACAGCCACAATCCCCGTTGACCCTATCTCTAGCAGCTTCCAGACAAGCCCTAAAGACATCTCTATTTTCTAGCTGTGCCACAAGTCCTGCTCCTCCTGGCACGTCGTCATAGATGATGATCGGGGGCACAGGGCTATTTGCATCGTACGCGACGGTTACACTAAGGTCGGTGGAGGGAACGGCTAAAACCTCCGCAGTGCCCTCAACGAGAGCGTAAGCTAGGCCAAAAGCAAGCCAAAGGGGTTCAATCTGTGTTTGTGGCCCAGACCGGAACTGGATTTGAAGGATGTCGGTTACAAATTCGTGGCCGAGCGAGAGCGCTTCCAAAGTACCGTTACAGTCCTGCCCATAGGCTGATTTATGCTTTCTCGGACGTTCTCTAAATCCGCTTCCACATTGCGGGCAAATATAGAATCCTTCTCCACGTCGCCCTTCACACAACACGACCATGGAACCAGGCGATGCTTTTGTAACTACAATCAGTCGGTTTTGAGGGGTTGGTAGAAGAATCGGATCAGGGGCAGAACCATGTAGCTTGTCGAAGTAGGGGCGCGTTGTAAATAATCTCGCAGATCGGCCTGTTGGTTTACCTGGCTTGCTACGATCCGTTACGAAACCGAACTGAGGAATGATGTATTTGCGTTTCGACAACCTACAACCACAGGGTGCATCAGAATGTTCATTACCTGTCTCGAACTGATAGAAGACGTTATGTCTAGGACATATCATGTAAGATTTTCGAGGCCACTCTTTCTCTGCGACTCGTTTAAGCCCATAAGACGTCCACTCCCTTTTGTTTGCTATCAACTTGCTTGTCGGAGCAAACTCAGAGATAGCGATACGCAAATCCCTCTGGAAGAGAATGCCGTAGTCCTCTTGAGAATTCTGCGCTTTCTGAGTATCTAGCTCAACGACATCCACCGGAAAGCCGTACTTCGGAATCACCGCCTTCCGCGAAAGAAATGAGAGGGCTTCTTCCTGCTCAATTGTTGTGGCTCGGGCCTGAGCCCATCTAGCTGTACCATAGTCTGGCCTAGGCTTTTCAAGCGCCTCTCTTTCGAGTTTTTTGATATTGCGGTAATCACTCATAATTTCAATTTCGGCAAGAGCGAAACGACTATTTTCACCTGCTATACGATCTATCCATGAACCATCATCAAGGCCGACCTTGGCCGCCATATCCTCAGGAACTATATTCGTTAAAGCACTCTCTAATGCTCGCCGATTATTGTGAAGAAAGGCCATGAAATCGCTAGTGCCTTGTGGCTGATTTAGGTCACTGAAGAGGTTACTCGTGGAAACAAACCGTTGAGGATAGTGCCTAAAGAAAGAAGATAGGGCTACTGCAGTGATATGGCGTAACACAATCTTTTCGTTATGCAAGATCAAAATAGGCGGTCTTACTTTGCCAATAAGCATCTGTTCCGGTTTAGCGAAGTGGTAGAGATCATGCGGACTACGGCGGCAGAAGGTAATAGCAAATCCTGGATGCCCCATTCGGCGTCCGGCACGCCCTACACGTTGAATGTAATTAAATGCCTCTGGCGGCACATTACGGAGAAAGATAGTATCTAGGTCGCCTAAATCAACGCCTAACTCGAAAGTCGTAGAGCAACTTAGAATATGAATCTTGCCTTCTCTAAAGTCGCGTTGAAATTCCTGGGCCTTGTCTTTGTCTAATTGTGCGGTGTGCTCTTCAACACGAAGGATTCCAGGCAACTGTTCTTCATATAGTTGGCGATAATGATTTTCTTCTAACTGAGAAACATTAACTGGCCTTAAGCGACCAGGGCAACCAGGCCTTGCACATATATCTTGCACAGACACCGTTTGCAACCGGCCACAAGTTTCACACTGAAAAATCGTCTCGTTTGGTTGAATAACGTGCAGCCTCCACCAATCCGGATTTAGCCTTCGCGCATCGTTAGCACGGCACAGAATAGGCGACGAAGACATATTTTCTGCATCATAGTTTCCTATAGCCTCCCAAATCTCCCCCAAAATCCTCCCAGCTTGCCCTCTAGCCATTTGCTCTGGGATATTTTTCCTCAAAAGGAGTTTAATCAAAAATTTTGTTCGTTTACAGTTTTTACTGTCCCAACTGCAAATATTCCTTTCCCTATCAGCCCCTCCAATTCGATATCGCGTTTGAGCACCTTGGAGATTCAGCGCATCCCAGGTCAGGGAGACACCCTCGTCCGAACGCAATTCCACTGCCTTGTCGCCTCGCATAGTATCCAGCAAAAGAAATATCAAATCACGGGCCTCCTGTTCGGTAAGTGAAAGAGGTGGATTCAAAAGTACCGGTGGTATCTCAAATGAACGAGGCAACTTGATAGACCACCGGATCAAGCCGACGCCTTGAAGCGAGATTCGTACCTCTTCGGTGAGAAACTCGCGATAAAGAGCTAACCAAGCTTCACGACGCTTATCTATCGAACCCATAGACGATGGGAAGACCTGTTTTTCTTCAAAAAGAGATAGCAACTCATGTGCAATCTCACGCAAAGTGAGACCTTCGGAGGTATGTGAACACAGCTTACGAGCTGCCTTCAAAATCAAGTTGCGATTAAAAAGGTCTTTATACGAGTCCTCGAGATACCATGCAAAAAAGGCCGCCTCTTGCCGTCCATCTGCAAAGGCGAGAATTTTCTTACGGGATTCTGGGAGTTCTTTGTAAAGAGTTGTTGCAATAACTGAATGGGGTCCGTCAGTACCATGCACAACCTCCCTAACTGGGTCGCGACCACCCCCTGTATAGCCACAAGCCCCACATCTTTCTAGTTGATCCGCCCTTTCCTCCGCAGTAGGGGGGTCTTCCTTAACAACTGTAATAATATTTGTATGTCCACAATTTGGTGCCGATGAAGACGCCTTCCCACATTGAAGGCATAAAGTAAACGTTTGAGGCCTTCTCCCACTCTCTTCATCTTCTTCCTCGTCTGCTTGCATATCAGATTCAAGAGGGCGAAGGAATGTTGCACCGAAATTGATGTCACCCACATCCCGTACGGGTTCGCGAACACGGCCTGTGCTAAAATCCTTCTGTACAACAAAATAGTGTTGACCGCATTCGCGGCAGAGGGCGACTTCAAAAGCAGTTCCCTCTTCGCCGATAGCTTTGCGATCGAGGAAGACCTTCCTTTCGTCCGGATTCGGGGCAGCCATGAAGGCCCCCTCAAGAGAGCGCACAAAAGTATGATAGCGTGTTGATAAGAGAGGTGCCTTTGATACCGGGTCTTTAGCCTGCACAAGGAGTTCAACTAGCCCCGTTAGTGCATCCACACGCCTCTCTTCCGACAAGTCGCCAAAAACCTTTTTAGCAACCTCTTCAAACTCTTTTGGGTTTTTGGTGATGTAGTTGCTGAGATTCGTCACTCGCAAATCGCGCTGAAGAAGTGCACCAACCATCTCTTTTGGGTCACCATCCTGTGGTAAGGAGGAAACTCCTAGCCGGTGTGCCAGTGCGTCTACATAATTTCTAGCTTCTGCTGTAGGCTGTTCAAGAAACCGATGAAGTACTTTATAATCATCTGCGGTCAGACTCTCTGTTCCCGGCTGGAGGCTCGATTCGGTCTGCCCAAATATCACGTCTTCTTCATTGAATGGTTCCCCAAACAAATCTTTACCAAATTGCGCCACAGCAGTCCTTCCTTTCTCATTGTCAACCAATGTAGCACTTGTGGCTATACAGTGTAGTGGGGCAGAACGTCCCCCTTCGCGAATTCGCTGTTTGATACGTCGCAATAGCATCGCCATTTCAATTCCACGCGAGCCTCTATACTGATGGGCTTCATCAAGCACAAGAAAAGTCCACGACCTACCGTTTCCATTATCAAAAAGTGGGCTATCGTCTGGTCGAAGCAATAGATATTCAAGCATTGAGTAGTTCGTTAAGAGGATATGAGGAGGACTATTCCTTATTTCAGAGCGAAGCACCATTTCCCCATGAACAACATCGCCTGCCTCTGAAAAGAGGGTAGTACCTCGTTCCTCACGTTCTTGAATGTAGTCTTGTGCATGTCGCCTCGAATCCCTCGCATTATCGGGTGTCTCACCAATATACTGTCCGAAGGTAAAATGAAACGATGCATTGGCCTCCTTGAGCCTTTTGCAGATATCCCGTAGACGATCGCGCTGGTCATTAACGAGAGCGTTCATAGGATAGAGGATCAAGGCACGAACTCCCGGGCATAGTGTGCCCGCTTGGAACTCTTGATAGAGATGGAGAAGGATCGGATATAGAAAGCTTTCGGTCTTTCCACTTCCTGTTCCAGTAGCAACTACGACGTTTCGCTGATTCATTACCCTTCGAATAGCCTGTTCTTGGTGCCAATAGAGAGGTCTATCACCATCGAGGGCGTCTACAACTGCACGATCAAGCGGAAATCCGCGCAGTTCCATAAATAGGCTGTAGAGTGTTTTGCCGCGTTTGAATATCGGCGCGGCTTCAAGAAACGGACCTTTACTAAGGTGACCAGAGTTAAGCGCCTCCTCGAAAGACCGTCTTAGCTTTGGGTCTTTGAAATAAAAGGTCGTTTTGAGATAGCGCCGATACGTTTCCACAATCTCTTGAGACAGTTCTATTGGATTCATCGTTTACTCCCTTTCCCTAAAGATGGTCTCTACGTCCTCTATTACCTTACAGAACCTACCGAATCCTGCCACCTGAAGTCGTTGCTTGAGGGCAGGATCATATTTCATTAACCCACGTGCAAGAGCATGTGCAGCCGCCTTAGCCTGTCGCATAGTAGCTCGTGGATTGCCTCGAACAGTAATGTCCACGTCTATTTGTTCCAGAACCTGCCTCACTTGAGGTACTGCGTAAAGGCGCTGCCAAAAACGCCTTGCTTTGCATGGCATTTGTCTTATGTAGTGGTTGACTGGATTGGTGTTGATCAGCACGTGACCAGAACCAATTCTGAGTTCCGCTTTGGCGAAAGCGGTCTTATGTCGCCCATATCCGTGCCAACTGCGAGGAAGCTCCTGCGCAAGCGCACTCTCAAGAGGTGGTACCCGCGCAAGAACACCTTTATAAAGGATGTCGCCATATTCAATCCAAATATATAGAGCCGCTTGGTTAGGGCTATTTAGCTCGTCGGAGTCGTAGAACTCACGCAATGGAATGGCAACAGAGTTATTCGCTACCTCCACCCTATACGGTCGCGCTCTTGAAAGTTCAAATCCTGATAAGACTCTGTTTACCCATCGGTGTTTTGGGAGTCGGATCCAAATTGCTTTGCCTGATGTCGCAGCAAAGTCCTCTCTGGACAGCGTCAAGACTCGGTCTTGCCAATTGTCCGTAGGTGGATAGTCCGCGTCTCCGAGTGTCCACCATATGCGTTCTATTAAAATCTCAATCTCTATCGGTCTCCTTTGCCCCGCAGGCCCCACGTACCAGCGGGTCCTACCGAAGGACGGGTCGGCAGGAATGGCCGCAACAGTCTCTTCCGTTTGTGTAGTACTTGGGATATTCCTAGCTCTATTATCAGGGCTTATAACGCATCCGGCATCATGCAGGAACCTGACATTTACCGGTTTATGTCCGTTTACCGCGGGCACAGGCGTGTACTCGGAAATAACGATTGCCCTTAAACAAGCAACATACCTAAAGTCCATACTATCTATAAGTTGTTCCTCTTTATCGTAGAACCTGATAAAATACCATCCAGCTTTCTGAGTTTGCATAGGCAAGTCCTGTTCTCTTGAGGAAGGCTCCGGTCTGAACTCTTGACGCCATTTTCCGCTCCCGTGCCCCTCCTCCCCGATAACAATTTGGCCGATGTCACTCCAACCCTGGCTATCTGCCTGGACTCGAGGTGGTCGCTCACCAAAAAGGGGACCCATATCCTCATTAGCGTCTTCTAAACGATTTCCGATCAGTTCAAAACGACGTCTCTGCTGTATCGGATGAACGATGCCTTCGGGGGTTATGAAAGTGATTGTCGTATCATCGCTACTTTTCTCAAAATCGAAGAAATGGGCTAAATATCCCTCAATAGCTGCAGATTCTGGCGTCACCGGTGGAGCTCCAGACCGCTCAGTATCCCGTTGCCAAGCCGCTGGTACTATCACAAGATATGAACCTGAAGAGGGAAATTTCACACGACGCCCTTGCCGTTGGTTATCTAGTTTAAAAAGAAGAGGCACGGTTAGCTCTATTGTATATCGTATTGTCTCCCCATTCTCCTCCCATTGAACCACCACATCGGAATCGAGCTGTGGTATAGGATAGTAGTTCTGTTGAGCCCCATTAGGCTGAAGCGAAATTCCGTTTTGGCTAATCTCAAGAGAAGCTTTGTCTCCAAAAGCATCTGGGATTTCTATTCCTACTATCCATTCACGGGAGTGTCGCCAACAAATGACTTCAGGTCGAGTACGATTTTGGTGACTTGGTTGTGATGATGAAGACCGCGTGCTTTCTGTTCCTGCCCCACGCGGTCTGCCTCCCCTTTGTACAGGAGGCCTCGATTTTTTCTCGGTCATTGCCGATCCAGAGTCTGCAACCGCTAGACTATCTATGATCGGTTCTGAGGGTTCCTTTTGCTCCTCCATCGGATTAGGGGAAGGTGTTATCTCCTCATCATCTAGCTCCTGAGCTACAATACTCTGTTTCTCTCCCTCTACTCCTTCCCTGCTACTCTCTATAGAATGAACATAAGCCTGCTCATTGCCATATGGTGACGACTGTACGCCTGTCTTCTCAAAATTCTGCTCCTTCACGCCCTGTGTTGCAGGTATGATTTCCATTGAAGACAACACTGTTTGTGTAGCTTCTGTTTTAGACAATGCTATATCGCTTGATATGTTATTAGCACCATTTGTAGACAGTTCATTCTCCTCCGGATGAGGCTGCTCAATATCCTCTGAACGTCGATCCTCGGGCGACATACTCGATATCGTGTGTTTGTACCAGACACCTTTTACTATTGCAATATAGGCAGCTATTCCCGTAGCAACACCTAAGAGTGCTAGTACCACAGGCATGTTCTTTCTCCCCTGACACTTTCTGAAGTGACACCATTACATCATTGAAATTCCAACAACAGAGACACACGTGTTGTGTTACATGCTATGTTCTCCAAGTTATGCTCGTTTCCTTCTTTTTTTGCGGAGATTTTAAGTGCCTTTCGGGTCTATGCCTTCTTTGTTTGAGGCAGTATCGTAGTGTGACTGGCCCATCAACGACGCAGCGTAGCAAATCCGCGCAAAGTTACTGTTAAACACAATAGTAAACTATAAATATGTAAAAATATACCTACAAAAATCACGCGCAGAACAGCTTATCAAAGTGTGCAAACGTATAAGGATCGCCTGCAATTCAAGGGCAAGTGTCCCAAGCCTACAACAAAAACCCTCTACCCAATATGAAAGAGGCGACCGAGTGCATAGGTGGTCACGCCGCAGAGAACGGCGATGAAGGTCATCTCTAGGCCGCTTTTCCACCACGAGCGCGCCGTGACCATGCTTTTGGCCGCCCCCACAGCGAAGTGAGCTGCCATGCCGATAAATGCAGCCCAAAGTACCGCCGCGTTGCCGTGCGTAAACAGAAAAGGAATGACCGGAATAAAGCCCCCAATGGCCGTGGAGGTGGTGGCCGTGAGAGCCGCAACAAAGGGGTTTGGAAAACGCGCCTCGCTTAAACCCAGCTCCTCCTGCGCCATCGTCTTCAAAAACTGCTCCGGCCGAGAAGCCAATCGCTCGGTCATGGCAACGGCCTCCTGCTCGGAGAAGCCTTTCAGTTGATAGATAAGCGCCAGCTCCTCTTTCTCGTGTTCCGGCGACTGCTCTATCTCCTGCTTCTCCCGATCCAGCTCCGCCTGGTAGACCTCCCGCTCCGATTTGGCGGCCATAAAGGCGCTTGCCCCCATCGAAAGCGCGGAGGCCAGCATGGCAATAAGCCCAGCCACCAACACCACGCGCTTGCCACCGGCCGCACCGGCCATTCCGCTAACCACCCCAAACACGGCGCCTAGCCCGTCGTTTAGCCCGTAGATAGCGTCGCCTATCCAGCCACCGGTACTCGCATGCCAACGCTCTCCCTTGAGAATGGCCTCGAGCCGGGTGCGCGGCTCTTCACGCGGTTTTAGCTGTTGCAGAAGGCGGGTGTGCTGCTCCTCTTCATCCTCTATTTGGCGAAAAAGGGCGTGCGATTCGGCATCTTCCTGAAGCGCTTGCGCATGGTGTGCAAAGAGTCGCGCGTTGCGCTGCTCCTCCGCCTCAATGCGGCGCAGCATCGCCTCCACCCCCAACGTCTGCACGAGAAAGCGCTGTGCCGCAGTCGGTTCCAAACTTTCGGAAGGCGGAACTCCGCCCAAAGCGAGAATGCGGCCGGCAAAGCGCTGGGCATGCTCCTCCTCCGCATGGGCGAGCCGCAAAAGCAACTGCCGGCGCCGCTCGTCGTGCTGTTGCTCTGCAAGCAAACGATAGAGCCGAGCGGCCTCCACCTCGCGTTGCCAGGCCGCCCGTAGCGCCGTAATCACCTTTTCCTTGCCGGCCACCGTTATGGCACCCTTTCTAGCTTCGCATAGGAGAGCATCAGCTTCCGCGGCCCCACGTTGGGAAACGCGATCTCGATGACGGCCTCATCTCCCTCTCCGCTTACCCTCAGCACCACCCCTTCGCCGAACTGAGGATGGCGCACGCGCTGCCCTGCCCTATACGAAGCCTCCTCTTTCCGGCGTGCAACCTCGCGTGGAGGGCGCGGCCCCTCGTGCCAAAGCCGATCAGGCACGCTTCCCTGCCGGTCTCTCCGCTCGATATCGGGGTCGAAAGTGGAAAGCGGTGAACCGGACGGCTTTGGGTTAAAGGCAAACAGCGTTTCGGGAATCTCTTTTAAGAACCGCGATGGCGGGTTATAGGCGGTGCCGAGAAACTGGGAACGTTGCCGTGCCCAACTCAGATACAGCTCCTCTTTGGCCCGCGTAAGGCCCACATAACAGAGACGACGCTCCTCCTCAAGCTGCTCCCTTTTCTCTAACGAGCGCATATGGGGAAAGACGCCCTCCTCCAAACCGGTAAGAAAGACCACCGGAAACTCAAGCCCCTTCGCCGCGTGCAGGGTCATGAGAGTTACCGCGGGCGTCCCCTCCTCTAAACTGTCTATGTCGGAGACAAGCGCCGTGCCCTCCAAGAAAGCGGCAAGCGTGGGCGATTCGGTGGTGGCCTCAAACTCCACGGCCGCCTGCAAAAGCTCGGATAGGTTTTCGAGCCGTCCCTGCGCCTCCAACGAGTTCTCCTCGTGCAGCGCCTGCAGGTAGCCCGAACGCTCCAGCGTGGTTTTAAGCAGGTCGTGCACGCTCAAGGTGTCGCGCAAAGCCCGTAGCCCCAAAATAAGCTCGCGGAACTCGGAGAGATTCTTGCGGGTACGCGCGCCGAACTCCGTAAGCACCTGCTCATTTCCCAACACCTCCCACAAGCTGGAGTCGGTAAGAAGGGTCTCCGCCTCTAGTTTTGTCAGCGTTGTGTTTCCGATGCCTCGGGCGGGCACGTTGATGATCCGTTTCAGACTCACGCTGTCGTTAGGGTTATGGATGACGCGAAGATAGGCCAAAGCATCCTTGATCTCTTTACGGTCGTAAAAGCGCTGCCCACCTACGATGCGATAGGGCACGCTCCAAGCCCGCAGCATGTCCTCTAACACGCGCGACTGGGCGTTCGTGCGATAGAGCACCGCAAAATCCGACCACTTTCGCTTACCTGCCTGCACCTGCGTGACGATGGTATTGACCACCCACTCCGCTTCCAGGCGTTCGGTTGCCGCCTCGTACTTCGTGAGCGGCAGCCCTTCGGGGTTCTCCGTCCAAAGCCGCTTTTCTTTGCGCCCCTTGTTGTTGCTGACGACGGCATAGGCCGCATCGAGGATGCGGCGCGTGGAGCGATAGTTCTGCTCCAGCTTCAGCACCTTGGCGTCCGGGTAGTCCTTCTCAAAGCGCAGAATGAGGTTGACATCGGCCCCTCTCCAGCTGTAGATGGACTGGTCGTCGTCACCCACCACACAAAGGTTTCGGTGCCTCTGTGCCAGCAGTTTGAGCAGCAGATACTGCACATGGTTCACATCCTGATATTCATCCACCAGCAGATAGTGCCAGCGATTTTGCAGGTGTTGCAGCACCGCCTTATTGTTTTGCAGCAGCCGAACCATCTCGGCCAACAGGTCGTCAAAATCGAGCGCGTTGTTTTGGCGCAGTTTCTGTTGGTAGAGCGGATAGATGCGGCCGGCGATCTCTTCGAGATAGCCCGAATAGTGCTTAGCCCAATCTTCCGGCGGGACCAGCTTTTCCTTCGCCCGCCCGATTCGGTCGAGCATGGAGCGAGGCTGAAACTTGCTTTCGTCAAGGTTGAGGGCGCGCAGGCACTCTTTCACCAGGCTTACCTGGTCGCTATCGTCGTAAACCACAAACTCGCGCGAGAGGCCGGCCTCTTCGGCGAACTCGCGCAAGAGGCGTGCGCAGATGGCGTGGAAGGTACCTACCCACAACTTTTTGCCCATCTGCTCCCCCACGAGATTGTCGAGGCGCTCCTTCATCTCCCGTGCGGCCTTATTGGTGAAGGTGACGGCCAGAATGCGCTGAGGGGGCACCCCACGCACGGCGGTGAGGTAAGCGATGCGGTGGGTGAGAACGCGCGTTTTGCCGCTGCCGGCTCCGGCGAAGAGCAGCAGCGGACCTTCACCGTGCAAAACGGCCTCACGTTGAACGGGGTTTAGCCCTTGCAGCAGTCGTTCCTGTGCGGCCTTCGAGGCCGCATCGGGTTGTAGAAAAGGGGTTTCTGCCGGTTCTACGGTTTCATCCATCGCCTGCCATCGCCTTTACGGGGAAGTCTTCTGTGTATTATACAGTATTCGCAGGCGTTCTACCCATCTAGCAGTACCTCGTTAACAGCAGGACAAGGCGATCTTGGTCAAGGCTTAGACTAATAGGAAGTGGTCACTTGGGGTTTATCACCCATTCGCGAGGCTAGCTTGTTGAGAAACTTCTCGGAAAGCACGTCGCAGGCATCGAGCTTTTGACGCGCACATATATACTCTGCAAAGGCCTCGGCAAAACCCTCCTCTACCGAGGTCGAAGCATAGGTGCTTACCAAACAGTGCCTACGCAACTGCCGCTTCCAAACCGCATTGTAAGCGTCACGCTCGGCCGCAGTGAGAAGCTGATCCCAAACAAAATGGCCGTACTCGTGGGCGAAAACCGTGCGCGCCTGATCTCCCTGAAGAGTATTCAGCAGCAGAATGGTGGCATCGGCATCTATGCGATCTCCACCCAAATAGTAACAGCCATCTACGACATCTGAACAGGGCTGACCCATCGTCTCTTCAAAAAGCTGCTGCATCCTCTGGGCCGATACCACCTCCA
>Ga0209061_1001612_pt1 | contig 35429 bp, 32 predicted proteins | sample Coa_R1_10_FD_187157 | JGI IMG/M metagenome (GOLD analysis project Ga0209061, IMG submission 187157) | Surface soil microbial communities from Centralia Pennsylvania, which are recovering from an underground coalmine fire - Coalmine... | ecosystem: Environmental > Terrestrial > Soil >... | reverse complement strand
CTCTTCGATTCCCTCCTTTCGGGTGGCCCACTTTTGGGCCCCACCCGTTGGGAAGCTCAACACTGCAAGCAGCGCACGCGAGCCCGTGTGCCGCCTGCAAACCCAAGCGCCGCAATCGCTTAGCCGCCAGCACGCGTTCGCCGCGCCGCCGGGGGTGTTGACCTGTACTTCCGGCCAGGAGACCATTTTTTCGGCCGCCGCCACGCCATGCGCGTCAGAGTAACGTACTTGTTATCAACAATTTACCGACAACCAGCCGAACGCGGCGAATCTGCCCTGGTCTCCCCCCACGTATGGGTGCAGAGAATGTCCCCGAGCACCCGGAAAGGCTCAAACCCGAAACCCATTGCTAGGCGCCCCTCGCTCCGCGGGCAGGCAAAAATGCTTGCCCCACGGACGGCCGGCCGCCGCGCGCCGCGGTCGCTCAGTGCGCGGCGCCGGCGGGTGCCGGCGCCGGCTCGACCGTGCCGGTGGAATCGATGCGCGTGGTGATCTCGATCGGCTGCGGCTGCGGCCCGGTCAGCTCGATGCGAAACAAGTTATGCGTCTCGCTGTTGGCGCTCGCCAGCATGCCGGTCGCGACCTGATACTTCGCGGTCGCCGTGCCCGTGATGTTGAGCGTGGCTTTGGCGGCGTAGCCTTGTTGCGCGAACTCCGTGAAATTCGGGATCGAGCTCGGCGGCAGCGCCGAATCCGCGCTCGTCGTCACGCTGATTTCGGCTTGCCAGCCGCCGGGCGTCCAATCCAGGCGGCGGAGCGCGCAGCGCAGCGTGGTCGGCAGCGAAAAATGCAGCGTCTCCAATTCCTGCACGCGCTGCCGCGTCCATTGGTCGCCGACGCGCGTCGCGCCCGAGGGCAGGGTATCGGTGCGCGCCAGCTGCTCGAGCATATTGACGATCTCCGCGTACTCGCTTCCCTGCGGCGCCGAGAGGATCTGGTTCTCGCCGCCGTTGACGATCCGCACCCGCAGCGGCGCGAGCGTCGGCGCGGCGGCGCTCAGCTTGTCCTCGTCGGCGCGCAGTTGGCCGGCCACGGCATCCAGTCCGCTGACGTCGGTCTTATAGCTCAGCACCGAGAGCTCGGCCACCGCGCCATCCGGGCTGGCGGAATCGATCTTCATCTGCGCCAAGGAATGATTGTCGAGCGTGGCGGTTTGGCTCTGCCCTTCGGCGTCGCGGGTCAGCGTCGAGTGGATCGTCAGCCGCCAGCGCAGCACCTGGCCCGCCTGCCAATGCGGCTGAATCGTCACCGTCGCCGGCGGCGCCGGCGCGCTCTGCGCCCCCGCCGCCAGCGTCAAGGCGATAATCGAAAGGATCCACGGCGAGCGTCGCGGCATGAGCCCATCATAGCCTTTGAACTACTTCAACTACTTCACCGAGATCGAAGAGCATTTCCAGCGCGCGCGCGGCCGCCAGATTTACCTTTGCCCGCTCGACTGGGCGCTGATCGAGTCGTGGAAGGAAGCCGGCATTCCGCTGGCGGCCGTTCTCGCCGGCATCGATCAGACCTTCGCCGGCTTTGCCGCCGGCCGCCGCAAGGATACCGAGCGCCCGCGCTCGCTCGCCTATTGCGCCGCCGCCGTCGCCCGCGCCGCCGAAGCCGCGAAGGAGGCCGCCGTCGGCGGCCGCGACGGAACGCCGCCGGAGGCGCCCGGCTTCGAGCCGCGCCGCATCGCCGCGTTTCTCGAGCAGGCGCGCGCCCAGCTCGCCGCCGCGTCGCTGCCGCCGCTGGCCGCCGCCGTGGCCGCGGAAGTCGCGCAGGAGCTGGCGGCGCAAGCCGCGCTGTGGACCGAGCCCGCACCGCCCGCCCGCCCGCCGCTCGACCAGCTCGACCGCTGGCTCACCGCCCTGGATGACCGCCTCTTTGCCGCCGTGCAGGCGGCCGCGCCCAGCGCCGTGCTGGCCGCCTCCCGCGCCGATTACGAACGCGAGCTCGCCCCCTATCGCCGCCAGCTCAAGACCGAGCAGTTGGCCATGGTCGAGCGCCAATTCCTCCGCAAACGGCTGCTCGAGCGTTATGGCCTGCCGCGGCTCAGCCTCTTCTACATGCCATGAGCGGCCGAACCTTCGAAGTGGTGGAGATCGAGCGGCTGGTCTACGGCGGCGACGGCCTGGCGCGGCGCGACGGCAAGACCGTCTTTGTGCCGCAAACGCTGCCGGGCGAGCGCGCCCGCATCGAGATCGTCGAGCGCCACGAAAGCTACGATCGCGGACGGCTCGTCGCCCTCGAAACGGCATCCCCGCGCCGCATCGCCCCCGCCTGCGAATACTTCGGCCGCTGCGGCGGCTGCCAGTGGCAGCACGCTCCCGCCGATTACCAGGCCGAGATGAAAGTCGCCATCCTGCGCGAAACCCTGCGCCGCACCGGCGGCTTGGAGTGGAGCGCGCCGGTGGCGCTCCATGCCGGCCCGGCTTGGGCCTACCGCAATCGCGCCCGCCTGCGCGTCAGCGGCGCGGCGGAGGCGCCGCGTCTGGCCTATTTCGCGCGCGACAGCCGCACCCTCGTGCCCGTGGCCCGCTGCCCCATCGCCGCGCCGGCGGTGGAGAAGGCGATCGCCGCCTTGGCGGCGCTGCCGCCGCCGCCGCCCGGCGTGCGCGAGATCGAGATCATGACCGATGCCGCCGGCGCCAGGCTTTGCCTGAACCTGGAAGCCGAGCGTGCCGGCACGCTCGTGCGCGCATACGCGAGCGAAGCCGCGGAAATGGCGGGCGCGGCGGGGGAAGGGATCGAGTACGCGGCCGGCGGGCGCGATTACTGGGTCGCGCGCGGGGCCTTTTTCCAAGCCAATCGGTTTCTGCTCGATGATCTCATCGCCGCCGTCACCGCGCCGGCCGGCGCCGCCGGCGGCCGCGCCGTGGACCTCTTCAGCGGCGTGGGCTTGTTCGCGCTGCCGCTCGCTGAGCGCTTCGCGAACGTCAGCGCCGTCGAGAATCATCCCGCCGCCGTCGCCAGCCTCCGCCGCAACGCTGCCGGCCTCGCGCAGCTGCGCGTGCACGACCTCGCGGCCGAGGAGTTCATGGCGCGCTGGTCCGGCCCGCTCGCTTTGCTCGTCGCCGATCCGCCCCGCGCCGGCCTCGGCCGCAAGCTCGTCGCCGCCATCGCCGCCGCCCGCCCGCGCGAGCTGCGCTATCTCTCCTGCGATCCCGCCACGCTGGCCCGCGATCTCAAGCAGTTGCTGGCGGCCGCGCCCTACCGCCTCGCCGAGCTGCGCCTGTTCGACCTCTTCCCCCAAACCTTCCACATCGAAACCTTGGCGGTCTTGCAGCTCGCCGCCTGAGCGAGCCCCGCCCCTCCCCTCAGGAGCGCGTCTCCGTGGTCAGCGACGGCGCCGGCGGCCGTTGCGCGAACTCGCTGTGGCGGCGGCTGTAGAAGCGGTAAATCACCAAGCCGATCCCCAGCCAAATCACGAAGCGCAGCCAGGTCTCGATCGGCAGCCCCATCATCAGCACCAGGCAAAAGACGATCGCCAGCCAGGGAAACAGCGGCACGAAGGGCACGCGAAAGCCGCGCGGCCGCTCGGGCTGGTGGCGCCGCAGCAGCAGCACGCCCAGCGAAACCAGCAGGAATGCGAAGAGCGTCCCGATATTCGACAGGTCCGCCGCGTCGCTGATGCTCACCAGCCCGGCGGGAATGCCCACCGCGAAGCCGGCGATCCAGGTGGACCAATGCGGCGTCTTGAACTTGGGATGCACGGCGGAAAAGATCTTCGGCAGCAATCCGTCGCGCGACATCGCGAACCAAATCCGCGTCTGCCCGTACTGGAAGACCAGCAGCGAGCTGAGCATGCCCATCAGCCCGCCGACGATGATCACGAACTGCAGCCGGGGATCGGCGCGCACCGCCTGCAGGGCGTACGCCACCGGCGCCGCGGCGGCGTCGCCGGTGCGGAACACCGTGTACTTCTGCATCCCCAGCAGCACGATCGCCACCCCGATATACAGCACCGTGCAGACGATCAGCGAGGCGATGATGCCGAAAGGAATGTCGCGCTGCGGATTGCGCGCCTCCTCGGCCGCCGTCGAAACCGAGTCGAAGCCGATATAGGTGAAAAAGATGATGGCGCCGCCGCTCAGAATCCCCGCGAAGCCTTCCGGCGCGAAGGGGTGCCAGTTGGCCGGGCGAATGAAATAAGCCCCGGCGACGATGAAGGTCAAGATCGCGCCCAGCTTGATCAGCACCATCACGTTGTTGGTCTCGGCCGATTCGCGCACGCCCCGCACCAGCAGCACGGTCAGAATCATCACCACCAGAAAGCCGGGGATATTGAAGTAGCCGTGCGGCGTGCCGGGCGCCGACCAATACGGGTTCGACCACTTGTCCGGCAGATTGATGCCGAACTCCTGCAACTCGGCCTTGAAGTAGCCGCCGAAGCCCACCGCGACGGCGACATTGCTCACCGCGTATTCCAGAATTAGATCCCAGCCGATGATCCAGGCGAAGATTTCGCCCAGCGTCGCGTAGGAATAGGTGTAGGCGCTGCCGGCGATGGGAATCATCGACGCCAGCTCCGCGTAGCACAGCCCCGCGAACGCGCAGACGATCGCGACCAGCGCGAACGAGATGGCGATGGCCGGGCCCGCGGGCGGGCGGCCGTGCATGATGGTGCTGCTGATCGTGCCGTGCCGCAAGAAGTTGAGGATGAGGTCGAGCGCCTGCGCCTTCCACCAATGCGGCACGATCGAGTACTCGCCGGCGGCGGCGGTGCCGGTGAGCACGAAGATGCCGGCGCCGATGATCGCGCCGATGCCCAGCGCGGTCAGCGACCACGGTCCCAGGGTCTTCTTCAGGCGGCGGTGGGGCTCCTCGGATTCCGCGATCAGCCGGTCGATGGACTTGCAACGCAGCAGTTGCGAGGGCATGCCTCCCCGATTCTCTCACGCACCCGCAACCGCCAAACCCGCCGCTCGCCCCGGCTCGCCCGCTACTCGTAGCGCAAAGCTTCGGTGGGATCGATGCGCATGGCGCGGCGCGCGGGAATCTGGCAAGCGGCCCAAGCCGCGGCCGCCAGCGCCGCCGCGGCGGCGAGCAGCAGCCACGCATTGCCGGGCTGCACGCCGTAAAGCTGGCTGGCCAGCAGCCGCCCCGCCAGCAGCGTCGCTCCCACTCCGACGGCCAAGCCGATGCCGGCCAGCGCCAACCCCTCGCCGACCACCAGCCGCAGGATGTGGCCCCGCGTCGCTCCCAGCGCCACGCGAATGCCGATCTCGCGCGTGCGCTGCGCCACCGCGTGCGCCATCACGCCGTAGATGCCGATTGCGCCCAGCGCCAGCGCCAGCGCCGCGAACAGCCCGAGCAGCAGCGCCAAGAAGCGGTAGCTCGCGAGCGTGGCGCCGCGCACCGCGTCCAGCGTCTGCGGCGCGAAGAACGGCTGCTGATCATCCACCGACGCCAGCGCCTGCAGCGCCGGCTGCTCAATCAGCGCCGGATCCCCATGCGCGCGAATCAGGAACGTCACCGGAAACCAAGTCGTCGCCAGCTCGAAGCCGCGGTCCGGCGTTTGCGCCAGCGGAATATAGACGTTCTGCATCTGGCCCATGTAGTAGGCCATCATGCGCGCGGGCGCGGTGACGCCGATGATGCGGTACGCCCGGCCGAAGACGATCTGCTGGCCGACGGCGTTGCCCGCCGGCCAATGCTGGCGCGCCAGATCGGGGCTGACGATGCACACCGGCTCGCTGCCCGCCGTATCGGCCGCGGTGAACGCGCGGCCTTGCGCGACTTTGAGGCCGAGCGCGGCAAAGAAATCCGCGGTTACCGGCAAGATCTGCGCGCGGCCTTGCGCGACCGCGCTGCCGGTGACGCGAAAGCCGTCGTTCATGCCGCGCACCAGCGGCATGCCGACGATCGCCGCCGCCGCCGCGACGCCCGGAATTCGCTCCAGCCGTGCCACCGCCTCATCGAGATAGCGGCTGCCGGCGGCGGCGCTGGCGCGCCGCGGCCCGCTCAGCGAGGTTTCGACGGTGAAGACCGAATGGGTGTCGAAGCCGACGTTCAGCCCCTCTAAATAGAGGATGCTCGCGATCAGCAGACCCGCGCCCGCCAGCAGCACGAAGGCCAGCGCGAACTCGCCGGCCACCAGCGCGCTCTGCGTGCGCCGCCGCCGCGCGCCGCCGCCGGCGCGGCCGCCTTCTTCCTTGAGGCTGCCGTGCAAATCGCCGCGGGCTAACTGCCACGCCGGCGCCATGCCGAAAAGCAGGCCGGTGAGCAGCGCCAGGCCCAGGCTGTACAGCAGCACCGTGGCGTCGAGGTGCACGCCGCTGGCGCCGAAGATCTGCCCCCACCCGGCGTCGGCGAAAAATTCGCCGCTGCCGCGTGGCGCCGCCCGCAGCAGCAGCGGCAAGCCGCCCCACGCCAGCAACAGGCCGGCGCCGCCTCCGGCCAGCCCGAGCAAGACGCTTTCCGTCAGCAGTTGCCGCGCGATCCGGCCGCGCCCGGCGCCCAGCGCCGCCCGCACCGCCATCTCCCGCCGCCGGCCGTTGGCGCGCGAGAGCAGCAGGTTGGCGACATTGACGCAGGCGATCAGCAGCACCAATCCCACCGCATACAGCAGGATCAGCAGTTGCGGCCGCACGCCGCTCACCTGATCCTCATGCATGCCGCGCAGCAGCAGGCCCACTTCGTAGCGGCTGGGATGCGCGCGATTGTAAGCGGCGGCGAGCAGCGCCACCTCTGCCTGAGCCTGCGCCAGGGTCACGTTCGGCTTCAGCCGTACGCTCACGTTGATATTCGGCCCTTCTTCGGCGACCAGCGGATCGTCAGGATGGAGCGCGGTCCAAAGGTCAACGTCGGGATCGGTGCGGGGCCGCGCCACCCCGACCACTGTGTACAGCGCGCCATCCAGCCGAATGCCGCGCCCGACGATGCCGGGATCCGCGTTGAACCGCGCGCGCCACAGCGCGTCGCTCAAGATCGCCACCCCCGCCGCGTTCGGCAGCTCGTCGGCGGGCGCAAACGCACGCCCCAGCTCGGGCGGCATTTGCAGCATGGGAAAGTACTGGGCGTTGACCTGCGCGCTGCGCACGCGCAGCGGCGCGCCGCCGGATCCGCTCAGGTTGGCCCCCGCGCCCGGGACGAACGCCGCGACGCTTTCGCAGGAGCGGCAGTGCTCGGCCAGCCATTGGTATTGGCCGATGAAAATGCCGTTCTCGATGCCGCCGCGCGGCCAGCGGCTGAGCACGTCGAAGAGGCGCTCGGCATGGGGATAGGGCAACGGCCGCAGCAGCACGGCATCCACCGCGCTGAAGATGACGGCGTTGGCGCCGATACCCAAGGCAAGCGTCACGATGGCGATGGCGGCAAAGCCCGGGCTCTTGGCCAGCAGGCGGAACGCGAATCTCAGGTCTTGCCCCAGCTTCTCCATGGCTGCCTTAGACGAAGGGCGCTGATTTTCGTGATCGCAAATCCCGGCGTCGCTCGCTCCGCGCCGGTCGCCACGCCGCGAGGCCGCGCGTCTCGAGCGCATGCTTCAGGATGATACCGCGCGCTGCGCCCACGACAGGGCGTGGGTTTCGACCTCGTCGGTCAACAATACCTTGCCGACGTTATCGAGCCGCAACAGCGGTTCTCGCGACAAGCGTGTGCCCTCGCTCGCGCCGGTGGCCACGTTTCACTTGGACGCCGTGCTCCTGGCGCGTTAGCGGCAAAAAGCGCCGCACATCCGCACATACGGGATTCAGTCCGGTTTGTTCCGAGGAGACCACCTCAGGAAAGCGCCAATTCCGCGTGGATCGCCGCGCCAACTCCGGGAGCGGCCAGCGGCAGCGAACGCCCGCGCACGCATCCTCGACGAATAAAAGCCGCGTTTGAGCAAGCCACGCGAATAGCGCGCGCTCCCGCCGCGGCGGCCTCCGGCGGGCTCATGGATCTCCGCGCATCCGGCACGGCACGGTTCTCCGGCCGCCAGGAGCGGGCGCAGCGCGGCCGCGCCGGCGCGCGCCGGGTCCCGCGACCGCCGCCGCAAACGGCGCGAAGAGCGCCGGCCAGCCTGCGCTCCGGTCAGTTCAGGCGCACGACGTAGGCGGGATACCGATGGGCGCGCAAGTCCTCGACGATACGGATCGCCTGGGCGGCGTCGAGGCTGGCGTCGTGGTCGTAGCGCAGCCAGGAGCCGCTCGAGGAATGAAACGCCACGACCGGGTACGGCGCGCGCGCGCGCATCAAGCGCCGGCACGCGCGCAGCTGCCGGCTGCTGTCGAACCATCCCACTTGCACCGTATAACGGCCGTCGGGCAGCGGCCGCGGCAGACCGATGATCTCCATCTCGACTTGGCCCAGGCCGTGATCGTAAAGGCCGATGCGCCGCGCGGCGGCGAGCGAAAGATCCAGGGTGCGATACGGCCAGAACGGCCCGCGATCGTTGATCGTGACGATGACGGAGCGGCCGGTCGCCGGATACGTCACCCGCAGGCGGGTGCCGAAGGGCAGGGTGCGATGCGCGGCGGTCAGCTTGCGATCGTCGAAGACGGCGCCGCTCGCGGTTTCACGGCCTTGTTCCTCCGGGCCGTAATAGCTGGCGACGCCGGTAAAGCGCTCGCCCACGCGCAAGCGCGCATCCATGGCCGGCACGATCGAGAGCGCGGCCTCGCTGACCGCGGCGGCGCCGGTCGAGGCGGGCGCGGGCGGCGCCGCCGGATTTGCCGGCCGTCCCCAACTGACGCCGGGCGGCATCGGCGGCTGCAGCATGGGCTTGACCGGCTTCGGCCCGCAGGCCGCGCCGGTGATCGCCAGCGTGGCCGCGGCCGCCGCCGCCCAGCGCCGGCCGGTGCTCAACGCGGCTCCGTTTTCGAGCGTTCGAGCGCGTCGGCGAGTTTTTGCAATTGCTCCGCGACGACTCGCAGCGCCTTCCCGCTGTCTTGACGGATCGCCGGCACGATCTCGTCGTTCATCACCGCGATCAGGCGCTTCAGTTCCGCTTCCACGCGGCGGGCCGCTTCGTCGAACGTTGCTGCCATCGTTCACGACCTCGTAGCGGAAAAAAATCCCGAGCGTTTTCAGTTTCGCGTTTTCGTCCCGCGGGCGCAAGACCATACTGGATGAGATGGCCCGGCAATGCGGTCGGTTCTGGTTCGCGCTCACCGTGCTTTTGGCCTGCCTCGCCGGCTCGTCGCCGGGACAGGTGTTGGCGACGGCGCTGGTGCATGTCACTTGCACGGACACCGCCCATCACCCCCTACGCGGCGTGCGCGTCAGCCTCAACTCCGGCGGCGCCGCCGTGGCCGCGGGCACGAGCAACGCGCAAGGCGTGGTGAATTTCGGCAGCGTGCAAAGCGGCTCCTATTTGCTCACCGCCGCCAAGAAGGACTACTTCCCGGTGGTGCAGCCGATCCGGGTGCTGGCGCCGCGCGCGCTCGAGGTCGCCCTGCAATTCGCCAAGCGCTCGGCGGTGAGCCAGACCGTGAACGTCACCGCCTCGCCGGAAGCCGCGCAAGGCGCCTCCTCGCCGGCGCAATCGTTGGAGGCGGCGACGGTGCGCCGCCTGCCCGTGCCCGGGCAGCAACTGCAGCAGGCGCTGCCGCTGGTGCCCGGGGTGGTGCGCACGCCCGACGGCCGCATCAACATCAATGGCGCCCGCGAGAACGAGAACGCCATGCTGATCAACGGCGCCGATGCCAGCGATCCGGCCACCGGCGACTTCTCGGTCAATTTGCCGCTCGACGTCGTGCGGCGAGTGCAGGTCTATCAGGCGCCGTATCTCGCCGAATACGGCCAGTTCACCGGCGGCGTCACCAAGGTGCTCACCCGCGGCGGCGGCGATGAATGGCGCTTCGAGGTCAACGATTTCTTTCCCGAGCCCCGCTTTCGCGGCGGCACCCTCTTCGGCTTTCGCGGGATCACGCCGCGGCTGCTGGTTTCCGGCCCGCTGCTGCCCCGGCGACTCTATCTATCGCAAGGCGTCAACTACGATCTCGACAAGACGCCGATCCGCGGCCTGCCCTTTCCCTTCAACATCAGCAAGACCGAAGGCGGCGACTCCTTCACCCAGCTCGACTGGGTGGTTTCCCCGCGCGACCTGGTGACCCTGACCGCGAACTACGCGCCCCGCCACGTCGAGCACGCTCATCTCGATGTCTTTCTGCCGCAGCCCGCCGCGCCCGATCTGCGCCGCCGCAACCTGAGCTTGAACCTGATCGAGCGCCACGGCTCCGCCACCGGGGCGGTGTGGCAGAACACGTTCAATTGGGAGCACTTCGTGGACGATGTCTGGGGCGAGGGCAACGGCCCCATGATCTTGCGCAGTTCCGGCGCGCAGGGCAGCTTCTTCAATACCCAGCGCCGTGCGGCCTGGCGCGTGGCCTGGGAATCGGCCTACCTGCCGGCCCAGACGCACTGGCATGGCTCGCAGCAATGGAAGATCGGCGGCGGCGCCGCCGCCAGCGCGATCCGCGGCAGCTTCCTCGGCCGGCCGGTGCAGGTCTTTCGTCCCGACGGCACCCTCAGCCAAACGGTGCAGTTCACCGGCGGCTCGCTGCTGGCCATCACGAATACCGCGTGGAACGCCTATGCCGAAGATCAATGGGCGCCGGACGCGCGCCTGGCGCTCGACTTGGGCCTGCGTTACGAGAGCGAAACCATCTCCGACGCCGTTCACCTCGCCCCGCGCGCCGGCTTTTCCTGGCAGGCGCCGGCCGGCTTCGTGTTGCGCGGCGGTGCCGGGATGTTCTACGACCGGCTGCCCCTCGATGTCGGCGTCTTTCGCGAATATCCGCGGCAAACCGTCACTTACTTCGATCCCGCTGGCACCGGCATCGTCGCGGTCGAGCCCTTCACCAACATTCTGACCGACTTCACCGCCGAACCCAGTCCCAACCAATTTCTGCCGGGCGGCGATTTCAATTTCTTGCCGTTCAACCTCACCTGGAACATCGAGGCCGAGCGCCGCCTCGGCTCGCATCTGCTGCTCGATGCCAGCTTCCTGCAAAGCCATACCCGGCGGCAGTTCATCGTGGATCCGCTCGCCGGCGGGCCCGGCCAGTACTTTCTCACCCTCAGCAACAGCGGCCAAATGCGCTTTTCCAAAGCGGTGGTCACCGCCAAGATCAATTTGGCCGGGCAAGCCATCAACAGCTCGTTCGTGCACAGCCGCACGCACGGCGACTTGAACAACTACGACTATTTCTTCGGGGATTTTCCCCATCCCATCATTCGCCCGAACGAATACGGCCCGCTGCCGTCGGATGTCCCCAATCGCTGGATCACCTGGGGCGTGCTGCGCCTCCCCCAGGCGACCACGCTGGCGCCCATCCTCGACTGGCATAGCGGCTTCCCCTATTCGGTCGTGGACGCCAATCTGAATTTTGTCGGGCCCCGCGACAGCCACCGTTTCCCGGCGTTCTTCTCCCTCGATTTAACGCTGCTGCATGACACCCGGCTGCTCCACCGTTACACCTTGCAGTGGGGCTTCGACGTCTATAACGTCACCAACCACTTCAACCCCGCCGACGTCCAAGCCAATCTCGCCGACCCCGCCTTCGGCACGTTTCTCGCGAACCGTTACCGCTATTTCGTCCCCGAGCTGGATTTCTTCTGGTAGCTCGGCGCGGGCGCGCGCAGCGTGCGGAGCGCGGGCGGCTGGGATCGGCCAGAAGGCGTCCGCGTTGCCGTTGTAAATCAACGCCCCGGGGCTCAAATGGAAGCTCTTCCCCAAAAACCCAGTCGAACTGCACGGAGAACGAGCTTAAACGCGCACGGCCGCCCTTCTCGCAATCGCGGACCACGCGTGACCTATCCGATGCCGTCCTTCCCGCCAGCCGGCGCGGAGGCGGTCGCGGTCGCGGCTAGCCGGCGGAATTTTCCAGGCGGCTGAGCGGCGCGGGAGCGGAGTCTTGCACGTCGCTGTAGTACCCGCGGCGGTCGTTGAGGGCGAGATAGTGGCCGTGCGCGCGCTCCCAGGCCAGGTCGTCGGGCGGGCCGAACAGCCTGGCATAGAGCGGGCTGCCGGGGAACGGATAGGCGGGCACCGGCCGCGACACCCATACCCCGCGCGCGATCAACTCGCGCCGCCACGCTTCCGTGGCCGCGAGATCTTCCTCGTCGTCGGCGATGAGGTTGGCCTGCACCCAAGGGATGTGCCGCCGGGCGGCCAGCAGCAGCTCGGCGATGCGCTCGGTGCTGAGCCGGCAGCCTTTGTTCCAGGCGGCGCGGCCGGCCGGCGTGATGGATTCGATGCCGCACTCGAGCGAAACGCAGTGGGCGCGGCCCAGGGCGGCGAGCGATTCTTCGTCCCACAGATCGATGCGCGTCTGCAAACCGATCGCCAGCGGCAACCCCGCGAAGGCCTCGAGCAAGACCGCGCGCTGCTTGCCGCAGCCGAAGATCTCGTCGATGAAATAGACGTAATCGAAACCGGCGCGGGCCAGCGCCTCGGCCTCGGCCAGCACGTCCTCGGCGCGGCGATGGCGCAGGCGGTTGCGGAACAGCGTCTTGTTGCAGAAGTCGCAGCCCCAGGGGCAGCCGCGGCTGAACTCCAATTCGGCGCCGCGCCCGGCGCCGGAAAATACGTGATGGCGATGCTCGCGGCGCGGCAAGGGATAGTCGCGAAAGTCGAGCGCGCCGAGGCCGGCGAGATCGGCCTCCGCGGTGCGCGCGTCGAGATGCCAGCCCGCCGCATCGCGCCAGCAGCAGCCCGGAATCTCCGCCCAGGCGCCGCCCGCCAGCCGCGGCAGCACTTGCTCCGGCTCGCCGCGCAGCACCACGTCGCAGTCCAGCTTTTCCCCAGCCGCGCGCGGCGTCGCCGAGCCGTGCGGCCCGATGGCCACGCGCACCGCCCGCGTGCGGCAAGCGCTCAGCCATTGCCGCGGCAGCCGCAGCTCCGGCTGCGGGCAGCGCCAAAACAAATACGTGGGCGCGGTGGTGACGACGGTGAAGTCCGGATCGAAGCCGCGAACGCGCCGGCCCGCCTCTTCCGCCGTCATCGCCTCCAAATGCCCATCGAGCAGCAGGCATTCGTGGCCGGCGGCTTCCAGTTGCTGGCGGGCGAAGAGCAGCTCGAAGGGAAAATGAGGTTCCCGGCAGCCGAAGTAGCTGGAGCCGGCAAAGTCCCAATGGGGCTGCAGCAGCGCGAACTTCATGCCGCCCTGCCTTCCGCCGTGGCGCGCTGCCCGGCGAACCACTGGTCGAGGCGCGCCAGGCCGGCCGCCACCCCCACCCGCGGCTGCCAGCCGGTGAGCGCTTGAAAACGCCGGATGTCGCTGCAATAGTGCCGCTGATCGCCGGGCCGCGCCGCCGCCGCCCGCGTCTCCAGCCGCCGCCCCACCAGGCGCTCGAGCGCCGCCATCACTTCGCGTAGCGAGCGCACGTTGGCCGCGCCGCCGCCGATGTTGAAGACCGCCCCGGCGCAGCCCTCCCGCCGCCGCCAGGCGAGCAGCATCGCTTCCACCAGATCCTCGATGAACAGCAAGTCGCGGGTCTGCTCGCCGTCGCCGTAAATGGTCACCGCCTCGCCCGCGCGCAGGGCGCGGGCGAAGTGCGCCACCCAGCCTTGGTCCTCGCTGCCGTTTTGCCCCGGACCGTAGATGCAGCTCATGCGGAACACCGCCGTCGGCACGCCGAAGATGCGGGCATAGTCGCGCACGTATTGGTCGGCCGCGCCTTTCGAGCAGCCGTAGGGGGAATGAAAATCGAGCGGCTGGTCTTCGCCCACCGCCGTCGCCCGCGCCGCGCCCCGCAGCGCGCCATACACCTTGTTGGTGGAGCTGTAGAGCACGAACGGCGGGCGAATCGCGCGGCGCGCGGCTTCGAGCACGTTGAGCGTGCCGGCGGCGTTGATTTCGAAGTCGCGCCGCGGCTCCGCCAGCGACGTCGTCACCGCGACTTGCGCCGCCAGATGAAAGACCGCGTCCTGGCCGGCCACCGCCGCGGCCACTCCGGCGGCGTCGCGCACGTCCCCGCGCAGCAGCGCCAGCGCCGCCGCCGGCGCGCTCTCGGCGCGCAGCCGCTGCCAGTTTTCCTCCGAGCCGGCGCGGCTGAAGTTGTCGAAGATCGTGACCGCCGCTCCGCCTTCCAGCCAGCGGCGGCACAAGTGGGCGCCGATGAAACCCGCTCCACCCGTCACCAGCACGCGCACGCTACAGCCTTCCTTCCAATTCCAACGCCCAGATCGGCGGCTGGCTGCGCTCGCGCCGAGGCGCGCAAATCCAAGTCTCGGCTTCCGGACGAGCCTCGATCGCCAGCCCCGCGCTCGCCAGCATGCCTTCCACCGCCGCGGCGTTGGGAATCCACCAATTCGTCGGGTCGCCGGCAAAACGCTTCTCGATGAAATACATGCACGGAAAGCCCGGCGTCTGGAACGGATGCGGATCCCAAAAATCGTAGTCATCGCGCGGCGGCGCGCCGGCCGCGGCGCCGCGAATCATGGTCTGGAAGATCAACTTTCGCCCCACGCGCGGCATCACCAGATCCAGCGCCAGCAGCGGATATCGGAGGTGATAGAACAGGCCCATGAAGAGCACGTAATCGAAGGTTTCCTCGATCTGGCCGACGTCGTAGGCCGACAGGCGGCGAAACTCGACCGGCAAGCCGTAGTAGTCGGCCGCGAAGGCGGCTTGGCGCAGATAGCGCTCATCCACGTCGATGCCCAACACCCGGCCGGCGCCCAGCCGCTTCATGGCAAAGCAATAAAACCCGGCGTTGCAGCCGATATCCAGCACCGACGCGCCCGCGAGATCGGCGGGCAGAGCGGGCCGCAGCCGCTCCCACTTCACGCGGGGATAATCGCCCAAAAAATGATTCGGAGCGGTGCGAATGCCGCCCAAGTCGAGGTTGTGGAACCATTCGCCAAGCTCGTGCACCCGCTGCTGCAGGTCGGCGGTCGCCTCCACACCTGTAGCTGATGCAGAGCTTTCGGGCGAGTTTGTTTGCGCCTCAGCGATGCGCGGCGAGCGCGCGCGGCGGCGCGGCCCGAAGATCCCCCAGCGTCTCCACCAAAAGGCGCGGATCGTCGGAGATGATGGCGTCACAACCGGCGCGCGCGAGCTGCAGCATACGGCGCGGCTGATTCACGGTCCAGACCACGATCTTCAGCCCGCGCCGCTGCATTCGCGCCAAATACCAGCGCTGGGCGAAGCTCACATGAGGCGCCACCGCCGCGAGGGGAAGTTCGCGCCAGCGGCGCCAGGGCAGCGGCCGCTGCAGGTTCAGGCAGAGCGGCACTTGGGGGGCGCTGCGCGCCAATCGGCCCAGCACCTTCAGATCGAATGAGCTCACCACGTAGCCGCGCGCTGGCGGCAGCCGGCGCAATGCGGCCACCAGCGCCGCTTCGCAGCCCGGCGCTTTGACTTCGAGATCCAGCCAGCAGCGGTGGGCGTATTGGCGCAATACACGCGGCAGCGTGGTCAGGACCGGCCGCAGACCCCGCAACTGCCGGTATGAGCTGGCGGCGATCGCGACGCCTTCTATCTCCGGGTCGTGATGGACCACCAAGTGCCCATCCGCCGTGCAATGGAGATCGAGTTCCAGCCCGTCGCAACCCAGGGCCAAGGCGCGCTCGAAGGCCGCTAAAGTGTTCTCGCCTTCGCCGTAGGCGGCGACGCGATGGCCGCGATGCCCGACCAGCAACGGCGGACGCCGCGGCGCGCGCGCGGCGGGCGCCTGCGGCGCAGCCGGCCCGGGTTCATCCGGGTGCTCGCGTTTGTGGCGCGGATTCAGCAGGCGCGCTCCCATGGCCCGGAAGCGTGAAACCGCGCCAGCATCTGCCGCACTTGCGCCATTGTCGGCATCGAGGGGACCGCGCCGATCGTTTCGCATACGCAGGCTGCCGTGGCATTGGCGAACGCCAGCCGTGCTTCGATGGGCCAGCCCGCCAGCAACGCATACACATAGCCCGCGCGAAAACCGTCGCCGGCGCCGGTGTCATCCACGACGTTGACGGAAAACCCCGGCGCACGATGCCAGCGGCCTTCCGTCCAGGCCAGCGCGCCCTCCGCCCCCAGCGTGGCGCAAACCATGCGCGGCCCCTCGCCCGCCAGCTTGCGCAGCGCGGGCTCAAGTTCCTGGATCCCGGTATAGGCGGGCAAGAATTCGCGGTTGCAGATGCAATCGCTCACTTGCCCGATCAGTTCCGCGCTCCACGGCGTCGGCGTGTCGATATCGGACACCACCGGCCGGCCGAGCGCGCGCGCCCAGCGGCTGGCGGCCAGGCATGCCTCGCCGTCTTTTCCATCAATGTAGAGCAGGCGCGCTTGGGCGACGATCTCACGAGAAACCTCCGCCGCCGCGACCGCCAAGCGCGTATCGGTATTCCAGACCACCGCCCGCTGCCCGCGCGCCACATCCAGCAGGATCAGCGCGCGCGCGCTGGGCACGCCGGCGCGCTTGCGCGCCAGCGACAAGTCCACGCCTTCCCGCTCGAGCGCCGCTCGCTGCTGTTCCCCGGCCTCATCGTCGCCGATGCGCAGCGCGAAGCGGGTGCGCAGCCCCAATCGGCTGCCCGCCACCAGCGCGCTCGCGACTTGGCCGCCCGGCGCCGTTACGGAATAAAGGACCGGCGTACTCGTCCCCGGCTGCGGAAATGGGTCTAGAGCAAGGATTTGGTCCAAGCAACTGTTGCCCAGCCCCAAAACGTCACAGTTCGGCTCATCACTCCCATTTTTGGAATTTTGCTGCCTCGCACGGCGCTCCCGCGCCCCCGCACTCCCCTCCCGCGCCTGTCGATCAACCAATTGATTTTTCAATATGTTAGAAGGTATGAGCCGCTCCGAAAAGTGAATGGATGAAGACGACTGCTGTGATATAATGAATTTTCGATTTCGGAAGCGCAAGTCCTTCAGGTGACTTGCGGATGGTACGGCATAATTTCCATGAGCAAACCTCGGCTGATGAAGTACTCCCTCATCCCCCAGGGAACCCAGGCCATTGTTTGTGAAGGCACCATTCGACTTGGGCTGGTGGATGTCGGCAAGTTGGACAAATACATCCGCGACAATGGTCGCAAATCGCCGCTGGATGAAGATATCCAGTGGGCGCTCAAGCACGCCTTGTTGTCTCGCTATCGCGTCTTCAGCAAGCCCATGTCTTCGCGCGAAGTGGAATCCGTGGCGCATCTCGACGACTAAGCATCTTCCGCGCTGTCTTCGGCGTGCTGGCGTTCGATCTCCGCCAGCAGCGTCTCGATTTCCTGCCGATGGCCGGAGGGCGCGCGCATCCAGAGCGCGGTGATATTTTCGGCTTCCTCCGGAAAGCGCATGGCGATCATCCGCAGCGCCTGGTGCGGCGGCTCCGCCGGGGCTTCTCCGGCGAGCGCCGCGCGGACCTGGCGCAATCCTTGGAGCATGGCTTCGTCGTCGCTGAGGCGGCCGCCGTTCATGGGCCGAGTTTAGCACTGCCGGGCATGCCTGAAGCCGCGAACGCCAATCGTTACAATAGAGCCGCATGCCCGTGCTGCCCTATGCGGACCGCTATGACGTCGTCGTGATCGGCGCCGGTCACGCCGGCTGCGAAGCTGCGTTCGCCGCCGCGCGCATGGGCCTGCGCACCGGCCTGTTCACCCTCAACCTCGATCTGGTCGCGCAAATGTCGTGCAATCCCGCCATTGGCGGCATTGCCAAGGGCCATCTGGTGCGCGAGATTGACGCCTTGGGCGGGTTGATGGGCGAGGTCGCCGACGAGGTCGGCATTCAGTTCCGGCTGCTCAACAGCAGCCGCGGCCCGGCGGTCTGGTCGCCGCGGGCGCAGCAAGACAAGAAGCAATACCGCATCCGCATGCGCCAGCGGCTGGAAGCCGAGCCCAATCTGCGGATTCGCCAGGGCGAAGCCGTCGAGCTGATGCTCGTCGCCGCTCCCCAGGGGCGCCGCCGCGTGGCCGGCGTGCGGCTGCGCGACGGCCGCGAGATCGGCGCGCAAGCGGTGGTGATCACCACTGGAACCTTTCTCAATGGCTTGATTCACGTCGGGGAAGCGCGCTATCCGGCGGGGCGCAGCGGCGAGCCGGCCTCGCACTTGCTCGGCGAATCGCTGCGGGCGCTGGGCTTCGAATGCGGCCGGCTGAAAACCGGCACCCCGCCCCGCCTCGACGGCCGCACGATCGACTGGGCGCACTTCGAGCCGCAGCCGGGCGACGCCGAGCCGACCCCGTTCTCGTTCCTCACCGATCGCATCGTCCGGCCCCAGATTCAATGCCACATCGCGTATAGCAACGCGGTCACCCGCCGATTGATCCTGGAAAATCTCGGCCGCAGCCCGCTCTACTCCGGGCAAATCGCCGGCGTCGGACCGCGCTACTGCCCCAGCTTCGAGGACAAGATCGTCAAGTTCCCCGACAAGGAGCGGCACCAGATCTTTCTCGAGCCCGAGGGACTCGACACGCATGAAATTTACGTCAACGGCATGTCCACCTCCATGCCCGTGGACGTGCAAGCGGCGATGATCGCCTCCATCCCCGGGCTGGAGCGCGCGGAGATGCTGCGGCCCGGCTACGCGATCGAATACGACTTCGTGCAGCCGACCGAGTTGCGGCCCACGCTCGAGACCAAGCGGATCGCGGGGCTGTTCTTGGCGGGACAAATCAACGGCACCACCGGCTACGAAGAAGCCGCCTGCCAAGGCCAGTTCGCCGGCATCAACGCCGCGCTGCAAGTGCGCGGCGAGGCGCCGCTGCACTTGAGCCGCACCGAGGCCTATATCGGCATCCTGGTGGACGATCTGATCGCCCGCGGCGCCGACGAGCCCTACCGCATGTTCACCTCGCGGGCCGAGTTCCGCCTGCACCTGCGCATCGACAATGCCGACGCGCGGCTGACGCCGCACGGTCGGCGCGTGGGCCTGGTGACCGACGCGCGCTGGCGCCGCTTCACCGCCAAGCAGGCGCGCATCGCCGCCCTCGGCGAATTTCTCGCCACCGAGCGCCCCGATCCCGCCACGGCCGCCGGCGCCGCGCTCCACGCCAAGGCCGGCGGCGCTTTGCCCGACCGCCCCACGGCGGCACAATTGCTGAAGCGGCCCGAGTTTCAATTCGAGGATTTCTTGCCGCTGCTCGAGCGCCGCCTGCCCGCCCTGCTGGCGGAACAGCGGCAGGCCGACCCCGCCGGCTGGGAATGGAAAACGGTCGCGACCGCAATCAAGTTTGAAGGCTATTTGGCGCAGCAGCAACGCGAGATGGCGCAGCTGCGCCGCGCCGAGGGCAAAGTGATTCCGGAAGATTTCGACTATCAGCCCATTCCCGGCCTGTCGCGGGAAATGAAAGAAAAGCTCAGCCGCGTGCGGCCGGCGACTCTGGGGCAGGCGGCGCGCATCCCCGGCGTCACGCCGGCGGCGTTGTCGTTATTGAACGTGCTGATCGAGGTGCATAAGAGCGATGGCCAAGCTGCGATCCGCTAAGCCGCTGCTGCAAGTCGCCGATGGCGGCGAAATGGCGGCCTACCTGGCCCGTCCGGCGGGCAAGGCGCGGGGCGGTGTTTTGCTGTTCCAGGAGGCCTTCGGCGTGACCGGGCACATCCGCGGCCTCGCCGATCGGCTGGCCGGAGAGGGCTACCTGGCCCTGGCGCCGGAATTGTTTCACCGCAGCGCCCCAGCCGGCTTCGAAGGCAGTTACGACAATTTTCCCGCCGTGATGGCGCACGTCCAAAAGCTCACCGTCGAGGGGCTGGAAGCCGATATTCGCGCCGCCTACGAACACCTCGCGGCCGAGCTCCCCGGCCGGCCCATCGCCGCCCTCGGCTTCTGCATGGGCGGCCGCGTCGCCTATATCGCCGCCGGCGCCGTCCCCTTGGCCGCCGCCGTCAGCTATTACGGCGGCGGCATCGAGGCGCTCCTGGACCGCGCCCCGCGCCTCCGCTGCCCGCTGCTGCTGTTTTGGGGCGGCCTCGATCGCCATATCACCGCCGACAAGCGCCGCGCTGTCAGCGATGCCCTGACCGCCGCCAAAGCGGATTTCGTGGAGGTACTGTGGGCGCGGGCCGATCACGCCTTCAACAACGACGAGCGCCCGTCCTATAATGCCGCGGCCGCGCGCCAGGCCGAAGCTTTGCGCCAGGCCTTTTTCACCGAGTATTTGCGCTAAGCGCGTCCGGCTCTGCGCCGGGCCGACTTCAGATAAGGTCGAGGAATGTTGTTCGTCCTGGGGCTGGCGGGGTTCGCGAGCAGCGCGGCGGTTCTGGCGTGGGCGGGAATGCGGCCGGCGCCGCGCCCCTATCCCTCCTATGGACGCTGGGCGCTGGCGGCGCTGGCCCTGCTGGAGCTGCTGCTGGCGCTGCGCGCGCCCGGCGTCGTCACCTTCTTCACCGCGCTCATCTGGACCGCGTTCATCCCCGCCGTGGATGCGGCCGTGTTCCGGCTGCGCGGCGACTCGCGGCTGCGTCATCCCGCGCGTTTCGCCGCACTCTGCCTGCTCTCGATCCCCATCTGGCTGCTCTTCGAAGCCTACAACCTGCATTTGCGCAACTGGCGCTACGTGGGCGTGCCGCGCGAGCTTGCGCTGTTCATCGTGGGCGGGAGCTGGGCCTTCGCGACGATCTTGCCGGGCATCTTGGAGGTCGCCGATTTGCTGCTCGCCGCCGGCCTCGAGCGCAGCCGCTCGCGCCCAGGGCGCGCGCCCGCGGGCTGGCCGGCGGCGGCCGCCGCCGCCGGTGTCATTCTGCTCGTTGCGCCCTTGGCCGCGCCCGGCTGGCTGGCGCCGTATTTATTCGGCTTGGTCTGGGGCGGTTTCGTGCTCGTGCTCGAGCCGGTGAACCGCCGCCTCGGGCTGCCTTCGGTGTGGAGCGATCTCGAGCGCGGCGCGCCCGGCCGGCTCTACGCCTTGCTCGCCGCCGGCGCCATCTGCGGCTTTTGCTGGGAGTTTTGGAATTTCTGGGCGGCGTCGCGCTGGGAGTACATCTTTCCCATCTTCCAGCATTCAAAAATCTTCGCCATGCCCTGGCCGGGCTTTTTCGGCTTTCCGCCCTTCGCCTGGGAGTGCTTCGCCCTGACCAGCTTCGTGTCGTGGCTGGCGCTGCCCGAAGCGCTGCGCCCGGAACGCTGATGCGCCCTAAGAACCCCGTCCTCGGCGGCGTGTTTTGCCTCAGCCTGGCCTCGCTGCTTTTGGAACTGGCGCTGACGCGCTTGTTCTCGGTGGTGCTCTTCTATCACTTCGCCTTCATGGCGATCTCGATCGCCCTGCTGGGACTGGGCGCGGGCGGGTTGGCGGCCTTTCTCTTCGCGCCGCGCCGCCCGCTGCCGGCCGCCGGCGCCGCCGCGGCGGCCTCGTGCGGCGCCACGCTGCTCCTGCTGGCTTGGCTCCTGCACGCGGATATTTCGCTCGCCGTCTCGTGGTCGAACTTCGGCAAGCTCGGGGCGTTGTATTTCTTCGCCGCGATTCCCTTCTTCCTGAATGGCTTCGCGCTGGCGCGGCTGATGGCCGAGTTCGCCGCCGCCGTTCATTGGCTGTATTTCGCCGACCTAGCGGGCGCGGCCGCCGCCTGTCTGCTGCTGGTGCCCGCCATGAACCGCATCGGCGGCCCGAGCACGGTCATGCTGGCGGCGCTGACGGCGCTGCTGGCGGCGGCGCTGTTTTTTCCTCGCGGCCGCCGGGCGGCGCGCGCCGCCTGCGTGCTGGCGGCGCTCGTGCTCGCGGCGCTGGCGGTGGCGAACCGGCAGGGACGCCTCTGGGATGTGCGCTACGCCAAGGGCATCCGCCGCGAAAACATCGAATACAAGCGCTGGAACAGCCTCTCGCGCATCGAGGTGCAGCGCCAGGCTGGAGGCGGCAAAACCATCCTTATCGATTCGGACGCGGCCACCGCGATCGTCGGCGTCTCGCCGGCGGAGGCGCGTTCGGATCCGCGTCTGGGCGCGCACTTCCTGCGCTACAGCCCCGCGCTCGGCTACGTGTTGCGGCCGGGCGCGCGCACGCTGATCATCGGCCCCGGCGGCGGCTCCGACGTCATGCGCGCGCTGCTTGCCGGCTCCGCCGACGTCACCGCTGTCGAGATCAACCCCATCATCGTCCGCGACTTGATGGAAGGCCGCTACCGCGCCTACTCCCACGGGCTCTATCTGCTGCCGCAGGTCCATGCGGTCGTGGCCGAAGGCCGCAGCTACGTGCGCCAAAGCCGCCGCCGCTATGACCTCGTGCAGGCGACCATGGTGGATACCTGGGCCTCGACGGCAGCGGGCGCGCTGGCGCTCTCCGAGAGCAATTTGTACACGGTCGAGGCCTTCCGCGAATACCTACGCCATCTCACGCCCGGCGGCCTGATCGCCATGACGCGGTGGGAATTTCGCCAGCCGCGCGAGGCGCTGCGCATCGTCGCCTTGGGCATGGCAGCGCTGCACCGGGAATATGGCGTCACCGATCCCCGCCCCTACCTCTTGGTGGCGGCGGACGGCCAATTGTCGGATCAAGGCGTCACCGTCACCACCCTCATAGGCCGCCGGCCCTTCACCGCCGCGGATCTCGCGCGCGCCGCCGCTTACGCCGCCGCGCATCCGCCGCTGCAAATTGTCTACGCGCCGGGCATGGCGCCGCCCGCCGCCGGCAGCCCCGGGCGCGTCTTTTACGATCTCCTGGCTAGCGGCAACGCCGCGCGCTTCAGCGCCCGTTATCGCTTCGACATCGCGCCGGTCACCGACGCCCGGCCGTTCTTTTTCTATACCTTGAAGACCGGCGCCGTGCTGCGCGATATCGTGACCGGCCGCAGCGCCATCGAGCACGCCATGGATTGGAAAAACAACCTGGCGCTCTTCGTGCTGCTGAGCCTGCTGCTCTTCGCCATCTCCGCAGTGGCCGTCTTTCTGCTCCTGCCGCTCGTTTGGCGGCGCGTGCCGCTGCCCGCCGGCGGCGCGCGCTGGAGTTTGGCGTATTTCGTCGCCCTCGGCCTGGGCTACATCCTGCTCGAGATCGCGCTGATTCAGCGCTTCGTGCTTTTCCTCGGCCATCCCACCTACGCCTTGACGGTGGTGGTCTTCGCCATGCTGGCGGCGAGCGGGCTGGGCAGCTACTGGAGCCGCGGCCACCGCCGCCTGGGCTTTATCGCCGGCGTGATTGCGGCAGCGGCGCTCTGGATTCTGGTGTATGGCGCCGTGCTCACGCCCGCCCTGAGTCGCGCGGTGGGCTTGCCGCCGGCGCTGAAATTCGCGCTGGCCGGCGCTCTGCTCGCGCCGCTGGCGTTCTTGCTCGGCATGCCTTTTCCCGCCGGGCTCTCCTGGCTCGCCGATCGCGGCGAAGAGACCGTGGCCTGGGCCTGGGCGCTGAACGCCGCCGCCAGCGTGCTGGGATCGGTGCTGGCGATCTTCATCGGCATTCACTTCGGGATGAATTGGACGCTGGCGGCCGCGGCCGCCAGCTATGCCGCCGCTTGGCCGCTGGCGCGCGTCTTGGCGCGGCCGGTCTCGCCCGCCGCCTGCGGCCCGGCGGTCCGCGCCGTGACCCGCGTCTAAGTGGGCGTGCGAGGCGGAGCCCAACGGATGGGTGCGCCGGGGCAATCCGTGTTAGGGTGAACGCAAACACCAGCATCGGCTCCCGGTTTCGCCGCCGGTTGGCGCAAACGGCGCGCGGGGAGAGCGGCTCAGGGAGGATCATTGGCGTCGCGCGCGGATTTGCGGTGGTCACAATTGAAGGTCGGCATCGTGGTGGCCGTGGCCATCGTGCTGCTGATCATCATGATTTTTTTAATGACCGGCGAAGGCGGGGTCTTCGGCGGCAACATTAAGATCACGACCTACGTCAACGACGCCGCCGGCCTGCGTCCCGGCGGCATCGTCAATTTGGCCGGCGTCCGCATCGGCAACGTGACTTCGGTGCGGCTGTCGCCGCATCCACCCGATCCCGCGCTGCCGGTGCGCATCGAGATGTCGGTCTCCAAGAACCAGACCGCCTGGCTGCGGCAAGACTCCGTGGCCGAGCTGGGCGCGGTCAACCCGCTCGGGGAGACGATGGTCAACATCTACCGCGGCACGCCCAATTCGCCCCCCGCCCGCAACGGCACGGTGCTGCGGTCGCGGGTCGCCACCGGCATTTCCGAGCTGATGGTCTCCACCCACAGCGTGCTGCAAAACGCCAACGACATCGTGCAGCGGCTGGGACTACTGCTCGATCAAATCCAAAACGGCCAAGGCTCGGTCGGCAAGCTGCTGTACTCCGAAGAGCTTTACGACCGCTTCAACGCCATCGCCAAGAACATTCAGTCGCTCACTGCGACTATCGCTGCCGGCAAGGGCACGATCGGCAAGCTCGCTTACAGCGACGAGCTCTACGCCAAGCTCAACACCACCCTCGACCGCCTCAACGACACCCTCAATCGCGTCAATACCGGCAACGGCACGCTGGCCAAGCTCATCAACGATCCCAGCCTGTACGACAACGCCAATCGCCTGGTGACGCATCTCGACCAGACCGCCAATGCCATCAACAGCGGCCAGGGCACGGTCGGAATGCTGTTGCACGATCGGCAGATGGCGGACAAGCTGCGCGACACCACGACGCGGCTCGACGCCTTGCTGGCGGGCTTGCAGCAGGGGCAGGGCACAGTCGGCCAGCTGATGGTCAATCGCTCGCTCTACGATCAACTGCAGAATTTGGCGACCGAGCTGCGCGCGATGGTCGCGGCGTTTCGCCAGCATCCCAAGAAGTACCTGACCATCCAGCTCAAGCTGTTCTAGCTCCGCCGCTCCGCCCGCGCCCGGCCGCCAACCGCCGCCGCGGCGCCCCAGGCCGGGGGCGGAATGGGCGAGAGCGCTTGTTAGAATAGAGGGCAGCACGCCTGGCGGGCGCTGGCCCTCATGCAACTCTTCGGTGCGTATGCGGTACTCCTGGCCTTCGTACTGGCGGTGTACGCCTTCGTGGCCGGGGTGGTCGGCCACCTGCGCCGCCGCCGGCGGCTGATCGTCAGCGCCGAGCGCGCTACGCTGGCGGTGTTTCCCGCCCTGACCGTGGCGGTGCTGTGCCTAATCGGCCTGATCTTCCGCAACGACTTCACCGTCGCCTATATCGCCGAGCACAGCAACCGCGCGCTGCCGTTCTACTTCAAGATCGCGGTCTTGTGGTCGGGGCAGGAGGGCTCGCTGCTGTTTTGGAGCTGGCTGCTCTCCGGCTATGCCTTCGTGGTCCTGCTCGGCGGTCGCTTGCGGCCCGGCCGCGCCGCCGACGAGCTGAGCCCGAAGCACGCGCATCGCGCGCTGGTGCCGCTGGCCTCGGTCATTTTGGCGGGCGTCGAAGTCTTCTTCCTCGCCCTCAACAACTTCGCCGCCTCGGCCTTCGCCAGCCTGCCGGTCGGCACCCCCGCCGACGGCAACGGCCTCAACCCGCTGCTCCAATACAGCCAGATGGATATCCATCCGCCGCTGCTGTACCTCGGCTATGTGGGCTTCGCCGTGCCCTTCGCTTTCTGCCTGGCGGCGCTGCTGAAGCGCTATCCCGGCGACCGCTGGATTCACATCACCCGCCGCTGGACGATGGTCGCCTGGCTGTTCCTGACCATCGGCATCGTCCTCGGCGGCTTGTGGGCCTATAAGGTGCTGGGCTGGGGCGGTTACTGGGCCTGGGACCCGGTCGAGAACGCGGCGTTCTTGCCCTGGCTCACCGGCACCGCCTTCTTGCATTCGGTGATGATGCAGGAAAAGCGCGGCATGCTGAAGATCTGGAACGTCTGGCTGGTGTTCGCCACCTTCCTGCTGGCCATCTTCGGCGATTTTTTGACGCGCTCGGGCTTGGTCAGTTCCGTGCACGCCTTCGCGCAATCTTCGATCGGCGGCTGGTTCGTGATCTTCCTGGCGATCGCCGTCGCGGTTTGCCTGGCGGCCTTCTTCAAAAACAAGGACTTCTTGAAAAGCGAGAACCCGCTCGAAAGCACGGCCTCGCGCGAAGCCGGCTTCCTATTCAACAATTTCGTGCTGCTGGTGGCCGCCTTCGCGATCCTGTGGGGCACGCTGTTCCCGGTGATTTCGGAATGGGTGGAAGGGCAGAAGATCAGCGTCGGGCGCGTCTTCTTCGACCGCATCAACGTGCCCATCTTCCTCTTCCTGCTGTTTCTGACCGGCGTCGGCCCCCTGCTCGCCTGGCGGCGCACGTCGGCGGCCAGCCTGAAGCGGAACTTCCTCGGCCCGGCAATCCTGGGCGCGGCGGTGCTCGCCCTCTGCCTGGCGATGGGCTGGCGCGATCCCTACCCGCTGGTGTGCTTCGCGCTGGCGGCCTTCGTGCTCGCGATCGTGGCCATGGAGTTCTACCGCGGCGCGCGCGTCCTCTCGCGCCGCTCGCGGCGCGGGCTGGCGCTCTCCGCCGTCGAGCTGACCATGCGCAATACCCGCCGTTACGGCGGCTACATCATTCACGTCGGCATCGTGCTGCTGGCAGTGGGCATTGCCGGCTCGGGCTTCAACCAGCAGACCGAGGGCCCCATGCCCTACCGCGCCAAGCTCGCGGTCGGACCCTATACGCTGACTTCGCTCGCCTATACCCAAGACGACAACGCCAACTTCTCCTCCGAGGCGCTGATCGTGCGCGTGGATCAAGGCGGACGCGAGATCGCGACGATGTACCCCTCGCGCCGGTTCTACAAGGCCTCCAACCAAACGCAATCCATGGTCGCCGACCGCAGCACGCTGCTCTCGGACCTCTATCTGGTCTATGCCGGCGACGATCCCGAAACCAACCAGCCGATCCTGCACGCGTACTGGAACCCGCTGATCGCCTGGATCTGGATCGGCGCGCTGGTGATCGGCTTCGGCACGATCATCGCCTTGCTGCCCAGCCGCACGGCGGCGGCGCGGCGCGAGAACCCGCCGGCGCGGGTGGCGGAAACGGCGGAAGTGGCGCAGGTCTAGGAGCTTCTCATGCAGGTTCGCTTTGCCTCGCGGCCGTTGCGCCGCATCTCCCTCGCGCTGGCGCTGCTCGGCCTGTTCACCGCCGGCCTGCGCGGCGATCCCGTCGCCGAGCGCTATCACCGCTTGGCGGCGAAGCTGCGCTGCGTCTGCCCCTGCCATCAGAGCATGCTGTCGGAGTGCAGCAACATGCAGTGCTCGGCGCGCGCCCAATTGGACGCGGCGATGGTGAAGCTCAGCCAAAAAGTGCGCTCCGGCGACTCCGACGAGCTGATCCTGCAGGCCTTCGTGCAGGAGTTCGGCCCCGAGGTCCTGGCCGCGCCGCCCACCCACGGCTTCAGCTTGGTGGTCTGGATCATGCCCTGGGTGGCGGCGGGTCTGGGGCTGTGGGCGCTGCTCGCCGTGCTGCACTACTGGCGCGCGCAGCGGCCGAGCGCGGAGCCCGCGACCGCGCCCGCCGCCCCCGCCGGCGACGGCGATCCGGCGCTGGCGCGCGTGCAGGCGGAAATCGCGCGCGAGCTCGGCGACTGGGAGCGGCGCGAATGACCCTGCTCGCCGCCTTCGCCTGCGTCTTTTTCACCGCCCTGGCGGCCTGGTTCGTGTTCGCCGGCGACGAACGGCTGCCGGAGGATTCTCCCGCCGCCGCCCGCCTCCGCGCCCTCCGCGAACGCAAGCAGGCGATCTACGACAACCTGCGCGATTTGCATTTTGAGTTCCTGGCCGGCAAGCTGGCCCAGCCCGACTACCAGCGCAGCCGCCAGATGCTGGAAACCGAAGCGGCGCGCGTGGTGCGGGAAATCCAAAGATGCGGCGAAGCCTCTTAACCCTGGCCGCGCTGCTGGCGGCTGCCGCCGGCTTGGCGGCGCAGATCGCCGGCACAGTCGTCAACGGCACCACCGGGCGCCCCGCCGCCGGCGTGGCCGTCTCCCTGATCGCGGTGCAGGCGGGCGTGGCGCCCGCCGCGACCACCCGCACCGATGCCGCCGGCCGCTTCCGCTTCGCCCAGGCTCCCGCCTCCGGCCAGCCGGTGATGCTGCGCGCCGATTACCGCGGCGTCCCCTATTTTCAAGCGCTCGCCGCCGGCCAGAACTCCGCCCGCTTGACGGTGTACGAAGTGAGCGGCGACGCCGCCCAAATCCACCTCACCGCCGAGGTCACCGTCGTGCAGCCGCAGAACGGGCAACTAGCGGTGGTGGATGAGTACGTCGTGGACAACAAGCTCGACCGCACGCTCTACCGCCGCGGCGGCCTGTTCCGCTTCCGCCTCCCGCGCAACGTCCGCGCCGACGGCGCGCGCGTAATCGGCCCCAACGGCATGCCCATCACCCGCCCGGTGGAGGCCGCCAAGCAGCCCGGCGAATTCGGCCTCGATTACCCCATCCGTCCCGGGGAAACCCGCTTTCAGGTTTCCTATCGCTTGCCCTATGCCACCCAGCAGGCCGAAATCACCGACGATCCGCCCTATCCCGTGGATCATCTGCTCGTCTATGTGCCGCCGCCGATGAAGTTCGCCGGCGACGGCTTCAATCCGCCCGGCCAAGACGAGGGCTATCAGGTTTACGAAGCGCGCTCGACCGCGCATCCGCTGCGCTTCACCGTTTCCGGCGACGCGCCCTTGCCGCCGCAAATGCAGGCGAGCGGCGGCGACGGCGCTGCGGCTTCGGGCGATCCCAACGCCGCCGCCGCGCCCGCTGCCGGCATCATCCCTCCCAAGTCCTGGATGGAGAAGAATAGCTTCGCCGTGCTGGCGATCCTGCTGGTACTCGCCGCCACCGGCTTCGGCTATTTGCTGACGCGGCCGGAAACCGCAGCCGCCGCGGGCGCCGCCGCGCGCGCCGCGCCGCCAGCCGCCGCATCCGCCTCCGCCGCGAGCGGGGCGGCGCCGAAGTCGGAGCTAGATCGGCTCAAGGACGACTTATTCCTGCTCGAAGTGCAGCGGCATACCGGCCATCTCGACGACGCCGGGTATCGGCGCGCCCGGCGGCAGCTCGACGCCCGCATGCGCGCGCTGGCGCAAGCGCCGCGCGAGAACCGTTGAGCGGCGGGTTATACTCCGATTGAGAGGCACTGTCGTGAAAGCAAGCCATTGGAAATTGGGCGCAGCGCTGGCCATCATTCTGGCCACCTTCGCCTGGCTGGCCGTGACCGGCATCCGCGACAGCAAGAGCTATTACGTCACCGTCGCCGAGCTGAAAAAGATGCCCGACGCCCATGCCCGCCGCTTGCGGGTGGAGGGCGACGTAGTGCCGGGCAGCATTCGCCGCAAGAGCGGCGAAACCGACTTCGTGTTGCAGCAAGGCGGGGTGACGCTGCCGGTCGCCTACGTCGGCACCGATCCGCTGCCCGACACCTTCGTGGATCACGCGCAGGCGGTGGCCTCCGGCCGCTGGCTGAGCGACGGCTCGTTCCGCGCCACCGGCGTGCAGGCGAAATGCGCCTCCAAATACGAGCCGCAAGGCGTGCGCGCCGCCGGACGCGCCGTGCGCACGACCGCCGGCACCATGTGAGCGGCGGGCGGGCTTTCCCGCCGCCCCCGACACGCGCCGGCGACGAGCATCAACGTGCAATCTCCGCTGCCGCATCTCGCCCTGCGCTGCCCGCTGCCTAGCGGCGCGGCGCTGGTGGCGTGCCGGGGCCTGACCCGATTTTTCGGCGCCACGGCGGCGCTGCGCCAGCTCGATCTGGAGTTGCCGCCGGGCTATTTGCTGGCGCTCTTCGGCGCCAACGGCGCCGGCAAGAGCACGCTGCTGCGCATCGTCGCCGGCGCGCTGCGGCCGAGCGCGGGCGAGGTGACGGTGGCCGGCGCTCCCTGGGGCTCGGCGGCGGCGCGCGGGGCCGCCGGCTTGCTGGCGCACGAGAGCTGGCTGCATCCCAGCCTCACCGTGGCCGAGAACTTGGCCTACTACGCCACCCTCTACGGGCTGGCCGCCGGCGCCGCCGCCGAGGCGCTGGCGCGCGCGCGCGGCGAGCGGCTGGCGCGGCTGCGCGTCGGCGAGCTCTCGCAGGGCATGAGGCAGAAGGCGGCCCTGGCGCGCTGCCTGCTGCATACGCCGCGCGTGCTGCTGCTCGACGAGCCCTTCGCCAGCTTGGATCGCGCCACCGTGGCCGAGCTGCAAGCGACGCTGCAGGAGCTGCGCGGCGCCGGCTTGCTGCTGATCGCCAGCACCCACACCGAGGATCTCATCGCCGGCCTCGCCGACGGCTGGGCGCGCCTGGAGCGCGGCCGCCTCGTGGCGGCGTCGCCGGGGCTGGCCGCGGAGGCGGAGGCATGAAGCCCGGCGTGCATACCGCCTCCGCCCTCGCCGGCCGCGCCCCCGCCCCCGCCGCCGCGCCGGCGCGGCCCCGGCCCAGCGCCTGGCGCGTGCTCTGGGCGACGGCGCGGCGCGATCTGCGGCTGGAGCTGCGCGAGCGCGACGCCGCCAACGCCATGCTGTTTTACGGCTTGCTGGTGATCGTCATCTTCAGCTTCGCCTTCACCGCCGAGGCGCAGCTCACCCTGCGCGTCGGCGGCGGCTTGCTATGGGTGGCCTTCTTGTTCGCGGGGCTGCTGGCGCTCGATCGCGCCTTCTTGCGCGAGGCGGCCAACGACTGCCTTGCCGGGCTGATCGCCTCGCCCGCGCCGCGCGCCGCGCTGCTGGCCGGCAAGTTCGCGGCGACGGCGGCGATGATGCTGATGGTGGAAGCGGTGCTGCTGCCCCTCTTCGCCGTCATCTTCAACGCTCCGCCGGCCGCGCGCTGGGGCGGCATCGTGCTCACCGTGCTGCTCGGCACCTGGGCGCTGGCCGCCAACGGCACCTATTTCTCCGCGCTCGGCACCCATGCGCGGCAGCGCACGCTGCTGCTGCCGCTGCTGCTGCTGCCGGTAGCCGTGCCGGCGATCATCGCCATGGTCCAGGCCACGCAAGTGTTCCTGGCCGGCAGCGGCGGCGCGGAGTTTTGGCTGAAGCTGCTGCTAGGCTATGACGTGATCTTCACCGCGCTGGGCGTCGTGCTCGCCGACGCCGTGCTCGAGGCCGAATGACGACTCCGACCCCAACCCGCTCCGCGCCGCTACGCCGCCGCGCCGCCGCCGGCGGCGCCTGGCTGTACTGGTGGGGCGGCGTCACCCTGGCGCTGCTCCTCTATGGATTGGTCCAAGCCCTGCTCCTCGCCCCCACCGAGGCGACGATGGGCATCTATTACCGGATCTTTTATTTCCACGTTCCCGCCGGCATCACCGGCTTCGCCGCCTTCGGCGTGAACGCCGCCGCCAGCCTCTGGTACTTGCTGCGCCCGCGCAAGGCCGCCGACGCACTGGCCTTGGCCGCCGCCGAAACCGGCGTCGTCTTTCTCGCCGTCAACCTCATCACCGGGCCGATCTGGGCCAAGCCGATCTGGGGCGTGTGGTGGGTCTGGGACCCGCGGCTGACGCTGACGCTGGTGATTTGGATCATGTACGTGAGCTATCTGGTGCTGCGCCAGTTCACGCCGCGCTCGGAGCTGCAGCCGCGGCTGGCCGCCGCCTACGCCATGTTCCTGTTCATCGCGGTGCCGATCGATTACATGGCCATCCGCTGGTGGCGCACGCAGCATCCGCAGCCGGTGATCTTCGGCGGGCCGAACTCCGGCCTCGACCCGCACATGGCGTACGCCTTGGTGGTCTGCCTGCTGGCGTTTCTCGCGCTGATGGCGACGCTGATGCGCTTCCGCCATCGCCAGGAAATGCTCAGCCACGAGATTTTGCGCCGCCAGCGCGCCGCCGCGCTCAAGGAGAGCTGAGAAGGATTTCGCCGAAAGGAGCCGACCCCATGGCCAGTGTCGTCGCGGCCTTCGCCGCCGCGTGGATCGTTCACATCCTCTATTTGTTCACGCTGGGCGCCCGCCAGCGCCGCCTCCAGCAAGCCCTCGATTCCCTCGACGCCCGCGAGCGTTAGCCGCCCGCCGGCGCCGCGGGCCCGCCGCTGCGGGCGAGGAACGCTTCCGCGGCGGCGATGACCTCGGCGGCGGCGATGCGGGTCATGCAGCGGTGGTCGATGGGGCAGCGGGCCAGCTTGCAGGGACTGCAGGCGACGCCCTCGGCCCGGACGATGCGCAGCCGGCCCGGCGCCGCCAGCGGCCGCGTGGCGCATTCCCGCGTCGGGCCGAAGATCGCCACCACCGGCGTGCCGAGCGCGGCCGCAAGATGCATCGGCCCGGAGTCGTTGGCGATCAGCAGGTCGCAGAGCGTCAATAGCGCCAGCAATTCCGCGAGCGAGGTCTCGCCCGCGAGATCCACCACGCGCGCTTCCGGCGCGCCGTCCGCCACGGCGCGCGCGCGCACGCGCGCGGCGAGCGCGCGCTCGTCGCCGCCGCCGATGAGCACCACTTGGGCGCCGCCCGCGGCCAGCGCGGCGGCGGTGGCGGCGAAGCGCTCCGGCAGCCAGCGCTTGGCGAGGTCGTGGCTGGCGCCGGCATGGATCGCGACCCGCGGCCCCGCGAGCTGCGGCAGCCGCGCCCGCCAAGCCGCCACCAAGCCCGGCTCGGCCCGCAGATGGGCCGCCGGCGCCGCCGGCAGCGCGGCGATCAGGCCGGCGCGGCGCAGCAGCTCGAGATAGTAGAACGACTCGTGTTCGGGAATCTCGCCGCGCCGCGGCCGGGCAATCGCCTGGGTGAGCAGCAGCCGCCGCCCCTGGCGCGCGTAGCCGACGATGCGGCGCGCCCCCAGCGCGCGCGCCGCCAGCGCCGCGTGCACGGAATTCGGCAGCAGCAGCGCCGCCTCCGGCGCGGCGTCCGCCTGGCGGCGCAGCTCGCGCAGCGCGGCCAGGCCGGTGCCGCGCGGCCGCGGCGTCACCCGCACGTCCAAGCCCAGGCCGGCGGCGGCAAAGACCGGCGCCACGCCCGGCCGCGCGTACAGCCGCAGCGGCTGCTGCGGCCGCTGCCGCCGCCATTCGGCGAGGGCCGGCAGGCACATCACCGCGTCCCCGAGCCAGTTGGGCGCCAGAACCGCCCACGTTCCCTCCGCCGGGGCAGGCGTCATGGCGCGGCGCTCCGCCCCGCCTCGCGGCGCCGGCCGGCCTGCTCGAGCATGAGATCCACCAAGCGCTCCAGCCCCTCGATTTCCAGCGCGATGCGAATTTCCGCCAGCGGCGCCAGCAAGCGCCGCAGTTCCGGCGCCAGCTTGACGCCGTCTTTCTCCGTGGTGACGAAGCCGTCGGCGCCGTGCGCGCGGGCCTGCGCCGCCAGCCGCTCGGCGTCGGCGCGCGTGTAGCGATGATGGTCGCGAAAGGCGACGCGCGCCGCCGGCGCGATGCGCAGCGCCGCCAGCGTCGCCCAGAACGAGTCCGGCTCCGCCAAGCCGCAAAACGCCAGCGGCCGCCGCGACTCCACTTGCGCCTGCAGCGCCACCTTGCGCGCCGCGAACACCGGCGCCGCCGTGCAGGCGGCCAGCTCCGCGGGCGCGGCCGCTTCGCCCGGCGCCGCCAGCCAGAGCACGGCGTCGGCGCGCGCCAGCGAGGCCGGCGGCTCGCGCAGCCGTCCCGCCGGCAGCATGCGGTCGCGCAGGTCGCGCGCGGTGACGATCACGAGGTCGAAGTCGCGGCGCAACTGCCGCCGCTGGAAGCCGTCGTCGAGCAGATGCAGGCGCGCGCCGCAGCGCTCCTCGCCCAGCCGCGCCGCCCGCCGCCGGTCGGCATGCACCAGCACCGGCACGCCCAGCGCGCGCGCGATCAGCAGCGGCTCGTCGCCGGCCTCGTCCACGCTCTCGCCGCCGCGCACCACCGCCAGCGTCCGTCCGCGGCGGCGGTAGCCGCGGGTGAGGACGTCGAAGACGATGCCGCGCCGCCGCAGCTCCCCGCCGATGGCGATCACCGTCGGCGTCTTGCCGCGCCCGCCCACCGCCAGATTGCCGACGCTGATCACCGGCGCGCTCGCCGCGTACGAGCGCAGCCAGCCGCGCTCGAAGGCGGCGTTGCGCGCGCGCACCGCCCCGCCGAACGCCGCCGCCAGCGGCGCCGCCATCATGGCACGCCGGCCGGAACCACCGCGCCGGCGCCGCTCTCGCGCAGCAGCGGGCGGATCACCTCGACCACCCGCGCCGTCGCCCCGCGCTTCGATTCCAGCAGCAGGCGGGCATTGCGGCCCGTCTCTTCCCGCAGGCGGTCGTTCTCGAGCAGCCGCAGCATCATGTGCTGCAGTTCGGGGCCGCTGTCGGCGCGAAAGGCCGCGCGCGCGGCCAGAAACTCCTCGGCGATGGCGGCGAAGTTCTCCATGGAGGGCCCGAAGATGATGGGCGCGCCATAGAAAGCCGGCTCCAGCAAGTTATGGCCGCCGTGCGGCACGAGGCTGCCGCCGACAAAGGCGACGTCGGCGAAGCGATAGACCGTCGCCAGCTCGCCCAAGGTGTCGAGCAGCAGCACGCCGCCCGCGATCACGCCCTCGCTCTCCAGCCGGCTGCGGCGCGTCCAGGGCAGGGCGGCGGCGGCGAGCAGCCCGGCGACGGCCTCGAAACGCTGCGGATGGCGCGGGGCGAGAATCAGCAGCGCCTGCGGGAAGCGCTCCCGCGCCGCCGCGAAGCTGGCGAGCAGGATCGGCTCCTCGCCCTCCATCGTGCTGCCGGCCACGCAGACGCGATCCACGCCGGCCTGGCGAAACTTGTCGGCGAGCAGGCGCAGCAGCGCGCGCTTCTCCGGCGGCACCAGATCGAATTTCAAATTGCCCGCCACCTGCACCCGCTCCGGCCGCGCGCCCAGATCGAGACAGCGCTCGGCGTCGGTCTGCGTCTGCATCAGCCAGCACGTCACCCCGCCCAAGACGCGGCGCATCAGGCGGCGCACCAAGCGGTAGCGCGCATAGCTGCGTCCCGAGATGCGGCCGTTGATGAAGGCCACCGGCACGCCCGCCGCCTGCGCCTCGCGCAGGAAGTTGGGCCAGATCTCGGTCTCCACGATCAGCACCAGCCCCGGGCGCACCGCCCGCAGCGCCCGCCGCGCGGTCCAGCGAAAATCCAGCGGAAAATAAAACAGCTTCTGCGCCGGCAGCCGCCGCTCGATCACGCCGCGCGCCGCCGCCGTGGTCACCGAGAGCACGATCGCGCGCTCGGGAAATTCCTCGCGCAGCATGGCGATCAGCCGCTCCACCGCCAGCGCTTCCCCCACCGAAACCGCGTGCAGCCAAATCGCCCCTGCCTCCTCGAGCTTGGGAATGCGCCCGAAGCGCTCGCGCAAAAAGCGGGTGTAGCGGCCGTTTTGCGTGTCCTTGAGCAGCAGCACGGGGCTGATCGCCAGCAGCCCGAGGGCGAGGACGATGGAGTAAAGCCAAAACATCGCGCCGCGAATAGATCGAGTATAGCCCGGGCCCCGCGCACGGCCCCTGCCGCCTCCGCACCCGCAGGCCTGCTCGCCCGGCCGGGCGGCTCCTGTTTACCTCGTTGCAAAAGGGACAGCCTGATCTTTCCCTGTTTACCTATTCGTAAAAGGGGACAGCCTGATCTGCGCGGGTTTTGCCGGGGCGCAGGCAGTGGGAACGGGCGCCGCGAGGCGGCGCGCGGGGTTAGTCGCGGATCCACCATTTCCTATCGGCCGGCGGCGAAGGCTCGGCGGCGCGGGGCGGCGCGGGCGCCTCGGCTGGCGCGGCGTCCCGGCGGGCGCGAACCGCGGCGTTGCGGCGGGCGACGAGGGGGTCGGGGCGGAGGGGTTCGACGTCGAAGGCGAGGGCCGCGTCGCGGGAGCGGGCGGCGCGGTAGGCGAACTCGA
>Ga0209061_1001611_pt1 | contig 35440 bp, 34 predicted proteins | sample Coa_R1_10_FD_187157 | JGI IMG/M metagenome (GOLD analysis project Ga0209061, IMG submission 187157) | Surface soil microbial communities from Centralia Pennsylvania, which are recovering from an underground coalmine fire - Coalmine... | ecosystem: Environmental > Terrestrial > Soil >... | reverse complement strand
TCCTCCTCAGGAAATGCCTCTGACCACGACCTCGCCGCACGTTTTAGCACGAACTCGAAACGCCCAAGCACGAAATCGCCCTATTTTCCGAAGTTTTCGTTAATCTTTTTGCGACGGAAAGTAGCTAAGTGGTCCAACATCAACGATTCGCGCTCAGCCGATCAGGTGATGGCACATTCGACAAGCCGGGTGAGTAACTCCGTGCGCTGGCGCGGATTCTAGCTACGATGACTTGAAGGCACTTTCTGGTTGATCTTCCTATTCGGAGCCTTCCTTTCGGCGGCGTTTTTGGGTGCTGGGCACGGAGGGGTGCTGTGAAAAGCAAAGTGCTCGATTCGGCGATGCGGGTCAACAAGGAACTGCTGCTGATCTTGTCGATCGTGCTCTTCGCGGCAGTGATCAATTTCTTTGTAGCCGGACAGAAGTTGGTGCTGTCGTTCTACGACCTGCCCACCCTTTTCGCGGCGTATTACTTCGGGCGAGCGCGCGCCGTCCAGACGGCGCTGGCCTCCGCTCTGATTGTCCGCTGGCTCAACATCATGAATCCCGTCGCGCTGGCAAGCGGGAACCATGCCGAGATTTCTCGACACCTGATGGCATGGTCCGACATCGCGGTGTGGTCCGGCTTCCTGCTGATCACGGCGTACGCGATGGGCACCCTCTACGAAAAGCGCGAAAAGAGCTTAAGCGAACTGCGCGAAACCTATTACGGCGTGCTGCAGATCCTTTCCGGCGTGATCTCCAACGATAAATACACGCAGAATCATTCCTATCGCGTGTCCGTTTACGCGGCGCGCATCGCCAGCGAAATGCGCCTCAGCGACGAGCGCGTCGAGGACATCCGCGCCGCCGCGCTGCTGCACGATATCGGCAAGCTCGACGTCAGCCGGCAGATTTTGTACAAGGCCGCCAAGCTGACCGACGAGGAAATCATCGAAATGCAAACGCACGTGCCAAAAGGCGTGGACGCGCTGAAGCCCGTCGGCGGAACGCTGCGGCGAGTGTTGCCCATCATTTTAAGCCATCACGACAAGTACGACGGCACGGGCCACAACCCGCTGAAAGGCGAGGAAATTCCGCTGGAATCGCGGATCATCACCGTAGCGGACGTCTATGATTCGCTGGTGAGCGACCGGCCCTACCGCAAGGCCATGTCGCCTTTCGAGGCGCGGGACATCATCGCGAAAGGCGCGGGTAAGGACTTCGATCCGCGCGTGGTGGCGGCGTTTGAAACCAGTTTCCGCAACGGAATGATGGAAGTGCCGGAAGTGGTGGTGTAAAAGCGCGTTCGGTTATATCGGCGGACGAATTCCAGCCGGCACCGCATCCGCAACCGCAGTCCCGCCTCGTTGCTCCCGCTCGCAGGAGTCCGCCCGCTCGCCGCTCAGTTTTCTCGCGCCGGAAGAAAAAGGGCCGGCGGGAAGCCGGCCCTTCCGTGTCGGAATGTAAATCAAGCGTCAGGAGTTGGAGAGGTCCGCATGCGCCTGCTTTTCACCCGTCTTTGTTGCGCTCTTCACTTCAGGATTAGACAAGGCTGGATCCAGCGCTTTAATTGCCCCGCCAAGGCTCATGCCTTTTGAACTCGTGCCAGTCCCTGCCGGACAGGTTGCCGTTGGACTCGTGGGAACCGGCTTGAGCGTCATATCACATTCGAGCGAGTTGAAGTCGAGCCCCAGGTTCTTCGAAACATGTATGGCGGCAACGCACTGACCGAGGTTCTTGAAGTTTGCGCATGCTTGCTGAGCCGTCATCCCGGATGGAAGCAGGTTCGTCAGATTGGCGGAGAGCTTGGTGTTCTGCGACAGCAGCTCGCCGGGCGTTTTGGGACCGCGTGCGGTTGCAGGGGCGTTGCCAAAGTCACCATGGCCGCCCATGTCCGCGCCCATGCCCATCGGCTCGTGCATTCCGGCTGTGCCGGCGCCTCCGCCGCCCGGGCCGTGCCCCGCGCTGCGGCCCTGAGCCGCAGCAGGCAATGCGCCGAGGAACAACGTCGCTGCTGCGAAAAATACGGTAACAGTCAATCGTTGGATCATTTCATCCTCCTTGAGAACGGCCGCCACAAAAACGTTTGCAGCGTCAAGAGCCGGAGCGAACGCGCCGCAAGAGTCGCGACATGTTCACGCCGATTCCGAACGAAAATGTATCAAGATTCAATTGAACGCTATGACTGTATCCCAGTGAAAAATCCACCAAAGAGCCCGGGCTGATATCCGCGCCGACGCTAAAGCCGCTGTCCGCAGCGATGCCAGCTCCGCCAGTGGTTTGATTGGCCTGCCCAAAGACAGGTCCGCGCCCACCCGCGCCCGGCGGCGGAGTCCCCTTCGTGACGACGCGGCTAAAAATCGTCTGCGAGCCCCAGGGTGCGAGATCGTAACCCGATACGCTCAGACCCAGGAATTCCAGAACCTGATATTCCGCACCCGCCTGCACATGGGCCTCGTGACCATATGAGGCATAGGGCCGGTTGAAGATGAAATCGGATGGAATCGAATTGCCGATTCCCGCTTCCGCAAACGGAGTCCATCGGCCGAAAGCACGATCAAAGTGATTCGTCCAGTCGTAGGTCGGATGGCCCGTAGAAAGACCATTGGCTGTGCTGCCGGTCGGCACGGTACCGGTCAAAACTGTTTTGTAATTGAGCAGCGGGGTAGGAAACGAGAAGCGGAGTTGGGCGTAGCCATCGCCGATTCCATTATTCGACGTGCTCACTGCGGCGCCGCTGTCGTTTGGAATAGTGCCGTGAACGAAATAGACGGGCAGTCCCGCGTCCACGCCAAAGTTCCTCGAAAAGACGTAGCCGAGGGTGGAATCGAGCGACGTCACGCGCCCTTCGGAATTCGCACTACCAGAAAATTGCTCGGTCCAGAGAAACTCAGGCGTGAAGTGCGCGGTGGAAATAGTGTCTGCCGAGTTGCCCGTCGGCTCGGATGCGCTTGCACCGGATTGCGCGCGAAGCCGGGGCGTAAGCACAATGCATTGCAATGCCAGAAGTGCGGCACAGAGATAGAGGCTTCTCATCGTTCCCGATTAGTGTAATGCTGCCTAGATTCGATGTCCCCGGACACGAGCCGGGTTGTCAAACCAGTGGTTCTGCGGCAAAAGAGCTTCCAAATGGCATCGCGAGCGTAAAATACTGGCAATCAATAACTTGAGCGCGCAGGGAACAAGATTTCCCGCATGGATTTATCCTTTCGGCGGGTGATTTTTACACGAATTTTGGCATGATCGACCGGGCCGTTCGCGGCCAATTCGCCTCACATTCATGCTTTCACATTGACGCCGGAGAAGAGTAGAGTTCCGCATTGCATTTGCGTTGCATGTAGAAGTACGTTAATAAGGAATGCGGCAAATGGCCAAAGGATACTGGATCACTCTGTACCGCTCGGTCTCGAATCCCGCCGCACTGGCTGAGTACGCGAAACTCGCCGGTCCGGCGATTCAAGCCGGTGGAGGACGATTCTTGGTGCGCGGCATGCCCGCGAAGACTTACGAGGCAGGACTGAACCAGCGGACCGTGGTCATCGAATTCGATAGCCTGGACGCTGCGATCCAAACATACGAAAGCTCCGCTTATCAAGCGGCCGTAAGGCTCTTGCAGGGCGCGGCGGAACGCGATGTGCGTTTCGTGGCTGGTGCTTCGTGAAATCCTCAGATCCTCGGCTCTTTGGCCGTGAGCTTGCGATCACGCGGGAAATATTGATACCTTCACGCGTCCGCGGCAAAGGACGAAAAGAGGAGAACGACGCATGAATGCTGCTGTTAGCCCTCCCGCCGGCGAAACGCAACAGAAGCGCTGGCTGATTTGGGCCGGCTGGGTGGTTTCGCTCTGGCCTGTTTTGGTCGTGGCGATGAGCGCGCACTGGAAGTTGAGCCGAAATCCCGGCTACGTGGCGGAGTTTGCGAGGATCGGCTGGCCCGCGAGCAAATTGACGCTCCTGGCATGCCTGCAACTGGGCTGCATCGCCCTGTTCCTGATTCCGCCGACCGCCGTTCTCGGCTGCGTGCTGCTCACCGGATATCTCGGAGGAGCCGTCGCCGCGTACACCCGCATAAGTGACCCGCTTCCCATCCTGGTCCCGCTCTCAACGAGCATGATCGCCTGGCTGGGAATCTGGATGCGAGATGCGCGCCTGCGACAGCTCCTCCCGATCCGCTTCGGAATTCGGCGCCCGTAGGCGAAAAGCCGGGGCGCGCAAATTTCGATGATGTGTGACGGGATTCGTCAGCGACCGAGGCTAAGCGGCCACGGCTGGGCGATGGCGGCCATCGCCAGCGCGGCGCCCAGCAGCGCCACATTTTTCATGAAATTAATCTGATCGTTCATTCTGGCCATCGGGTCGGTCGCTTTCCAAAAATTGTGCATCGCCGGCGTGACGCCGAGCAGAAACACGACGATGAGCAGTAATCCGATGTACGGCCAAAAACCAACCAGCACGCTCAGGCCGCCGAGGAACAGCAGCAAGCCGCTGACTGCCACGGCAAGCGCCGGAGCCGGAACGCCCTTCGACGCAACATACGGCTTGTAGGAGCTCATCTTCGTGAAGTGATTGATCCCGCTGATCAGAAAGAAGCCGCCGTAAAGGATTCGCCCGACCAGCAAAACGGCAGCGGTAGCACTAGGACTCATTCCCCCCTACCTTTCGCGCCTGAGGCGCACTGAAAATTGCGTGCATATTACACAGGTTGAGGCGCCACGTCGATACCCTCCACGGAAATGCAGGGCCCGGATCAGGCGCGCCGGACCGTGGAGCGAAATCACCGGCCAGCGCCAAGCTTGCCCGGCTAGATGATCATCTTGAAATTTGGCCAGAGTTCGCGCAGGGGCGCGATGGGCCCGTGGCAGAGGTACACGGGAATGGAGCGCTCGTTGGGCATGGCGTGGGCGCTCTTAATAACGGCGGCGACGCGCACGTCGCGAAAAAGCTTGATGTAGCGTTCGGAGCGCTCGCCGAAGATGATCATGCACGAGCCGGAATAATCGCGCGGGCCCCAGTCGTAGTAGCTGTTGTGTCCGCTGAGGGCGGCCGGCAGGCCGAGCGCGGAACCATAGTAATCAATGGCGCCGGCTTCGCCGTAGTTCCCTGCCAGGATGCCGCAGCGGGCCCGCTCGGATGGCGGCAGCGAATCGTAAACCCGCGAGACCGTCGTGGCGATGTTGCGCCAGCCGAACATGTCGGCATAGAGCTGAGGGAGCTTGACGTGCTCCGCGTCACGCTCCGTCTTGGCAATCTTCCCCGCAGGAATGATTTCCTCGTACCGCAGAAACGTATTGATCGGCAGAAACGGCACGCCGAACGGCGCCATGATCAGGCCGCCGGCGACGATCAGAGCCGGCAGTGCCGTCCGGATCCACTTGCGATTTTCGATCTGGACGAAACGCTCGATGGCCACAGCGCCGGCGGCAATGATCAGCGGATACGCGGGCAGCACGTAATACGACTTGCCGTTCAAAAATAAAAACACGCACAGAACGATCCAATAGCACCAGCCCAAAAACCGGAATGGACGGCCTTCGCGCGTGAAAAGCAGCCACGCCAAGCCGCCGAGCCAAACCGGCAACGCGAGCGGATTCAGAAACGCCACCTGATCGCCCAGGAAATCGAGGGCAGAGATCGGAATGTTTTTGTAACGCTGCGCGTTGCGCACCACCTCCACTTGCGGCCAGCCGTGGCGCGCCTCCCAGATCAGATTCGGCAGAAAAATCGCGAGGGCGACCAGCGCCCCGCTCCAAATCCACTTGGAACGGAACACGCGCACGTCGCCCGATAGCAGGAGCCCCGCCACCAGCGCGAAACCGAAAACGAGCATCGTATGCTTATTTTCAAGCGCGATGCCAGCCACCGCCCCAAACGCCAGCCACCAGCGAGGAGACGCGCCACTCACGATGCGCAGCGCGATCCACCCGCACGTCACCCAAAACAACGGCTCAAACGCGTTCATGGAGAAGAAGCTGTCGAAGGCAAGAAACGCCGGAGCAAAAAGCACCGAAAGCGCGGCCAGGCATTGGGCGTAGGCGTCGCCCCCAAGCTCGCGCGCCAGCATGCCGGTGAGGAATACGGCCGCGCCGCCCGCCAGCACCGGCAAAATTCGCAACGCGACAATCGAGTGCCCAAAAACGTGATTGGCAAACCAGGCAAACACCGCGATCAACGGCGGCTGATCGACGTAGCCCCAGGCCAGGTGCCGCCCGCAAGCCATGTAATAGAGCTCGTCGCGAAAGAAACCGTAGTGCGTAATGCCCGCGAACTGCAGCAGAATTTTCATCACCGCCAGACCGGCCAGCAGGTATGTGGCGCTGACGACGAGTCGTTCGGCCTCAACCGGAGGAAACGTGAACGGCCTTTCCTCCAGGACTGCTTGCGTTTTGCTCATGTTCGCAGTGGAGCGCGAAGAAGCGCACCGCAGACCCGCTTGCGTTCAGTCCTTTTGCCACGGCCCAACAGCCGATATACGCGCCGCGCCCGGATTCGTAGGCTGCGGCTGCTCCGGCGCTACTGCGCCGCCGGAGCCGGAACGATGGTGGCCGATTTAATGGTGTCCAGCTTCGGGAAATTTTTTTGAAGATACGCCTCGCCCTGCGTGGTGATGGCGCCTTGATCGGGACGCTCGCCGTAGCCGCTGTAAATTTTATCGACCACATCCATGCCCGAGACTACCAAGCCGAAGGGAGCAAAGCCCTGGCGGTCCAGGGGAGAGTTGTTCGCATAGTTAATAAAAAGCTGCGTGGTGCGCGTGTTGGGTCCGGCGGTGGCGAACGTGATCGTGCCGCGCTTGTTGCTCTGCGTGACGGGATCGTCCTTGATATTCGCGCCGCGCCAGGCGCGGTTCACGGCGGGGTCGGGGCTCAGGCCGAACTGCACGATGAAGCCCGGTATCACCCGGAAGAACGCCGCGCCGGTAAAGTACCCATGCTTCACCAGATTGTAGAAGCGGTCCGCGCCCATGGGTGCCCACGCGCGGTTGACCTGCACCGTGAAATCGCCGCGCGTTGTATCAAATTTCACATCGAATGTTTCCGGCGCCTTCGCATGCAGTGTTTCGGGATGCAGGAGTGCGGGGTCGATGGCCATGTGCGTCCTTCGATGAGTGGGATGCGCCAGCGCGTGAGTTTGCGCCCAAACGGAGGCGGCCATCACGGCGGCAATTGCGCAACAACAAAACCATATCGTCACACGCTTCGTCATGCGAGACCTTTCCTTCGGTGAGCCGCGGCCTCGACGCGCCGCATCAGCCGCAGCAAATTTTCGCCCAAAATCCCTTGAATGTCGGTTTCGCCGAAACCTTCGCGCAGCAGGGACTCGGTGATCGACGGAAACTTCGACGCGTCCTCCATGCCGAACGGCATGCACGCGCCGTCGAAATCCGAACCTATGCCGACGCCATCGATCCCGGCAATTTCCACCGCGTGCTTGACATGGTCGATAATGCGCGGCCACTCGACGCGCGGAAGTTTCCCATCACCCGCGAACTCTCGCACGATTCTATCCCATTCGACCAGTTCGCGCGCGCCGTTTTCGCCGCTGCGCCGCCTGGCTTCTGCTTCCGCTTGTTTCCCGGCTTCCGGATGGGCAGCCTCGTAATCGGCGAACTCCTGGCTGAGAAATCCAACGTGGAAATTGACGTCGATGAGGCCATCCTGAGCGGCGATGGCACGGATTAAATCGTCGGATAAATTGCGGGGCGTATTGCACAGCGCGCGGCAGCAGGAATGCGAGGCAAACACCGGCGCCTCGCTGACCTCCAGGACGTCGAGCAGCGTTTTATCCGATACGTGCGAGACGTCCACGAGCATGCCGAGCCGGTTCATTTCGGCGATCACCTGTTTGCCGAAAGCGGAAAGGCCATTGTGCCGCGGAACATCGGTTGAGGCGTCGGCCCACTCCGTGCCGCGCATATGCGTGAGCGTCATGTACACGGCGCCGCGGGACGCGAACTGGCGCAGCACGTCGAGGCTCGAATCGATCATGTGCCCGCCTTCGATGCCGATGAGGATGGCGATGCGCCCTGCCGCGTGCGCGCGCCGGATGTCGTCCGCCGTGCGCGCGAGCATAAGATCATCGGGGCAACGCGCTACCGCGGCGTGGATCGCGTCAATTTGGGCCATCGCGCGGCTGACCGCTTCCGCGCCAGTCACGGTGCCGGGCACCCACACGGCGAAGAAAACGGCGCTTAGGCCGCCCTCGCGCAAGCGCGGAATATCGACGGAGCCATCGGAATGGCGCGCGGCGAAATCAAAGCCGGATGCAAGCAGGCGTTGTGTGGTATCAACGTGCGTATCGACGACGACCGATCGGAAGTGAAGGTCGCGGGCGCGGCTGGAAATCTCGGCCTCGGACGATTTCGCGGCCACGTTTGTCTAATCGCGGCCGATGAACCAGGTCTTCAGCGCGTGCCGGATCACCTGTCCGTTGACCGCGGCAATCGACTCGGTGAGCGGAATGCCCTTGGGGCAAACCTTCACGCAATTTTGCGCGTTGTCGCAATCCTCGATGCCGCCGGGCCCCATCAGCGCCTCCAGGCGTTCGGCCGCGTGCAGCTTGCCGGTCGGATGCATGTTGAACAGGCGCACTTGGCTGATGATCGCCGCACCGACGAATTGCGTGTGCTCGTTCACCTTGGGGCAAATTTCCAGGCAATTCCCGCAGCTCATGCAGCGCGCCAGTGGGTAACCGGTCTCCTGCGTCGAAGGCGACATCCGCGGGCCTTCGCCGAGATCATACGTGCCGTCGATGGGAATCCAGCAATGCGTGCGCTTCAAATCCTCGAACATCTTCGAGCGGTCCACCACCAGATCGCGCACCAGCGGAAATTTCGTGAGCGGCTCCAGCCGAATCGGCTGCTCCAAATGATCAACCAGCGCCGAGCACGCCTGCCGCGGCTGTCCGTTGATGATCATCGCGCACGCGCCGCAAACCTCCTCGAGGCAATTCGCCTCGTAGCTGACCGGCGACGACTCTCGGCCGTCGCGCGTGACCGGCCGCTCGGCAATGTCCCGCAGGCACGTGATCACGTTCATGTGGGGACGATAGCGAAGCTCGAATTCCTCCCAGCGAACCGGCTCGTCCGGCCGCTGGCGGCGCTTGATTCGAACGATTACTTTTTTATCGGCCATAAAAATTAACTCGCTGCCGTGTATTTCCTTTCGCGCGGCGGAATCAGAGACGTATCGACCGGCTGATAATCGAGGCAGATTTTGCCGCAGTCGTAACGCGCGATCGTGGTTTTCAGCCAGTTGGCGTCGTCGCGTTCCGGAAACTCGGGTTTGTAGTGTGCGCCGCGCGTTTCGTTGCGTTCCAGAGCGCCGAGCGCGATCACCCGCGCCAGCACCAGCATGTTGCCGAGCTCGCGCGTGAAATTCAGGGTTTGATTGGACCACTGCGTGCGGTCCTGCAGGTTGATCTTCTTGTACCGCTCGCTGAGTTCGCCGAGCTTGTCGAGCGTTTTCTTGATATTGGCGTTATACCGGATCACGGTGCAGTTTTCCGTCATCGCTTCGCCCAGTTCGCGCCAAATCGTGATCGGATTTTCCGTTCCCTGCTGATGCAGCAGCCCATCGGTAATGTCCTGCTGACGGGCGCGCTCCCGCTCGAAAACCTCCGAGGAAACGCTGTCGCATCCCTTCTCCAGATTGCGCGCGTAGCGGACCGCCGCCGGCCCGGCGATCATGCCGCCAAAAATGCAGGAGACCAGCGAGTTCGCACCCAGCCGGTTCGCGCCGTGATACTGATATTCGCATTCGCCCGCGGCATAAATCCCCGGAAGATTCGTGGACTGCTGCTCGTTATCGACCCACAAGCCGCCCATGGTGTAATGCATCGCCGGAAAGACCTTCATCGGCTCTTCGCGCGGATCGGGGCCCACGAACTTTTGGTAAATTTCCAGAATGCCCTCGAGCTTGCGATCCAGTACCTCGCGCGGAATGTGCGAGACATCCAGGTACACCGCCGGGCCGCCCGGAAGCCCCATCTTCATTTCAAACACCACTTTGTGAATGGCGCGCGTGGCCACGTCACGCGGCACCAGGTTGCCGTATTTGGGATACCACTCCTCCAGAAAATAAAACCGCTCGTTCTGCGGAATGTCGTTGGCGTGGCGCGTGTCGCCCGGTTTTTTGGGGACCCAAACACGCCCGCCCTCGCCGCGCGCCGATTCGCTCATCAGGCGGCATTTGTCTTCTCCGGGAATCGCGGTGGGATGCACTTGAATGAACTCGCCGTTGGCATACCAGGCGCCCTGCTGGAAAAGCGCCGATTGCGCCGATCCGGTGCAAACCACCGAATTCGTCGAACGCCCGAAAATGGCGCCGATGCCGCCCGTGCAGAAAATCACGGCATCGGCGGGAAACGTGCGAATGTCCATCGTGCGCAAATTCATCGCGCAGATGCCGCGCGCGATTCCGGCGTCGTCGAGGACCGCGGAAAGAAAAGTCCACCCCTCGAACTTTTTCACGCGGTCGAGAGATTCGTGACGGCGGACCTGTTCATCGAGTGCGTACAGCAACTGCTGGCCCGTCGTTGCGCCCGCGAACGCCGTGCGGTGATACAGCGTCCCGCCGAAGCGCCGAAAATCGAGCAGGCCCTCCGGCGTGCGGTTGAACATCACCCCCATGCGGTCCAACAGATCGATGATTGCCGGCGCGGCCTCGCACATGTTCTTCACCAGGCCCTGATTGGCCAGGAAATCGCCGCCGTATATCGTGTCGTCAAAATGCTTCCAAGTGGAGTCGCCTTCGCCCTTCAAGTTCTTGGCCGCGTTGATGCCGCCCTGCGCGCACACGGAATGCGAACGCTTCACCGGCACGATTGAGAAAAGATCCACCGGAACTCCCAGTTCCGCGACACGAATGGTGGCCATCAGGCCCGCGAGTCCGCCGCCAACAATGATAATTTTGGGCTGTCTCATAGATAGGTATCGAACGGAGTCCAATGGAAGTGGAAGCCGGCGATGATCGCGACGCCGACGATCGCAAACACGACGCCCACCGAAGCTCCCAACCAGGCGGCGGCGCGCTGTGATTGCGGCGTGACCGCAAGTCCCCATTTGCACGCGAAATTCCACAGTCCGTTGCCGAGATGGAATGATGCGGCGAGGATTCCCACCAGATAGATCGCCACCACCCAAGGAATCGCCATCGAATGAGCGATATCGGCATAGGTCGTCTTGCCGTGGCTCAGGAAGCGCACCGTCCAAACGTGATAGCCAATAAACGCGAAGGCGATCATCCCGGTCCAGCGCTGCAGCACGTACATCCAGTTGGCCATCCACGGGTGGCCGATCACGTTGGCTTTGCCGTTCCACCAGATGTACAGGCCGTAGCAGCCGTGAAATAAAATCGGCAGCCAAATCAGGAAAAATTCGATGGGAACGCGCCAGGGAACGGTTTCGAGCTTCGAGGCAATGTAGTTGTACTTTTCGGGGCTGACGAGCGCGTAGCTGTTTTCGAAGAAATGTTCGGCCAAATAAGCGCCGATGGGAACTACGCCGCTGAGGGACTGAAGTTTGTCAAGAAAGTAGCTGGTCCGGGTTACACCGACTGCAGATGCCATGCACGCTCCGAAGTCAAGCTCCTCGCGCGGCGAGTGCCCGCCATATCCAAAAACGATTTGTCCGGCCGCACTGGTGAAAATTATTTTTATCGGTTCTTTTTGCAGTATAGGCGAGCGGCGAAACTTTCGCAACATACGGCCGCATTTTTTGCCGCGCGCGAATCGACCCTGTGTGATTTTGCTCACACATTCCGCGAGTTCCCAATATTTTCCGCAACGAACTATGATAGACTCCGCGCCCGGATGCGCCTTTCCCATGGCCAGCGAACAGATCGGCGAACTGAAAAAATGGGTGAGCGAGCTCGCGCGGGTCGGCGATGAACGGGAAAACGTCCGGCTCAACCGCGCGGTGGAACTGATCGCCAAAAATTTCGGCGTGCGCCCGCACGAGGTGGCCATCCTCGGCTTTACCGCCGACGAACGCGCCCTGCGCTTTCTCGCTCCCGAGAATCTCCGCCCGGTCGGGGAAATACCAATGACCAGCATCTCGTCGCTCGCGGTCCGCACGGCGCGCGATAAAAAGCCCGAGCTGGTCAATCATTTCTCGATGGTGCCGCATGCCTCGGTGTTCGAAGGCGTGCCGATCGGGGAAGATCTTCGCCCCGAGCCCATTCACAAAATCATGAGCGCGCCGATTCTGCTGGGGGCCAAAGTGGTCGGCGTGCTGCAAGTCTCGCGCAAGGCATCCGACGCTTCCGAAGCGGGACCCGATTTCACGCCGGCCCAGTTGCGCGAGCTTTTGGTGGTGTGCGACGCGCTTGCCCCATGCGTCCTTTTGTGCCGCAATCCGTGAAGCGCAGAGCTCGCCGCGCGCATCGCGCGCCACCAGAAAAGCCCGCGATCGCAGCCGCCCGGAGCGAATATTGATTGACATCATTCCGCCTGCTTGCTAATTTTCGGAAGCTCCTTTTCCCATCCCAATGGACGGAGGCACCGCAACTCGGCTCAAGACATGGCGTTTGTCGCGAAGAAGATTTTTCTCACCAAGGGAGTCGGAAAACACCGCGAGCGCCTGTCGAGCTTCGAGCTGGCGCTGCGCAACGCGGGAATCGCGGCCTGCAACATCGTCCGCGTCTCTTCGATTTTTCCTCCGCACTGCAAATTGATTTCGCGCGCCGAAGGTCTGAAGCACCTCAAGCCGGGGCAGGTGGCGTTCACGGTGATCAGCGAGAACCAAACGCGCGAGCCGCACCGGCTGATCGCCGCGGGCGTCGGCTTGGCGCTGCCCGGCGATAAGTCCATGTACGGATATCTTTCCGAGCATCACTCCTTCGGCGAAACGGAGGAAGTGGCCGGCGAGTACGCCGAAGAGCTCGCCGCCGAAATGCTGGCGACCACGCTCAACGTCGAATTCGATCCGGATTTATCGTGGGATGAAAAAAAAGAGGTGTACCGCATCTCGAACAAAATCGTCCGCACCATGAACATCACCCAATCCGCCGTGGGTGACAAACGCGGCCTGTGGACCACGGTTCTTGCCGCGGCGATTCTCCTCAGCGACGACGATTAGCCTTCCAACATCGGTTGCGGTCATTTTCCTAACGCGCGGTTGCTGCGCATGGCTCGGTCATTCCGCAATTCGGCTCACCTACTCGCGGCGCGTTTCTTGAAGTAGCCAAGCCGCTGCAGGACCGCCCCGACCACGAGCGGCAGCGCCACGGTCGCGTCGTCGAAAACCTCCGCGAACCTCCCGCCCTCCTCCGGGGGCACGAACTTTCCCCACGAAACCGCTTCCGTGTACGTGCTGCCGGAAAGTCCGCCCCAGTTCACCGGCTCCGGGCAAATGCGCACGCCGTAGTTGTAGCGCTTCAGCGGTAATTTTTCGTAGCCGCGCCTCGCCAGCAGTTCCGCGTACACTCCGAACTGCTGCGCCCAGTTGCGCGGCACGCCTCCTCCGATCGTGAAAATTCCCATGCGCTTGGTGGCCAGCATTGTGGCAGCGTAATGCTCGAAATCGTCGAAGCTGTCGAAATTCAGCGGCGGCTTCCCTGCCTTTTTCCGCTGGCGCTGATGCAGGGCGAAATCGATCCCCAGCTCGGAATCCGTAAACGCCGGGACGAAGACTGGCACATTTTTCTCCGCGCAGCTCTTCAAAATCCCCCGCCCCTTCGCATGTTTTTGCAAATATTCGCCGATGCGCTGATGCAGCCGCCAACTGGAAACGATTTCATCGTCTTTCCAATGCTCCAGAACGTGATCAACCACTTCTTCCACGTGATCCAGATTCAACTCCGGCTCGAGCGAATCATACACGCGGTTATATCCGGCGAAGAAAAGCTCGCGATCGTCCATCCTCGCGTCGTAGCGGAAGTGCGACCGCCCGGTTGCTTCCACCAACCCGTGCGCCATCAGCGCCCCCGTGGAAACAATCGCCTTCACAATTCCGGAATCGACCAGGTCGCAGAATACCAGCCCCATTTTTCCCACGGTCAGCGCGCCCGAGAGCGTCATCACCACGAAACAATCTTTGTCGCGCGCCATTGCTTCCAGCACGTCCGCGGCGTCGCCGATCTGCCGCGCCGTGAACGCGGTCTGGCCCATCGCGCGCACCAAATCGTCGATGGTCTGAATCTTCGAAAGATCAAGGGGATAAATCGGAGTGAGCCGGTCCTTCACCGGATCGTGCAGAATTCGCCCCGTGGCGCCCTTTTTATTCGGCATTCAATGTTCCTCACAGGTAAGTTCATTCCGCTTCGAGCGAAAACTGCGCGATCTTCGCTCTTGCGCGTCTCATTGATAGTACAGATGAGTGATCAACGGAAGAATTTTTTGCAAATAATTCATCCTGTCGAAATTATTGCGACCGATTTTTCGCTGGAAACGAATCGCTTCGTGCACCGCGACAAGCAAATATTTTTCGCGGCCAAGCTAGTGTATAAATGAGTGCGTAGCTTTTTTGGCCGGCGCAGTCCCGAGGAGACCAAATGATTCCTGCCGCTGTCGCGCTGCAAAGTCATGCGTTTTTTGTCGGAGTTTCGTCGCGCGGATTATTGGCGTGGGTGATCATCGGGCTGCTCGCCGGTTGGATCGCGGGCGTGATCACCCGAGGGCGCGGCTTCGGCTGTCTGCTCAACGTAATCCTCGGACTGATTGGCGCGGTGATCGGTGGCTGGATTTTCACGCGGCTCGGAATCCCCGCCTGGGGATTCTGGGCCAGCCTCGCCGCTGCAACCGTGGGAGCCGTGGTGCTCGTCGCCATCGGCCGCCTGTTCGCCGGAGGCTCTTCGCGCTAAATCTTGCTGGGCGCGCCGCCCGCAGCGATATGCGTCAGCGCGAGGCTAAGAATTGATACGCCGCCCAAACCACCGGGCTCGCCAAAATCAAGCTGTCGATTCGATCCAACATTCCGCCGTGCCCCGGCAGCAGGCCGCCCGAGTCTTTCACGTTCGCGCTGCGTTTGTACGCCGACTCAAGCAAATCGCCCGCCTGCCCGGCGATATTTGCGGCCACTGCGATGGCGATCAAGGTCCAGACGTCGATTTGCAGCCAGTATGAAAATCCGATCGCAACGATCATCGAGCCGATCACGTTGGCGGCCGCGCCTTCCCACGTCTTCTTCGGGCTTAATGCCGGCGCCATCGGAATCCGGCCGATCGATTTCCCCGTGAAGTACGCCAGCGTGTCGCCCGCCCAGATCAGCACCAGCGTGAACAAAATCAGCGCGCGGCCGGTCGAGCTCATTTCGTCCAGGCGAACCAGATAGCTGAACGGAAACGCAATGAACAGCAGCCCCGCCGAGCTGATCGAAACCGCCGGCAACGATTCGTGCAGCGGCCGTCGCATCGCCAGCACAATCGCGGCCGACCCAAAAACGAACGCCAGCAAAACCGCCTGAATTGACACCGCTCCAATCGCGCGCACCTGCACGATCGAAAGGCCGTGGCCGAAGGAGTGTGTTTCGATCGTGCCTTCCGAATATTGCGCGTAGAAAAGTCCGGCGGCGCAAAGCATCGTCCAGATTCGAAACGCGCGCAGCCCGACGCGGTCCCCCAGAATGAAAAACTCAAACATCGCCAGCAAAGCTACGATCGCCGCAACTGCGGCCAGCAGCGGCGGCGGTCCCCACCACACCAGCGCCACAACCACGGGAATTAAAACGCAGGCGGTCAGGATGCGTGCGAGCATCAAAGGTTAAAAACGCTCCGGACGCGCGGCATGCTCGTTTGTCACGCGCTCGGTTTTGTTCCCGCGTGCCGCTACATGATCGCCACCTGGCGGCTTCGCGTTCGCGTGCTGCCCCGCTCCGAGCCCGCCGTAGCGCCGTTCGCGCTTCTGATAATCCACCAGCGCGTCGAGCAGCCGCGCGCGATTGAAATCGGGCCACAGCGTTTCCGTCACATGAATTTCCGCGTAGGCGATCTGCCACAGCAGGAAATTGCTCACGCGCATCTCGCCGCTGGTGCGGATCAGTAGATCGGGATCGGGCAAACCCGCCGTGTAGAGATGTTTCGAGATCGTTTGCTCGTCGGCGCGAAAATCCTGCGCATCCGCGGTGCGCGCTTTTTGCAGCAACGCATTGAAGGCGTCAACGATCTCGCCCCGCCCGCCGTAATTGAGCGCCACCACCAGTTTCATCCCTGTGTTTTGCGCGGTCATGCGCATCGCTTCGTCAATATCCTTGCGGACGCCCTCGGGCAACTCGCTGTGCCGTCCGATAAACCGCATCTGAATGTTGTTTTTCTGCAGCGACGGCAACTCGCGCTTTAGATATTCGCGCAGCAGGCGCATCAGGAAATCGACTTCCGATTCCGGGCGCCGCCAGTTCTCCAGCGAAAACGCGTACAGCGTCAGGCATGGCAGATGCAGCCTCGCGCATGTTTCGATCACCTCGCGCGCCGCTTTCACGCCGGCGCGATGCCCGGCGATTCGAGGCAAATGCCGCCGCCCGGCCCAGCGCCCATTGCCGTCCATGATAATCGCCACGTGATTCGGCAGGCGCTTAACATCAAGCTTTTCGAGCAGCGCCGCTTCCTCGCGGCCGGAAGGTTTCAGTTCGCTTGTTTTCACCAAAGATTGCTCATTGGGGCCCCGGCGCATGCTGTTGGTCCGCAGGGGTAAAAGAAGTCCGCGCGAGCGAAAGTAGCATAGCAGGATATGGCGCGCAACCGACTCCTCTACCGAATGAACCCGCGATTCAAAATCAGCCCGAAAGGCCAGCGGCAGCGGGATTGAAAATCGCGACGTATACCAGGACGAACGTCAGGATGATCATCACGATGCTTACCGCCCAGGCGATCACGTTGAATGTGACGGAGTTGGTGTGCTGGCCCATCAAGTCTCGGCGATTGATGAGCAGCAGAATGAAAATCAGCACCACGGGCAGCCAGACGCCGTTGGCTACCTGCGAATAGATGAGGATTTTCCAGAGCGGCGCCCTGGGAATCAGGATGATTCCGGCGCCGACCACAATCAGCATCGTGTAGAGGGAATAGAACGTGGGCGCTTCCTTGAATTTACGGTCGAGGCCGGCTTCCACGCCGAGACCCTCGCAAATGACGTGGGCGGTCGAAAGCGGCAGAATCGACGCGGCGAAGAGCGACGCATTGAGCAAGCCGAAGGCGAAGAGCCAGCCGGCCCAGCGTCCGGCCAGCGGGATCAGAGCTTGCGCCGCATCGCCGGCGCTCGAAATGTTGGTCAGGCCATGGACGTTCAAGGTGGCCGCACACGCGACCATGATGAAGAACACGATGACCATGCAGGATATGCTGCCCGCGAGCACGTCCATGCGCGCGTGCTTGTACTGCCGCGGCCCCACCTTTTTTTCCACGAATCCGGCCTGCAAGTAGAAAAATTGCCACGGAGCGATGGTGGTGCCCACAAGGCCGATCAGCATCAAGAGATACGGCGCATTCAGATGCACCGAGGGCAGCACGGTCTCATGCGCCGCGAGCATCCAGTCGGGCTTGGCAAGAAAGGTGGACAGCACGTAGGAGAGATAGAAGCCGCACGCCACCAGGAAAATCTTCTCGACCGAGCGATACGTGCCGTAAATCACCAGCAGCCACACGGCGATGGCCGCGAGCGGCACGGAGATGTATTTGCTCACGTGCATCACCTGCGAGGCTTCCGCGACGCCTGAGAATTCAGCCACGGTGTTTGCCAGGTCCACGAAAAGGGCGGCGACCATCACGAAGAACGTGGAGCGGAAGCCGAATTCCTCGCGAATCAGGTCGGAAAGCCCCTTGCCGGTGACCACGCCCATGCGTGCGCACATCTCTTCGCTGACGTATAGCGCGATGGTCATCGGAATCAACGACCAGAGCAGCGTGTATCCAAATTGCGCGCCCGCCGATGTGTAAGTACTGATGCCGCCCGCATCATTGTCGACGTTCGACGTGATGATGCCCGGACCCACCACGGCAAGAAATATGGCGATGCGCCGCCGCCACGGACGAGTGCGGCGGTTCCATTGCCGTCCTCGATCCGCCAGCCGCGAAAAATTCGTCGTCAATGTTTCCCGGGCACTCACAAAACTTTCCTGTGGGAGCGGAGTTACAGCCTCGCGCGCAGCCGGCTCACTACGTCGTCCACGGTAATCGCCCCGATCGGGCATTTTTCGGCGTTCACCACCACGAGGCTGCGCAGGTTGTACTTATCGAAAAGCTCAAAAACGTCCTTTTCGCTGGCATCCGGGTTGACCGAAAGCAGCGGCACCGAAGCAATCTCGCCCATGCGCTGCTCGGCGCCAGCCAGCAAGAGGCTGGCGATGGGAACCGTTCCGGCAAGCTCGGCGTCGCGATTGATCAGCACGATGTTGTCCAGCTGGTCGGACGGAATTTTGTGGAACCGGATGTGATCGACCACCTCGCCGCGCGTGGCGTCTTCGCCAACCACCACGATTTCCGTGGTCATCATCCCGCCGGCGGTGTTTTCGCCGAAGCCCAGGAGCGCCTCGACTTCGTGCGCTTCACGGTGGTCCATTTCGTCGAGCACTTCGCGCGATGTTTCCGGCTCGAGGTTCTGGATCAGGTCGGCGGCCTCATCCGGGCTCATTTCCTCGATGATGTCCGCGGCCTTTTCGGGATCGAGCTTTTCGACCACCTGCGTCTGCAGCCGCTTATCGAGTTCGGCGATCGTTTCCGCGGCCGTTTCTTCATCGAGCGAGGCGATGATCGACTGCCGCTCATCGGGCGAGAGCTCTTCAGCAATATCCGCCAGATCGGCGGGATGCAGCTTGGCCAGTTTTTCTCCGGAAAGGCGCAGTTTCACCCGGCGGAGTGGGTCCGGCTCGATCAGATTCACGAATTCCCAGCGGATATTCCGCGGCGGGAGCTTGGATTGGATGCGGCGGATGGTCATCGGCGGCACCACGCCTTGCAGCAGGCGCCGGACCGCGGCGGACAGTCCGACGTCCACCTGCGTGATTTTCAGCTCGGTATTGCCATTGGTGCGCTGGTCCATCAGGTCCACGTCATTCACGCGGACGACTTTCCGGCCGTTCGTATCAATGATCTGCTGGTCGAGCAGATCTTTACGCACCGCGAGCCATGCCTCGTTGGGCTGATAGAGTTCGAGCGCCGATTCGTCCGTGGTCAGCTTCACTTTGCCGGGCGCCACCGATTCGATCTGATCGTATCGGGCCACCAGCGGGCGGTATTTCCCGCGGCCGAGCATCAGGCGGGCGACGCGGTTCGGCTGTTCCGCCGGGACGATGAACAGTTCTTTCACGCGGCCCACAAAATTGCCGTGCGAATCGTAGGTCTTGGCACCGAGGATTTCAGTTGCGTGTAGCATCAAAAAACTCCCCACCGCGCGTCCGGACACAAAAAAGCCCGTGACCGGCGGTTCCGGCCACGGGCAGAAAGATCACTGCCCCAATGCTAGATCAGGCCGGGCCGCTCCTCCCTCGCCGCGCATGCGGGCCGGGATTGACGGTCGATCACGTGCGAAAACGCGCTCCAGCCGAGCGGCAACAGCAAATAGCCTCCGCCAGGGTGGTCGCTTCCGAGCTCCGAATTGGACGAACGCTCCATTCCCCGAATTGCGCTAGTCCCTCGAATTGACTAGTAAATCGACATGCGGGAATTGTCAAGCAAAGACTGCTCTGTTAGCGAATTTTTACGCAAGAAAAGAGCAGATTTCCCGGCGATCGGCGCCGCCGTGCGCAATCGACCGCGTAGAGGTCCCAATAGGTGCCACGGATGTACCCTTGGTGGCCGTAGCCAAGGCGGCGCGCGGCGCGATCGATTGCGGCTGGGGCGCCTTCCAACTCGAGGAAAGCGCCGATCGGAGTCTCGTCCAGGCAGATGTGCACGCCCGGGAGCGTGAACGAACTCCGGAACTTTTCATATCGGAAGCCGGGCTGGAATCCCAGAACGCGAAGGTCGCGCGCCCAGCGCTCTGGATTCCGAATCGGGACTTCGCATTCGAGCTTTTCCTTGTAACGGGACCGGCTGGCCGCCGGCACTGGGGCCTTGAAAGTCACCAGCGCTCTCCCCTTTCCAGCTCGAACCAATTTTGACCCAGCAGGAGTGTCAATTCGAAGCCGCAGTAACCGGCCGGCGCTCCGGAGTCCGGCGTCGGCGGTATCGTAAAGCGTGTTCCGTTCAAGAACACGGCCTTGGGCCACCCCTCCTATGGCCCCGATTTTGCGAATCAGCGCGGGTACGTCGTCCACGCGAAGCTTAATCTCGATTTCCCGCTTAGGAGGCCCTGGGGTTCGCATGGGGGGAGTATAGACGAGCAAGCAACCGCTAACGCGACGCGTGAAACGATTTCAGAGAGGAACGCTGTTGCCAAAAGCTTGTGACAGCCAGCATAATCGACCCCCTGCCGCCCCCAGGTTTGCGCGTTCCAATGAACGAGCCTGCTACACCCTTGATGCAGCAGTATCACGCCGTGAAAAAGGAGCATCCCACGGCGCTGCTATTCTTCCGGCTGGGCGATTTTTACGAGCTTTTCTACGATGATGCGGTGACCGCTTCCCGCATCCTGCAGATCACCCTTACAGCGCGGAACAAGGAAAAGGGTCAGGCGGTGCCGATGTGCGGCGTGCCGTACCACGCGGCGGAGAATTACATAGCGCGGCTGATCCGCGCCGGCCACAAAGTGGCCATCTGCGAACAGATGGAAGTGCCGGGACCGGGGAAGAAGCTGGTGCGGCGCGAGGTGATCCGCGTGATCACGCCCGGTACGGCAACAGGAGCTTCCCTCGTCGAGGCCAAGGAGAATAATTATCTAGCGGCGGTTGCACGCGGGAGCAGCGTCCGCCGGCCACCGAGCGCAAGCGCAGAAACGGATCCCGTTTTTGGACTCGCGTACGTTGATTTGTCCACCGGCGAGTTTCGCGCGACGGAGTTCTTCGGTGAAAAAGCCGAGGCGCGGCTGCGCGACGAACTCGAGATCCTCCGGCCGCGCGAAATCCTGCTTCCCCGGCCCGCAACCCTCTTTGCCGACGACGCCTCCGCGGAGTTAAGCGGAATGGACGCGGTCGAAACTCGCCTCGACGACTGGATCTTCGAGCCGAATTACGCGGCGCGAATGATCGAGCAACAATTCCGGGTGGCCGCCCTCGATGGCTTCGGGCTGGCGGGACACCCGCTGGCCATTTCCGCGGCTGGTGCAATCGTTCATTATTTGAATGAGACTTCCGCGATCGGCGCGCGCCGGCCCGAGGATACGGCCACTCAGCCGACTCTGCGCCCGCCGGGGGCCGGCCTTGAGCATCTGGATCGCGTTGCTTACTTCGACCGGCATAACTCCATGCTGCTCGATCAGGTGACCGTGCGAAACCTGGAATTGGTCGAGCCGGCCGCCGAAGAAGACGAGTCCGCGACGCTCCTGCGGACCCTCGACGAAACCTGCACCGGAATGGGCGCGCGCCTGCTGCGCTCGTGGATCTTGCGGCCGGAGCTCGCGCTCGAGGAGATTGAAGCGAGGCTCGACGCCGTTGCGGCGCTAAAGTCGCAAACCGTCGCTCGGGAAGAAATACGGAAACAACTCGAAGCAACCCTCGATGTCGAGCGGCTGACGAGCCGCATCACGCTGGGCGCCGCGACGCCACGCGATCTGGTCGCGCTGCGGCGCACTCTGGAGCAAATACCGGTGATCCGGTCGCTCCTGCCGGCGTGCATGAGCGCGGCGGCCGGCGCCAGCGCATCGGACTCGACGTCATCATCAGCGGCCATGCGGCCGGCACCCTCCGCGCGACTTGCCGCACTCCGCGAGCAGATGGATGAAATGCCGGAGGTGCGCGAGTTGATCGCGCGCGCGATCGCGGATGAACCTCCTGCGGTGCTCAATGAGCCGGGCGCGATCCGGCGCGGTTTCCACGCGGAGCTGGATGAACTGCGCGATCTGCTGAAAAACGGGCGGCAGATTATTGCTTCCATGGAAGATCGCGAGCGGCAGCGCACCGGGATCGCTTCGCTTAAAATCCGCTACAACCAGGTGTTCGGATATTACCTGGAAGTCTCCAAGCCGAATCTGCCGCTGGTTCCCGCCGATTACGAGCGCAAGCAGACGCTGGTGAACGCGGAGCGGTTCACCACGCCGGAGTTGAAAGAGCACGAGCGCAAGGTGCTTTCCGCCGAAGAGCGCGTGCTGGAAATCGAGCGCAAGATTTTCATCGAAGTCCGCGAATCGATCGCGCGCGAAGCATCCCGCTTGCGGCGAACAGCCTCGGCCCTCGCGCAAATCGATGTACTCGCGAATTTCGCCCACCTGGCCGCCTCGCGGCGCTACACGCGGCCGCGCTTCACCGAAAAATCGCCGGCCGTCACCGGCGCGCGCGGCGATTTGATGATCGCCGGCGGCCGCCATCCCGTGATTGAAAGACTTGTTGAACGGCGCGGCGAGCGATTTGTCCCCAACGATCTCTGTTTTAGCGACGAATCGCAATTTTTGCTGCTGATCACCGGGCCGAACATGGGCGGCAAATCGACGTACCTGCGGCAGGCCGCGCTGATCTGCGTGATGGCGCAGATCGGCTCCTTCGTTCCGGCGGAGCAGGCCAACTTGCCCGTGATCGACCGGATCTTCACGCGCATCGGAGCCTCGGACAATCTGGCGCGCGGGCGATCCACATTTCTCGTGGAAATGAGCGAGGTCGCCGCGATCTTGAACACGGCAACGCCGGCGAGCCTCGTGCTGCTCGACGAAGTAGGGCGGGGCACGGCGACTTTTGACGGACTTTCGATCGCCTGGGCGGTGGTCGAAGCGATCCACGCCGGCGCGCGGCCGCGCACTTTGTTCGCGACCCATTATCACGAGCTTACCGAACTCGAACAGCTTTTGCCCGGAGTGAAGAACGTTCACGTCTCGGTGCAGGAAGCCGGCGGAGAAATTGTTTTTCTTCGCCGCGTCGAACCCGGCAGCGCGAACAAAAGCTACGGAATCGAAGTGGCGCGGCTGGCCGGCTTGCCGCCGGCGGTAATCGCGCGAGCCCGGGAAGTCCTCCGCCGCCACGAGCGCAGCGAGGAGGTTTTAACCAAGGAGCTTTCGCCCGGCGCCGCGCCCTCCGTCCCCCTGCAGGCAAGCTTTACAGCTCTCGATGAATCGGTGCTCGAAGCCATTCGCACGGCTGAATTGAACAAGCTGACGCCGCTCGAAGCCTTGAATTTGCTCGCCGCGCTGCAGAAGCAGCTTCAATGAGCCGACACGAATGAACAAAGCGGCAAAAACTGGCGAGCGGCCAATGCGGGTGCTCGGATTAATGTCCGGCACGTCAGTTGACGGCATCGACGCCGCGGCGGTCCGCATCTCCGGCGCTCCGCCCAGACTCTCGGCGCGGTTGGAAGCGCATCACCACCTCGCGTTTTCTTCTCACATTCGCGAACGCATCCTTCGCGTCGCTGAGGGGCTTTCTGTCACCACCGCGGACCTGAGCGAACTCAATTTCCTGCTGGGCGAGCAACTGGCGCGCGCGGCGCTCAAAGCCTGTAAGAAATGGCGCATGCGGACGAACGACGTGGATTTGATCGGTTCGCATGGGCAGACCATCTTCCATCAGGGATCGCCCGCGCGAATCGCGGGAAGATTGCGAATGCCGTCAACTCTGCAGATCGGTGACATCAGCGTGGTCGCGCAGCGCACCGGAATCACCACCGTCGGCGATTTTCGGCCCGCCGACATGGCCGCGGGCGGGCAGGGCGCGCCCCTTGTGCCGTTCGTGGATTATTTGCTTTATCGCGACCCGACGCGCGGCCGGGTGGCGCTCAACATCGGAGGAATTGCGAACGTGACCGTGATTCCCGCGGGCGCTCAGCCCAACGAGGTTTTCGCGTTCGATACCGGACCCGGCAACATGATCGTTGATGGCCTGGTGAATCGCGTGACGCGCGGCAAACAAACCTTCGATCGCGACGCCAAGATCGCCCTGAGCGGCCGAACGATTCCCGAATTGCTGGCGCGCCTGTTGCGCGATCCCTACCTGCGCAAACGGCCTCCCAAAACAGCGGGGCGCGAACAGTTCGGCCAGGAATACGCGCGCGCCCTGCTCGCTTGGGGAAACCGGCATCGTGCTGGATTCAACGATCTGGTGCGAACCGCCACGATTTTTACTCCCCTATCGATTGCCGACGGGTTCCGGCGCTTTATCGCGCCGCTCGTGAAAGTCGATCAACTGATCGTCGCCGGCGGAGGCGCGCGCAATCCGCTGATGATCGCGCAATTGGCGGCTGCCCTCCCCGGGATCGAGGTGGTTTTGGCCGAGAAATTCGGCGTGCCTTCCGATGCGAAAGAAGCGTTCGCCTTCGCGGTACTCGCGTACGAAACGTATCACCGCCGCGCGAACAATTTGCCCTCCGCGACCGGCGCGAAGCGCCCGGCTATCCTCGGAAAGATTGCCTTCGCGCGTTAGATACGCGCCAGCCGCAATTTTCTCGATACAGCCACCCTGGACGGAGCCGAGCTTGCAGGCTACCGGAAAACGCGCTCGATCTCTTCGTTCGGGACCGCGCCCTCGCGGGCGATGCTCCACTGGTCGCCTTCGATGCGCACAATCGTGGAGGCGAGCGTGCCGCCCGTGTCGCCGCTGTCCAAAATCAACGGCAGCCGATCGTTCAATTGCGCCACGATCTGATCGGCCCTGCTGCACGAAGGATGGCCGGAGAGATTCGCGCTCGTGCCGGTGATGGGGCTTTCCGCTGATTCAATCAGCGCTGTGGCGATTTTGGATTTCGGCCAGCGGAGAGCGACGCGTCCCGTATTTCCGGTCACCTTGAGCGGCAGCCGATGCGTGGCTTCCACGATAAGCGTCACCGCCCCGGGCCAGAATTTGTGCGCCAGCGCAAGAAACGGGTCGGGAACATCGCGGATCAGACTCACTGCCTGTTCGATCGAGTTGACTAGAATCGGCAGCGCCTGCGATTCCGGGCGCCCTTTCACGCGAAAAACCCGCTCCACAGCCGCCAGATTGAATGGATCAGCGGACAAACCGTAGAACGTGTCGGTCGGAATGGCTACAACCCGGCCGCGCTTGATGAAAGTGGCGGCGTAGTCGATTAGATGACGCTCTGGTGCGTCAGATGAAATCTTGAGGACTTCGACAGGCAAATGTTCGGTCGCGGCAGACTGTGCCGCGCTCCAGCGCAAAGTAACACAGGTTCAACGGGATAGCAAGAATTGGCCGCGCCCCGTGTCCTTCCGTCGTTTACGACAAGGTGGCCATTTGATAGCCTTACCCTAGGCTGCCGATCGGGCCTTCGGCCCATCCATACCAACCGAATGAATCTCATCACGAGTCGCGACAATAAATGGCTCAAGCGGTTTCGGGCGGCGCTGCGAGGTTCGGGAGCCAGAGGGGACGACTCGATCGCCGTCGAAGGGCCGAAGCTGATTCGCGATGCGCTGTGCTCCGGCCTCGAAGCCGAGGCCCTGCTCGTGAGCGAATCGGCCGAACGAGAAGCGCAAGATATCCTTCGCGCCGCAAGCGAAACCGAAGCGGGCATTTCGCGCTCGTGCGTCCTGCGAACCACGGACAAGCTGTTCCAAAGCGTCGCTGGCACCGAAGCGCCCCAGGGCCTGGCGGCGCTCTTCCGGCCGCGCGCCTGGGGATTCGAGGATGTGCTCCGGGGAACGGGCGAAATTCGTGGGGCGACGCCGCTGGCCATCGTGCTCGCGGAAATCCAGGATCCGGGAAATGTTGGAACAATTCTCCGCTCGGCCGAGGCGTTCGGCGCGACTGGCGCCGTAACCACGCGCGGAACCGCCGATCCGTGGTCGCCGAAGGCGCTGCGGGCTGCCGCGGGAGCTGCCTTGCGTCTGCCCGTGCTCCGCGGAATGGCGGTTCCGGTGTTGCTCGCGCAATTGCGGCTCGCGCGTGTAAAAATCTATGCAACCGGCGCCGCGGATGTCGGCTCGCGCAATGATTTCATGGCGCAGGCCGATCTTCGCGCGCCTGTGGCGATTTTCATCGGCAATGAAGGCGCGGGCTTGTCCGCGGAAGTGAAACGCGCGGCGGATGCGATGCTGGCCATACCCATTCGGGCCAGTGTGGAGTCGCTGAACGCGGCGGTGGCGGCATCCATCGTCTTGTACGAGGCAGCCAGGCAAAGGCAAACGGAATTGCGCGTTTCCGCGTGACGCGCGAGTATCATGACATGGGACTTTTTCAAGCCGTCGAACCAGACCAGGAACCGCTTGCCGGCCGCCCACTGGCCGACCGCATGCGTCCGCAGACACTCGACGAATTCGTGGGACAAGAAGACGTTCTCGGGCCGGACAAGCCGCTGCGCGTGCAGATCGAGCGCGACGAACTCGGCTCGATGCTTTTTTGGGGCCCTCCGGGCTGCGGAAAAACCACTCTCGCGCGGATCATTGCCAAACGCACGAAATCCGATTTCATCCCATTCAGCGCCGTCCTTTCCGGAATCAAGGAAATCAAGGAGACCATGGCCAAGGCCGAAGCGGCGCATCGCTATGGACGGCGAACGATCGTGTTCGTGGATGAAGTTCATCGCTTCAATCGCGCGCAGCAGGATGCCTTCCTGCCGTACGTGGAGGCCGGCAACATTCTGCTGATCGGCGCAACCACGGAAAATCCGTCGTTCGAAGTGAATGCGCCCCTGCTTTCCCGCATGAAGGTGTACGTCCTGCATGCGCTGACCACCGATCAGATCGTCGGACTTTTGCGAAAAGCGCTCGCGGATTCCGCGCGGGGGCTCGGTAAGGAACGGGTGGAAACAAGCGCCGCGATCCTTGAGCGAATCGCCGTCCTGGCCAATGGCGACGCGCGGGCCGCATACAACACGCTCGAAGCGCTCGTTCTTGGCACGCCGCCGGACGCCGCCGGAAAGCGTATTCTTTCCGAAGAGCGGCTGGAAGATGTGCTGCAGAAAAAGCTGCTGCCTTATGACAAAGCCGGCGAGGAACACTTCAATCTCATTTCCGCTTTGCACAAATCGGTGCGCAACTCCGATCCCGACGCGGCGCTTTATTGGCTGGCGCGCATGCTCGAATCCGGCGAAGACCCGCTCTATATCGCGCGGCGCATGGTGCGCATGGCCAGCGAGGATGTCGGCCTGGCCGAGCCGGGCGCGCTTGCCGTGACGATCGCAGCCAAGGAGGCCTTCGAGTTCATAGGTCCTCCCGAAGGCAATTTGGCGCTGGCGCAGGCCGCCGTCTATTTGGCGCTCGCTCCGAAATCAAACGCTCTTTACACTGGCTACGGACATGCCCAACAAGATTTGCAACGAACCATCGCGGAGCCGGTCCCGCTGCATCTTAGAAATGCGGTGACGGGACTGATGCGGCACATCGGCTACGGCAAAGGCTATCAATATGCTCACGACGCGGCGGAGAAAGTCACGGATATGCCGTGCCTTCCCGAGAGCCTCGCCGGCCGGACCTACTACACTCCCACAGATCGGGGATTTGAAGCTCGCCTGCGGCAACGGCTTGAAGAAATCCGCCGAATCCGGAAGAAGTCTCCCAAACCCAATGAGCACTGACGCTGCGCAGTTGCGCGCCCGCGGATCTGCGCCGCGACGCGCACCGTTTTCCCGGCGCCGCTGGCGCGTCGTCCTGTGCGGCATCCCGGCGATCTGTTCCGCGGTCGTGGCTCTCGTTGTAGTCCCGGCGGCGCATGCGCAGGGCACGCCGAAGATCGTGATCGATCAGGATTGCAGCGCCTTCTCCATTTCTTCCGACAACAAGATCGCCTATGCCGTGCCCCGGCTGAAATTCATAAAGAAATACATCCTTCAGCGCGACGATATTTTCGTCGCGTCGCCGAACGGCAAAATCATCCGCATCGTGGATGCGGACAAGTTCATTCCTTTCCCGCCGGTCGAGGGGTTTGTCGTCCATTCCCTTTCGTGGTCGCCGGACGGCACGCGTCTAGCTGTAAACATGACCCTGCAACCCCTCCCCGCGCGCCTCGAGGAACAGATCGAAGAGAAGAAGGAAAAACACAAACAGAAAAAGAAGCGTGACGATTCGGATGACGACGATGACGGCGGCGACTACCCGCCGGCCACGGCCGCGCCGGGCGGCAGCGCGGTCGCGCTCTTTCGTGCCGATGGGCAGCCCATTCAGGTCGCGGGCGCGAAATCGCAATTCGTGCAGAATGCGACGAACGCCGCATGGCTGGCCGACGATCAGTCCGTCGTGTATATGTCCGGAGATCAAATCGTCCGGCTCCGTCCAGCCGATGGTGCCACCACGAAACTCTTCGAGGGCCACGTCTTTCAAGCCGTGGCGTGGGATCCCGCTCGCAATCGGGCCTTCGCGGTCGGCGAGGACATCACCGTTTACGGCGGGCTCGCTCTCGTCGAACTCGACCTGCTGCGGCAGACGGTGAGGCCGCTCGCAAAGCTCGCGAGCTATAAAAGTTCGCTGACTGTTTCGCCTTCCGGCAAGAAAGTCGGCTTTTTCGCGGACGGAGATACGATCGAGGCGATCGACGTCGATAATCCATCCAAAACGCTGCGCGTCCATGCGGGGCTGGGAATTTTTCAGTGGGGTCAAAGCGAAAATCGCGTCCTGCTCAAGCGAGGTCCCGAAAATCAATCCAGCGATCTGGTGTGGGTCGGCTTGCGCGACGATAGTTTCGTGCCCGCGCTGCACGACCTGGAATTCCACGCCTTTCAAATTGCGCCGGATGGAAACTCGCTGGCGGTCACCGAGCCCGGCAAGCGCGTCCTAAAGGTCTTCCCGCTCAAATAGCGCCGCCTAGCTGCGGCTTCACTTGGCGAGCTCGCTCGCCACGCGGATTCCCGCGCTATTGCAGGCGAAAACGCTTGATGTGCTGCTTCAAAATACACGTATTCATCACCACCAGCAGGCCTGCGCGGCGCGCCCGTTCCGCCGCTTCCGCATGCATCACCCCTTCCTGCATCCACACCGCTCGCGCCCCGATTCGAATAGCCGACTCGACAATCTCGGGAACGTATTCGGAGCGCCGGAAAATATCCACGATATCGACGCGCTCCGGAACGTCCTCCAGCCGCGCGTACGCTTTCTCGCCAAGAACTTCCGTTTCGTCCGGATTTACGGGGATGATCCGGTAGCCAGCCGACTGCAGGTACTCGGCCACGCCGTAGCTCGGGCGAAATTTTCGGCTGGAAAGACCGACCACGGCAATGGTGCGGCTGGTTTTGAGAATTTCGCTTACCGGGTCGCCCACGGGCGCGACGTTACCATTCGGATTCGTGCTGCGGCTCTCGGCGGAATTATTCATCGTGTCCTTTCATCTCGCTGGTATGGCGGGTGCAGTTCGTTCAGACGTGGACCCTCTCCATTCGGACCGCAACAAGCCCAAACGCGCAACCTATCCGCGAACCGTCACGAGCGGCGTTGCCGGGAAATCAGAGAGGTGTGTGCCTCATGTGGCGCAGCCCCACCGCGAACACCCGTTTCCACGCATTGTATCGGAATTCGCAAAAATGGAAAGCGGCAATTCCGCGGCAGGCGCCAACGAGTCCCGGAGGTACTGGAACGCTACTTCTTGCCGCGCCCTCCGACCGGCCCGTGCGGCGACCTTCGCCGTGTTGATGCGGCCGCGGGTTTGGCGTCGAGCATCGCCTCGGCCTGCTGCGCTGAAATTTCTCGATACTGCCCGGGCGCAAGCGATCCGAGCTCCAGCCCGCCGATCCGCACCCGCTTCATTTTTTCCACTGGATTGCCAGTTTGGAAGAGCCGGTTGCGCAGCGCATCCCGCCGCGCTTCCGAAATTACTACGTCGTACCACGGCGTTTCGTTCCCGCGCAGCCGCTCGACGCGCGCGCCTGTCGCCCGCGAAAGGCTCTCGATCTCCGCGAAAGTCAGCAGATTTTTCAGCTTTACCTGATAATGCTGCGGAATGTCGTGCGCCCGCATAAATCGATTGGCCAGGTCGCCGTCGTTGGTCAGCAGCAAAAGCCCGGCGGCGTGGTAGTCCAGCCGCCCGACAGGAAACACCCGCTCCGAAACGCCCTGCAAAAAATCCCGCACGCATCGCCGCCCCTCCGGATCGCTCATCGTCGAGACCACTTCGGCGGGCTTGTGGAACAGCAGATACACCTTTTCTTCCGCGCCGCGCAGCAGCTTCCCCGCCACTTTAATGTGATCCCGCGAGGCATCGGCCTTGGTGCCCAGTTCCGTCACCACGCGGCCGTTGACCGTCACCAGCCCCGACGCGATCATCTCCTCCGCATGGCGGCGCGAAGCCACTCCGGCGCGCGCGATAATTTTTTGCAGTCGCTCTTCCATCGGTGAGCGCCGCGGATATCCGCGGCTCAGGTGGTTAGCTTAGCGAACTGAATCTCGAAAAGACAGCCATCCTGGCCAATGCCCGTTATGAGCCTTCTTTGTTTCCCGCAGACGCCGCGCGCGATTGTGATCCCAACTCCGCCTCGTCCTCGCCGAGCTCCGCCAAGTCGTTGTCGTCGCCCGATTCAAGATTTGGCGGGGTGTCGGCGGACTCCACCGCTTCCAGCGATTCCGCTCGCGCGGCCTCGGCGGCTCCGCTCTCCGGCTGGCTCGCCAGCTCCGGCTCGACCGGCGCGATGCCCGCATCGGACCCGAGCGCCGCTTGCGCGAGCTGCTCGAATTCTTTCAAGCTGGGCAGCTCGTCGAGATCGGAAAGCCCAAAGCGCATCAAAAATTGCTTTGACGTGCGGTACAAGATCGGCCGACCAATCACTTCCTTTCTGCCGGCCGTTGTGATCAGCCGTTTCTCGAGCAGCGTTTTGATCACGCCGCCCACGTTCACTCCGCGGATTTCATTGATCTCCGGCACCGTCACCGGCTGCTTGTACGCGATCACGGCCAGCGTCTCGAGCGCCGGCATCGTCAAGCGTAGCGGCGGCTGCAGGCTCTTGATGAATTTCCGCACTGCGTCGTGATGCTGCGGCTTGGTGTAGAACTTCCACCCGCCCGCCACTTTCCGCACTTCAATTCCGCGGTCTTCCGTTTGATACGCGGCGGTCAGCAAGTCGAGCGCCGCGCGCGCGATCGTTTTTTCCACGCCCAGCGCGCTGGCGATTTGTTCGAGCGTCGCCGGCTCGTCCGCCGCGTAAATGATCGCCTCGACCGCCGCCTGGAGCTGCTTCGGATCCGTCATGACGGGTGGTTCGATGCTCACAAATATTGCTCCTCGATTTTAGCCATGGCGTCGGGACCGGAAAACACCGCGTCGAACATCTTGTGCTTGCGCAGCGCGATGTCTGCGAAAAGCTCCGACTGCACCAGAATCACCGCCTGCATGCGCACCATCTCCAGCACGGCCAGCAGCGCCACGATCATCGCATTCCGCGTCGCGCACGTCTCAAAAAATTCGGTCAGCGACACCGGCTGATCGCTCGAAATCAGCCGCTGCCGCAGGCGGTCCATCATTTGCGCGATGGTCACCGTCTCGCGCTGCAGCTCGAATTTCGGCACGGCCTTGCGCCGCTCCAGCACCGCCTGAAACGTCTTCACCAGATCGACCAGCGAAACCACCAGTTCGCCTTCCACGGCATCGCCCGTGTACAGCTCCCGGTCCGGCTTCGACCAGACGTGGTCCTCGATCTGCTGCTTCTGATACAAGAGCTGCGCGGCATTCTTGAATTTCTCGTGCTCCAGCAGCCGGTGCACCAGCTCTTCACGCGGGTCCTGCGATTCCTCCGGTCCCGCCAGCGGATCGGCCGGCAGCAGCATCTTCGACTTGATGTGGATCAGCGTTGCTGCCATGTAAATGAAATCCGCCGAAACATCGATATCGAGCTTTTCCAGCTGATGCAGGTAATCGAGATACTGCTCGGTGATTTTGGCGATGGGAATGTTGTGGATATCCATCTCCTGTTTGCGGATCAAATCCAGCAGCAGGTCAAGCGGCCCTTCATAAACCGGCAGGTTGACGCGATACGGTGTCGTCAATCTTCTTCCTCCTGACAATTCAACCAGAATTGTCATCTCGACGCCGGCCAGGTCGGCGGAAGAACCTCTCTTCCTCTTTCGGAATTTCGGCGAACGACCGCATGACCCAGCTACTCCGAAGCCGCCGCGCGAATCGACGGTCCCTTCGTCTTTCGCGCCTCATCCCAGCCGAAAATCGCGTTACGCACGCGCTTCATCGTGCGCCGCGCCGCCGCACGCGCCCTCTTCGAGCCGGCGTCGAGGATACTCCACACTTCCTGTGGGCGCGCCTCAAAATGCTTGCGGCGTTCTTGAATCGGCTCGATCCATTTCACCAGGTTTTCGGCCATGGCCTTCTTGCAATCCACGCACCCGATTCCCGCCGTCCGGCAGCCCTGCTCCGACCACGCAATCACATCCGGCGGCGAAAACAGTTTGTGATACGCAAACACGGGACAAACCTCCGGCCGCCCGGGGTCAGTCCGCCGTTGCCGCTGCGGATCGGTCATCATGTTTCGTGCTTTGTTGCGAATCTCGTCCGGAGGATCGCTCAGCCAGATCGCGTTCCCGTAACTCTTCGCCATCCGCCGCCCATCCGTCCCCGGCAGCCTCGGCGTCTCCGTCAGCAACGCACAAGGTTCCTTCAGTACCCCCGCCGCGTCGAAATAGCGTTTCCACGACCCGATGTCATTCAAGAAATTCTCAACGCCGCTCTCTGCTGCACAACCTCGAAAGCGCCCGATGAGCCACGCTCTAACTTCCGAATTACGCGCTGCCTCCGCAGCAAGGGCTTCATCGCTAAGACCCCACCGATCACCGTGCGCGAAAACGCGGTCGAAATTCCTTCTGCACCACGATATTAGGCCAGAGAGGTCATTGCGGCCGGCAGGGTCGAAAAGCTTATCGCTCACCGGAAGAAAATTTGAATTGAATCGTCTGACAATTTCCCGCGTCAGCTCCACGTGCGGCACCTGGTCTTCGCCCACCGGCACGAGATCCGCGTCGTAAATCACGATGTCCGCCGATTGCAGCAGCGGATAGCCGAGAAACCCGTACGTCCCCAGATCGCGGTCCTTCAAATTTTCAATCTGCTCTTTGTACGTCGGCACGCGCTCCAGCCACGAAAGCGGCGTAATCATCGAGAGCAGCACGTGCAGCTCGGCATGCTCCAGCACGCTCGATTGCACAAAGAGCGTCGATTTCGCGGGATCGAGTCCGACCGAAAGCCAGTCCGTCGCGACTTGCAGCGTGTTCTCAGCGATCGAGGAAGTGTCTTCGTAATGCGTGGTCAGCGCGTGCCAATCGGCCACAAAAAAGTAGCAATCGTATTCTTCCTGCAGCTTTAGCCAATTCGAGAGTGCTCCGAAATAGTGCCCCAGATGAAGCCGGCCCGTGGGCCGCATGCCGCTTAAGACTCGCTTGCGTTTCGCCACTCTCGAAATATGCTCCCGGACCGCGCCTCGAAATGAAATTCTTGCGATGATAGCAGGAATCGCGCGCTACAGCTTCAAAAGCTCGCGCAGCCGCTTCGTCTGTGCCCGCGACACGGGAATTTCGCTCGCCCTCTTGTCGTCCATTTTAAGGATGTAGCTCGACTTGAACCACGGCACCACTTCCTTGATGTGGTTGATGTTCACCAGATAGGACCGGTGCGGCCGCCAGAACACGCCCGGATCGAGCGCTTCCATCAATTCCTCCACCGTCCGGTAGTTGGAAACGCCTTCCGCCGTCCGCGCGTAAACCGTGATCGCGCCATCCTGGATCGACGCGTAAATCATGTCCTCCGCGTCGATCAGCAGCATGCGCGACTGTGATTTCACCAGCAGCTTTGCCGGCTGCGTCGCTTGCGGCCGATGCGCTCCCACGCCCAGTTGCCCCACCAGCGTCTCCAGCCGCTCCACCTGCGAAACCCGGTCCTCCACCATCCGTTTTACCCGCTGCACGGCTTTGCCGACGCGACTCTTGTCAAACGGCTTGAGGATGTAATCCACCGCGTTCACTTCGAACGCCTTCACCGCGTAATGATCGTACGCCGTGGCAAACACCACTTGCGGCAGTCGCGAGCCGCGCTCCACCAGCTTTTTCGCCACGCCCAGTCCGTTCAGCCCCGGCATTTCCACATCCAGAAAAACCAAATCCGGCTCGTACTCCTTGATCAGCGATAGCGCTTCGAGCCCATTTTTTCCCTGCGCCACCACGATGATCTCCGGAAAGGCCTTCAGCAGAAACGCGAGTTCGTCCCGCGCCGGGCGTTCGTCGTCCACGATGATCGTGTTAATCGGCATGATCGGTTCTGCGAAGGCTGTTTTTCGCCCAAAAGTATAGCAAACCCGGCTTCGTCGGCGGCCATCGGCCGAAAATCGCTTCAAAAACGCCGCTGCCTCTGGGTTACACTCTGACGCGGACCAACTCGAAGGAGTTCATGTGAATAAACCGAGGCGCAAAGCGACCGGCCGGTTGCGCGTGCTCAGCAGCAAAATCCTGTGCAAAGGCCGCGTGTTCACCATCCGCCACGATCACATCCTCGAACCGAACGGCATCGAAGCGACCCGCGATATCGTCGTGCATCCCGGATCGGTGGTCGTCATTCCCGTGCTCGACGACCGGCGTATCGTGCTCATCCGCCAGTTTCGCTACGCGGCCGGGAAATACCTCTGGGAATTGGTTGCCGGGCACAAAGAGCCGGGCGAGGATCCCGCCCAGGGCGCGCATCGGGAGTTACTGGAAGAAACCGGCTACACAGCCCGGCGCGTTCGCAAGCTCTTCGAGATTTTTCCCTCGCCGGGCCTGCTCGGCGAACGCATGGATATCTACCTCGCCGAAGGCCTCACCCGGGGAAAATCCAAGCCGGAAGAGGACGAAAAGATTTCGTGGCGAATCGTCTCCCTGGCCGAAGCCGAGCGCTGGATTCGCCAGGGCAAGATTTGCGACGCCAAGACTATTGCCGGCCTCCTCTACTACTCGAAATTCCTGCGCCGCTCGTAGGCTGCGTGCTCCATACGCCTCCGTATTGCCTCATGTGCCTGTCGGACGGGCACACGGCGTGTGCTCGTTCAGAATGATGGTGACACTCGGTAGAGTGTCAGGATGGACAAGATTCGGTGGTATGAGCTTCCTGAGGCGCGCCAGCTGGCGCGCCTCGGGAGAAAGTTAAACCGGGCGGAACGTCGAACGCACCTGCCGGCATTTCAGTATTAGCCGACAGACTTTTTATCGCTGGTGGCGGCGTTTCGACCGGCACGATCTACGCACCCTGGAAGCGCGTTCCCACCGCCCACACCATGTGCGCCAGCCCACCTGGTCCGCCGCCGCGGCCGAGCGTCTTTGGGCGTGCGGCGCGAAAACCCGCGCTGGGGCAAAGACAAGCTGGTGGTGTTGCTCCGGCGCGAGAACTATCGCCTCTCCACCTCGATGGTCGGACGCATCCTCACGCACCTGAAGCGGTGGGAAGTGTTGCACGAGCCACCCCGACTGGCTGTGTTGCTCCGGCAACATCGCAAACTGCGAAAACGTAAGCGTCCGGTTTAGGCCGTGTAGACGGACAGTCGGAGGGCAAGGATGATGATCTTTGTGGACACGATGATCGTGTCCACAAAGGTGAATCGTGGACACTTCGCAAGCCATCCAAGTGAGAGGCA
>Ga0209061_1001610_pt1 | contig 35448 bp, 29 predicted proteins | sample Coa_R1_10_FD_187157 | JGI IMG/M metagenome (GOLD analysis project Ga0209061, IMG submission 187157) | Surface soil microbial communities from Centralia Pennsylvania, which are recovering from an underground coalmine fire - Coalmine... | ecosystem: Environmental > Terrestrial > Soil >... | reverse complement strand
TGGTTCCAGAGGTGCCATACGTCGTCCAGTGGGTGCCGTTCATATCGTCAATGCGGATGATGCGGTCTCGGGACATTATGTAGATTCTGCCCTTGCTATCGAGCGCGATCCCTTTTAGCGATTGGAATTGACCTTCCTCAACTCCATTGGTGCCGTAGGCGACCCAGTTGGTACCGTTCATATCGTCTATTCGGACGATACGATTGTTTTGATCATCAGCAACATAGATGCGATTTTTGGCGTCTATGGCAATGCTGACGGGGTAGTGGAACTGGTTGTTTCCATTGCCTGTTGAGCCGAAGGCCGTAAGGTTTTTGCCATTCATATCGTCCATGCGCACGATGCGGTCATTGAAACTGTCGGTAAGGTAGATGCGTCCGCTACTGTCTAAGGCAACGGCGGTGGGGCCTAAGAAACCGCTGACATGGCCTCCGAAAGTTGTCCAGCCGTTGCCATTGAAGTCTTGGAAGCGCACAATGCAGTCGTTACCTGGGTCCGCCACGTAGATGGCGTCTTTAACACTCGCCACTTCGGCAGGGTTTTGAGTGCTGGTGGGCGCCGCGTTCGTGGTGGTGGGGGTGCTTGATGGGGCTGTTGGTGCATTCAAGCCGTTTTGCTCGCTGTGGCACCCTGCTAAAACGGCCAGAGGCGCGATGGCGCTCCATTTAAGGAACTCTTTTCGGTTCATGTTGCATGTCCTCCCCGGAGAGATGTTTGTGATAGATTAGATTTGTGGGTTTATGCTGAGCACTACCTGCAGGATAGAAGAGAGTGTAGTTGCTCACAGCCCACATACTATTATACGATGGAAAGCAAAAAAAGGGGTGTGAAATATTTCACACCCCTCAAAGCACCTATAAAAAACAACAAACAGAAGCTGAAGCAGAAACAGGCTCTATGGTCTATCCCACACCAGAAAGGCTCAGTGCAGCGCGATGCCGAAGGGGCTTGAGAAATTGCCCACACCCTTACCACCGGAACCGTAGGCTATCCAGTTTGTGCCATTGAAGTCGTCAAAGCGCACGATGCGGTTATTGCCGTTATCTACGACATAGATGCGATTTTGGGAGTCGATGGCAATGCCTGTAGGGCCGGTAAACTGGTTGATGCCGTTTCCTTGGGTTCCGAAGGCCGTCCAGTTGGTTCCGTTCATATCGCTCACACGCACGATGCGGTGGTTGAGGGTATCGGCGATATAGATATTGCCTTTACTATCGAGGGCGATATTACTGGGGAGGTTGAACTGATTTTGACCGTAGCCTGCAACGCCGTACGTTGTCCAACCTGCCCCCGTCATATCGTTTACGCGGACAATGCGGTTGTTGTTGGAATCCACGATATAGATGTGCCCGGAGGTATCGAGGGTTACAGCGGTAGGATTGTTAAACTGACCCTGGTTGGTACCCGCTTGTTTATAGCTGCCCAGATAGAGCGCCCCGGCGCCGGTCATGTCGTTGACGCGAATGACGCGCTGCCCACCGAAGTCGGCAATGTAGATAAGGCCGTTGCTATCCAGGGTTACGCCGTAGGGACCGACCAAAGAGATGGCGCTGCTAAGCACCGTCCAACCGGTGCCGCTCATGTCGTTAAAGGAGACAACACGAGCGTTGGTATAGTCCGCCACATAGATGTGTCCTTGACTATTTACGGCGATGCCTCCGAGAAGGCCGAACTGCCCTGTGCCGCTGCCCCGCGAACCATAGGTTGTCCATCCTGTGCCGATAAAGTCGTTGAATTTAACCACGCGATTATTGCCCTGATCGGTCACATAGATGGTGGGGCCGGGGCCGCCACTATTGCCAGAACCACTGCCGGATGAAGGAGCACCGCTGCCACCGCCGCAACCGGTAAGGAGGGCTAGGGGAGTAAACACAGCCAGCTTAACAAACTCACGTCGTTCCATTCCTAATCCCTTCGATGAACCTTTATTTCCTCTCGCAAGAACCATGTTTTAGTATAACCGATTTTAGGGTTTGGACTTGCTAGCTAAGTTGGGCATTTCTCCCAAAAGGCGAGATGTATCGGGAGCCTACCTTAGCGAAAGCACGCAAAGGCAGTTTCAAGGCGGTATCGAGCTTTGGGGAGAGAAATAGTTACGGGCATCCGCGAGGAAGGAGTGGATGCCCGTAACACGATATGCTTTGGGGGGTATTAATGCAGCGCAATGCCGAAGGGGCTAATGAAGTTGCCCACTCCGTTACCGTTAGTGCCGTAGGTAGTCCATCCCGTTCCGGTCATATCGTTGATGCGCACGATGCGGTTGTTGCCATTATCTACCACATAGATGCGATTTTGGGAGTCGATAGCGATACCAACAGGACCGGCGAATTGATTAACACCGCTGCCTTGGCTTCCGAAAGCCATCCAGTTGGTTCCGTTCATGTCGCTTATACGGATAATGCGATGGTTAAGAGTGTCGGAGATGTAGATGTTGCCACTGCTGTCGAGGGCAATACCTCCAGGCTGGTTAAACTGTCCTTGACCGTTGCCTGCTACCCCATAGCTAATCCACCCAGAGCCACTCATATTGTTGACGCGCACGATGCGGTTGTTGTTGGAATCCACGATATAGATATGGCCACTGGCGTCCACCGTTGCAGAAACCGGGCCGTGGAAGAGACCTACCCCCGATCCTGGATTGTTCAATTGTCCGAGCGCCACGGCTCCGGTTCCATTCATATCATACACACGAACTATCCGTTGGCCGCCGAAGTCAACAACATAGATGTAACCGGAGCTGTCCAGAGTAACATCGTAGGGCCCTACGAGAGAGACTTGGCTGCTGAGAGCAACCCAGCCGGAACCGGTCATGTCGTTGATCCGCACGATGCGGGCATTCTGGAAGTCGGAGATGTAGATACGCCCTTGGCTATCAACGACGAGCCCGCCAGGCAAGTTGAACTGTCCTGTGCCACTGCCAAGAGAACCGAAGGTTGTCCAACCGGTTCCGTTGAAGTCGTTGAATTTAACGACGCGGCCGTTTCCTTGATCAGTCACATAGATAGCCGGCCCGGACGTGCCTCCGCTTCCGCCGCCAGAGCCACCACTGCCGCCGCCAGAGCCTCCACCAGAACCACCGCTGCCACCAGAGGAAGGGCTACCACCGCCTCCACCGCAGCCTGCCAAAAGAGCGAAAGGTGCAAGAAGGCCAAGTTGCAGAAACTTACGTCTATCCATACATATTCCCCCCGAAGTTAGAGATTTTCAACGAACATTGGATTAGGTTTACCATGGGTGATCGGCGTTTATAAACGCACGCCCTTTATTTTGGCACTTTCCCTACAGAATCCTGCATGTAGTCTATGACGCGCCGAAGAGCGGTTGAAGTTCTCCTTAATGTACTTTCTTTGACAGATAGGCGGGGCCTTCGGTTCCCTCACGATGAACCTGAAGAGGCTGCTATGCGAAGCTTATCGCCTAGAGTGAGGGATAGTTTTGGCTGAAGATGTAGCATCGCGTCTTGGTAGGTAACCGAGATGGGCTGTTTCTGCAGGAAAGCCGTGGTGTTTGGCCCGAAGATGGGAGGCAGGCGGATGCTGGCAAGCTCAAAAGAACCCCAAAGTATCGCCAGCTCTAAAACCCCTTTCCGGTCTAAATTCACGGTGCCCCAGGCTGTGCCAGCAGTGAAAAGGCACTGGAACGGATCGGCAGGCCACCGAGGGAGGATGTCTAGGGTGTTTGTGGGGGCAGAGTAGCGAACACCGCTGAGTGCGAGAAGTAGACCCCACGACGAGAGCGCACGGGCATAGTGATGCCCGCATTCAAACTCATTCCACGGGTTGCGGCGCTCTCCATCATGACGATTTCGTACACCCCGTACAATGGCAAGGCCTTCCTCGATCTTGCCTTCGTAGATCAGATGGCCAGCCACCTGATATTCAATGCCTGTCCACACCTCGTCGGCATAGGGAAATGGGTAGCGTGGCCGCTTGCCGTGTGGCCAGGTGCAGAGCAGAAGCCCCGACTCGTCATTAAGAGCATAACAACGCTGGACGCTGGCATGTTGTGACAGATCGGGTTTCCAGTTGTAGTAGAAAACCGATTCTATCGCTTTTTTAACAAACTCGGGTGACAGCAGGTAGCCAAGGCCAACGATATGTGCCATCCATTGACCTAAGAGTTGATCGGAGAGGCAGCCGGCCCCGAACTGATGGAGTGGCTCTGCTTCTAGAGGTAGCCGTTTGGGAGTTGCTTGTTGAGGCGTGCCGGAGTTCGTGGTGGTAACGATTTGGCGGAAAAACTCCCCATTCCACAAAAGTTCAACAAGGCGAGCGCCGCCTTGTTCATAGCGCTGTCGGTATTCGGTGGCCTTCTCGTGGAAGCCCAATGCCTTGGCCATCTCTTCCGCAGCTCGGAGGGCGCCGAGGTAGAGGATGCTGCAGAGAGGGTTCGGACCATAAAATTCGATATCGTAGGTATTGTGCTGTTCGCCTTCCATGACGCCGTCTTGATCGGAATCCCAAGAGCCGGGCTGCCAGGCGAATTCGAGGGCGAGCTGTATCCCCGGCCAAACGGTCTGAAGGAACTGCCTATCTCCAGACTGTGTCCATTCACGGTAGGCGCGAAGGATGGTGCCCATTTGACCGTCGGCGGCCGGCTTGAACTGCCATAGAGTTGGGCTAAGAGGTAGCAGAGTCCGAAACGCCATGTGGCCATCGGGGCGGGTATTATGGCAAAAGTCGGTGAGGCGCACGCTGCGCTCAAGTGACGGAAAGAGGAAAGCTGCCGACATCGCGTAGTTCCATACATGCGTGCAGTTCATCGGACAGCAGCCTCCTCTGTCGCCACAGCCTTCAAATGCGTTCATGCGGCCATCGGCGGTGAGCAGAACGGTGGGAGAGCGTAGAATGGAGATATTCGCTCCTACCGCATCGAGGACGTATGGTGGCAGCGTGGAGTGATAGAGGGCATGGTGAAAAGCGCGAGTCGTCTTTTCAAGATCGGCCAGATTCTCGAAGGTATGGCGAGCGGCTGCCCACGAAGAATTAAAACGAGTGGCATAGTGGTTACCGATATATTTCCCCCGCACCTCAGGCTCTGAGTTCCAATAGTTAACAAGGTTGGGAAAACGCCAGGCAATGAGAAATGGCAATTCAACGCTGCTTCTGGGAGCCAGATGCGCATGGAGTGCAAGGGTGGCGACATCGCTTTGATGATCGGGAGAAAGGGAAGCCTCAGGATCGCTGACAAGGTGTCCTTTTGATTGCACGAAATCGTCCCAAAAGTTTTGGGCATCATCCCACCAGCCGGCGCGCTCCCATCGAAGCCTGAAGCTGACATTAGGCCAGTCGGTCATGAGAGCCATATCGCCGTAGTGAGGGTCGGAGGGTTGGGGTTTTTCTCCGGTCATCAAGATGCCGCGCAAGACGTTTTCTTCTTGCCAGGTGTTGAGATTGCGTCCAAGCTGTTGATGGTAGCGGCTACCGGGAAGTTCGTGGCCGGTGAGGCCGATGGGGTTCAAAAGGCAGAGGGCGATGGTTACGGATAGGGCACGTTCCGTGGGGTTGCGAACCTTCCACCGAAAGAACGCAACGGGCAGCGACGAGCTTTCCACATCCATGGGAACGAACGGATTGAACGCCTCTAGTGAGAGTTGCACGGGCAGTTGGTCATCATGAAAATGGAGCCATGCGAATGGGTATTCCCCTCGAAAGGTGTTAGAACGTAGTCGAGGGAGACCTGGAACCCTGCCGGTTGGCAGACCGGAAGAGCCGCTATAGGGGGGTGGAATACGGCTTTCAAGCACACGGGCAAAACCTTCGCCGTTTTCGCTCTCGAAGTAACCGATGAAGAAGGTGAAAGGCAGGTGAAAGCCCTTACCGGGATGGTTGAATATCTCCCAATCTCTTAGGTCACCGCGGCCACCAAGTGAGAGGGTGCCGGTGCCGATGCCACCGAGAGGAAAGGCGATCTCGCGTAACCTATTGCCACGGTAGATGTGGCGGTGCGGGGTAGATTTGCTTGGCATAGACCTTCCAGACCTATTGCGTTTGGAGGGGTTATTCGTCATAGGTCTTCGCGACTCCTGTTTGGGGAGAGGGTAGGTTTTTTGTGAAGCAAATCATAGTTGAGGGAGAGGTATAATGGGCTGAGATGAAAGTTTTAGGCATAGAGACAAGTTGCGACGAAACGTCGGTGGCTGTTGTGGAGAGTGGAGCACGAGTCCGTTCTAACATTGTGGCCAGCCAGGTAGACCTGCACGCGCGATATGGTGGGATCGTGCCGGAGGTTGCTTCGCGGCACCATGTTGAGCGATTTATACCGGTATTACGGGAAGCGTTGGCGATTGGTGAGACTACGCTAGATGAGGTTGGGCTTATTGCCGTGACGAATAGGCCAGGGCTATTGGGCGCTCTGTTGGTGGGTGTTTCGGCGGCAAAAGCGCTGACCATGGCATTGAATCGGCCTATTGTGGCCGTACACCATTTAGAGGGGCATCTTTATTCAGCTTTTCTTGCAGATTGTACACTTCATGAGAGGCACCCAATCGTGGCGCTGATCGTTTCCGGTGGGCACACACAGCTTGTTTGGATGGAAGGATACGGCCGTTATGCGTTGTTGGGGGCAACCCGTGATGATGCAGCCGGTGAGGCTTTTGACAAGGGGGCGCGGTTGCTTGGTCTCCCCTATCCTGGAGGGCCTAACCTCTCAAAACTAGCGGAGAGCGGCGATCCAGATCGTGTTCCTTTCCCGCGAGGCATGATCTCTGAAGGGCTAGATTTTAGCTTCAGCGGGCTGAAAACGGCCTTACGTACTTTTTTGGAGAAAGACCGTGGTGCCACCCCGTTGGCGGATATAGCGGCCTCCTATGAGGCCGCTATAGTGGATGTGTTGGTGACGAAGTTGCGTCGTGCTTTGCAGGCGACAAGGGTAAACACAGCATGTGTTGTAGGGGGGGTAGCGGCCAACCGGCTGTTGCAACGTCGGATGAAAGCGATGGCTGTTGAGGAGGGCGTTCATTTGGTGATGCCTGATCCGATGCTTTGTACCGATAATGCGGCCATGATCGCCGCCGCCGGTTATTGGCGATACCATACCTGTGGGCCGGATGCCTTAAGTTTTGACACCCTTGCAACGGCTCCGCTAGCTACGTTCCAACTTACTTAAGGGGGAAACTTTGGAGCTGTTAGAAATTTTGAAGCAGGAGCCTGCTCTGAGGGGGTTGATCAAGGATTGCATGGCCGGTCATTCGCTATGCTCCCCTGAAAATTTGGATGTTCAGGTTCGCAAATGGATAGGCCTTTCCGATTCTATCCCTATTCAGTGGGTTCTGCGTAGGGGGCTAGCCGGTGAAGTACGTGGTGTGATGGCTCTGGGTATAAACGATACGATGTGCCGGGCCTTTCTGCTATACGCCAGCGATGAGCGCGCGTTACGAGAGCTTCTGTTGACGCTGCCACGTGGGCGGCCGGTTGAATTGGGGTTCCTGGCCGAGTGGATGTGTAACGGGATTGCAGACTTGATAGACATGCATGAAGAAAACAGAACGGAAGGCGCACTTTGCAAGGTGATCGGGCGAAGGCGCGGAAGGCGATCTCCTGTGGAGCACATGGTGGAAGGAAGCAGAGACGCGGTTCTCGTTGAAGTTCGCTCTCTTTTGCACGGAACGGCCTGTAAAACCAATAGATTCTTTGCCATCGAGGGAGAGTTGTTGTGTCTGCGTGCAGTCGAGGATGGGCTGCCGATCCACTGGCTGCTGTATACTCCGGAGTTGAGGAGCGATCCTTTAGGTCATCAGCTATACGAACAGGCTGGCTTGAAGGAGGTACCGAGAGCATGCCTGAATGGAGGATTAATGGCTAAGCTCACCACAACGCGACCTGTTCCGCACGTTATAGCGGTTGTTGAGGCAGGACTGCGCGCGTTGAGCGATTTTTATCTAGGTCCTCAGTCGGTCCTATTGATCGCCGAGAATATCTCTAATCCCGACAACCTTGGAATGACATTGAGAACTGCCGATGCGGCTGGGGCAGAAGGGGTTGTGGTGGTAGGAGAGGGATCGGACCCGTTCCATAAAAACTGCGTTCGAGCGGCACGGGGTGCCGTAGGACGGATGCCGCTACTGTATTGCGACAACTTACCGGCAGCCTTGCAAAGTTTTGTGGCAAAGGGTATGGAGGTAATAGGTGCAACCGGTTCTGCGAGGGAGACTCTCTGGCAAAGGGCTTTTCGACCACCCCTACTTTTGTTAGTAGGCAATGAGCAGCACGGCCTGACAAAAGAGGTGCTTGCCGTCTGTACCCATCGTGTTCGGATTCCGATGATGGCCGGTCAAGATTCCCTCAATGTAGGCGTTGCTGCAGGCATTCTGCTTTACGAGATTCAACGGCAATTGTGCGCCGAGTATCCGCAAAGAGATACGACATCGAATTCCACAGGTACAATATAGAAGTGACCTGGTAGCTGCTTTCTGACGAGAAGCCGCACACTTCAGGGAAGCTTGCTTGTCGCTGTTCTCTCTGCCTATTGGCAGGCCTAGCGAATTGGCTTGCTCGTTTCCTCTCTGAAAAGAGATGGCGGGATGGCAGAAAGCGTCGTATAACTTGTAGGTGCGGAGTCAGGGGCGAGCCAGGCGGAGTTAGGATTGCATGGGGGAGGGTTAGAGAGGTACAACAATGGTGTCGGCATAATACGAGGTTTTCTCTTTTGCCGGCCTGTGGCTTTGGAGAGATGGCGGTTCCCTTGCCGTATTTTCTATGGAATAACATCATGGCATTCGCGGCGGTAGCGAGCTTCTCAGGTTTTTCCTGATAAGAAAGCAGGAAAGGAGTAAACAGAATGGCAACGATTTCTCTATCGGATATGACACGGCGTGAGGCCCTTGTCGCCGAATTGGCGACCCAAGTTAAGAACCCACCGGAACGAGTTCGTGATGTGGCCAGCGACCCGGCGCTAGCAAAACTGCGTCTACTGGGAACACAACTCTGGATGGATACGGGGGACTTAGAGGCTGCGCGTAAGTTGTGGAAACAAGAGTTCTCGGCGCTGACCACTAACAACACCCTAGCTAACCAGGTGGTGCAGACCGGGATTATGGATGAAGATATTAAGGAGGCGGCCCGACGGATTCGGGATGTCGAGCCAAATGTCAGCTTAGACGATTTGGTGATGGACATCGGTTTCGTTATCAACTGTCACATCGCTCTTCGGCTTGTGAGCGCTTTCGATGCTTTCGTTAGCGTAGAGCTGCATCCCTCTATCGCCCATGACATCGAGAAGACTGTGCGCTATGCGCAGAGGTACTACGCAGTTTATCCCGATCGTTTCATTGTGAAAATTCCCATGACACCGGAGGGATTTTGTGCCGTCGCTCGCGCTCGCGCCGAGGGCATTCCCATTAACTACACGCTTGGCTTCTCTGCCCGCCAGAACTATTTGGCCACACTGCTCTCGAAGCCGAATTACTGTAACGTGTTTCTAGGACGATTGAACTCTGTGGTGGCCGATAATCACCTTGGCGATGGTAAGTTCGTTGGTGAGAAAGCGACCTTGGCCTCACAGCGAGCGGTACGGGAGTTGCGCGAGAGCCACCCGGATATTCCTACACGTCAGATCGCCGCTTCGATGCGAAGCGGGGAACAACTATTAACACTGGCCGGTGTGGACGTGTATACTGCCCCTCCAAAAGCGGTCGAAGAGTTCTATGCCGCTCATCCAAAGCCGGAGAGCATCGAATCGTGCGTGAATAAGGATTATGAGGTGCATCTAAACTCTGACGCCGATGCCGAAACCCATCGTCAGATCGCCCTCCTTTGGACGATAGATGATGCGTTCAAAGCGTTTGCGAAGGAGCTTGCTGCCAGGGGCGGAGTTCACTTAACCGGAAACGACCTGCGGCAGGCAGATCGAGACCATGGAACTCGCCTTTTCAGTAACTTTACACCGGAGGAGCAGAAAGCGATTCGCGAGAAAGGCAAAATACCCGATTTCGCCCGATGGAAGGGGCGAGCCTCTCTGGATGACTTAATGACCGAATCGGCCTTACAGTCGTTCATAGTTGACCAGGAAGCATTGGATGCTCGCATCCGTAAACTGATCGCGGAGGCCTAAGAGCAACTGGCCATAGAACCGTTGAGCTGAGGGGGAGCGAAGCTCTCCCTCGTGTTTTGTGAACAGCAGGATTTCATTAGTGCTTTCGCGAAATTGAAACACGTGACAGGCGATAGTTTGCTAGCTTTACTTCGTGACATCGTTGGGGACGATGGCGTCCTCTCCTCTGACGCTTTTCCCTGGCCAAGCTGGTGGCAACCGCCCCCTTTCGCTATATTGCGTCCTAAGGAGACGTCTCAGCTTGCTTCATTGATATGCAGGCTAGAAGAGGTAGGTGTTGGCGTTGTTCCGGTAGGTGGGGGAACGCGTCTGCATACTGGCTACGGGCCGAGTAAGCCAACGGTGTTGGTGAGCAGCGCGCATCTGGATGCTCTCATAGATTATCAACCGGATGACCTCACGGTGACGGTGCAACCCGGAATGACACTTGCAAGTTTGCAGCGTATTTTGGCGGAGCACCATCAGCGTTTGGCGCTCGATGTGCCTTTGCCTGATAGGGCTACATTAGGTGGCATTGTGGCCAGCGCCCAAAGTGGTTTTTGGCGGGCGGCTTATGGAACTCCACGCGACATTTTGATCGGCGTTCGGGCGATAATGTCTGGAGGCGTTGAGGTTCGAGGTGGAGGTAAAGTTGTAAAAAACGTGGCCGGCTACGATATTTGCAAGCTCTTTACCGGATCGTGGGGAACTTTAGGCTTTCTTACCGAGTTAACGTTCAAGGTCCACACCGCCCCGGCGTTTCAACGCACGCTTGTTTGGGAGGTAGCCGATCTTGCCACAGGAGCAAGGATAGCCTTTGAGCTTTATCAAGCGCAGCTTGCCGCCGTGGGCTACTGGGTTACCAATGAGCTTGCTTTACGTCCGCAGGTCGTCTTATTTTTGCAGGGTAGCCAAAAGCGTGTAGAGTGGCAAACGGAGGCCTATACCGATCTTGTAAGAAAACTTGGCGTTTCTATGGCGCCTGAAGAGCTATCGCAGGAAAGGCAGCAGGAGTGGCAAAATCGCCTGGCACGACTATCTACTACGACGCCTTTGGCGGTACGCATCTCTTGCTTGCCGACCGAAGTAACCTCGCTTTTAGAGCGGATCGGTGCCGAATCGAGCCTGCAGGTAACGGCGGATTGCGCCTGTGGAATCGTAGATATCGCAGCTGAGGCGCTTAACCTGCTTTCACCGAAGCGTGTACGGGAACTGCTGCCGTCACCTCAATCACGTTTTATTTGGACTCGATTAGACCCCATTGCCCCCGATCTTGAATATGAGGAGCGATGGGGTCTGTTACGAGCGGATTTTCCGTTGCAAAAACACCTCAAGCAGTCGCTTGATCCGCATAGCACCTTTAACCCGGGACGTTTTATCGGACGTTTGTAGGTGCTAAGGATGTTTCTTGTGCTGTGGAATTGGGTGCCGGTTGCTTGAAGAAGGGATCAGACAGCGCTTTGAACAGGTTGAAATGCAGGAATGGCCTGTCATAGGCCATTTGATGCGCTGTGGCGTTGGCCACCCAGAGGTCGCCCGTGGCAGGTTTAAAGACCACGGCGTGGAGACTGCCGGTTTTCAGCTCATGCATGATCTGTTCGGCGACCGGAACGGTGATGTGACCGTAGTCTTGGAGGAGCACATGGCCGAGTTTGGCGTTCCAATTGCTATTCATGCCCATTGACATATAGACCATACCGGGTTTGGTAGGGAAGGGCAGATCGGTCGAGTTGTACACGTAGCACTTATCATGGCTGGTTTGCAGGGCGGCCATCTGGCCGGTTTTGCCCCATGAAAGGCAGTAAAGGATGGAGAGCGTTCGCGGGTAGTCGCGCACCTGATGGATCGCCTCTTGAAGCGTTGTGCCAAACTGCACCGCATCGCGCATCACATAGGTGAGGGGGCGCCCGTCGAAATTATTTGTTTTTTTGTCCCAATCGTCGCCTATTTCCGACATGGCGATGGTATCCGCATTCAACGCAGTAACCACTCCGCAGAAGCCCAACCAACCCACATTCACAAAAGGCACCCCATGGTTTGGTTTGTAGACGATGAGTGCAGGGTACTTTTGAATGCCGGCATTGGTGGTGTAGTCGAGCGCTCGTATTTGGATGGGATCGCCGTGTTCCGTTGCTTTTCCATCTGCGGCAAAGAAGGAGCAGCTCCATTGAGAGATGTCGGGAATGGCCGATAGACGCTCGATGTCTCTTAAAGGAACGCCGGAACCGTCCGCAAGCCCCTTCAACTCTTCAAGATAGTCGGGGCGTAGATGCTTTTCATAGAGTTTCCAGATGGCATCCACGCGAGAGGGAGAACACCCCATTCCCAGCATCATCAGCGGGGCAACCTGCTCAGCCAGATAGCGCACCTCTTTTGCACAGAGTTTCCCATGGGCATAACCCATTTCATAGGGAGTGCCCTGCAGATAGAGGACGGTTAGGCGGTTGTCACCGGCTCCAACGGTAAAGCGTTTCCCGTGCAGAGCCACGTTTACCGGTGGTTGTGCCGCATGCAACGGGCAAGTGCCGATGGCGAGCATCAGCAAGACAAGGGCATAGATGTAAAAACGCATAAAGCGCATAGCCAGCCTCCATTCGGTAGCTTAAAATACAAATTCGTTATTTGAACCCGAGATTCCTGCCGGTTACCACATCGTTAGTTTGAGCGATGCGGGCGCGAGTTAAAGCGCGAGATGATCAAGAATTCGAGCACGTTCTCTTGGTTTAGCATGCCGATGAGTTTCGGCGAGTTGGTGGGGTTTTGAGGCGGCTCCATTACTAAGATGGGGTGATTGGGTGTGAACGCTTGGAGTACCTGTTCCAAATCGGTATCGGGGTAGACGTAGGTGAAGTCTCGCTGCATCACGCCGGCTACGTAGGCATCGGGCCCTTCCTGTGCAAGACCACGCAGCAAGTCGGCGCGTGTCAGCACCCCCTGCACCTCCTCGCCGAAGACAACCGGAAAATCGTGTTGGCTTCCGGAAAGTAGCTTTTCGGCAGCAGTGCGCAGAGTGTCGCCAACGCTAAGAGTATGAAAATCACGCAGCATGGCTTCGCGCACGGTGTGCCCTGTAGCTAGCACATGCGTTTGGTAGGCGTTCGCCTCTTGGCCGGCAGCGACGAAGACGAAAACGGCGATGATGAGAAGTAGCAGATTAAGGGTGAAGATGGACCACAGCCCTAAAAGCAGCGCCAATCCCTGCCCAATGCTGGCCGCGATTCGGGTAGCCGCCAGAACATCCATACGTTGGGCGAGAAAGGAGCGTAGGACGCGCCCCCCATCCATCGGAAACGCTGGAAGCATATTAAAGGCAAAAAGAGCGATATTAGACCAGAAGAGATCTACGACGAGCCGTGGGATGGGGGCAGAGACTTGCGCGGGGTCGAAGGGAACGCGCGCTGCCGCGATCGCGATGCCTAGCAGAACAGCGATCACCACGTTAACAGCAGGGCCGGCCAGAGCGATCCAGAGTTCCGACTTCACGTCCGGTAGGTTTTGCAGTCTCGCTACACCTCCGATGGGGTAGAGGACGATGTCGTAGGTGCGAATGCCGTAACGCATTGCGGTAAGGGCATGACCGAGTTCGTGTAGCAGCACGCAAGCGAAGAGAAGAATCACATAGATCACGCTGATCCAGGTATGGCCTTGATTGCCTCCAAGCCCCGTTGCCGCCACAAAGACAAGCAGCAGTAAGAAGGTAAAGTGAATGCGTATGGGGATGCCTGCGATGACCGCCAAGCGCAGGGAGCTTGAATCGGAAGAATGTTGTGGCCCTTGGGGTGGCGATGTCGTCCGATTTTCCGGTTGTTGTGGTGGGAAGTTTGTCATACAACACTCCTTTCCCTCGTTTATTCTATCTACGTCGAAAGAGATAACGTATGATACCCAAAATGGAGACGGCAAAAAGCGGAACGGCAATTACGAAGGCGATTGCCATGCCGGATGACCGGTTATGGGCGCCTAGCAGATAGCCGATGAGCAAGAGCATGAGGGAAAGGAGAAGGCCAACTAGGTGGATGGTGGGCGTTGATGGGTGTGTGAGCGCATGAGAGAGCTGGGCGGAGCGCGTGGGGCTTGCGAGGGTAAAGAGAGCTTTGAGGATATGCCCACCGTCGAAGTGGGGCAGCGGCAGCAGGTTAAAACAGCAGAGCCAGAGGTTATAAAGCCCGAGCAACGCGAAGAAGGCCACCACCGATCGGGCCGGTTCGTTTATAGAGGCAAGGTCTAAGGGCTAGCTTGAGAAAAGGGCGGAGATTTGCAGATTGTTAGCATAGAAAACCGTTAAGCCAAGCAGGGCTAACAGGAGCGAAGCGGCGGGGCCTGCCATCGCAACGAGCAGATCGTCTTTTGGGTTAGAGGACCTCTCACGTACAGTGTAGCCGAAGTAGATGCCAAGAACGATCCGATATACTCTTAGTCCGCGTCGCAAAGCCATCACTGCATGTCCAAATTCGTGGAACAGGACACTGGTGCCAATAAAAAGAAACACGAGGAGTGTTACTCCGAGTATTGTCCCAAAATGGCTTGGGGTGCGGATAACGGACGTGGCAAAGAATGCCACCAGAAACAGAAGGGCGCATGCAGTTCGTAGACACGCCTTTCACCGTGGCGATGGGTAAGGTCAAACGGCTGGCTCGATGTCGCGGTCTGTATTGCGGTGGTGGTTGAGATGCCATTTGAGACTTTCCTCTGCATGGTTCCCTATTACACTAAGATACTATATTCACCTCCCATTTCCTCCTTTTCAGCATAGTAGACGGCGACGCAGCGGCCAGTGAGTGGGGCTTTGAGTGCGTCTCTGTAGCTGCCGAGGTGCTCTCGGCATATATCTAATGGTGTTTACGTGCCCGTGTGCTGTTTGGGAAGTTAGAGGGCAATTGCGCCGAGGTTTGAGGATGTGTTTAGGATTTCGTGCCGATGAGGGCTTTCTCTAGGCGGCGGCGAAGATTGGGGTCGAGGATGCGTTTACGCATACGAATGGATTTTGGTGTGACTTCCACAAGCTCATCCGGCCCGATATATTCCAGGGCCTGATCGAGGCTTAGAATGGTGGGAGGAGTGAGGCGCACGGCGATCTCTGCGGTTGAAGATCGGATGTTAGTAAGGTGCTTTGTCTTGCACACATTCACTTCGAGATCGCTATCTCTTTGATGTTTCCCGACGATCATGCCGGGATAGACCTCCGTACCCGGCTCGATAAAGAGGGTGCCCCTTTCTTCTGCGTTGGAGAGGCCAAAGTGTGTCGCCGTCCCCATTTCGGTGGCGAGAAGGGAACCACGACTGGCGCGACTGATGTCGCCGGCGTAGGGATAGTAGCCGGCGAACAGACTGTTAATGACGGCGGTGCCGCGGGTGGCCGTTAGCAGTTCGTTGCGAAGGCCGAGCAGGCCCCGCGTGGGCACCAGATAAGCGAAATGGACGTTACCGCTCTCTTGCCACATATTTTGCAGTTCGCCCCGGCGGCGCCCCATCTGTTCGATGACGATGCCGCGATAGTTTTCTGCAACCTCGATTTGCACCTGTTCATAGGGTTCGAGCCGCTGCCCGTCGGCATCCTGATGGAAAATCACTTCTGGCTGAGAGACTTGGAACTCGAAGCCTTCGCGCCGCATCGTTTCGATGAGGATGGCCAGGTGAAGCTCACCACGCCCACTGACCAGGAACACATCCGGGCTATCTGTCTCCTCAACTCTAAGGCTCACGTTGGTTTCTAGTTCTCGGAAAAGGCGTTCGCGCAGTTTTCTGCTGGTGACGTGCTGCCCTTCGCGACCGGCAAGTGGACTTGTGTTCACGCCAAAGCTCATGCGTAGGGTTGGCTCTTCGACTTGAATGGGCGGAACTGGTTGCGGAGTATCGCGAGAGGTTACGGTTTCACCGATGGCGATATCTTCGAGGCCGGAGAGGATCACGATCTCGCCGGCTTGGGCCTGAGGACGCTCCACTTTTTTAAGCCCTTCAAAAACGAACACGCTAACAACTTTGGCCGGTCGCAGTTGGCCGTCTCGGCTAATGATAGCGACGTTATCGTTTGGATGGATGGTGCCGGCGAAGATTTTGCCTACCGCAAGGCGTCCGCGATAGTCATCGTAGGTGAGATTGGACACAAGCATTTGGAAAGGCGCGTTCGGGTCACCCTGCGGGGCAGGAATATGGGCAAGGATGGTTTCAAAAAGGGGTTTAAGGTCACGGCCGGGTTGGGCGAGATCAAGTGTAGCGGTGCCTGCTTTGGCGCAGGTATAGACGATGGGAAAATCGAGTTGGGCATCGTTGGCACCTAGTTCCACAAAGAGATCGAAGGTTTGGTCAACGACCCAATCGGGCCTAGCATCCGGTCGGTCAATTTTGTTGACAACGAGGATCGCCTTGTGCCCCATGGCGAGGGCTTTGGCGGTTACGAAGCGGGTTTGTGGCATGGGGCCATCTACCGCATCCACGAGAAGCAGGACGCCATCTACCATGCTCATCACGCGCTCGACCTCACCGCCAAAATCGGCGTGGCCGGGGGTATCTACGATGTTGATGAAAGTATCCTTGTAGAAGACAGAGGTGTTTTTGCTAACGATGGTGATGCCGCGTTCGCGCTCCAGAGCGTTGCTGTCGAGAATCCGTTCTCCCAAATCTTGGTTCGCTCGAAAGACATTTCCCTGACGAAGCAAGCCGTCTACGAGGGTTGTTTTGCCATGATCCACGTGGGCGATGATTGCAATATTGCGGATGGTACTCAGATGCATATGTGAAAGGATATCTAACTTTCGAATGGTAGAGATTACAATGCGATCCGTGGACAGATAACGCATTGCCTATATAAAGAATACCCTATTTTGCTTCAAAAGCGAACCGATGTTAAAAACAGCCTTGAGAAGGCAGGATTTTTGAGCGTTGGGGAAGAAGTAGGCTATCAACAAGGTTGTATGGAGGGGAATGATGAGAGATCCACGATACGAAAAGCTAGCCGAGCTGTTGGTTGCCCACTCGATGCAGGTAAAGGCAGGAGATAAGGTGCTCATCGAAGCATTTGACATCCCATCGGACTTTACGGTGACGTTGATTCGGGCGATAGCGAGGACAGGCGGCGAGCCACTCGTGAGCACCTATCAGCAGCCGGTTTTAAGGGCGTTGTTTCAGGCGGCTACGGAAGAGCAGATGCGCACGATCGGCGCTGTGGAGCGCGCCCGCATGGAGGCTGTGCAGTGTTATGTGGGGGTACGGGGCAGCCACAACATCGCGGAGCTATCGGATGTCCCGTCGGAGAAAATGGCACTTTATGAGAAATATTGGTGGCATCATGTGCATTCCGAGGTGCGTGTTCCTAAAACGCGTTGGGTGGTGCTCCGCTGGCCTCATCCAAGTATGGCTCAGGCTGCCGGCATGAGCACAGAGGCTTTTGAGGATTTCTACTTTCGTGTCTGCACGGAGGTGGATTATGGAAAAATGGCGAAGGCGATGGAGCCATTGCGCGAGCTGATGGAACGCACCGATAGGGTACGAATTGTTGGGCCGGGCACCGAACTGACCTTCAGCATTCGAGGTATCCCTGCTGTGGGGTGCGCCGGGGAACGCAACATACCGGATGGCGAGCTGTTTACCTGTCCGGTGAGGGATTCGGTGGAGGGCACCATTCAGTTCAATTGCGAGACGCTCTACCGAGGAACCTTGTTTCAGAACATTCGGCTTACATTCAGGAAAGGGCGCATTGTGGAGGCAACGGCGCAGGCCGAGACCGAGAAACTCAACGCCATTCTCGATACGGATGAGGGGGCGCGCTACATCGGCGAGTGGTCGCTGGCCTTCAACCCTTATATTTTAAAGCCGATGAAGGACATTCTTTTCGATGAGAAGATCGCGGGAAGCTTTCACCTTACGCCGGGGCAGGCTTATGAGGAGGCGGATAACGGCAACCGCTCGCAGATACACTGGGACATGGTCTGCATTCAGCGGCCTGAGTATGGAGGAGGCGAAATCTACTTTGACGATAAGCTCGTGCGGAAAGACGGGCTGTTCGTTTTAGAGGAGTTGGCGGGTCTCAACCCCGATAAGCTGGTTGTTTAAAGAGGTGGTGTCTAGGAGCGTGCGCTCCTAGACACCTTGAGAGGGATCATTTTTGTTGATGCTGAAGGAACTGCGGCCAATTGGGGGCATCTTGGGCGAGGGCGAGGCCGTTGTAGACAGGATCGTAGCCCACCGAATAGTCTACCGAACTTGGTTCTTGCGGCCCGGGCAGATAGATGGACATGCCGCTGGCTTTTGCCTCATTGGCAGAGCCATGGCCAAAAGCGAGGATCGCTCCTGAAGGGCCGTAGAGGGCGTTTTCCACGTTGAAGGCCGCCTGGGCGAGGTCGGTGGGAACGCCAGGGGAAGTGCGGATGAGGTCGGCAAAGTCGTAGAGGTCTTTGTATTCCGGAAATTCAAAGTATTGGGCGTTGAAGCGCGCGTTGTAGATGAGGTTGGCCTGGTCGTTGACATGCTGAAGTAGGCTGCCACCGAAAGCGTTGATGGCCTGCGCCACATTGCCCATTTGTGAAAGGTCTACCATGGCCTGTGTGATGTCGGTGTAGCTGGGGCTGGCATAGGTGGAGAGGGTATCTTGGATGAGAATGTTGCCCATATCGCATGGGTTGGTACCGCCCCCATTTTTGATGGCCTGCAACCATGTGTCGTATGGGTAGCCGGTGCCCGGAGGGCTTTCTTCGCTGGCCACCATAACGCGCGCCACATTGCGGACTTGGTAAGCCACCTCGGCGGTGCATTGTAGCGAGCAGTCTATGATGAGATCATCAATGGGGCGAGGGGAGGCGGCAAGCGCTTGCGCGAGCTGCTGGGTTGTGATCTGGTTGCCTGTATTCGCATCTTGAGAGACCGCCCGCGTGACAGCTTTACGGCCGGCAGAACGATTCAGCACCGGCAACGCGCCGGAGCCGTGATCCCAGATTACGACGGCAAGGTGGTCGGAGGGATAGTTTGTGGCACCCCATTGGATGAAATTGGCAAGAACATGCCAGTCGCCCATATCCGAGGTTCCGTTAACATTGGTAGAAGGATCGGGTAGGCGCTCCTGAGGGTCTTCGAGGGAAGAGGTATTGCCGTTTTCAATGGCTGCCACATCCGCTGCCGAATGGTGCAGAATGTAGTAGCGGTGGGTTCCAACAAAAGAGGGATTGCCGCAGTTGTTCACGGAAGAGAAATAGGGGCAGTTATTCGCCTGTTTCCATTGAATAACGATGTTGAGGTTTGTTCCGTCGGAGCCAACAGAGGCCATCTGGCCCACATTCAGTAGGCTATCCGGTTGAAGGTTGTTGGCTGCGTTGATGTAGACAAGCACCGTCCAGCGGGCCCTGCCGGATTGGTGCGGGTTCGGTTGGCAGGCTGCCGCTGTGGCCTGGCGAGAGCTTGTGTAGGGGCTAGTGCCGGGGGCAGGCAAGCCGGACGGAATGGGGCCTCCACCGCCACCGGAACTTCCTCCTCCACCACAACCAGAAAGCGACGCACTTACAAGCCCTAAAACGCCCACAAGCGTGCTAAAACGAGAGAACTTAAAACGGATGTTCATGGTGTGCTTTTTCCTATTTGACTAAATTGTAACGCCTTGCCGCGCCATGCGCTGGGGGGTGAAGGGGGTACGAGTATTTTAACATAGATTCGGCGGTAACGTGACGGGTCGCCCTTATGAGAAGAGAGCCGCATGTACTTTTTTAGATTATGCTAAAGCCCGCGAAGTTTTCTCTAGTTTCCATCGAGGGTGCGCCCCAAAGAGGCCGGCGGAACAATACGCCCGACAACGCTAAGTAAGGCGGCTATGGTCATGAGATAGGGCAGGGTATCGAGAATGTAGGGGTTACTCCAATCTACGCCAAGGAAGGTGAGATGGATGTTGCTAATCTGAAGCTGGGTTTGAAGTGCGTAGAAAAAACCAAAGAAAAGGGCGCCGAGAGCGGCCCCTAGAGGGTTCCACTTACCAAAGATCACCGCTGCGAGAGCCACATAGCCTTTTCCTGCCGACATATCGGTGGAGAAACTGTGGGCGTCGGCCATGGAGAGATAGGCACCGCCAAGTGCACCTAGAACTCCCGAAAGCGTTACGGCGATATAGCGGATGGGCATAGGCTTCATGCCGCTGAGGAGAGCGTTTTCAGGGCTTTCACCGGAGGCACGAAGGCGCAATCCGAAGCGTGTACGGTAGAGAAGCCCAAAGATCAAGAAGGGTAGGGGCACCGTTAGATAGAGAAATGAGGCTCTTGAGAGGCCTTGCACCTCCACTCCGTTTGGGTAGAGTGTGAGGTAGGCATAGTGAGTTACACCGGCGGCAAGTAGGTTGATTCCGAGGCCACTCACGACGTGGTCCATTTTGGTACGCTGGGTGAGGAACGCATGCAAGAGGCCGAGCAAAGCTCCCACGGCGATGACGGCGAGAATACCTATAAGGCTAGCATGGAGGGTGTGGAAGCCGTGGTGCTCGGCGACGACTTCACCCCAGATGCCCACAAAGGCACCGATGAGCATAAAACCCTCGAGAGCGATATTGACGACGCCAGAACGTTCCGAGAGCACGCCGCCCATAGCGGCCAAAATGAGAGGGACAGCACTATAGAGCGTTGCAATAAGCAGCGCCATTAGACTTGATAGAGAGGTCATGGTACGGTGGAATCCTGAACAGGGGTCGTTTCGGGATGGGTTGGTATTTGCGCCCTTTTGCGCCGATAAAACAGGAATCGCATGCCGACGAAGAGGATGATGATGGCCTGAATGATGCGGCCTATAGAATCGGGGATATTTGTTTGGTCTTGCATGTAGCCTGCCCCACCGGTAAGTGCGCCGAAGAAGAGGGCGCTGTAAAATACGGATGTGCTATCAATGCCCGCCAGCAGAGCGACCGCAATGCCATCGAACCCATAGGTGCCTGCGAGGTTCGGGAAGTAGCGATGTTGTGCTCCAAGCACCTGGATGGTGCCCGCGAGGCCTGCCAAGGCGCCTGAGAGCGCCATAGTGATGACTTGGGTCTGTTTTACCGGCAGTCCGGCTACGCGGGCCGCTTTGGAGTTAAGCCCAACCGCTCGAATTCGGAAGCCCAGAGCCGTACGCTTCACAAGGAAGCCAAGCGCGGGTACGGTAAGCAGGGCGAGGAACAGCCCGATGGAGAGGTTTGTGTGACCGACAAGCATAGGCAGTGTGGCACTTGCCGATACGGCAGCCGTTTGTGGGGCCTGATTGTGGGGGTCTTTGAGGCTATGCGTGATAAGGTAGTTTGCAATGTTGTCGGCCACATAGTTGAGCATGATGGTAGAGACCACTTCGTTTACCTGGCGCCATGCTTTAAGAAAGCCGGCCAGACCTCCCCAAACGGCACCCGCGAGCGTGCCGGCAAGCAGGGCAATAGGAAGATGGACGATCGTAGGAAGGGTAGGCCACGCGATGCCCACGGCGGCGGCCGTAACGGCACCAGCAATGAACTGACCCTGACCGCCGATATTGAACAGGCCGGCTTGCAGACCGACGGCGACGGCCAAGCCACAGAGCAGTAGCGGGATAAACTGGGTAAGGGTTTGGGCGAGTTGGAAGAGGTCGAGATGCACAGGTCCTAGTGGCACCTGCTGGCTTCCTTGAGCCGGCCCAGCGATAAGCCCTGTTGCTCCACTCCAGAGGGTACCAAATGCCGTTGCCACGTTATAGCCGGATAGGCCGAGAAGCAAAGCGGCCACGAGCAGAGCGGCTGCAATGCTGGTAAGAGAACGAAGAAAGCCTGGACGTGAGATAACCGTTGGAACCATGGTTACGCGGCGCTTCCCGTCATAAGATGGCCTATACGCTCCACACTTGCGTCGGAACGCGGGAGGGTGCCCACGATGTGGCCGTTATACAGCACGACGATGCGGTTGGCAAGAAGGAGTAGCTCATCCAAATCGAGGGAAAAGAGGAGAATAGCGGCTCCTCTTGAGGCAGTTTCCCGCAGTGCGTGGTGGACAAAGCGAGTCGCCCCTATGTCGAGACCGCGGGTTGGTTGGTAGGCAATGAGGAGGCGTGGTCGGCTTTCTAATGCCCTTGCAATGACGATTTTCTGTTGGTTGCCGCCTGACAGCGTTCGAACGGGGGTTTGCACATTTGCACGCCCTAGGCGTACGTCGTAACGGCGAACTATGTCGGCAGCCTGTTGATGAAGCACTTTGTAGTTGATGAGGTACCCTCCGCCCCATCGCGTTTGAAGCTCATGCCCTAAGAGCAGGTTCTCGGCCACGCTGAAATCGAGCACCAAACCCTCTTGATGCCGATCTTCCGGGATGTAGGCGATGCCTTTATCTCTACGGCAAGCAACGCTCTGGCGAGTGATCTCTTCATTATCGAGAAAGATACGCCCATATTCCACACTTCGTAGCCCTGTAATGGCCTCTGCAAGTTCCTTCTGCCCGCTGCCATCCACCCCGGCTACACCTACGATCTCGCCGGGAAAGAGTTGCAAAGAGATATCTTGGAGGCTCAAAGCGCCGCGAGCATTACGTACCGTGAGGTGTTCAAGTTTGAGCAGTGGGAATGAAGAGCTATCGGCTGAGGTAGGTTGAGAGGCTGTAACAGAAGAGACTGTAGCGCCGGAAAGGAGACGGGTTTGGATGTCGCTTTCTGAAGTTCCAAGCATGGCGGCTAGGAGCTGTTCTGGTTGAACATGTGCAGTCTGGAAGTCACCCGCGTTTCGACCACGTCGCAGAACGGTGATATATTCGCTATGTGCCATGACCTCACGTAGTTTGTGGGTAACGAAGACGACCGTGGTTCCGTTTTCAACAAGCCGATGAAGTAGGCTAAAAAGCGCCTCGACTTCGGCCGGTGCTAGCGTGGCGGTGGGTTCATCTAGGAGCAATATTTGGGCATTGCGGTAGAGCGCTTTAAGAATCTCGACCTTTTGAAGGGTAGCCAACGAGAGCTGCTCGATGCGTTGTTTCAGTACAGCGGGGTTTAGACCAAGCTGCACGGCCAATTCTTGAATACGATTGATCACTTGGGATGGAGCTAGTAGGCCACCCACAGAGGTAGGCTCGACACCTAGAAGGATGTTTTCAAGCACGGTGAGAGCCGAGATCAGCGCATGGTGTTGGCTGACGAGGCCGATACCGAGCCGGATGGCTTCGGCCGGAGAACGGAGTTCCTGTGTTACATCGCGTTCATGGATAAAGATACGGCCTTCATCCGGCGGAATACGACCGTACAGAATGCCAAGTAGGGTAGACTTTCCCGCGCCGTTCTCTCCAATAAGCGCATGGAAGGTAGCACGTTTCACATAGAGGTGCACGTCCTCGTTTGCAACGACGCCGGGGAAACGACGAGTGATATGTTCCATTCTCACGATATAGTTGGAGTTCGGCTTTGGTTCAGATGGTGAAGGCACCATGGTAGATATTTTAGCGGAGTGAGGAGACGGGTGTCAATTGTAGCGGAGGAGGGACAACGGTATCCGCTCCTCCGCAATCTTTATGAGTTACGTTGGACAGTTACGGCTGGAACTGCTCGTTGCCCGTTGGATAGGGTGGGATGGTTGCCGGGCCGATCTTACTTGGATCGTAGGTGCTTGCCCAGAAGTCGGGCGGCCCTTGGCTAGCCGGTACCGCATTGTTTACGGCCTTGATGCCATGATGGATATAGGCGACGATAGCCCACAGATCGTCGTCACTCAGATGGCGGAATTGAGGCCATGGCATGGGAGGTGCGAGGTAGTGAGGTGTGGCTGGGAAGTTGCCTTGGCCGGGCGTTGTGGAGGTAATGACAACGTCGGGCGTAAACATGGGGTCGAGGCCATATTTGAGGGCGTTGTAGATTTGCCGATCGGTGAAGTTACCCAGGCCGGTGTTTTTGTCGGGGGTGATATTGGCGGCATAGGTGGTAAAGGGACCGATCTGGAATTGCGCAGTGGGTCGCGAGCTAGTGTAGCCGGCAAGCCACTGGGGATCGCTGGGGTCGTCTTTTCCGCCGTTGTGGCAGTCAGCGCAACCGATCGAGGTGACAAGGTATTGACCGCGTGTGACCTGGGCTAACGTTGTGGTTCCGCCCGGAAGGCCACCGGATGAGCTACCTCCGCATCCGGCTGCGAGCAGCAACCCGACGAGGACAGGGCCACCAAAGAGAAGGCCTGTCAACAAAGCTTGTGTACGAGCTGATTTCATGGTTTCCTCCTAGACCTAAGTTTATGTGTAATCAATAGCTCCTTCCATAAGCGATTAAGGAAGAGCTATGGATTACCTTAATGGTCGTGTGGCCCTTCTTTAAAAAACGACAGGTGCAGACGCGAATAGTTGACAGGTGTGGGTACTTCTCGATAAACAACGGCTCGATTGCTCAATATCTTATCATACTCGCGCGGTGGTGTCAAGGGAAAAATGACTTTGCTCGTTATGGGGTTCGACGCACAAGGCGTTTCTAGGGTATCCTTTGAGGCGTATGAGACAACGGCAACCGATGAGAACCTCACAAGGTAGAAGGAGACGCAATCTGCGTCGTCTCCTCTTTGTTAGCCTGCTTGCCCTCTTTGCATTTGGATGTGGAGCGCTTGGCACTATACTTGGATGGCGCTATCGGGCGCATCGTCGTCCTTCTCCATTGGCCGGGATCGTACAGGGCGTCTCTACTGCGGCTTCCAACGTGCTTTCAAGCCTAGATACAACTGCAGGTTCCGACACTCCAGGGCTATTAACCGCCGGAACCCAACCTATCCCGGTGATTATGTACCATGATGTGGTGCCCCGCAAGCAGGTTTGGTTCGATCTCACCACGGAGGAGTTTGCCCGTCAGATGCAGGAGTTAGCAGAGGCCGGGGCGCACCCAATAACGATTCAGCAGTTCTACGATCACCTCAGTGAGGGTAAACCCTTGCCGACACATCCTATACTTCTGACCTTTGACGACTGCACCCTAGGGCAGTTTACACAGGCACTGCCGATCCTCGAAAAATACCATTTCCCTGCCGTCTTTTTTGTGCAGACCGGCTCGGTGGGAGTGACCACGGTAAAGCCCCATATGACATGGGAGCAATTGAAGGAGGCCGAGGGGACAGGGCTGATCACCGTCGAATCGCATACCGTGACGCATCCCGAAGACCTTACCAAAATCTCCGATCATCAACTTGAAGAGGAGATGGAGGTTTCGAAGCGCTCCATTGAGGTCCATTTGGGGCATCCTGCGCTGTTTTTAGCATATCCAAGTGGAAACTGTGATGCTCGTGTAGCATTAGCAGCTCAGCAAGCAGGGTATCTGGCCGCTTTTACCATGAACAGGGGATGGGCGGCTAGCCCTGCTCCACGCTATTTTTTGCCTCGTTTAACTCCGAAACGCATTGAGGATGTGTTGGCCGTCTGGCGAGGTCAACAAGCCATTGAACCTCCCTTACCACGCCTTGTGGCAATTCATTCCAGTCCTTTAGAGAGAGGCACATTTACAGGAGGGGCTTATCCTGTAGACTGGATTGCAGGAGGCAGCCTGACCACAGAGACACTTGATCATAGAGATACGGTGGGGGATATGGCGCAGCAGGTGGGAGCGATAGCCGCACTGAACGGTACCTTCTTTGCCGACGCCCGCATCGCCAGCAATGCAGGCGGGATGATCGGACCTTGTTTGAGCAGTGTCAACGGCACCTACCAACCTTCCGACCCTTCGGATGATCCGCGTCTTGAGGGACGGCCGCTCATTCTATTTAGCCCGACTCACTGTTTGGTGGTACCTTATGCGGCCTGTTTCGGTGGCTCGCAGGTCGTTCTGCAGCAACTATTACCGGATGTGACCGATGCCTTTTTGGCCGGCGGCTGGATTGTGCATTACGGGAAAGCACTGCCACCGGAGGAGATGCGACGTTGGTCCTCCTCCGATCTCAACGATCCGCGGCATCGTGCCTTTGTGGGGATTGATGCCCAAGGCCGTTATATGTTGGGGGCAACGCGAGATAGCATTAGTACAGAGGTGTTATCGCACCTCTTGGAGAAGATGGGCGTACAGGAGGCATGGCTCCTCGATTCCGGCTTTAGCACCAGCCTTATCTGGCAGAATCATGTGCTGGTTTCCGGGCATTCGGAGCCGGGTGTTCCGAGCCGCCCCGTGCCGCATGCGCTCTTCCTTATCGGGAACGCCGACCCGAACGCCCCACCGCCTCCACCGGGCACACCGGTCGCTGCCGGGGAAGGCGCTGCAACCTTACAAGATGCCCTGTCCGCAGATAGTACTGCCGGAGCGGCTAACTATTTTCGTCGGCATCGTAGACGCCATAGGTGAAGAGCTTTTAGGGAGAAGTGACTTGCGACATCACGGAGTTTTGATGGTTTGTAGCCTATTCGTTCTCTGCTTGCTTGGGGCCTGCAATAATACGGAACAAGGTGTAAAAGAGAGAGCAAATGCCCATGCTCCTACAAGCGAGGTGACAAGCGCCGAGGATGCATCGGGTTTGCGATCTGCTTTACCTCAGGCCACACAACCAACGTCCCTCAATGCTATGGCATTGAGAGAGGCGCACCAGACGCTTTCAAATTTTCACGTTGTAGAGCCATTTCTCTTACGGGGTGCGGCCCCGGCCCCGAAAGGTGTCTCCTGTTTGAAGGCATTAGGAGTTAAAACCGTAATTGATTTACGGATAGCCCCAAAGCATGTGGCTGCAGAGCGTAAGCTGGTGGAGGCTGCGGGGATGCGTTATGTGAATCTGCCTATGAGTGCCGAACCACCGACGCAGAAGGAGATTGACACATTTTTAACGATAGTACGTGATCCTGACCGGGAACCGGTCTATGTGCATTGTCAGTACGGAGCCGATCGAACGGGGTGTATGGTCGGTCTCTATCGAGAGATATATGAGGGCTGGAACTACCAAAAAACCTATTCTGAGATGCGAAAATACGGTTTCAAGCCCTACCTGCACAAGCTTGCCGCTACGGTACAGAAGTACCAACCAGGTTCGCCAGAGGCGAAGCAAGAGCGGGCCAAAGTGGAGGCACTTTTAGAACATAAAATGGAAAAACCTTAGTAAATTGGTGTTGGCTTATGCGTGGTTTTCGATATGTCTTGTGGGGGGTGACTATCTGCTTCCTTTCTGCAGCGCTTTGGCTAGGAGTGGGAGTGGTTCGGGGTGAGCATCATCGAGGCTTTCACAGGCATACGCCGGCGTTGAGTAAAGCGCCCACCCTATCTGAAAGCATATTGCCCAAGCCGGTGCCCGGAGCAGCTAAGCAGTTTGCTGCCGTGTTGGTCTGGCACGACATTGTGCCAAAGAACAAGCAGGTTTGGTTTGATACAACATTATCTGCCTTTCGTAGGCAGCTTGAACTGATTCATCGAGGTGGTTTTCATGTTATCACGCTACGTCAACTCTATGCTCATCTTACGAAAGATACCCCACTTCCCCCGAAGCCCATAGCGTTGACATTTGACGATAACAATCAAGGAATCTACTACTATGCATTCCCGCTTTTGCGTAAGTATGGCTATCCGGCTACCCTCTTTGTACATACCGGCTATGTTGGGGTAACGACAGACAAGCGCCATAACACATGGGACATGCTCCGCACAATGGTTCGGAGTGGTTTGATTGATGTCCAGAGTTTGACCCAGAGCCATCCCGAAAACATTCTGCTGTTGTCAGATAAGCAGGTAGTCAAGGAGTTAGTGAACTCACGACGCTCCATCGAACTGCATCTGGGGATACCAGTTTATGCCTTCGTTTATCCGTGTGACAAGCACGATTTGCGTGTTGCGGAGGATGTCTATCGTACGGGTTACAAGATAGCCTTCACGGAAGATAGAGGCAACGCCTGTGACTCCCCAAATCTCTTTTTAGTGCACCGATACGCAGCTATCCTCTGTTTTGACCAGGCGCTATCCGATGTGGCCCGCGCCTGGCGTTGAGGGCAGGTAGGAGATATAACACCATGAATTTCTTCTAGAAGTGGTTTTGATTTTGCCCCCTTAGGCGTAGATCATACTATTGAGGCACTGCCAATATGAACATCGTAGGAGGTAGGAATGAGCGAAGAGCGACATCTATTTACTTTGCATGGAGTTTGGAGTGGAAACAGCGATGGTGATGGGATGCTTACCTCACCGCGTGGAACTAATCTGCCATTTGGCGTACCGGAGGCATTCGGAGGAAAGCCCGGGCGCACCAATCCGGAGGAGTTGCTGTTGGGGGCGGTGATCGCCTGTTATAGCATCACGCTGTCTATTTTGGCCGAAAAGCGACGCCTTCCGCTTGAACGCATTGTGGTGGATGCAGAGGGCGAGGTGGTGCGCCAGCCCAATCGGGTGTTGAAGTTTTCGGCGATCCGGTTGCGGTCTAAACTGTTTCTCGTGAATGCGGATGAAGATCAGCAGCGCACGGCACTCGAATGCGCGCACAAGGCAGAGGAGTACTGTATGATCTCGTGTGCATTGCGTGGCAATGTGGAGGTAAGTGTGGAACCTGAAATTGCCGAAGCTTGAAGCGACACTGCTGCACGCGAAGGTAAAGATGAAGTTAGGGTACAAAGCCCTAACTTTCTTTTTTGTGCTTTGCGGGGAATCTGACTTTTAGTGGAACCATTGAATTTTCTCCGGTGTATTATTTACCGGTGAATAATTCTATGAGCTGGACGCGATCTTTCATCATAGCTAGGCATCGGCATATAGGCCTCAGGCATACCGAATTAGGTCTTTTACTAGGAATGATGGGTTTGCTGCTATTTTCCATCAAGGGCTGTTGGGCGGAGGAGGGGTTCTTCAACTCGAACGGAACTCGAATACATTATGTTCAAGCAGGCTCGGGTGAGGCCGTTGTATTGATACATGGCTGGATGGCAAGTTCCAGAATGTGGGGGACTGAGCAGAAAGACAACTCCATTTTCTGGAGTCTTTCAAAAAACTTTCATGTTATTGCTGTTGATTGCCGAGGGCATGGCCTTAGTGACAAGCCACACGATCCGCAAGCGTACGGCTGTGAGATGGCCTTAGACGTTGTGAGATTATTAGATCATTTACATATCCAGCAAGCACATCTCATTGGCTACTCGATGGGTGCGATTCTCGTTGGGAAACTCGTTGCTTGCTATCCCAAGCGTGTTCTCAGTGCGATCTTTGCCGGGGGTGCCCCCGTGATACATTGGAGCCCTAAGGATTTACAGCAGAACGACGCCTTTGTAGAAAAATGGCAGAAAGACAAGGGCCTACAGATGGTATCCACCCTGCTGTTTGGTCCCCAGGATCGCACAGCTCTCGCTATAGCAAACCATAGTCTTCGACAGATCACTGTGACAGCTTCAGAGTTAAGGCGTTACCAACGCCCTGTATTGTTTATATATGGTGAACGGGATTGGACCTCCACCAAGCAGTATGTTGAGGCAGCCCATCAGGCCTTTGGCCGTGGGGATATCGCCATTATTCATAACGCGGATCACTTTACAACGCCCATGAAACCAGACTTTCTCGCGAAGATTCTAAGTTTCCTCAAGCAGGCAGATGCGCCCAGCCCTATTTTTCAAAAGTGATACCAATCTATTTCAATAGATACATCAGAGATATATCAAATGCGAGCGAAGCACAGGGTAACAGAATAGCATGAGAGCAAATAAGGAACTTTTACGAGATGAGGAGCTTGTTCGCTCCATTCGCGAGCGCATGGAGGAAGATGACCCATGCACCCTATTAGCTATCGAAAACCTCGTTCACCTGCTGAGGGCGCACAAGGTGATCTATGAGGCCCTCGCAGCGCGTTTGGTAGAGTGGGAGCTTTCTCCTGCACACTATAACTTTCTCGTCGTTCTTTACAAGGCGCCCAACAAGCAACGCCAGATGTCGGATATCGGCGAACAGATGAATGTAGCGGTTTCTCCATCCAACATCACAAAGCTTGCGGACGCGCTGGAGCGTCGTGGCCTGATTCGGCGAAAAGCCAGTGCACATGACCGAAGGGTTGTGCTCGCGGAGCTTACGACGGAGGGAGAAGCCCTTATAAAGGGGCTCATGCCAGAGCAGTATCGTTGGATCAGACATCTCTGGAGTGAACTTTCGGAAGAGGAGCGACGGATGTTAACGCATCTTCTTCTTAAGCTGCGCATGAGCGTAGAGAAGACCCTATTGGAAACGGGCATTGAGACGTCGTTACCGGTTGGTGAGGTGAAAACGGAGGAGTAGAGGGAATGAGTGAAGAAAACCGCGATGGTCGCGTATTGCTTGAGCCTGAGCAAAAAGTCGAGGTACCCTCGACCGTTTCCGACGGTATGGGGGCGGAGGAGACGGAGGCGCCAGAGAGAAAAGGTTGGGTAAAGAAGGTAGGTTTAGCGGTTCTTCTCTTTGCTCTTGTCATCGGGAGCATTGTGGGCTATTCCTACTGGCGCTATGCCTCAACCCATGTCTCTACCGACGATGCCTATCTCACGACGGATGTCGTTCAAATAACCCCACAAGTGAGCGGTAGTGTCGCGAAGGTTTATGTAACCGATAACCAGCATGTGCAAGCAGGGCAGTTGCTTGTTGTATTGGACGATTCGACCTATCGGGCTGCTGTAGAGCAGGCGAAGGCAAATTTGAAAGCGGCCATTGCCGCTGCACAAGGGGCAAACACCGGTGTTGACCTTACCCAACAGACGACCCTTGCCCAGATTTCACAGGCAGAGGCCGGAGTGACCCAGGCACAAGCGGGGGTCGAAACGGCCTCCGCGGATGTCAGCCGGGCAGAGGCCGCTTATGCGGCGGCGCAAACAGGAGTGCAGACCGCTCTGCAAGCGGCGAAGACGGCGCAGGCGGGTGTTGTGGCGGCTCAGGCTGCTTACCAGAAGGCTTTGCAAGGCGTGCAGGCGGCTAGACAGAAGCTTGCCGATGCAGAGGCCGCTCTGCAATCGGCGAAGGCCAACGTTATCGCTGCGCAGGCCAAAGCAAAGCAGGCGGCCACGGATGCCAAGCGGTATGACCAACTCTATCAGGAAGATGCCGTTAGCGCCCAAACGCGCGATGCTGCAGATACGGCTGCCATCGCGGCGCAAGCTGCGCTTGAAAGCGCACAGCAAGCGGTCAGCCAAGCTCAGGCTCTGGTGGGAGAGCAACAGGCGGCCTTAAACTCTGCGCAGCAAGAGGTAACAACCGCTCAGGCCAATTTAAAACAGGCTCGCGCGCAGTACGCTGCAGCACTTTACGGAATCAAGGCGGCCAAAGATAACGCCAAGCAAGCCCAGGCCCAGTATCTGGCCGCACAGAAAGATGTAAATGCGGCGCGCGCACGTGTTCAACAGGCCGAGGCTCAACTGCAGCAAGCAGAAACCGCGCCTGCCCAGGTTGCCGTACAGAAGTCGAACGCGCACACGGCGGCAGCACGCATCGCCCAGGCTACGGCGGCTTTGCATGAGGCGGAAATTCACCTCCAGGATACCCGAATCTATGCACCGGTAACCGGCAGAGTTAATGCCAAGACCGTGGAGATCGGCGAGCAGGTGGCTCCTGGTCAGGCGCTTATGGCGATGGTGCCGGATAAGGATATTTGGGTAGTCGCCAACTTTAAAGAGACCCAAATCACCAACATGAAGCCCGGTCAACCCGCGGAGATTCACGTGGATGCATTTCCAGGCATAACCTATCATGGACATGTAGACTCGTTGGCATCGGGTACGGGTGCGGTGTTTACTTTGCTTCCACCCGATAACGCGACGGGGAACTTCACCAAGGTTGTGCAGCGAGTGCCTGTGAAGATCGTGTTCGATCCAAAACAACCCGGATTAGATAGGTTACGCGCCGGGCTTTCGGTGGAGGTCAGTGTGAAGGTAAAGTAGACTTCTCTAGTTCGGGGAAGAGGGGCGGGTTCGAGGCGGGAATTCGCCCCTCATTCTCTGTGGATGAGGCGATAGGAACACTGGGTGTGTTGGCAGGGTATTATAATTGGTAAGCCCATCAAAGAAAGGAAATAGGTTCTTCTTGATAAAAGTTAGCTCGGCATTAGCAATCGGAGGTTTGTTGGTTGTACTAGTCGGGTGCCAAAGCGTGAACACGGCTCCGGCAAATAGTAACACAGCATCTCGCAGTACGGCGCCAGATGCGTTTGCCGGGACGAGTGCGGCCCCATCGGCTGCAGCCCCTTCTGAAGAGAAGAAACCTACTCTCTCGCAAGCGCTTGCCGAGGCGCCTGTAGACGACCCCTCTTTAAAGCCTTTGGCGCAGAAATACGCGCAGGCGGAGGCGGCGCTTAAGGCACATCCCAATGATCCCAACGTAAAGAAGGCCTATGTCAACGCGGCCTATAACTATGCGCATGCCATAGAGTATGTAAGCGATAAACTCGAGCCGATGATCAAATATCGTGCGGCGCTTTTACTCTATCGCAAGGCGCTTGCCGTAGACCCAACCAACGCACCAAGCGAGCGTGAGAAAGATCAGATCGAGGCGATCTACCGCACCATGCCTGGGGGGATTCCTCAGGAGTAAGGAGGCCAAGCATGAGGCTTTGGCGAAAGATATTTAGTATGGGCTTGTTTGTTCTGTTTGGGCTTATTGTAAGTTGTGCCCTTGGATTCGCTCAGGGAGAGGGGAATGAGGAGCCAGCGCCCATGCCCTCAAACCCCTTAAAGCTTAGCTTGAAACTCGATAAAAGGACATATAAGCCCGGTGAGCCGATTGTGGTGCAGTTCCAGGTAACTAACACCTCTAAAACCTCGCAGCAGCTAGCCTTCGCCACAACGCAGCATTACGATTTTGAGATTCACTGCGGAGATGTGAAAGGCCCTGTAATCTGGCGATGGTCGAAAGGGAGGCTTTTTGGACAGGTGGTTATACAGCAGGCTCTTTCGCCAGGACAGGAGATCACCTACAAAGAGACGATCTATCCTCAAGATGTGAAGCATCCCGATGGCCTTCCACCTCTCAAACCTGGGAAATACACTTTGTTAGCCATCCTGACGACCATGCCACGCACGGCGCGTCCCTCGGTCTCCTGCACGTTCGAGGTAAAGTAGATCATCCACCTTGCGCCCAACGAAGGCCTGTGTAGAGGCGATAGCCATAACACTTTGCGAGATAGATCGTCGCGATAGGGCGGCTGTAGAGAGGGCGCCGATAGAGGTGAACAGGTAGTAGCCATTGAACCCGTGTGAAAACCTTGCGCAGATCGGCGTCGTTCGCTTTGCCGGCATTGATGAAGATGGAGTCTTCCCCGAGGTGTCGTTTGAGTTGTTGAACGTAGGCCGCATACATATCGAGGCGATAGTGCAGGAAGAGATCGTAGGTGGGAGGATGGTCGGGCAAATAGAAAGCCATAAGAGCAATGTATTGATAGCCGTTGCCTGAAATGAAAACCTTATGTCCATGCCTCTCCATGTCGGCACGAATTTGCTGCACTTTCTTGGCGAGCGTGCGCCATCCAAAAGCCGTATTCGTGATGTCGGACTTGGGTGGAATGCGGATGCCAACGGCCAGGCGCAGGCGAGGAAAGAAAAGGAGCAGAGTGAGGAACGCGGTGGAGACGGCGGCCATGCTAAGCCAAAGGATGTTGTTGAACGGTCTGTAACGCTTCTCGACAGAACAGAGCCGACCGATCCAGAGGAGACAGAGAGAGGGATAGGCAAAAGGAACCCAATTCGCCTGTACTTTCGTTTTGAAGGCCAGCAGGCAAAACAGAAGCAGAGAAGGGAGACCGGTTAGGGCAAGAAATCGTTGCTGTAACGGCGCATCTGGACGCAGAGCCCCCATGCTTGCACCGAGGCTGCCCAGAAAAATAACGGGTCCTATAAAAAGGGCTTGTGAGGCCAGAAAATCGCCAAAGCGACGCAATGGGTTACCGCCGTGATGGTGGACTAGGAAAAAGAGATGCAGAAAAGTCCACCAGTGATGCTGCGCGTTCCACCACAGGACGCCACTATACATAGCCAACATGATGCTAAGAGCAGCATAAGGTTCCCAACGCTTCAACCAAAAGCGATGAGATGGCGTGAGGAGGAAGTAAAGCAGCAGGCTGGCCGGAAGGAGAAGTATAGTATGCTTGCTTAGCAGCCCAAACCCGCAGGCAATGCCTGCGGTAAGCCATGCACGGCGCTGCTGGTAGGACAAGGGGCTGTAGACGAAAAGGGCTTTTGCAATGAGAAGAAGGGCGAGCGTCCAGAAAAAAACGAGAGGAGGGTCATAGGTAGCGATTTGGCTGCCTACAGCAACGAGGGGAGATAGGGCCAATAAGAAGAGCGTGAGGAAGCCGACTTGTGGCGAGAAGAAGAGAAGGGCAAGCTGATAAACACAGAAAAGCGTTCCTGCCGTCAGCAGGCAGACGCCGATGCGAACGCCGAATTCGTTTGTGCCAAAGATCGCGGTGGTAAGGCGGATAAGATAGGCGATAAAGGGTCCCTGATCATAATAGCCGAGGGCCAAATGCCGTGACCAGTCCCAATAGTAGGCTTCGTCGGGGACGAGATCAATCGCTTTGAGAAGGGGAAGGCGTAGCGCGGTGGTGATGAGCAAAAAGAGAAGGGCGGCGAAATGAAATTTTCTCGCTTGTTCTGGATGAGAGGGAGGGACTTGCATTCTCAATTGCCCGTAGCGAACAGTTCATCGCTAAGAGGCTCATCCACGCGAATATTTTCAAGCTCCGTATCGGCTGCGAGGTTGCCGTCGGCATCCCGAACCTGAATGTGGGTAGGTATCCATAGGGAAGGCGCTACCTGGCGTGGCATAAGATAGCAAAATGCGGCTTTCAGTTTACCATCTGCCGAATACCATTCTCGTTTAACAACCAGATGCGTCTGGGGATCGAGCCAAATACGGTAGTAGGTGCTGTTGGGGTGATGAATGTAGTGTAGGTCGAACACAAGGAGTTGATGACCGTCCTTGTCATCGGTCTGAACAAAATGCGCCTGCATGAAATCTAATGTTTCGGGGGTGATCAGCCCCACATATTCGAGAAGCGACTGGCGCTGGACGGGATGGTCTGTTAAGTCCTCTTTTTTTCTTAGATGTAGCTTGGGCACGGCGTAGAAGCGGTAGGGGCCGTTATAGATCAAAACAGCGTCACCGAATGCGGTAGATTGTCCGTCGAGCCGCAGCTTATCAGGGGTTTTATAGAGTAGCAGCAGCTTATGAATGGCATAGTTTCGGGCGAAATCGGGGCCGATATGCGCAAGCACCTCTGAGCTACTTGAGGTGATATGTAAGATCGCTTCAAGGGATTTAAGACCGGTAAGTTGTGACACAAGGTCGGGATCGGTTGGAGCTTTACGGGTTGTGATATGTTGTGCATGTAGGGGAGACCCAAGGAGGCATAGGAACAGTATAAAGGCTATAAAAGTCCCGAAAACGGCGATGGCTTTGCGGAATGTCAAGCGGTTTCGCGCAGAGTTGGTAGAGATATGCAACTGTCCTATCTCCTGAATATAGAATCGTATCTATTTAACGTATAATTACAGGCACAAGGTTTTCCATGGGACTGCCTTGTTAGCTTTAGTATAGCCTTTAGAGAGGCGGAATGTC
>Ga0209061_1001609_pt1 | contig 35467 bp, 52 predicted proteins | sample Coa_R1_10_FD_187157 | JGI IMG/M metagenome (GOLD analysis project Ga0209061, IMG submission 187157) | Surface soil microbial communities from Centralia Pennsylvania, which are recovering from an underground coalmine fire - Coalmine... | ecosystem: Environmental > Terrestrial > Soil >... | reverse complement strand
CGGTGAACGTCCATACCGATATACTTCACACTATCCATCGAGGGTGCTCCTTTTCGTAGGGATGAGGCGAACGCTCAAAACCTACTCCAAAGGGAGCGCCCTTCTATAATGCGTTTTTGACGCCCACTCGTCGTCCGCGTTCTTCCATGACCGCTGCGTGGCGACCGAGAGAACGGTGAACGCAGCGTCATTTGCGCGCGCTTGGCGTCGTTCCGGGTCCTTGCCGATGAAACCGATTATATGAACTGAATTGAGGTACATTTTTCTCCTCCTATGATGTTTGTCTACTCCCATGTTTCGGAAGTTCTGTTCATGCTGCAGTTTCCCTCAGCACGAAATTCGGAAAGTCTTCAAAGACCCAGTTGTTTTTCAGGGTGCGATAGATGACGCCGAGGAATTTGCGGGCTAGGGCAATAATGGCGCGGCCCGTTCCACGGCGGCTGCGAATGCCCTCGTAGTAGCTGTTCAGGTACGGGCTGAATCGTTTGGCGATTAGAAACGGTGACTCGCTTCCAACGGCCAGCAACTTCACTGCTGAAATAAGTAGAGATGGTCTTCGGCGATACATCTCTCAGTTGAACGCCACTCGATTCAGCCAGGAAAGGAAGAGCTTCAGAGAACGCTTGTGTCCCTCGATTGTTGTCTCGGCCAGCCCCCGTTCGTCGCGAAGAAACGCAAAGAAGTCGCCGAGGAATTGAGCATAGGGAAGGTCTTCCTTTTCCTCCTCGAAGCGATTCAGGTATCGTAGCCAATTTGAGGCCACAAAAACGAAATCCAGGATGGCGATCCTGGCGTGGCGCTTGCTTCTTGACCTGGAGTGACGATTCCCCTGCCAGCGCTTCGCGACGGTTATGAGAGTGCTGCGCGTATAGCGCCTGTCGCCACCTAAATCGAGGTGTTTAGCAACTTCCAGCAACAACCAGTTGATGCTCTTGAGCCGACCCAAACAACGCCCTTCCTGTACCAGGTGTGCGAGGAATCGGCTTCTTTCTGCGACATAGGGGTCATTGCGATACAGTTCGAGATGAAACGGACGCTTGACGAAGTGTTCGAACACAGTCAAATCTCCCTTCGCGGAAAATTCCAGAACCGCCTTGTTGAGCAAGGCGGCGAATGAAAGAATGCTGTTTCTGGTGAGGGAAGAGTGGAATTAGTGGGAACAGCAAAGGACCGGCGGCTTTATCAATTCAAAGTCAGCTTGCGCGGCGTCTCTCCGCAGATTTGGCGACGAATGCAAGTTTGGGAGGACTACACACTGGATCAGCTCCATCGTGTTCTGCAGGTGGCCATGGGATGGGAGAACTGCCATATCTATGAATTTCGCATCGGCGGGGCGATGTACCGCGACCCACACCCAGAGAATGAGCCGGAAATCCTGAATGCGATGAAGACCAGACTTCGTGACGCTCTACCAGTTGTGGGGGCCGAATTTGAATATGTCTACGACTTTGGGGACTACTGGCAGCACGATCTTGTCCTGGAAGCGATTCTGGACTCCTCGCCGGACGCGCTGTACCCATGCTGCGTTGCCGGCGAAAGAAACTGTCCTCCCGAAGACGTGGGCGGCGCTGCTGGCTATGAGGATTATCTTCTGGCGATGGCCGATCCCAGTCACGAACAACACGAGGATATGATGGCTTGGCGCGGTCCCTTCGACCCAGAAGCATTCTCAACCGAAAAAGTGAACAAACTGCTCGAAAAGGAATTCCGGCCCGTGGGGAAGCGAGCCGTCCCCGACCCGAACGCTCCCAAGCTGAAATTATCGCCGGAAGCGGAGAAACTCGTGAAAGCGATCCTGTCCAGGTCCGAGCTTCCACAGACGAAGCGAATCCGCATCAAACCGGGCGAAAAGGTTCCGCTGGTGTTGAACGAACGAGAGCGAGAATTAATCCTGGAACACACTTTCGCGGACGATGAACTCACGAACCGTCTGCGTGTCGTGCCCAAGAAGGGGCAACGGCCTATTTTCCGGTTCACCCTGGATGATTTGGACGAACTCGGAGGCTTCGTCGCCGCCGAAGCCAACCACACCAAGGACGAGAAGCTGCGGAAGGAGTTGGACCGGCTCTTCGACCGAATCCAAACCGCGCTCGACAGCTACAACGACGAACCAGTCATCAATTAGCGGAAATTATGTGGCCATCGTAAGCGGAAACGCCGCCACCGAACGGTCTACTGGATTGCAGCGCCACATAAATTTCATCGCCACATAAGTGTGCTTATGTTGTGCACAACATAAGCGCACGAACTCATGCACCGCAACGAGCGCCGCAGCAGCACGACCAAGCGCACCCGCGAGACCGAAGCCGAGGCCGTAGCATTTGTCGTTTGCAACGCAATCGGTCTTGAAACTGGATCTGCCGCGCAGGACTACATCGGTCTGTACGGCGGCGACGCGAAGTTGCTCGGCGAGAGCCTCGAATTCGTCCAGCGAACGGCAACTCAAATTCTCAACGCCATCAGCGGGGATAAATCATCGGCCCTGCCCGCTTAACAGCGGAAGGCTCGTTGCTATACCCCTTTATCATGCCTTTTCGGATTTCAACGATAGTTATTTTTGAGAATCGTTCTATATGTGAACTACATCCTATCAAGCAAATGCCGTTCCGAGGGGCGCTTGACACCCTTTCAACAGCAACGGCAAGCCAACGACGAGGGAACGCCATGAGGCTTCGACATCTCAATCTTCAGGTATCAGACGTGGACGCAGCTCGCGAGTTCTTCGAGCACTTTTTTGGGCTGCGGTGTACCTATCAGCGCCAGAAACAGATCGCCTTTTTTGCGGATGAAACCGGATTTGAGTTCGCGGTAAGCAATTTGTTCAATTCTCCGCCGCCAACTTATCCCTCCGATTTTCATGTCGGGTTCATCTTGGAACGTACGAGGGACGTAAAGGAGATTTATGACCGCCTGAAAAGCTCAGGTGTGCCCATGAAGCTTGATCTGGGAGTCCAGGGACCGAATCTCGTATTCCAATGTGTTGGGCCAGATTCGATCCTTATCGAAGTTCGGGCACCCAAAGACAACTAGACAGTATTCACTTGTGTCCGATCAGCCGCCGTAGTCACGGGTATCGTCATGAGCTTAGCAGGCGGATCAGTGACGTTCTGATCCGCCTATTCGTCTTGGAGGCGTTATGAATGTAAGAGTATGGCAACTCGTTAGCATCTTTCTTTCCGCCCTGGTCACCGGTGTCTTTTGGGGGCCGTGGCTAGGTTTGAGTCGCTCGATTAAGACCTTCAAGCCAGATGTGTTTCTCGCCATCGGCCACCGATTTATTCGAAACCTTGCGCCCGTCATGCCATTGCTGATGCCGGCTGCGATCTTGTCGATTGTGCCGGTCCTCGTGATTTCGTTTCATGAGCGCCCCCGGACTTTCTATTTCACGTTGGCTGGTTTCGCTCTATTCAGCATCGCCCTGCTTGTAACCCTTATTGTTGAAGTGCCGATCGACAATCGAATCAAATCGTGGACTGTCGCCACCTTGCCGCAAGATTGGCAGCAGCTTCGGGATCGATGGGAAACCTTTCACATCGTCCGAACAATGGCGTCCGTTGCTGGGCTTTTTTTGCTGCTGGCAGGAGCCATCTTGTAAACTAGGGCATTCGCCCCTCGCCACGCTTTCCTGCTGTGGTGTCGTTTCACTCTGCCTCAACGGAACGAACTGACGCGGTGTATTCACTATCCCGGCAGCAGCCGTTCGGAAGGCCCTTCTGCTCCACACATTCTCCTCCGCAGCACTCTGGACAGCCTCTCACTTGCCTTACCTTGTTGCTGTCGCTTTCGTGTTGGACATGTGGGTTGTTTGGACGCGCAGGCGAAAACGTTTTAGGACGCAGCGCGCGGGCTGGGAATGAATGAGAGGCCTAAACCACGCCGTCCGCGTCCTCGCCCGTTGGGCCATTCTGGCGGGGTTACTCGTCGCAGGACTTTTTCTCTTCGCTGGCACGCCCCGAATCCCGATGCCGCGAGCCTATGTTGCGGTGTTTTCCTCATTACTGTTGTTCACCATGCTGGCGGTCGATCCAGGACTTGCCGAGGAGCGGGCGCATCCCGAGGCCGGTGGGCTGGACGGAAGATCGCGGTTCGGCGTCGGGTTTCTTTTTCTCGTAACGGTAGGGTTTGCGGCGATGGATGTTGGCAGGCTGCATCGATCCGATAGTGTGCCGGTTTTTGTGAGCGTGATGACGTTGGCGATTTTTGCAGCGGCATTAGGATTTCAGGCCTGGCGATGATCGTGAATCCGTTTTTCTCCCCGGTCATTCGCATCCAGGCCGAGTGCGGCCATCACGTGATCACTCGCGGCCCCTAGCGCTGGCTCCGGCATCCGGGCTATCTCCGGATGGTTCTTGTCATCCCCGCGAACGCGCTTGCTATCGGCTCGTGGCTGGCGTTGATCCCGGCAGCAGGTTTTGGTGCCGTCATTGTTCGGCGCGCCAGTATGGAAGACAAGTTCCTCAAGCAAAACTTAGCCCATTATCTGGGCTATATGCAGCGCGTCCCGGGCGGCCTTTTTCCGCGCGTCCGGATAGAAAATCAGAAACGAAACTCTGCGCCGGCGCTTCAGTCGGAGAAATAGCCGATGCGTCTGCGTATTTTTATTGACGGAGCAAATACAAGGGGCTGTTCTACAATCGGGTAAGGAGCTGTGGTGACGCATCAGGACGAAAGTTGGCGTGATCATCATCCGCGCCGGCGCGTGCGCGTGCTTGATAGCGAGATGAGTTATGTGGACGTGGGTAAAGGCGCTCCGGTAGTTTTCCTTCACGGCAATCCTACCTGGTCTTACTTGTGGCGAAACATTATCCCGTTCATCTCGCCAAGCCATCGGTGCCTCGCCCCGGACCTCATTGGCATGGGACAGTCGGAAAAATCTCCGCGCAACCAGTACCGATTTCTGGACCATTCGAGGTATCTCGATGCATGGTTCGACAGCCTTAAGCTGAAAACGAGAGCCACCTTTGTGCTGCACGACTGGGGCTCGGCGCTTGGGTTTTACAGGGCCTACCGCTTTCCCGAGGGGATACGCGCAATCGCTTATATGGAGGCAATCGTGCATCCGCGCGTCTGGGCCGATTTTCCGCCGGGCCGAGACATGTTCTTCCGAAGATTGCGCTCAGAGGAGGGGGAGAGGCTCGTATTCGATGAGAACTTCTTGGTGGAAGAAGTTCTTCCGAAGAGCATCAAACGAACCCTTTCGGATCGGGAGATGAAATTCTATCGTATGCCTTTTCGCAAAAGGGAAGCTCGCCTGCCGACGCTCGTATGGCCGCGCGAGTTGCCGATCGAAGGCTCTCCACCTGATATTGTAGAGGTGGTGGAGCGTTACGGTAAATGGCTCGCGCAGAGCCCAATCCCGAAACTTTTCATTAACGCCGATCCCGGCTCATTACTGGTGGGCCGCGCTCGGGAATTCTGCCGGAAGTGGCCTAATCAGGAAGAGATCACGATTCAGGGTTTCCATTTCGTTCAAGAGGATGCTCCTCGGGAAATCGGCGAAGCGCTGCAGAATTTCTTGGCGCGCCTCGACGCCGAATGACTCGCGTCACATAACGAATAGGAGCGGACTCTCGATGATCATCCCGACGGACTTCCTCGAAGCTCTCCCGTTCCCGCAGAAAGCATCGGAACTGGCGGACGTTGACGACCTCTTCGGCGGGTTAGTCGGAAGCTGGAATATGGAAGCGGTTCTTCACGACGACGATGGACAAGTGCATCGAGTCAGAGGCGAATTGTTCGCGTCGTGGGTGCTGGAAGGGCGAGCAATTCAGGACCTCTTCATTTTTCCCTCCCGGGCCGAGCGTGTAAAGGGTGTGCCAGCACGCGGTGACAGATACGCAACTACGATAAGAACATTTGATCGAAAACTGAACGCTTGGCGCGTGACTTTCATCAATCCCGCCGATGACGAAACCAGCGCGGAGTTAGTTGCTCGCCGCGAAGGAAACGGCATCATCATGGAAGGTAAGCTTCGCGGTGGCACATCGATCCGGTGGCGATATCACACGATCACTCCAACTTCCTTCCACTACAGCGCAGAGAGGCTCAAGCCTAACGGCAAGTCGTGGCACCTTTATTTGGAGTTGTTCGGCAAGCGTTCCAATCCGATGGAGTCCCCGTGACCGCGTTCGCCACCACGCCGTGAAGAATCATCCCGTGGCCACCAAACCGACCTGCGCAAGGGGCCAGAGCGGCGCTGTACCATTTCCGGTCAGCGGCCTCCCGGCATGGCGAGATTGGCCACAAGGCCGAAATGATCGCTGGCCCAGACGCCGTCGACCCGGACGGCCCCCTGTTCCGCACGGCGGCCGGAAGAGGCAGCGCGCTCACCGAGAATCCCATGCGCAGCAGGACACCTACCGCATGATTCAGCGCCGCGCACGCGCCGCCGGGATTAAGACTAGACACAAACATCCCCTCCGAGCGCCCTCCGCGCTCTGAAACGGATACGTCGCCGCCCCCGTTTGGTTATGGCCTTCTGGCAGCAAGCGAAACTCTTTCCCTTGTAACTATATTATGAAATCCTCAATAGATGTGCTTTTTCTTCTTCTCTTTTTTTGCTTTGTCAGACCGACGTCTTTAAGAATCGCTTGCATCAAATCACCTCTTGCGTGGATCGCTGTGAGCGCACTTGCGAGATTATAGCCGAGCGAGCTGTATGGGTCACCGCCTTGTTGGGCAGTGCCGGTTGCGAATATTCTCCTTGCCGATGGCGGAATAAACCTTCCGCGAAAACAAGTGGTAAATGCGCGCATTCTTGCTGTGAATTTCGGGCGAGGCGTGCTTCTTGGCGAGGACCTTCCGAGCGAGCGCATCGGAGCGGTATCCGCGCTTCACGTCAGCAAAGGTCCAAATACTGGCGAGAAGTGAAGTAACCGGAGTGTGTGCCGACAATGTAGAGAAAGCGGGCTTCCGTCTCGGTGTACCCGAGTTGTTTTACCGCGTCGAGGTAGATGTCTTTGATGTTCATAAACTGAGGATCTCCGCAGTGATTTCCCGGTCGTTCAAAACCCGTCGCAAACGGTCGGAATCCTGACTTGGCGCATAGAGCGTGAATCCAGCCTGGGCCTTGGCCTGAAGGTGACTGCTCCTGTAATTCTTGGTGGCGAGCTCCAGATTGACTCGCGCTAGTTACCCCTCTGCGCTCTCGTATTCGATTTGGAGGTCAGGTATGACAACTCTGCCGTTGACAACCCGCACGCCATTGGCCTGCGCGATTTCGAGTTTCTTATCGGGGCTGTGCCGGTCCGGGCCTAGCCGCGCGAGTTCTTTGTTGATGCGCTTCTTCAGTTCATAGTCGAGGACGACCTTCCCGACCTTCCCGCCGTCGCGTTCGATTTGGCGAGCGGCTTTTTGGTAGAGCCGATAGAGAGTGCGTCGTGATGCGCTTCTTTCGGTTTCACGAAGCCGTGGTAAATGGGCCGGTCTTTTGGCATCAATCCTTGCTTGCGGAGAAACCGCTGGCCGGCCTTTGTTAGCGCGAGCAGGTGCATACGCTTTTCCTCGGGGCCTGCAATGGGTCGGCGTGTGACGAGCGATTGCCGGATGAGATTACGCAAGTCCTGTTCCATGCGGTCTCTGTCACCCGCGTACCCAATTTCCGCGAGTGATTCGGAATCGACAGCGCGGAACGTTCCAAGCTCGCGCAGCGTCTGGATTTCAGAGGCTCGCAACGAATATGTCCAGTGGCGATCACGGTAGGGTGTCCGGGGTTGAGGCGATCGCTCCTGAGTTGGGCATACGGTTCGCTGATCTCGCTGATGTTCGACCGCTGCTGAGCCGGTGGCGCGGCCACGGTTGTCCTGAGGTTCGGAGTCAGGCCGCGGCTGTGTGCTATCGGACCGTTGCCGCGCCGACTGCGAGGCTCGTTCAAGTTCATTCGGCTCGTACCGCCCCGACATAAGCCTTATTCCTCGGCGGAAACTTCCGCTGGAACTTCGGATTGCCCGGCGTTGAATTGCTTGTCGAGGTGGGCCAGCTTCCGGCCTGTGTCCTTGAGGAAGAATTTCCGGTTCAGCGCGAAAGCCAGTGCGAAGACATTGGCGAACAGGAGACCACAGTAGGCGAGAATGTAGCCCGAAGACGCTCGCCAGATGACAACCTTGAACGGGATAAAGAACCTGAGTTCACCCATGAGATAGAAGGCGATGCCAAGCATCACAGCGATGGTGATGAGAATCGCGTTAGCAATCACGTGAGAAGTCCTTGGATTTGGGACGGCGGATGAATCGACTAATACCGCACGGCTCATGCCTCGAACTACCGAGGCATTAAGGCGAGAAACTGGCGTGGCTTGACGATCTGAATTCCCTGGTGATCTTTGATCTTCAGAAGCGCCGCGTCTCCGCTCACGACGTAATCGGCGCGGGCTGCAAGCGCCGCTTCCAAAAACTTGTCATCGTCGGGATCACTGCAAATGGGTGCCGGGAAACGGACAGGTGTGACCATTTCCGAATGGAGCTCGATAATTCCCAGAATTGAGCTGAGGACAGGGATCGGGCGCTGCTTCGTCATCTCATCCAAGACGCGGCGGTACTCGTCTAAGATGGGCGGCGATATAATGAGGAGGAAGCGCTGCTCTTGCCAAGCTGCCAAAATCTCAAACGGCGCGCCCTTCCAGAAAATCCCGGAAATGATGACGTTGGTGTCGAGAACCGCTTTGATTGTCACTTCCCGCGACGCCGGACTCTGGCAATAGCTGATCTCAGGTCCGCTTTCCGGATTCGTGCTTTTCTGCCTTCCGCGCGGGCCTGGCTCAAAAGCGCCTGGAATTCCTCGATCTTGGGCTGCGTGATCGCCTTGAGAATTACTGCATCGCCCTGGCCGATAACGAGGAACTGATCGCCTTCGTTGAGTCCAAGAGTGCGGCGAACCTCTTCCGGTATCACGACTTGCCCTTTGGACGAAAGCCTTGTCGTCGCATAGGCGGCCATAATGAAGAACCTCCAATCTTACTGGTAAGAATAGCATAAAATCCCTCTGCGCGGGCATTCCTTTATCGGGCTAGTTGAAAGCCTCATCCTCACGGAAGTAGGTGATGGTCAGACCGAGCGGGTTGATGGGAATGAGGTCGTTCGGGACCTGGCTTCGGAAGAAGAACACGAAGTTGGCGGTGTAGAGCGTGCGCTTCAGTTCGCTGTGATCGGCGGCTGAGTAATAGACCATGTAGAAGTCCACGCGGGCGCGGTATGGCGGCTTGTCAAGTTGCTCGATGGCGACGTTCTTCACGTCAATGTCGATTTCGGGCTTTGTCGGATCGGCCAGAAAGTCTTTGATGATGTCGTTCTTTTTGTACGCATCGATGATGTCGCTGGCGAGCTTGCCGTCGAGGAAGTACAACGATTTCGAGAAATCGTCATTGATGGTGTAGCGGTTACGCCCGTAATAGAGTTGGCAGAACCGGGAGAGAAAGTAGCGCACTTCCGCGTCCTGCGGCTTGTATTCGAAGTTGCTGTAGGCCAGCGCTTCGGCACGGCCTAATTATCCCCACCGCGTCATCGCGTGGCTCCTTGAGTATCTCGTTGGCTCGCGAGCATGTCTAGCAAGACTCGCGGAGATTCGGTTCGCCAATGACGGTTCGTCAATAACGGTGCGCTTGCATATCCTGCTAGGTACAATAGCCTCCTGAACATGCAGACGCTGCGTTTGTGCGCCAACGATCATTCGATCAAGCACGCCGCGGGGATCATTCGCGCTGGCGGCTTGGTCGCCTTTCCCACGGAGACCGTGTACGGTCTTGGCGGCAACGCGTTCGACGGAACTGCGGTGGAAAAGATTTTCGAGGCAAAAGAGCGACCGGCCTGGGATCCGTTGATCGTGCATGTGAGTTCGCGCGAGATGTTGGAAGCGCTCATCGCGCAGGTGCCGGCGCAATTCGACAATCTCTTCGCCGCTTTTATGCCCGGACCATTGACGCTGGTAGTTCCGAAAAAGAACACGGTACCCAGCGTAGTGAGCGCCGGGCGCGAGACCGTCGCGGTGCGTTTTCCAGCCAATGCAGTAGCTCAACGGTTGATCGCAGCGAGCGGGTTACCAATTGCGGCACCGAGTGCCAACCGCTTTGGTCACGTGAGTCCGACGGCTGCCGAGCACGTGCTGGCTGACTTGGATGGAAGGATTGATGCAGTCGTCGATGGGGGGCGGTGCGAGATTGGAGTGGAGTCCACTGTGCTGGATTTGAGTGGTGCCGTCCCGGTCATCCTGCGTCAAGGAGCGGTAACGCCGAAGCAGTTGCGGAAAATTCTGGGCGACGTCATGTTGGCTGATCCGGCTGCTCCCTTCCACCCACAAGAGGGACTGCCGTCGCCGGGAATGATGCCACGCCACTATTCGCCACGAACGAAATTAGTGTTGACCGAAGGGCGGGAGAAAGCCCTCGTGGGGGCGATTCAGGAACGGGCGAAGCAGAGAGTGGGCGCACTGATTCCAAGTGGATGGAGCATTTGTGCTGCCGAGACGTTCGAATGGGGCTCATGGGGCGATTGGGCATTGCTCGCGTCACGGCTCTATGCGGGATTGCGCTGGCTGGATGAGCAGAAACTGGATCTCATTATCGCGCCCCTGCCCAGCGAGGAAGGGTTGGGCGGCGCAATCAGGGAAAGACTCTTGAAGGCTTCGGCCGGAGCGATGTATCCGCCGTTAGGCGGGTGGCGCGGATGAATCATCCGCGCCGATTGCATTTAGGATTTGCGTTGTGGTTCGCTGGACGTATTCGAGGCTCTCGCCGAGGAGCTTCGCATCGCCGCCGTACAAGCCGATGTAGTCCTGCGCGGCACTTCCCGTTTCCAGTCCGATTGCGCTGCAAACGACAAAGGCTACGGCCTCGGCTTCTGTTTTGCGAACGCGTGGCCCAACCGCTCTTTTGCCCTGGGCGCATCCCTCAGAGGTTACTTTTTCGAGTCATTATCCTTAATGTAAAACGTGCGTTGCCGTTTACCGCTGGCATAATTATCAAAAGCGGTACATCGTTCCCAAGTGGGAGGTGAGGCAAGCATGAAAGGCGAAGCACGAACTCGATTTTTGTCTGCGATTCTTAGCGTAGTGTTGACTCTTGTGGGCAGCGAGTTCGCTGCCAGCAGTCCTCAGGTTTCAGCCGGTGCTGTCGGTGGCAAATGCGGGCATGATGGCACACAAACCAAAGAACCCGAAACTCAGCACCCAGCTTGCTGATTTGGCTCGCGAGGTCACGCAAAGGGGAACCCCCCTAGCACCAGGCGAGCGCATAACGGCTCCTACAGGCTTTTCCATCGCAAAACTGCCCAAATCTGCCCGCGATGCGATCAAAGCGGGGCAGATGAAGGTCAACGAGAAGGGCGAGGTTCAGGTCTATATCGAGCTGAACCAAATGACGCCAGATAACCTCGAGCAATTGCAGTCATGGGGAGTCACCATCCAAATCATCGGTGAGCCCAATCCCAACAGGAAGAAAGGGGAGGTCCTGTCAAAGGTGCCGACCGTGCAAGGGATGTTGCCGATCCAGATGATAAACGAAGTGGCGGCCCTTCCCTTTGTTCGCTACGTCCGTTTGCCCGACTACGGCTTCACCAACACCGGCTCCGTGGACAGCCAGGGTGACCAAATACTGCAGGCGGAAGCCGCGCGAAGCCAATTCGGTGTGGATGGCACGGGTATCCGTGTTGGCGTCATTTCTGACGGCATCGGCGGCATTTTCGATCCAACAACGTGCGGCCTCTCGGCGCAAGCTCCAAATCCGATTCAAACTGGCGATTTGCCTAGCGCCACGCCAACATGCACAAATGGTACGCTAACCGCAGTGAGCGGCGACATAACCGCTCAGTCATTCCCGTCATCGAGTTCTAACCTGATGCCCTCGGCGTCCGACACGGCTTCCGGTTTCGCTGCGGAGGGCACCGCCATGCTCGAAATCGTCCATGACCTTGCACCAGGAGCGCAACTCTACTTCGCGAATGCGGCTGACGGTACCTCACTGTCGTTCGAGCAAGCGGTGAACTATCTTGCGGCAAATACAGATGTCGTTGTGGACGACATCAGCTTCCTGGGCCCGCCTTACGACGGAACTAGCGCAGTTTCAACGAACACCGCAACCGCTCTCAACACAGATGCAAACCCGATTCGTGGATATTTCACAGCAGTTGCGAATCAGGCTTTTGACCATTGGGGCGAACCTTGGACGGATTCGGGAACAAATCTTACGCTCTCTTGTCCAGCCAGTCAGGGCGCGATCTCTGAATCAGGTGACGTGCAACTTTTTCAGGCCACGGCAAATACGACTGATTCCGCGAAGCTCGGCCCCTACCTTGCAGACCCGATCGTTTTACAAAACGGATGGAAGTTGACAGTCATTCTTGCTTGGGATGATGCCTTCGCCGGGTCAAGCAACGATTACGATCTTTTTCTGTACTCTGTAGTGCTCCCCTCAAAACTAGACAGTCAGGGCCTCGGAATTTAGTACAGCTTTGAACGCCAAGAAGGCCTCGTTGCGGGGTGCGATTTTTGACTCCGCGATGAGGCCGGTTGTGATTGTACTCCTCGATCCAACGAGCAATGCTGGCCTGCGCTTCTTGCAAGCTGCGATACTCCGCGGTCCAGACTTCCTCTTCTTTCAAGCTGCGATGAAACCGTTCGATGTAGCTGTTGCCCTCCGGGTGATGATAGGCCGTGCGTCGATGGGTGATGCCGAGCCGCCCAAGCGTTTCCAGGAAACGCGAGGAAGTGAACTGCGTGCCGTTGTCGGTCGTGAGTGTCACATTCGCTTCGCGGCTGCCCGAGGGCAGTCGTGCTAGGACTGCTTGCTCGACCGCGGCCAGCGCATCTTCCGTGCGACAACGGTGCGAGAGATTCCAGCCCACGATCTCCCGCGTGCAGCAGTCGATCACGCACACCAGGTAGGCCCAACCCACCGCTGGACCTGCCCAGATCTTCGTCATGTCCGACTGCCAGATTTGATTGGGTGCGCTGGCTTCCACACGGCCCCATTCTTTCCGGCGACGAGCGCGGAGCCGCCGCGGTCGCACCAGCAGCCCGCGTTCGCGCATCACCCGCAGCACACGTTTTTGATTCACCGGCGGACCTTTCTTTCGTTGCAACCACCAAGCCATGCGGCGATAGCCCCAGGCCAGTTTCTCTCCGCAAGCCACCACGATCTGCTCATCGTAGGTGCGATCGGCGCGGCTGCCTCGCGGCTTCTTCCTGTAATACAAACTCGACCGGCTGATCGCCAGAGTCATGGCCACCAGCGTGCCCGTGTAGCCCTGCGCCACCAAGTCCCGCGCCTGGGAGTGAACTTCCCCGCAGCTCACTCCCCCACGACGTTTTTTAGGATTTCGATCTCCAACGACTTACGCCCCAGCGTCCTTTCCAATTGCCGGATGCGGCGATCCTTCTCCGTTTCGGCCGCGGCAGCGCTTCTCCCCCCAAGCGCTGCCTTCGCTCCTTGTTCCGCTTCATCCTTCCAGCGATAGAACAGATTGGGAGCGATGCCGTACCTCCGGCACGTCTCCGAGACGTTCCCGCTCTTGGTGCCTTCCTTCACGATCTGCCATTTCTCTTCCGGGGATCGATCTACGCGTGGTTTCCTGCCCATCTTGCCTCCTTGTTGGAGGCCCCGATTCTACCTAAGCAGGCTGTCCAGTTTTAGAGGGGAGCACTACAGGTTTTTATCTTCGCGATGATAATTTCGGGTTCTAAGCCGGAATTCTGCATAGCAAGCACGTCCTTATTGACGAGAGGTGTTTGTGACGCATGAACGTCATTTTGCTGTGGAGATGACTGCTGTGCAAAAGCCGGAACTGCGACGAGTGACGCGATGCTTAAGATCATGCTGAGCGTACGACGGGTTTTCACGGCGCACCTCTCTTTCTGTCGAGCGCTTTCCCAAACAAGGGTAAGCCTAATCGTGTCGCGATGTTTAGGCACGGGGAATAGTACTTGTGTCGAAATAACAAGCTAATCAGCCGACAGTGAAGCCCAGCGGCCAAATCTTGTGCTCTTGTTAGGAGACTGAATAATGCATTACCGAGGGTTAAACGGGCGGCGCGGATGACTACAAACGACAAAGGCTACGGCCTCAGCTTCTGTTTTGCGAACGCGTGTGGGGCGCAATATCCGATTTTTGAGATCAGACTTGGAAACGTTCAGAGCGTCGTTTAAGCAGGAAGTCGAGAAGTACTGACATCCTACTTCTTGGAAGGCAGGAGATTCCTGAGGACTGCCGCTAGTTGTTCGGCGAGACGGCCCGTTTTGGCGACGGATTCCAGTTGCCGGTAGATATCCTCCGCATCTCCCTGCTTCCGAACACCGACACTGCAAACAACCACCACATGATGCTGCGGATAAATTCGGTAGACGACGCGGTGGTTTCCAAATTGATGCTTCCAATATCCGGCCAGTGAGCCGCGCAGCGGTAGACCGTATCCTTCGGGGTCAATGGCTAGCTTCTTATCTAAGACTTTTCGGAGCTGATTGCGCACACTGCCATCGAGAGCTTTGATGTCCTGTGCGGCATCTGACGTATATCTGAGTTCGAAGGGAGACTTGGAGGGCAGCCCTTCTGGTGTTGGAGCGGAGGGAGAAGACTGTTTTCGCCCTTTGCTCATTTGCCAAAGACATCTGTTGTCGTAAGCAACCGGCCAGCGGCAACGTCTCGGTCGATGGTCTTGGACAAGCTCAGCAAGCGGTCAGTGAGTTCACGGTCTGCGAGAATCTCTAGAGTCGCAAGAATTGATTCACGCTCATTTACGAGGGAGTCCAAAAACTCTTTGTCCACCAAATACTTCGGCGGCTGGCGACGGTTCTCCACTAACACAACCCGGTTTGCTGTGGCCTCTTTCAAGTAGGTCTTCAGCTTGCCTCGAAGATCGGTTGCTGTCACTTTCTTGACTGCAATGGAAGCTCTTGCCATCGGGCACCTCTTTGATGTACGCTACGCACATCTAAATGTACGTTTGATGATGTTGTTTTGTCAAGTTGTACGGCAAAGATGTCGTTCGCTTTCACCAAATTGTTCAACCGGTCGAGGATTGTTCGATTCATTTCTTCGACTGTGTCAAAAGGACGATCACAATACCGGATGATGTTCTTATGCCCGAGGTGAAAATCGGCAGTGAACCAGACGCTAGGCATGGCCCTTCTCCTGGGTCAAAATGGACCGCAATCCTCTCAACTCGCCCCCCGCATAGCCCGATGCCCACTCGTTGCTCTACAGGGAGGAGATCGGTTTCAGTTGAGCTGGTTCTTCGAGGATGTCTAGTAATGCTTGCGCACAGTAGACACGGTTGCGGCGTGCGTCGGTTGTCCTCCTTACTATTTGCTTCTGTTCAAGCCGCTGGATCGCCCGTTGCGCCGTCGTAAAACGCGATGCTCAATCGGCGCGCAGCGCCGCTAACAGTGATAAACGGGTTGGCTGATAGCAGTTCAATGAGTCGCAAGGCGTTCGGTTCACCGGCTAACTTCTTAAGCCATTGGGCAACAATGTCATTGATCCGAGTCGCGCGACTGACAGCGTCTTCTGACATCCGCGCAACACCCAGCAGAAAATATTCGATCCATTCGTCCCAAGCCGCTCTCTCGCTCACAGCGCGCAGGCTGTCGTAATATTCTCGACGGGACGCCTCGAAGAACGCCGACAGATACAGCAAAGGAGTCGGCAGGATCTTTCGCTCGACCAGGAACAACGTGATCAGCAGTCGCCCAACTCGGCCGTTGCCATCTCGAAACGGGTGGATTGCCTCGAATTGATAGGGCGCGAGCCCAATTGTCACCAACGGGGGCAAGTCAGATTGGTGCACAAATCGCTCCCATGCTGTAAGACACGGCTCGACTTCGCCGGGGGGCGGAGGGATAAACGACGCAGTTTGGATCGTGCTTCCGGGTTTTCCAATCCAGTTTTGCGTTTTTCGGAACTGCCCCGGTGCCGCTTGCTGGCCGCGAACGCCGGTCATGAGCTACAACACAGCCTCGAGCCGCACAAAAGGGCGCATGAGGACATGAGGGTTGGGGAGTCTCCCCCCTCGCCAGCCAGCCTGCCAATGAGTCGGTCTGCGTCGGAAAGCACTCGGATGAGTCGCGGCGTCCAATCGAGTGCCGGTGGTAGTGGTGCCGGTACGAAGGCGGAATACCCGCCTTGTGGCACCAGTTTGCCAGGTATGTTCGCGGTTTTGGTCATCTCACCTTCTCGCGTCGCGAAAGGAAGGTCTAGCTGCGTTTTCGATATTCATGATAATCGAAAATAAGGCTAATGGCTATTAGCGATCCCGAAAACACACGCAGGCCACTATTTGCGCGACTCAGACAACATGTCAATCAACCCGTTCCTGCTTGCGAAGCACGCCCAGACTGACGAACTTCACCCTCCGCAGCGTCTTCGTCTGAATGGTCTGTCCGCTGAACCCTATCTTCCGGCGAGTGTCCGTCCGGCTGTGGTGAACGTAGAACTTGCCGAAGCCGTTGAGCTTCAGCCTGAATCCGTCCGTGCCCAGATGATTGAGCAGGGTGGTCTCCAAGCTCTCGATCACCGCATTGATGATGTGTTCGGCCTCTTTCTTAGTCGGCAACGACAAAGCGCGCTGAACCCTCACGGCCAATTCGTCCCGACCTCCTAGACTTGCTCGCATGTTGTTCAAATTCCTTTCACAAGGAGAGTTCTCCATGCAGAGAGAGCGGCTGGTACTGCCAGAGTTCGGAAATTGCTCCCTTGAGCACCCCATCCCCCATCGCAGCTCTGACCAGTCCCAGCAAGCCTCTTCCAATGCCGTCGATGGGGAACTTGCACACCAACGCGGATATCCATCGGAAAGGCCTCGATGTGCGGCGCTGCCCGTTGGCATCGAAGGCCGACGCACGGAGATCCATCGCCACCTAAACGCGAAAAGTAAAATGGGGGTGAAGCGATGAGCTTCACCCGAAAAATGGTGGAAAAGTTGGCTCGCTGCATTTCACTCGAACTCCCTGATTCTCTTCGGTTAACCTGTCGTCCGGCAAAATTTGGTTAAATTATTTTAGCAGCTGTTAACTGAAGGGTTGTAGGTTCGAGTTGTGCCCAGAGAGCTTCGCTTCTGCTAGATCAATCCGCAGAGTGAACATCCCGAACTGAGGGCATTGGTAGTTCTGTAGCCCACGCAGCCCAAATAGGCAGAGGAAATGCACAGGCAAATGCCGTCAAATTCAACGGATTTGGTCCGGTCCAGAGTCGAGATCCCCGAGCTTGTCGCCTAAACACGGTCATTTAAAAGTCTGTACAGCGTCACTTTCAAGCGCCCGAGCCATCTTCTCCAGCGTTTCCACTGTGGGCACTGTGTGGCCATTCTCAACGCGCGAGATGTAACAGCGCAGCAGACGGGTGCGTTTCTCAATGTCGCCCTGCGAAAGCTTTTTTCCTTCGCGCAACGTTCGCAAGCGATAGCAGATCACCATCGCCTTTCCCTCAACCCATGCCATTCGAGGCTCACATTCAACCATCATGCGCTGCGGAAAGGAAGATTCTCAGTTCTCCCTGCGGGTAAATCCCGTTGGTTTTTGCGCAAACGGACTGAACCGCCCCGCAACACTCTTGGGTTTTCCGCGGCGCTATTCCTCGAACACCGGAAGCATCATGGCAGTTTGAAGCAAAAGATCACCCCACTAGTGCGAGTTCTAGGCCGGGAAACCGAATCGCATCTCTCGGTGCGTTCTGAGCTTTCACGAGGACGGGCATAAGCCAGAACACTGAACCGTTCCACGCGGTCACACGATCCGGCTGAGATTCAGTCGAAGGTCCGACGAATGGGTAAAGCAGCATCAACTGTGGTGGCGCCGCAGACTGTTCTCTCAATCGAAAAAGTTCGGCGTACACGGTGAGCTGCCGAACATCGGCGGAGCTAAGGACGTGGCCGGCTAATTGAGCCTGCTCAGGTTCGTTTTCTTTGCCTTCCAAATCAGCGAATCGGAGTGGTAAGTAACGGCCCCTTGCGAGATGTTTGTATTTTGCATCGCCGATCCAACCCCCGGAGGAATCTCGCCAAAAATAATCTGCGAACTGACAGATTCCTCCAGGCTGAACACGCAGCAAGTTCCCTAAAGGCTTTTGTTCTTCGACGGTCACTTGAAAGTAGGATTCCAATACAGCATGAACATAGCTCTCGAAAACGCGGTTCATGTCGAGCAAGAACACGAAGGTGTTTGCGCTTCCAGCGCCGAGGTCATGACCAATCCCTGCTAATAACCGTCGGGCGAGATCGAACGCCGTCTTGAAGCGCTCCATCGACCTGTCGAACCGCAAGTTCGCTATATCTCGGAGGGCGTCGGACGCAGAGACATCATCTACTTCGCTGAGTAAGGCCTCACAATCCAGCAGTAGGCGTGTCGCCTCCAAGTAGTTCACACGCTTGCTCAAAAACCGACACGCGCATTTGAAAAGCCGGTTGACGGGAGTATTGGCAGTGAACTCATCCCAGGTGCAGCGCATACGATCACATCGGTTCCAGTTCCGCGTCACTTGCTCGCAAAGTAGAATGCGTCCGCGCACTCTTTTGAGGTTGTCTTCGAGCGTTATGTATGTGTGGGCAACTCCACGCTCAAGCTCTGGCAAAAGATTTCTTCCAAGCAAGAAGGCAAACAAATCGAAAAACGATGTGGGTGCCTCCTCAAGATGTGCACTGTGGGCTTCGACCAGGTGGTGATACTCCGCCACTTCCAGCATCCACAACAAATTGCGCATTACTGAATCAAGGATTGCAGACGGCGACAGTAACTCGTCATCATTGGCTTCGAGCAAGCTGGCATCAAGCTTTGGGAAGATCTCGATCAGCGTGTTGTTCCCTTCCACAACGCCGACATACTGGCGAGCGCAGAGGTGTTCCCCATCAGGGCCCGCAAAAGAAAGCGGTGAGGCTGGTAATCCGTTTTGTTCGCGCCATGCCTCTGCAGCAGCATCAATTTCACGCCTCGTTTCCTTCGACAAGTCTGCGCAACGCACTCTCGACCATTCGGAGACTCGGATTTGCTTCTGCACGCCAACCTCTACTCGCTCATTCGATTTGGTAGTTACTGGACAGAGCTTGCAAACATTTCAGATCATCAATCCTGGCGTCAAAGAACCATTGCCACTTGTTGCGGGCCTCCCGATCCTTTGCCCCGGCAATCTTGCGGATGAAACTGCCTTCCTCTTGCAAGTTTTCGCCCAGAACGTAGCGAAGTCCGTCCCAGTCGTTATAAAAGTACTCCTGCAAAAGTGGAATGATCTGCAGCCGGAACGTCCGGTCAAAACTCTCTTCGTCGCCGACGCTCATAAAGTACGCATGCCCGATCTGGTGGTCACGGTCTTTACGCAACGTGATGCGCTCGTTGAGTCGGCCAAGCACGAGTCTCATCTTGTCGGATAGGTTCTTGCAGACCCCAAACTCTACGGGCAGTTCCTCGAATTCGAAGCGTCGGCGTAGCGCAACGTCCACAAGAGCGATGCTTTTGTCCGCTGTATTCATCGTTGCTAGTAGAAAAAGATTGCCCGGTACTGCAAACGTGTCCCCTGAATATGGAAGTGTCACCACCAAAGTGTTCTGCTCATCGCTCTGCCGTACGCGCTTATCTGGCTCGATTAGGGTTATCAGCTCACCCAGAATCTTACTGATGTTGCCGCGATTGATTTCGTCGATGACTAAGACGTATGGTTTCCACTGAGATTCGGGTTTTAGTTGGTCGGTATCGCCTTCCGCCAGAAATCGCTGCACAATCTCGGATTTCTCGTCATCTGTATACACCTTGTCTGTGGGTTGTGCTGAGTCTGCTTGAAGACAGTCGAAGAGCGCATTTACCGCTAGCTGTTTAAAGAGTCCTGCGCGGCACTCATAGCGGGGTTCGGCGCCCTTCTGACCTAGAACGGGCCGAATACCTTCGACGAAATCCTCGTAGGAATAAGATTGATGGAACGTGATGAATGCAATTCGCTTCTCGCGGATTAGCTGGTCAAACTTCTCCTTACACGCTGCATGATCGCCCGAAAATGTGCGGTCAATGATTTTCACGGCGCGTTCAATCGTTTGGTAGGTCTTGCCGGTCCCGGGCGGTCCGCAGAGAATGAGGTTGGCCGAGCGGGTTTGCAAATTGGCGTGGTTTGGTTCTTCGATTGGTTGATTTGATGATTTCTCTCCGCGGAAAATTGCGTCGATAACGGTTTGTGAAGTAATTGGCACGAGCGTGTCAAACCACGTTGCGCCAGTGAGACCCTTTGGGCCTTTCCCCTTGTACAACGGTCGATTGAGTCGCCTTAGTTTGAGACTGCCATCTTCCGTCGTTTTGTGCACGACCTCGCCGATGTAGTGAATGACAAGGTCGTTTCGTCCACCAAAACCTTTGATGGCAAATTCATCACCAACCTTGACCTGCTCGAAATAGTCCCACGTCTTTTTCGCAGCGGTCTTCGGGTCGTCCTTGTCCCACCCGATCTGCCAAAAGTTTCCCTCCATAAACTCCTCCAGCTTTCTGGTTTCGCCCCACTGAAAACCTCCGGCCCAATATTTTTTCGCATCCGTCGTTTCGTTGGCGTGCTCCCAAGCCATTCGCGAAATCTTCGGGTAATCTTCACCGAGCTTTGCCTTTACGCTCTGGATGAGGTGTAGATAACTCGACATGTCGCGCACTCCGCTGTCGATAGCGTTTTCCTCGAAAAGCTTTCGGTTGTTCTCATCTAACGCTATGTAGCGGCGCGGATTAATCCAGAACATTCCCATGGTCAGCTTGGCAGGCCCGACAGTTCTAATTCGGAGACAACGGTCGAACAGCTTGGCATCAAGCTTCTCAGGTGCGTTGGAAACGGTCGCCTTCGCAAGTTCCCACAGGCTAGGAATGTCATCTGCCTGACGTTTCCGGGCATAGGGGAAAAACCACGCACCGAAGGGAGGTACCACAGGAATCCCCTCAAAGTCCTCAGGCACTGCCGACAGCAGATCGAACTTTTCCTTAAACCATTCCATCATCTCGGATCTGCTCTCCTTGTTGAATCGACCGCGATTAAAGTTGGCGAAAAAGGTGAACGGATCGATTTCTGCAAGGGGAATAGGCCTGTTCTCGCTGTCCTTATCTTCCGTACGAATGGGTTTCAAGCCTTGCTTCTTCAAATCATGTATCATGCCGAGGAGCTCAGGCTGTCGGTCACGATACGCCATAAGCTTTTCCGCGAATTCGGTGTAAATCGGAATCCAACTGAACATGCTTCCCCTCCTTCGATGTCAGCAACCGGGCTTACGCCTGCCGCACCCGTTAAGCTTTCGCTCGCATGGCTCTCCGTGCTTGCCGGGTTTATAGTTGGTTTCAAGCCATCGAATGAACCTGAGGATAAACACTGTCGCGAAACGACTTTTGAAACCCGGGCCACTCTTTTCGACACCGGAAAGTTCCTTCGGTATGGTGACAGCGTTACCGCCGAAGTAGTAGAAGTGCCAGGAGATTAAGACGAACTGGTTGTGCCTCTCAAACGTACTCGCAGGTCGTAAATTATCTCCTCTTTGCCGTGCATAGCTGGCGCCGATCAAAGGCTTCTTCTTGTGAAACTGGGGGTTAGTGTTATACGCCTGCCGTGTAAGCTTTTCGTCAACTCGCATTGCAAAGACGAGCTTGCCGTGTCCGGGGCTGCTCTCCTTGTTCGCGCCGCCGGTTCCAACAATCCAGTCGCCTTCTTGTGCAAGCTCGACGATATTACGCCGGATTTGGCCTTCCTCACGGAATTTGCACCGGCAGAGCGTACACGCACCAAAATACGGGTTGGGCGCATACCCGGTGTCATGCTCAACGACATACGAATAGAGCTTGGGGTTTCCCTTCATTCCGAATCTCCAGGAATGCTCTAGAAACATGATCGCAAGTCGTGGGTTACCTGACGAATTTTGGCTTCAAAGTGTCGAAGGTGGCAAGTCCGCTCCGCTCCCAGCCTCTCAAGACTGAAAAAAATTGCAGTCAAAGCCATAGATGGAACCGCCTAACAAGCTCCAAATTGAATCGGGCGGCATCACGCATGGGAGCACACTAGATACGTGTTTGCATGGATTGTCAATACGAACACTCGTGGCTTCCGCCTGTGAATGATTTGGTGGGGTTCCGCCAACCGTAACGTTGCATGCGGAATGGCAGGCGAATCTGTGCCCAACTGATTCACTCCAGCAATTCCTCCTCAATATGAGTCATTCAAATCCCGTCGCGCCCAGTTCGACCTACGGATTCCAAGATCAGACGAGTTTGTGCCAGCCCCCAGCGCCAACCGCAATACATTAGGGGAGGGCCGGTTTCGCGCGTCTCTCTGTATCCTATCCCGTCAATCATTTTGCGGCACGAATCCTCGTTTGGATCACGCCGCAAGCACGAAGAGGTTGGTCGCTGGCCGGACCCAGGCTTCGCAAAGCCACTCGGCGAGCTCGAACTTCTTCTCGCCGCGCTTGGTTTGTTCGCCGCTCAGGTTTTTGACGCAGCTCCATTGTCCCCGTCGGACCGCCCAAGTCGCGCTCCAAGTGCGCGCACCCGCGTTTGGGACGGAAAAGACTATATGTTCGCCGACGACATCAGCTGGATCAAGGGGAATCACTTTTTCCAGTTGGGCGGCATGTACCTGCGCAACAATGATTTTCACAATCGCAATGACAACGGCGAGAGCATCAACACCTTCGAGCAATACATCATCGGAAGCGGCGGCAGCAACTACAGCACTCCGGCGGCCGCTTTCAACATGAATCTGTCTAACTACACCCCGTCCGCAATTGCCGGCACCGCGAATGAAAACACGTACGATAACCTCTATTCCATGGTTCTCGGTATGGTGGACGAGACCCAGAGCCTGTACACCCGGGGCGTCGGCTCGAAGCTGACTGGCCTGCCGCTTGATCCCAGGACCTCCTGCGCCATCAAGGGCGTTCCACAAACGTCAGGTTGCATCTCGTCGCCGCCGTTGAATAACGACAGTATTCTGCCGACGTACAACGGGTATTTCACTGACTCTTGGCACATGAAGCCTTCTTTTTCACTTAACTACGGCATTGCCTATACCGTGGAAATGCCTCCTTACGAAACGTTGGGGGGCTATCAGACGGTCATGGTAGACCAGAACGATCACATCCTCTCCGCCGAACAGTATCTGAAGAACGAGGAGCAGGCAGCGCTTCAAGGTAATGCGTACGCGCCGTTCATCGGATTTGCGACCGTCGGCAACACGCAGGGCATCGGCCACTATCCCTATTACCCTTACTTTGGCGAAATCAGCCCGCGCGTCGGATTCGCGTGGAACTTCCGGCCAGATACAGTGCTTCGCGCGGGCTACTCACGGATTTTCGGGCGCATCAACGGCGTCAACCCGATTCTGGTGCCGATGCTGACGCCCGGGTTGATGCAGCCGGCCACTTGTACAGGGCCAACGAATACCGGGACCTGCGGGACTAGCAGCACCCAGACCACCCCCGTGACTGCGTTTCGCGTCGGCGTGGATGGTGTGAACGCACCGCTGCCTGCACCGAGCGCATTCCTGCCACAGCCGTGGTATCCGGGCGTTAACGATGTTTCCACCGGCGCGGGCGAAACGATCGATCCAAATTTCCATCCCAACCGGAATGATGAGTTCACGGTCAGCATTCAGCATCAATTCGGCCCAAAAATCCTTGCCGAAGTGGGCTACAGCGGGCGAATTCTGTCCAATGAAATTCAGTATTACAGCTTGACGAATGTTCCATACATGATGACCCGAGGCGGCCAGACCTTCGCCAACGCGTGGGCGCAGATAATGGTTGCAACCAACTACGGCACGACCAACCTGACCCCTTGCTCGGCAACGGTAACTACTGGGTGCTTCAACGCTCAGCCATTCTTCGAGAACGCCCTGGGTGGTGCAGGCTCGACATACTGCAGCGGAGCGGGCCCAGGCGGTATCACAGGACTTCCCAACTGCACGGCGGAGTTCGTCGAGCAAAACGACATTAACGGCAACGGTCTCATGTTTTTCTCGGATCCCTTCGACGCTTGGTCCGGCGTCTCCAGCCAGGGCGCTTGGGTTTTTGGCCGCAGCTTCACCAGCGACCCGATCAGCGCCACCTGCAACACTTTCAACTCGGTTGGGTGCAATGGACAATCACCCTCCATCATCACAACCGTGAGCAACGGGTATGGCAACTACAATGGCGGCTACTTACAATTGACCTTCTCCGATTATCACGGCCTCACTATGAAAACGAATTTCTCGTATAGCAACGCACTGGGTACTGGAGACGTTGTCCAGGCTACCAGCTCGTATGCGACCGTTGATCCATTCAACCTCCAGAATAACTACGGTCCGCAGTATTACAATGAAAAGTTTGTTTTCAACCTGTTCATGAGCTACACGCCGCCGTTACTTTAGCTCCCAAAGCGGCGTTATCGGCCATCTGCTGGGCGGTTGGACGTTCGCGCCGCTCTTTACGGCGGGCAGTGGTTTTCCGATCCAGATCGGAACGTTGAACGGCGACTGCGGGACCATGGGCGAGTGCAACACAGCGTACACCTTCGCGTATGAGAATGGCATCATCACCAAGAATATCGACTACAGTGGTACCCGCCATACGAACACCTTTGGGGCGGTCTGCGGTACCGCTGGGCGCGGGATGAATGCCTTCAGCAACCCGGATGCAAGCTGCCCGGTCAATGGCGGGATCTTTGGCGATCCGGTCCGCGACCCGATCCTGGGGCTTGATGGCCAGATCGGGGGTGGCGGCCCGGTGACCGGTCTGCCCTTCTGGAATTTGGATTTGGGCGTGAACAAGAAAATCCGAATCAAGGAGCGGCTCAGCAGCACGCTGTATTTTGATTGGAACAATGTGCTGAATCACATGATACCGACCGATCCGCAGCTCAACATCTACGACCCAGCTCACTGGGGCGTGGAGAGCGGACAGGCCAATGTGTCGCGCGAGTTGCAGCTCGGCATCAGCGTGGATTGGTAGAACCAGGGTAGCAGCCTCACCGTCTCATCCACTGACAGGCCGGGAGCACCCCCTCCCGGCCTCTGCTTTTTACGTTGAGTTTCTATTGCATTGGAGGCACTCAGCCGGTTGAAAAATGGGGCACGTCAGTGTCTCGCTTACGCAACACGGGGCAACACAACAACGGAACTTGCCCCTCGCATATCTATGATTGTGTCAACTGGGTTTCAGCATTTTCTTTTGGCTCCTTTAGTTGGGTAGTCCCTGAGTTGACCGCCACGCGGGAAGCCACCTGCAGTTCGCTATAGAAAGCATGCAGTCTTTTTTCCTCCAGCATTCGTCTTTCGCCCCTGGCAGGAGGTGTGGTTTGCGGTAGGCCGTTGTCCTCGAGCACTTCGTCAAGCGAAGGCACAATCCGCGTCCGTCCGTGTCCGTACCGTGCAGAGCGCGGAGTCCCCCGGGGAACTCCGCCGCGGCGGCGATGGTCCGTGGCGCGCACGCGCAACCGGGAGAACTTGGCCTGCAAACTCCTCGGCTCTCCGTAGCGGAACGGTTCTCCGGAACTCAGCAGCTGCCACACCAGCACGGCCAGCTTCCTGGCGCACGCCACTACCGCCACTTTGCGATTCTTCCGTTTGGCGATCTTGCGAAAGCTCTGTCCCAACGGTCCGCGATACTGCCCCAGATGTTGCGCAGCCTGCACCAGCAGCCAGCGCGCGTGCGCGTTGCCCTGCTTGGTGATCGGCCCGTGATAGCCGTGCGGCCCCGATTGTCGCGTCGAAGGATTCAGTCCCAGATAGGCAACCAGTTTCTTCCCGTTGGGGAACCGTGAAACATCGCCGATGGCCGCCAGGCAGGTCTGCGCCACCGTGTAGTCGATTCCTGGAATGCTCATCAGCAGCTGTACTTTTTCATCTTGCCACGCGGTGCGTACCAGCCGGTCGTCCACCGCCGCGATTTCTCGTTCCGTCTGTTCGAGCAAACGCAGATCGCTCTTCCGGGCTGTGCTTCTTCCTCTTCTAAGGGTACTTTCTTGAGCCAGGCGATTCCTCGCTGGCTGAACAGATCGCACGCCGGCAGCGGCACCAGCGTGTGGTGCAGAATCGAGTGCAGGCGGTTCTTGAGCCGGGTGCGGTCGATGACCAGAGCCGCCCGGCGATGAGTAAGCCGCCGCAAACGCTGCGTCTCCGGATCCGGTTGCCACACCTGCGGCAGGTAATCACACCGCAGAAGTTCGGCCAGCACCCGCGAATCCGCTTTGTCGGTCTTGATCTTGGCCTCGGCAATGGCCCGCACCCGCAAGGGGTTACTGATCACCACCGCGCCTACAAAGGGCCGCAACAGCTCCGCCACCGCCCAAGTGTTGGTGGTCGCTTCCATCACCAGGCGGTCCTCCCTGCGCAGTTGCCCTTGCGCGAAGGTGAGCAGAGTTTCCCGCGTGACCACGACGGTATAAGTGGCGAACACCGTTCCATCTTCCAGCAAAATGGTGAACACCGCGGTTCGTTTATGGACATCACAACCGACGAAGCGTAGCATCGCTCTCGACTCCTTCTCCCCGGCAAAGCCGGGGCGGGGAATGTTGGTGCGGGGCTGCCCGGAACTTGGATCGTGGTCCTGGAGACCGTGGCGATCCCGTTCCGTTTTTCGCGGGACGGATCGACAACTATCTATGCGAGCTCGAAGCTCAACCGGGTGGGTCGCAGGGCGGCCAGATACGACAGCGGGCTCACAGCCCATAAGTGTAATCGGCCGGCCCACAAGCGACCCGCCCCGCACCGCATCGCTCGTGAGCAGATCGCCTGCTCCCGTTCCCGATGCGGGAACCTTAGCATTCTTCCTCCCATGAATCCTCATGGCTCTGACGCCAACGAGCAACCAACGCTCCTCCACAATCATGCCCGGTACGACGCCGAAGGCCGCATTGTCAGCATGAACGGCGGTGCCGCAACCTACGAATACGACGCCGAAGGCAATCGCGTGCGCAAGACGGTCAGCGGAGCCAGCGTGGATTACATCTACGATTTGGCGGGGCGGCAAATCGCGGAGATAAATTCCTCCGGCGGAGCCAACCGCGAAGAAATCTACGCCGCTGGGCAGCGAGAAGACCAACCCTTCCTCCTTTCGGGACGTTGGCGTTATTGCCGAGGTTTAGTTCAGCTCATTCGCACGTTCCACCAGCCTGTTTTCACTGCTTACTTAAAGCCGGTGCACTGAAGAAAGGTCGTGATTGTCCAACTGGGGTTGAGGCGATATCATAGCCACAAGAGGCTTCGATGACGACTGAGCGCATCGAAATTAACCCGACGATCATGATGGGTAAGCCCGTCATTCGCGGTACCCGAATCACGGTAGAGCTGATTTTGCGCAAACTCGCTGAGGGCGCAAGCGAGGCTGAACTGTTGGAAGATTATCCGCACCTCACAACAGAGGACATCCGGGCGGCGGTGGCCTACGGCGCAGCAAGCGTAGCCCACGAGGAAGTTGTGCTGCTTCCCGACGCGCCAGTTCCCGGCAAATCCTAAAGCATGAACTTCGTGGCCGACGAAAGCTGCGCCGGACCTGTGATCCGAGCGTTGCGCGAGGCCGGTCACAATGTCGTTGCAATTGCAGAGGTCGCAAAAGGTGCGACTGACGAGGAGGTCTTGGAGCGTGCGCTCAACGAGAAGCGCACGCTTATCCCGGAGGATCGGGACTTCGGCGAGCTAGTGTACGCACGCGGTCGGCCCTCAAAAGGTGTCATTCTTGTGCGGTTTCACAGTCGTGCGCGTCGCGCCGAACCCGCTACGGTCGTCGGCGCGGTTGCCAAATTAGGTGCGCGATTACAAGATGCGTTCACCGTGATAGAGCCGGGGCGAGTGCGCGTGGCGGGCCGGCCTAAGCCGGGTACACCATAACGAGATTCCAACATAGGTCCCAGAGGTTCGCGAGACACGCCAGCGCATACACAGAACCGCGAGCATCGTTGTCCGAGCAACGTTCTCGCCAGGCAATAGTTTTCGGGCTTCGATGAGGTGCGAGGAGAGATGGAGTGAACCCTTGAAGTGAGGCAGTTCGAGAGGGCACACTTTGCAGGGAAAGGAACTGCAAGGTGAAGCGGAAACGATACTCCCGGAAGTTTCAGCGCATAGCTGTAGAGCGGATGAGGACCTGTGAGAGTGTCACGGAACTGGCCCAGGAGCTCGGGGTAAGGCCGAGATGCCTTTACAAGTGGCGGGCTAAGCTCGATCAGTTGCAGAGCGGAGAAGAATCGGCGCGGGCGAGCACGCATGAAGGGTCCTACCGCAAGAAAGTTGTCCGGCTGGAAAGGCTGCTAGCCGAGAAAACCTTGGAAGTGGATTTTTTCAAAAGTGCCTTGCAAAAAATCGAGGCTCGACGCCAGAAGAGCGGCGCGTCTGGCGGGACGGCATCTACGACGAAATCCGAGAGTTGATGCCTTGGCAAGGCAACCTGAGCATCGAGCGCATGTGCGCGTTGGCCCGCGTCAGTCGAGCGAGCTTCTACCGTTCACTGAAGGAGCAGCGGCCCGCCGAGGAAGAGACGGAAGTGCGGTCTGCGATTCAACAGATCGCCCTGGAACATCGTCGGCGCTATGGCCGAGCTGCGCCGGCGAGGGATGGCCGTGAACCACAAGAGAGTTCTGCGGATGATGCGGCGAGACAACCAGACAACCTGCTGGCCCTCAGGCGGCGACGGTTCGTGGTCACGACCGATTCCAACCACAAATTCGAGGTATACCTGAATTTAGCCCGGCGCATGAAGCTGACGGGGGTCGATCAGCTTTGGGTGGCGGACATCACCTACATTCGCTTAAAAACCGAGTTCGTATACCTGGCGGTGATTCTGGACGCTTTCTCCCGGAAAGTGGTGGGTTGGGCGCTGGATCAAACGCTCGGGAACCGGCTGACGATTACCGCTCTAGAGCGGGCGGTTGCGCAACGACGGCCGCGACCCGGCTTGGTTCACCATTCCGACCGTGGGTTGCAATACGCTCGCGGTGAGTATATAGCGGTCTTGGAGAAGCACGGGATGGTTCCGAGCATGAGCCGTCCCGCGAATCCTTACGACAACGCGAGCTGCGAAAGCTTCATGAAAACGCTGAAGCGGGAAGAAATTTACGCCAATGCGTACGACAACCTGGAACCCCTGCGAGCAAACAGCGCCGAGTTCATCGAGCGCTATTACAACCGGCAGCGCTTGCACTCGGCGCTGGGCTACCGATCTCCCGAGGAATTTGAACAACAGAGCAGTCGGGAAAATTCGGCGAACTCCCTGGGTGCAACCGTGGAGTTCGTTGTGAACAATGGGAACAAGGAAAACCAGGAGAGGGTTTCTCCACAAGTATCCGGGGAAGAGGACTCCAATGGAGTGCACCCAAAAAGTGAGACAGGAATTTAAGGGGCCAGTTACATTGAATGGAGGAGAACAATGCTGGTGCCCCAACAACAGTATTCCCGCGAGTTGAAGATTGCCTGCATGCGCGAACTGGATGCGGGCAAGAGCCTAGCCGAGATCGCGCGACAGTATCAGCTGAGCCCCAAACGATTGGAGACGTGGAAAAGCGAATGGCGCGCCAAAGGCGAGTTGGCGTTTCCCGGCAAAGGCGCGCGTCCTCAGGCCCGACTGGATGCAGAGCGCATCGCCGACTTAGAGCGCAAGATCGGACAGCAGGCCATGGAGATCGACTTTTTAAAAAAAGTCTTGCAGCGTTTCAAGGAGCATCCTCTGGGAGCCGTCGCCAATGGCGCTGGCGGATCTACGAGCAAATCTCAGAAGCAGCCGAAGCGGAGGACGGTGTGAGCCGCCTGTGCCGTGTTGCCAGCCTGAGCCGGGCTGGATACTACCGCTTTCGGCGACGCCACGAATCCCTGCCTGCAGCCATGCAACTTCGAGACCAGATCCAACACCTCGCCCTGCGCTGGCCCGCGTATGGTTACCGCCGCGTGCATGCCGCACTGGTCCGCCAGGGATGGAAGGTGAATCACAAACGCGTTCTGCGCCTGATGCGAATCGACAACTTGTTGTGTGTGCGGCGGCGGAAATTCATTTTCACGACCAACTCCCAGCACGGCTTGCCCATCTATCCCAACTTAGTCGAGGGCCTGGTGGTCGACAGCATCGACCAGCTGTGGGTAGCGGACATCACTTACATCCGTCTGCAAATGGAATTTGTCTATCTGGCGGTTCTGCTGGATGCCTTCTCTCGCCGCTGCATCGGCTGGGCCCTGCAAGGCACGCTGGAAGCGGCGCTGGCGCTGGAAGCCCTGCGCATGGCCTTACGACAACGCAGGCCGAATCCAGCACTGGTGCATCTTTCGGATCGTGGCGTGCAATATGCTTCCTACGACTACACTGCAGAACTGCAACGGCACGGCATCCGCATCAGCATGAGTCGCCTGGCTTCCCCCTACGACAATGCTCAGGCGGAAAGCTTCATCAAAACCCTCAAATATGAGGAAGTCTACCGCACGGAGTATCGCAATCTGGAAGAAGCGCGGGCTTCGATCACCGAGTTCCTGGAGAAAATCTACAACCGCGAGCGCCTGCACTCGGCCCTCGGCTATCGTCCGCCGATGGAATTTGAGCGTGGCTTGCGGCAGGCCACTGGGAAAGGGCGCTCATGAGTTTTCTGAGGCATGGGGAATCTATCGTTCCGATGAGGTTTGCTTCGCTGGGGGCAAGCGACTTCGCTTACCCCCAGCGCTCATCGGACGCGATGAGTTCCAGCCGGCTATTCCTTGGCAGGTTGCTCTCCAGCAGAGCCTGCCTCCGCTTCGCCGACTGTGAACGATTCTCCAAAACAACAACCTTGCCGTACAATGATTTTTCAGCGGACGGCAACCGTCCCCTTAACTCACTGTCTCAGCCCAAGGGTGCACTCCACCAACGCCGTCCTCTTCCCCAGACCCCTTCTCCTGCTAGGAGATGCAACAAAAGCACCATGAAAACGCTGCAAGTGTGCCCAAAGATTTTGTCTCACTAAAGGGGTTCACCCCAGTCCCACTCACCTCGAAGTGAGGCCGAGGTCACCGGTCTGATCATGGACTGATTCAAGACGCATGCCGCTGACTGAATATCCAATGTCAGTCACCGTGAGTGCCGACTCGCGAGTACATGGCGGATGGCTAGCGTGATGAGGCGGTACTGGTGGGGGACGGCCGTGGTCGCACATTATCCCGCGCGTTCGATGCGGCCGCACGGGCCATTGTGACGGGGTAGGCGAATATTCCAGGGCTGCCTCCAGTGTGAACCCAAACCACCGGCTCATCGTCCCGGAAACGGCCGCGTCGGGCTAGTCCTATCAAACCGGCCATGCTCTTTCCCGAATAAACAGGGTCTAACGCCAAGCCTTCGAGACGGGCGGCCAAACATATGGCCTCCTCAGTCGAGGCATCGGGTTCGCCATATGATGGTCCAGACCAATCCCCAGCCACCTCCGCCAGCGCGTTCTGCCAGCGCTCTCCGACTCCAAGCATCGTGGCGGCTTCGTGGGCGATATGTCGAACATCGGATGCTACGCGGTCGGACTGGGCATCCACATCGACGCCGATAACCCGCGCCCGGTGCCCCAGAGCCAACAGGCCCGCCAACAACCCCGCTTGCGTTCCGGCGCTGCCGCTTCCGTGAACGATCCACGCAGCATCCGGGCATTGATGAATAATCTCCTCGGCCGCGACCGCATAGCCCATCGCACCCAGCGCATCCGAAGCTCCATACGGGATTAAGAATGCGCGCCTCCCTTTTTGAGTGAGTTCGGCCGCCAAGTCCCGCAGCCCGCGATTCCGGTCCTCGTCCCATGGAACATCGTGAACCGTCGCACCATATAGACGCCCCAGAAGGATGTTGCCGGTAGCCGCATATCCTGGTTCAGTACTGCGAAGCCGCCCGTGCATAATTCCCAAGTGGCATTCGATCCCCAATTTGGCGCAGGCAGACGCGACTTGGCGAGCCGTGTTTGACTGCACCACGCCTCCGCAAATCACACAATCTGCGCCCGTCGTTTTCGCAGCGGCAAGGCTGAATTCGAGCTTTCGAACTTTGTTTCCTCCGAAGCCCAGGCCGGTACAATCATCTCGTTTCACCCACAACGACTTCAGCCCGAGGACCTCTCCCAGACGCGCCATTGGCTCCAGGGGCGTTGGTAAATGAGCCAGCCGCAAACGTGGCAGATCACGGAGTCGCGCAACGATGTCACCCATATTCGCGATTAAGGATACGGTTCGGTCATTACGCTGATTCGCACAACGTGACGGTTGAGCAACCGCGCCTGGCCGGCACTCGCGGTTTGCAGATCCAACCTGTCGTTAGTGAGCAGCTCTTTTCAAGATCTCTGACGTATCGACAACCGTAGCAAATTCTTCCTGGAGATCACTCAGAGCCGCTAAATGTACATCCTCTGCAGAACGTAGCGTGCCATCCAGGGCTGGCCGAGCGAAGGTTGCAGTCGCATCGGAAATCACATATGTCACAAACCCCAGATTTCCGGCCATTCGTGCGGAAGTCGAAACACAATGATTCGTGGTGAGCCCAACAATCACGACCGTCTCAATGCCGTCGCGACGCAGGTCTCTTTCCAGAGTCGTACCAATAAAGGCGCTGTTCACATTTTTGCGATAGACCGGTTCATTGGCTCTCGGCAGGGCGATAGCTTGAATGCTGTTACCGGGAGAGTCAGGACGCAGGCGGCTGTTTGGTTCAAGTGAATCGTGAACAATATGTCGAATCGGCCGTCCAGTATTTCGCCAAGCTTGCAGCAGTCGGCCAATGTTCGACTCTGCTGCTGGATTGTTGCGTTCGCCCATATCCGGGTCGAGGAACGCCAACTGTACGTCGATAACGATCAGCGCGGTATGAGGCGGCAGGTTGGTCATCAGAAGTCCCTGATGGTGTCTCTTGTCATCTGATTCGCTGGAGCCAGCGAACGGTCCAAAAATCAACAGTTCTGATTCGCAGCAAAGAGACACCGTTTTCGGGCCGATTTCGAATCGCACTTCGCGTCATTATCATCGTCCTGGGCTTTAGGGCGATTCTTGTAGAATATTGCGCCAACGATAGACCTCTCCTCGTTCAGGCGGGACTCGCGATCGACGACACGAGTCCAACTAAATCCTTCAAGCCGAATACGCGCCTTCCACAGCACCAAGTCGTCTGAGCGCAATTTTTCACAAGACGACAACGGCATTGCCGGCGAACATACGAGGATGCGGCAGCAGTCTCTTTTGGATTCGAGCCGAGTCGTTACCGTCACCCAACCGCAGCGAATTCCCAGCCGTTGCTTTCCGCCGGGGTCGCACCCACGGCGCGCGTTAGGACGAAGGCATTCAAAATTGTCTTGCCGCAAGCAAGCTAAATGAAACGGGGCCATCCAATGACAGAAGCTGAAGCTGAGAAGTTTGTGCAAGCCTTCGCCACTGCGCGCTCCAGGGGACGCGGAGAGGAACTGTGGAGCGATGGAGGCGAGCTGCACTACCCTTTTGCGAACCGCATTGTTGGCGGTGACGAGATGGGCATGCTTAATGATCTCGCCGCAAAGAACTCGCCTAATGTCACTTGGGAGCTCTTAGGCTGGACGCATCGGCAGAACGTGATCGTGGTGGAGTGGCGTTGCACCAATCGTTACGGTGACACCAGAATTGAATTCTCCGGCGTCGATAAATTGACGATTGTCGCCGGCAAGATCGTTAAAGAGGTCGTATACACGGATACCGCCCCGCTGCAGGCGATGAGGCAGGGCCGCACATTCGAGGCTTTGATCCAGTTGCCGAAGCGTGGCGAACGTTTCGCTTAGGAACGGTTCGCTCCAGCGCGGTGGGTGCAAGATGCCTCTTCAGCAAACAACGTTCCGAAATGAAGTTTCCCATGCGCGGTTAGGGGAGCAGAATTCAAGAGAGTGCTGATCAGGGTGAGACGAGGTAATGTTGTGCGCCAAAACATCAAAGAACAATCGGCCGAACCGCGTCTGACGCTGCCGCCAATTCTGTCGCAGGGGCCGTCACTTGTCGAGACTGTTATCGACGGCTTTGAAGCTGACACTCTCGATTGGCAGCCTGACGCGCAGCGCTGGTCGGCCACAATGGTTATTGCCCATTCAGCCGACTCCGAAGTCAACTGCTTCCGCCCTCGTTTGAGCCGAACGGCGCTAGAGGACTGCCCATTGCTTGAACCGTATGACCAGCTAGCACAATTTCGCGAGCCGCGTGTGCTGGTAGCGCGCGATGCCCTGCAGGTGTGGAAGGTGCAGCGAGAAGAGACACTGAAATTCCTGCGCAGCCTGCCGTCACGTGTCACCGAGCGCTCATGCCATCATCGGGAATTGGGTCCTCTCACATTTGCGGAACTTCTTGCCGAATTTGCGTTTCACGATATGGGCCACTTGCGCCAAATCCTTGAACTCTGTCGGGCACGGGCGTACTTTCCGCGCATGGGCGGCTGGCGCCAGTACTACCAAGTAAATCCTTGAACAAGGCTACGTGACGTAGATTCCAGGGCAGCAGTCCAGAATCCCTGCGGCGTTCATTTATCGATTGCTACCGTGGCTGCAGATCAACTGGCACCCTGGCGTACGCCATGTCGAGGTCCTGGAGCACGCCGGAAAGATTTCCGCGGGCGACAAAGTTCATTGGGCCGATCTGGTACAACTGAGTTCCACGTCCTCTCTCAAATCCAACTTCAACAGCCCAATGACCCATGTCGCCAGTTGAGTGCTCGACCGCCAAGAGCCAGTGGTTGCCGCGATAATCGATGAGACACCCCGAGGAGATTCCGACAGGGAAACCATCCCTCATCTCACGAAGCGGGATCGAGGCGAGGCCCAGGAAGGTGCGGAATTCCTGTTCCGAGAGCATGCAGTGACCTCCTGAATTACAGCGCTTGGCGCTTTTGCGGTCAAGAAATTGGGGGCACGATAAACCGGGGTGATTGGCATCAGTTATTGCTGTGCGCTCGCCCACACGCCCGATTTTGGTACAACTCGGTACAATTGAGGCGAGAGAAAGAGTGGCTTTCCGGCTCCTAAGCGACGCCGAATGAAGCACTTGGATTTTGACCTGCTCTTGGTTCGGGACCAGGAGGTCGGTGGTTCAAATCCACTCGCCCCGACCACTTTATCCCGCGGAAATTCAATGACTTCGTATTGCTTCCATTGGAGCCGCTGCAGCGCGCCCGAATAACGCTGCTGATGCCAAGGGCGGGAAATCCTCTCGGCCCATTCCCGCCCCAAAACGGCAAGCTGTTTCCGAGGCAGCGGCAAATTACTTTTCAGCGCTGACCGCTCCGGCCGAACAACCCAAGGCGATTCCGAAGAACCTTCCACGCGTACTCGAAACGCGACAACCTGCTTTCAGCGGACGATTCAGCCGAGGAAGCCGCGGCGCTGTTGTTGGGAGTCGCCAAATATCCATGGACGTTGAATTGAGCGTCGAAGGCGAGCCCGATGATTTCACCACGAGAGTTGATCGAGCAGGCGGTGAACAGATACAGGTCGGCTGGGTTGTCCGTAACCAAAGAGTTCAAGTCGAGCGGCGTTCCACCATGCAGCCGAATGAACGCGCGCGGCAAGCCGTTTGCCGGGAAGGAGACGCCGCCTA
>Ga0209061_1001606_pt1 | contig 35509 bp, 35 predicted proteins | sample Coa_R1_10_FD_187157 | JGI IMG/M metagenome (GOLD analysis project Ga0209061, IMG submission 187157) | Surface soil microbial communities from Centralia Pennsylvania, which are recovering from an underground coalmine fire - Coalmine... | ecosystem: Environmental > Terrestrial > Soil >... | reverse complement strand
TCCATTGGATGTTCAGGAGCAGCAGTACGGTGATAAGGGCTTAACACTAACCGGACTACTTCTTGGAATGGACGGTTTTGTCTATGCCTGGAATCCTAGTTCATTGTATCGTCTCTGCGTGCAAACGAGGGAGTGGCGTCTGTTGTTGCGGTATGATGAGGTGATAGAGTAGACGATGCTTCTGGCATTCTTTAGGCGGCTTGCTGAGAAAATTGCAGGCAACATTTTTCTTAGGAACCTCACAACAAATAGGGGCTGGGCGTTTGCGCCCAGCCTCCTTCTCTACAAAACCACCAAAGGGCTTATGCCTCTTCTTGCGTTTCAAGTGATGGCTGAGCCTCGGTAGATGGTGAACTACTGCCATCTTTGACCACCGCACTTTGGATGCGCTGCTTTACCTCCTGTGCAGAGGTAGCGACGTTCTCCACAATGCTCCCCCAGCGCTCTTTGGCGGTCTTGGCCACCTCTGTAGAGTAACCACTCGCCTTTTCCTTCAGATCGGAGGCTTTGTTCTTCAGTTCAACAGCTTTATCCGAGGCCTTGCTCTTCAGTTCGTTGGCCTTTTGGGCAAGCTGCTTTCGAGTCTCGGCCCCCTCCTGTGGCGCGACAAGCAAGGCAATGGCCGCTCCCGTCACAGCACCCAACATGAAGCACGCGACATAACCACCCCAGTTGTTAGAGCCTTTGCTCATAATCTCACCTCCTAGCGAATCTCTCTCCAACCAAACTTTTCTAACGAAACAGCACGGCTTGTGTGATACCGCCTGTTCGTCCCCCCATAGTATAAGCAAAATGGCCCTCCTTGTCAATTGTAGAGGCCATTGCCTAATCGTTAAAAATTAAGCTATCCTCATCACAAACACGGTCGAGAACAGGCTTGCTGTTCTCGACCGTACCGAAACAATCCAAATGTATAACATCAATCCTCAGAAGCAGCATCCTCATCGGCATCGTCGAGCAGATCGATCTCTTCCATTTCCGAATCGTGCTCTTCCTCCGTCTCTTCATTGCCCGATAATAGATTGCTCACTATCGTTTGGAACTCCTCGTTTCGACTGTCGGGGTAGATGCCCGTCTGAATCAACGAAAGCAGACGCTCTCGCTCGTTCATAGCTACATGAGTGAGCGTGTACATGCAGCGATGCACTTGGCCTGCCGTAAGTGGGCTATCTTCCACAGGCAGTTCGATGCTCACCGTAATCTCCCCATCCTCCGGGTCAACCCCGAATTTCAGCAACTTGAGAGTACGGTTCTGTTCCATCAACTTCATAAGCAACGCTTCGCGGTTACGAGCGGCATTCAAATTCAGGTAGCAGGGAATAATAAAACGCACATACTCCCCATCCTCTGCCAACGTGATGTAAACGAGCATCTGCTGGTTCTGATGCACGAAAGGATAGAGCAGCATCTTCTCGTTATCGGTGAACACAGCAGCGTTCGCCTCTTTAAAGATGTCGGTTAATTGTCCAAGTGTGACAGCCATCGCTTTTTGAGCTCCTTTGTTATTTCCTTTCGAGCCGCCGATAGAGGAGTGGTCTACTCCTATCTATCAAGACAGTTTTCAGTGCGAAAAAATTCCCAAAACCTACAAAAAGTTTGTGTAAAGCATTCTGTCCACTTGATAGCTAGCGAATAAAACCACTCCACTCTACGCCCTTTCTCCGCGATTCCTGCGGATTCTACTTACAGACGTAATTGCGCCCCTTCAGGTATCATGAATATTGAGGACGAGAGATATGAAAATACAGAGTTTAGAAGGCTACCGCGCCGCACGCTACTATACCGCTTGGATGGATAGAACCGAACAAATCGGCCTGCTAAGCGTAAGCGGCCCCGATCGCTTTTCATGGCTTCAAGGGATGGTAAGCAACGATGTGCGCCTTTTAGAGCAGGGCGCTAAACGCCTGCAGGCCTGCATCTTAAACCCAACCGGCCATGTGCTTACCGATCTGGCGCTTGTCGCAGTTGCCAACGGGCAACTACCCGCTTTACACGACTGTATTCTGCTGGATATGCCACGCGAAAATAGAGAGAAAATCGGGCGCTTGCTCGACCGTTTCCTCATCACAGAAGACGTTGAACTGAATGATGTAACCCCTCAACTGGCATGTCTCTCCCTTCAAGGCCCCGCGGCCGCCCAGCGGATTCAACAACTAAATCTGGGGCCATGCGTCATCGTCGAGGCCGACCATACCGGCAGTGGCGGCTTCGACATCTACGTGCCTACCGAGATGCGCGATACCCTCCTTCATTCTCTCCACATCCCCGTTCTGGATGAAGCGACCGTCGAGCTGCTGCGCATCGAAGCCGGCATCCCAAAATATGGCGCGGAGCTTGATGAGAGCGTTATTGCCTTGGAGGCCAATCTTCGACAAACGCATATCAGCCTTTCAAAGGGGTGCTATGTGGGACAGGAGATCATGGCCCGCATCGAATCAAGAGGCCATACAAATCGAGGTCTTACGGGCCTTGTATTCTCTCCAAACCAAATTCCCGATATCGGTGAAACCCTCTACCCTGTGCAAGAGCCTGCCCGTGAGGTTGGCCGCATTACCTCTGTTGCCGCTTCTTCGCCCGCTATGGACAATCGCCCCATCGCCCTCGCGTTCGTTCGACATGAGTTCGCTCAGCCGAATACCCTCTTGCATGCGGGTGCCTCGCGCAAAGAGGCAGTGGTTGTGCCCTTACCGTTCATCTCCACAACACAAGGAACCTCAGAGTGAGCGCCGCCTCCGCGACACAACCGGTAGAAAGCCAATCCCATGAGATTCGGCTGAACGCCGTTCTTCAGCTGGCTCTTATCAACATCCTTTGGGGTGCCTCCTCGGTGGCCTCAAAAACGGCGCTCATGGCCTTCGGGCCGTTCACCCTTACGTTCGTTCGCTTCCTCCCTGCGGGGCTGATTCTTCTTTTACTGGCACGCCTGCGACGCCGGCTGCCCCCTATCGCTCCAGAAGATCGCCGGCTTTTCCTGGCACTCGGTGGGGTGGGCATTACCGCAACTTACGGCATCTTCTACTTTGGCCTTCAGCGCACCACCGCTACCGATGCCTCGCTGCTGTTTGCATGTGAACCCATTCTCATTGCCTTGTTCGGCTATCTCTTTCTGCAGGAACGGCTCAACTGGCTGCAATGGATGGGTTTTTTGGTGGGCGTTACCGGCATCTGGCTTATCGCCGGCCGCGCATTGGGCGACTGGTTGGCGCTGGCCGGTCTAGCCTGCGAGTGCTGCGTTAGCGTGCCGGCAAAACGATTGGCCACGCGCTACCCGGGTCTGCTGGTAGTGGCCTACGAAATGCTTATCGGAGCGGTGCTTATACTCCCACTTGCCCTGTGGGAGTGGCATCATCATCCTCATATGGTCTCTCCTCGCCCTCTTGCTGCTCTGGCCTTTCTCAGCCTTGTCTGTTCGGTGTTCTGCTACGGCATCTGGTATCGCCTTCTTTCCCGCCACGCCATCTCCCAAATGGGGGTGTTTATCCTTCTCCAGCCTCTGCTCGGGCCTTTGTATGGCCATTTTTTACGTGGTGAGACGCTTCATGCCAACACGCTGCTTGGTGCGCTTCTCGTCTTTTCCGGCATCGCGCTTACCATCTCTCGACAACGTCTACCCAAAGGCACGTGTAACTGACACCTCCAGCACTTAAGACACCGTTCTCAATAGCGCCCGTCCATTTAAGCCTCGCTATGCGTCAACTCTAGACGCAGTTCCAAAATTGACATCCCATCGTGCACTTTGTTACAATATCCTGCCGAGAGCCGTAAACACAGAGAGATGAGCCACAATCATGTCCGAGAAATCAACGGTGCCCCTCACCCTCGATACGCCCCTACAATATGTGAAAGGCGTGGGGCCACACATAGCCCAACGGCTAGCAAAACTGAACCTCCATACGGTGAATGACCTCCTTCGTCATTACCCGAGAAGATGGGAGGATAGAACCCTTTTTGCCCACGCCGCGCAACTACGTGGTGGCGAGTTTGTTACGCTCTGCGGGCTGCCTCTCTCCGTCAGCACCACCCATCCAAGACCTGGGCTATCTCTCACAAAGGCTCTTCTCGACGATCAGGGCGCGGCCATCACGCTTGTCTGGTTTAACCAGCCCTACATGGAGCAGGTGTTTCGCAAACTGATCGCGGCCAAACACCCCGTCGTGGTCTACGGCCAGGCCAAACGCTCCGGATGGATCGTCGAAATTCAAAACCCAGAATGGGAGCCTCTAGACGAAGCTGGCGATTCCCTTTCAAGCGGGCGCATCACTCCCGTCTACCCGGCCACCGAAGGCATAACCCAAGCCCGTCTTCGCCGCCTCACCGATCATGTGCTGCGCGAATGCTTGCCGCTTATTGAAGAGCCACTGCCGCTTGAACTGCGCCAAGAACATCGCCTCATGGAGCTACGTGAGGCACTGCAAAACATCCACTATCCCACCAGCTTCGAGGCCCTCGATGCCGCCCGCAGACGCCTCGTGTTCGAGGAGTTCTTCCTCATGCAACTTTACCTTGCCCTACAACGTCACAAACTCCACGCTAATTCGCAGGGCATTCGCTTTCGTATCTCCCTTGAGGAGTTGCATCAATCGCTTAAAGCCATCCTTCCCTTTCCCCTTACGCAAGCACAACAACGAGCCATTGCCGATATCGCCTCCGACATGAGCAGTGGCCACCTCATGAACCGCCTGGTTCAAGGCGATGTTGGCAGCGGGAAAACGATGGTGGCGCTCGCCGCCATTCTCATGGCCGTGCAAAATGGCTATCAGGCCGCCCTCATGGCCCCCACCGAGATTCTGGCGCAACAGCACGCCATCGTGCTCCGACGCCTTCTTGACCCCCTCCAACTGCGCGTGGAGCTGGCCATTGGCAGCCTCTCCAAACGCGAAAAACAGGAGGTTTATGAACGACTGCGTACAGGGGAAAGCCTCATCGCCGTCGGCACCCACGCTCTCATCCAAGAGGAGGTCGGCTTTGCCCGCCTCGGCCTCGCCATCATAGATGAGCAACACCGTTTCGGTGTGCTTCAGCGCCGAGCGCTCTCCCGTAAAGGCGAACAACCCCATGTGCTTGTGATGACGGCCACCCCCATCCCTCGCACCCTCACACTCACACTCTATGGAGACCTCGACGTCTCCGTACTCGACGAACTGCCTCCAGGGCGAAAACCCATCACCACACACTGGCGTAGCCGCTCCAAACGCGAACAGGTTTACGCTGCCGCAGAACGCCTGCTTGTGGAGGGCCGTCAGGCCTATATCGTCTGCCCGCTTATAGAAGAGAGTGAAAAGCTAGAGGCACAAAGCGCCGCACAACTCCATGCCTATATCGCCAATAAAGTCTATCCACACCGAAGGGTCGGGCTTCTTCATGGTCAAATGCCTCCTTCGGAAAAGGAACAGGTCATGCTGCAGTTCAAAGCCCACGAGCTTGACGTGCTCGTCTCTACTACCGTTATTGAGGTAGGCATAGATGTCCCTAACGCCTCGATCATCATCATCGAGGATGCCGACCGTTTTGGATTGGCGCAACTACATCAGCTACGAGGTCGTGTTGGCCGTGGAGAGTATCCTTCCTACTGCATCCTGCTGGCAGACCCCAAAACCCCCGAAGGAAAGGCGCGTATGGAGATCATGGTAAAAACTTGCGACGGCTTTCGCATCGCCGATGAAGACTTGCGACTGCGCGGGCCCGGCGAGTTCCTCGGCACAAGGCAAAGCGGCCTACCTGACCTCCATATCGCCGACCTTTTGGAAGACCGTGACGTGCTGGTTGAAACACGTGCTGCTGCCTTTGAACTCGTAAAACGAGACCCTACCCTTTCTCACCCTCGGCATCGTGCGCTGCGGGAAGCCCTCCAACGATTGCACTCCCATCTAGAACTCGCCTCCGTAAGCTAACATTTTCTGCGCGTTTGTAGTACAATATAAAGAAAAAGTGGCACTTTATGACCCTAGCGCTTGTGCCGGGGAGCTTTGACCCCGTTACCAATGGGCATTTAGACATTATCCAACGGGCTGTAGAACTTTTCGATGAGGTACGCGTAGTTGTCGCTCGCAACAGCTCGAAAACACCTCTCTTTACCGTGGAGGAACGCCTCGAAATGTTGCGAGAGGTGTGTGCACCTCTCCCCCGGGTAACGGTAGACTCTTTTGAGGGTCTTCTGGTAAACTACGCTTTGAAATGCGGTGCCACGGTGATCGTTAAGGGGCTTCGCTTTGTCTCGGACTTCGAGTATGAGCTGCAAATGGCGTTGATGAACCGTCGTCTCAACAACGCCATTGAAACGGTTTTCTTGCCTACCGGTGCCCCCTATTCCGATCTAAGTTCGAGCATCGTTAAAGAGATCGCCCGCCTCGGCGGGTCGGTGGAAGGATTGGTACCCGAAATTGTCCAGCAACGTCTCAGAGAAAAATACTCCATCCACAGCACCTGAGGCCGCAAGCGCGGCAGCGCAAAACGAGATGCCTAAACCGATGCGGCAGGCGGCGCGCACACTCGAAGGGGCGCCACAGTTCGTGGCCCCCACACGAGGAAACATGGATATCCTCAAACTGCTCTCGGAGCTTGAGGATATGGTGGATCACGCCCGGCGTGGCCCTATGGGCATCCTCCTAGGGTTTCCGGAGGAGCGCTTCCACATCACCCTTATGAAAATTAGAGCGAATCTACCCGAAGAGGTCAAACGCGCCGCCAATTTGGCCCAACAGCGTGAGCAGTTGCTTGAAGAGGCCCGCCAACAGGCCGAGCGCATCCGGCAAGAAGCTAAAGAGAGCGCTTTGGCGGAACAAGAGCGGAGACAGAATGAGTTGGCCCAAATGCGCCTTAAAATGCAACAAGAGCTAGAAGAAGAGCGCAAACGGCTGGAAAAAGAGGCCCTAAAAATTTTGGACCAGGCGCGTGAACAGGCACACCAAATCCTTAGAGAGGCAGAAGCACGAGCCGCCCATCTTATCACGGAAAGCGTAATCTATAAAGAGGCCGAAAAACGCGCCCAAGCCCTTCGACTTGAAGCGGAAAACGATGCCGCAGCTACTCGGCATGGTGCGGATGAGTATGCTAAAACCGTGCTGAACAACATGGAAGAGGTGTTGCAACGCGCCCTGTTGCAGGTGCAAAAAGGAAAAGAACTGCTCTCTAACTCAAAATAACGGAGAACTTCTATGCGCCTCGATATCTCCGAGATCATAAGAGAACCGGGCAAAAGCGCCCACTACACGGTGCATGAACCGCCCCTGGTAGATGAAGATATCGAATGCACTGACGATATCATCGGACAGTTGGACTTCATCAATACGGGCGATGCCCTTCTGCTGCGCGGCAGCTGCGATACATGTGTGATGCTGCCCTGCAGCCGCTGTTGTACCTACTATCAACAGCCGGTCTCGCTCGTCATTGAAGAACAGTTCGAACTGCGAGCCATCTCTACTGGGCCGCGCTCTCTACCCCACATCGTGGTGGTAGAAGAGGACGAAAGCCCTATCGCCGGCAAACTGTTCGATGGCAATGTGTTCGACCTTACGGAAATGCTCCGTCAGTACATTCTGCTGAGTCAGCCGACACAACCCTTGCCGCCCCAGCAGAATGAAATGTGCTCCCTTTGCCATCGCCGGCCAGAGGAGGCTCTGGCCGGGCTAGGAGGCGAGCAGGAGATCGAACCTAGCGGTCATCCGGCCTTTGCCAGGCTGCGCGAACTACTAGAAGAGCAGCCCTAACGCAAAACCACGCCTGCTTTAAACACTGCTCTGTTAGGGTAGACTCTTCTTTTTGTGTGCGTAAGAATTTAGAGAATACGAAAGAGAGGTGTTTTATGGCCTTACCAAAACGACGTCATTCGAACCAAAGAACCCGAAAAAGACGAACCCACTATAAGCTAGCACATAAGCCGGCTATGGTTCCTAGCTTCGAGCAACCCGGCAACTATACCCTGCTGCATCATGTAGACCCCGCCACCGGGCGCTACCGAGGACGAGCCGTTTTTGAGATAACGGATAAACCTCAGAATAAGTAGGCAGGAAACGCTCCCCAAATATGGCCAACTCGATGCGGATCGCCGTTGACGCAATGGGAGGAGACCGTGGCCCGGCAGAGGTTGCACGTGGGGTCTATGAGGCCGCACTCCATTCACAATCCCATTTCTACCTTGTAGGCCACCCCGACGTGCTTCAGCAAGAGTTGAAAAAGTGGCATAACCACCCCAAAAACCTCGAGATCGTGCCTGCCTCCGAAGTCATCGAGATGACCGATCAGCCCGCGGTGGCGTTTCGCAAAAAACCCGACGCCTCGGTGGTCGTCGCCGCCCGCATGGTGCATGAGGGACAGGCCGATGCGTTCGTTACCATCGGGAACACCGGTGCCGCCATGGCTGTGGGTCTCCTTACTCTAGGCCGCATTAAAGGGATAGACCGACCGGCCATTGCCACTCCCCTCCCCTCCCTAACAGGCGGCACCGTCATCCTGCTCGATGCAGGCGCAACGGTTGATTGTGACCCCAATAACCTCTATGAGTTTGCCCTAATGGGCAGTGCCTATGCCGAGCATGTGCTTGGCGTGCCCAAACCGCGTGTGGCACTTCTCTCTAATGGCGAGGAGATGAACAAAGGCAATACGCTTGTCAAACGAACCCATCAACTGCTTTTAGGTGCATCGCAGGTAGAAGCGCCCTTTCAGTTTGTAGGCAATGTGGAAGGACGTGATCTTTTTAAAGGGCTGGCCGATGTGGTGATTTGCGATGGCTTCACAGGCAATGTGCTGCTGAAAACGGCCGAAGGGGTCGCCGAAATGGTGTTGTCGCTGGTTAAACAGGAGCTTGGCCGACACCTCTGGATGCGCCCTCTCGTCGCCCCCTTCGTACCTGCTATGCGACGCCTGCGAACCCGTATAGACTACGCCGAGAGAGGCGGCGCGCCCCTTTTAGGCGTTAACGGAATCTGCATCATAGGCCATGGGCGCTCCACCTACTATGCGGTGGCGAATGCCTGTCGGGCTGCAGAAAAGGCCGTGGAACACAACATCGTAGAGGTTATCCGTTCGCGCGTGTGCAAAGCCCCGCTTATGCCGCCAGCTACCTAAGAAATTTACCGGAAAGATGAGCAAACCCGATGAGTAGTCCCCTGATACCAACAAAACAACCCTTGGCCGCCATTCTCGGATTGGGGATGTGCGTGCCAGAGCGAGTTCTCACTAACGACGACCTGGCCCAAATGGTGGATACAAGCGATGAGTGGATAACCTCTCGCACCGGCATTCGTCAACGCCGTATTGCCGATGACAATACAACGACCTCCGATCTTGCCGCAGAGGCCGCCATACGTGCGCTAGACGATGCAAAAGTCCACCCCGATGAGCTAGACCTCATTCTCTGCGCCACCGCCACCGGCGACTACATCTGGCCGGCCACCGCTTGTGTGGTGCAACGAAAAATAGGCGCCTACCGGGCCGGAGCCTTTGACCTCTCCGCCGCCTGTGCAGGCTTCTGCTACGGCTTGGCGGTTGCAGGCGCCTTCATTCAAAGCCACGCCGCCCAACGCATCCTGCTCATCGGGGCCGATGCCCTCTCAAAACATGTTGACTGGAATGACCGTTCCACCTGTGTCCTTTTCGGAGATGGTGCCGGAGCCGCCGTTTTAGGCCCCAACGATAGCGGCCAGGGTGTGCTTACCTCTGTATTAGGTGCCAACGGCGATGGCCTGGAAATGGTGTGGCTACCTCACGGCGGTACCCGTAGCCCCTTAACCCCCGAACTCATTGAAAACGGCCAAAATAAGCTCATCATGCAGGGCCGAGAGGTCTACCGCTTCGCCGTTCAGGTTATCCCTGAAGCCATTCAGCAGGCGCTTCAAAAGGCCTGCTTAAGCCCTAGTCAGGTGGATTGGCTGGTTATGCATCAGGCAAATATCCGCATTGTGGAGGCCGTCGCAGAACGGCTGCAAATTCCTAAAGAGCGCGTTTTCATCAACATTGATCGCTATGGAAATACCTCCGCGGCTTCGGTTCCCATAGCCCTCACCGAGGCCGTGCAACAGAACCTTCTCAAACCAGGGCAGATTGTGGTAACTGCCGGTTTTGGGGCAGGGCTTGTCTGGGGGGTTAACGTTATTCGGTGGAATGCAAAATAGAGCCGCAATGAGCAAAGTTGCCTTTCTTTTTCCGGGTCAAGGGTCACAGCGAGTCGGCATGGGACGCTCGTTTTACGAAAATTTCTCGGAGGCTCGCGCGCTTTTCGAGCAGGCAAATACCCTTTTGGGCTTCTCACTAAGCGATCTCTGCTTTGAAGGCCCCGAAGAGGTGCTTAAATCTACCGAAAACGCACAGCCAGCCCTCTACGTTACAAGCTATGTGGCCTATCGCTGTCTACAGTCCCTATGCCCCCGTCGCCCCGATGCCGTTGCCGGCCATAGCGTGGGTGAATATGCGGCCCTGGCTGTAGCAGAGGTCTTCTCGTTTGAAGACGGTCTTCGGCTTGTGCGCCGCCGTGGGGAACTGATGCGTGATGCCTCTCAAAAACGCCCCGGCACCATGGCGGCTCTACTTGGAGCAACTCTTGAAATGGCTAGAGAGGTCTGCCTCGCCGCTCGTGATGCCGGCATCGTGAGCGTGGCCAATGTCAATGGCGCCGGACAGATCGTAATCTCCGGTGAGCCTGCTGCGGTGGAAAAGGCTGCCCAACTCGCCAAAGAGCGTGGAGTAAAGCGCGTCGTTCCCTTAGCAGTGTCCGGTGGGTTCCATTCCCCGCTTATGGTAGAAGCGGGCGATGCCCTCTACAACGACATTGCCGCTGTGCCGCTCCGCAAGCCCACCGTTCCTGTAATCGCCAATATCAACGCTCGCTACGTCGAACAACCCATAGACATTATCTCCGGGCTTACCATGCAGGTAAGCGGTAGCGTGCTGTGGGAACCTTCGATGCAGCGCCTTGTTCAGGATGGTTTCCGTGTCTTTATTGAACTTGGCAGCGGTGAGGTGCTCACCGGCCTCATGAAGCGTATCGCACCCGACGCCACCGCGCTTAGCGCCTACGATACGGAAAGCCTTTCTAAGGTCGCAGAACAGCTAGCTCACTTAGCAGAGCTTGGAGTAAACGAATGAAACTACCCGATCGCGTTGCCATTGTTACGGGAGCTAGCCGAGGAATCGGTAAGGCCATCGCCCTTGAACTCGCTAATGAAGGCGCAAAAGTGGTTGTGAATTACAATCGCAATGCCGCATCCGCCGAAGAGATCGTAAAAACCCTCCTGGAGGCGGGCAAAGAGGCGGTAGCCTTACAGGCGAATGTTGCCGACGCTTCTCAGGTGGAAAAACTGGTTCAGAGCACCGTCGAGCGCTTTGGCAGAGTAGATATCCTGATCAACAATGCCGGGGTAACCCGCGATAAGCTCGTCATGCGCATGAGCGAAGAAGATTGGGATACCGTGTTGAATACCAACCTTAAAGGGGCTTTTCTCTGCTCGCGGGCGGTGGCTCCGATCTTTCTCAGACAACGCAGCGGGGTCATCGTTAACATCAGCAGCGTAATCGGTAAAGTTGGTGGGCCGGGTCAAGCAAACTATAGTGCCTCGAAAGCCGGGCTGATCGGCTTGACGAAATCGCTCGCCAAAGAGCTAGGCTCACGCAACATTCGTGTTAACGCCATCGCACCCGGCTTCATCGAAACCGAAATGACCGAGGTGCTGAAACCCGAACAACGCGAAGCTGCGCTAAAACAGATTCCGTTGGCACGATTTGGAGACAGCCGAGAGGTTGCACGTGTTGCCGTCTTCCTCTGCTCGGACGACGCTTCCTATATTCATGGTGAGGTCATTACCGTGGATGGCGGGCTGTTCATGTGAATACCTGTAGTGCCTGCCACGTGCTACAATAACCTAGTGTCTCTTTCACGGAACCGGCTGAAGACACGGTTCCGCACACTTAAGAGAGGCTTCTCATAAAAAAGAACATTTAACTTAGGAGGACGATAAATGTCTACAACTTTTGATCGTGTACGCAAGGTGCTTCTTGAGAGGCTCGATGTGACTGAAGAGGAGATCGTTCCCGAAGCCTCTTTGGTGAATGACCTGAAAGCCGACTCCCTCGACGTCGTAGAGATCGTGCTTCGGCTTGAGGACGAGTTCACCATAGATATTCCCGATGAGGACGCCGAAAAGATCGTCACCGTTCAAGATATCGTGGACTACATAGACAAAAAAGCTGCGGCCTCATGAGCCTTCGCTCGGAATACACTTACTTTAGAGAACTTTCGTACAGGAGTGGCTATGCAGACGCCATCTCATAACCCGACCGGGCCAAGGCGCGTGGTGATAACAGGTGTCGGTGCGGTAACTCCACTTGGTCTTACCGCAGAAGATACCTGGAAAGCTTGTCTATCCGGCTGCTCCGGGGTAGGCCCTATCACCTTCTTCGATGCTAGTGGCTATAGCACCCGCATAGCCGCCGAAATCAAAGATTGGGATCCTTCGCCCTACTTCGAGTCACGCAAAGAGGCACGTCGTGTTGACCGGTTCGTACAGTTTGCGGTTGCGGCCTCGCGTATGGCTATAGAAGACGCCAAGCTCGAGATTACTTCGGAGAACAGCGAGCGTGTCGGGGTCTACATCGGTTCCGGCATCGGCGGGCTGGCAACTCTTGAGGAGTGGCACAAAACGCTGCTGGAGCGTGGCCCCGATCGCATCACGCCGTTTCTCATCCCCGCGATCATCTGTAATATGGGAGCTGGCATGGTATCGATCCTTATCGGTGCACGAGGTCCAAACTCCTGCATTACCACCGCCTGCACCACCGGTCTGAATAACATCGGCGATGCCTTCGAGCTTATCAGACGCGGTGGCGCCGACGCCGTGATCGCAGGGGGAGCCGAGGCGGCCATTACCCCCCTTGGCATCGCGGGCTTCTGTGCCGCAAGAACTATGTCTACCCGCAACGACGAACCTACCCGCGCCAGTCGCCCCTTCGATGCGCAACGCGATGGCTTCGTTATGGGAGAAGGAGCCGGCATCGTAGTACTCGAAGCGCTCGATTCGGCCCTAGCCCGCAATGCCAAAATCTACGCCGAAGTGATCGGCTACGGGATGTCTGGCGACGCCCACCACGTTACGGCGCCGCCGGACGATGGCAACGGGGCTATTCGCTGTATGCGCGCCGCGCTGAATGAGGCCGGTATCAAGCCGGAAGAGGTGGACTATATTAACGCACATGGCACCTCGACCGAGTTAAACGATCGTATTGAGACGCTTGCCATTAAAGCGGTCTTTGGAGAACATGCCTACCACATCCCGGTCAGCTCCACAAAATCTATGACCGCCCATATGGTAGGAGCTGCCGGCGCCGTTGAGACCATCTTCTGCGCGCTCGCCATTCGCGACCGCATCATTCCACCAACCATCAACTACGAATACCCCGATCCGAACTGCGATCTAGATTACGTTCCAAATAAAGCAAGGCCGGCCGAAGTGAACATCGCTCTCTCAAACTCGTTTGGATTCGGCGGGCACAACGGCTCCATTCTCCTTAAAAGATATAGCGGCTAAACCGAGAGGCGCCTTACTCCGTGGCGCCTCTCAAGCTAAAGCGATTCCGGCCTCAATGAATGCTTCCCGCAAGGCACGACGTAAACGCATCTGCTCCTGCAAGAGATGAATGGGGTCTGTAGCCAAACTTACCCGAATCGTCATCGAACTTGCAGAAAATGCCGTAATACCCTCTAGGGTCGGAGCCTGCTTAAGAACGCTGCCCGGTGCCTCGAACAACTGTTTCCCTACCACCTCAATAATCTCCATGATTTTTTGCAAATCGGCCGAGGCGGCCACGTTGATCTCCACAAAATCTACAATAGGATTACGCGAGAGGTTTGTCACCGTGCCTATATCCCCGTTGGCGATCATATAGATGCGGCCTGAATTATCCACAATGCGCGTAACACGCATCCCTATGTTTTGCACCACTCCGGTCACTCCGGCAATGGTTACCATCTCCCCCACCATAAACGTATTGTCCACGATGATAAAAAAACCGGAGATCATGTCTCGGACAAGCTTTTGAGCGCCAAATCCTATCGCCAGCCCGATAACGCCGGCCGCTTCGATAAACGGGATTACGTTCACCCCAACCGCTTTGAGGATCAACACACCGAAGATGAAAAAAAGCAAATAGCTTAAAATGCTGTGCATCAACCCCTGAAGGGTTTTTATACGGCTAAATCCGGCCCCGTCCGGATGACGCCGCACGAGCCGCGCCATACCTTCGTCTACAACGCGAAACAGCATGCCACGCAATACAAGATAGATGATAATCAGGACGGCAACTTGAATTAAGGCCTCTAAACCCCGATTCACCAGCAGATGCCAAACGTTTTGCCAGTAGGCGGGATCGAGGTATTTGCCAAACTCATGCTCCAGCTTTAACTGCATGTCGTCTCCTTCATCCATAGAATTCGCGTTTTAACATACCCCGCAAACTCTACAGGAATCGAGTCGTCTATCCGAATATCATCAACACGTCATTCCCAATGAACAGCACAGCGTGCGGGGACTTTCACAGATGAGGATATCAAAAACGCGATTCGCTTTTGAAAGCTGGCTCATGGCTCTTATTGGCCTGGCCGATCTCGGCAGCACCATCGTGTTTATAGAACGACACGGCGCACAGGAAGCTAACCCCATCTTTCGCCATTTCTGGGAAATGGGGCTGGGTGCTTTTATTGTTGCTAAGCTCGTCTGCCTGATCGGCCCCCTGCTGGTTATGGAGTGGGCACGTCAGCGCCATCCACGTTTCGTTGCCGGAGCCTTGCGCATCGCCATACTCGGCTACCTAGCCCTTTATGGGGTAGGCGTGCTCCATCTAAACCGCACGGCCAAAGCGGATATCCCCCTGGCAGCAAACGACCCTTCCGCTCTTCGGCAGGAGTATCTCAGCGAGCAGATGGCTCTGAAGATACAGATGATCGTGCAGCGGGCACATAAAACGCGATTCGCACGTCCTCCGCAACGCACAGCTGTCGAATCTTACCCGCGTCCTGCCCTGTCTGGTGACAGGAGCAGGACGCATCTGTTGCGCTAAGCCGGGCCTTCTTCATCCTCCACTTTGGGGATGACTAGGGTCGCGAGCCTGCCTTTCGGCCCTTCCGTTGCCTCATAACGAACCAGCTGTCCCTCTCGTAGCGTTCGGAACCCTTCCATCTGAATCACCGAGTAGTGTACAAATACATCTACTCCGTCATCGGCAACGATAAACCCATAGCCCTTCGCGTTGTTAAACCACTTTACTTTGCCCAAAAGCATATTGTCCGTTACTCCTAAGACCTGCACAACTTTCAGTGCGGACTCTTGGAGCGTCAACAACTCACGTTCACAAAGAGTGCACCAGAATCCTTACTGCAATTTGCGTGCCAATCATACATAAATATCCCCTATTTTTAGGAAAAACGGAAAAAATTTTGGTTCGTGCCTACAAAAACCCCAAAAAGTACTTGACAGCCACTCGCAAGGGTGATAGAATATCTCTGTCTTTATCAAAAGACGTTTTCCACCTCAAACGAAGCATCGCTAACTTGCAAAGATGCGAGCCTCCGCATCTTTCGCAAAGGTGCTCGTAGAGAACGGAAAACCCCATTATCGCCCCTTTTGATGGCGGCCGGTTCCCCCCGACCGCCATTTTTATTTTTAAAGCCTCGTTTCAAGTCACTTTCTCTGAAGAGGAAACGTATTATTGAAGGGTAATATATAATTCATCTATGCCGGAAATGCGCATCATTCGCTCCATATCCCCGCTTACCCAACAGACAATCGGTTGCTACCCCAGCGCAACCGAAGAGGAGGTCGCCGCCGCCGTTGCTCAGGCGAACAGCGCTCTGCCTCATTGGTCACGCCTGTCGCCTCGCCAGCGGTGCGGCTATCTAAGGCAACTTCGCACGGTGCTGGCCGCTCAAGCAGAACAGCTCGCAACCACCATCCATCAAGAGATCGGTAAGCCGCTACAGGAGGTCTACGGCGCCGAAATTTTGCCGTCGCTTGCAGCCCTTAAATGGCTTGAACAACAGGTTCCCCAACTCCTTCGCCCCCGTCGCCTCCGTCAAACAAACCTCTACCCCCAACCCTACGGCGTCGTTGGCGTCATCGGCACGTGGAACTATCCCCTCTGGCTAAACCTAACCCCTATTGTCTGGGCTTTAGCAGCCGGTAACACCGTGGTATGGAAGCCATCCGAGCTTGCCATCGCTTCGGCCTGCGCTCTGCAAAACTGCTTTGAACAGGCCGATCTCCCCGTTTTTCTTGTGATAGGTGATGCCTTAACAGGCCAATCTCTTTGTCGAAGCGCCATACAGAAGCTTGCCTTCACGGGCAGTTTAACCACAGGCCGCACCATCCTTGCCACACTGGCACAGGGCCCCATTCCTGCCGTCATGGAGCTATCGGGCAATGATGCTAGCGTCGTAACCGCCTGTGCAGACCTGCCGTCTGCAGCACGTTGCCTTGTGTGGGCACGCTGTTGCAATGCAGGGCAAAGCTGCGTCGCGCCGCAACGTATTTTCGTTCATCACCAACGCTATCATGAGTTCCTTACTCTCTGCCAACAACAAATGGAGCGACTGCAGCCCGAACGAGAGCTTACCCCTCTGCGCACTGAAGACCTAAGACGTTCCCTCCATCAGGTGGTTCAAGCAGCCTGTGCTCAGGGTGCCGTGCTGCTTACCGGTGGACACACCCTCCCACGTACCGGTTACTTCTATGCCCCCACGCTCGTCGCCGACTGCACCGACGACATGGTGCTGATGCAGGAAGACCTCTTTGGGCCTGTGCTCGCCGTCGCATCCGTTCGTGACGATGAGGAGGCAGTGGAACGCGCCAATCGCTCGAACTTCACCCTCGGTGCCAGCGTCTGGACAAAAAATAGAAAACACGGCTTCCTCTTAGCTCAGCAACTGCAGGCTGCAGTCGTCACCATTAACGAGGCGGAGCTGCTTGTCGCCGCAAACCCCGCAATCCCTTTTGGCGGATGGCGTCTAAGTGGTTTTGGCAAGCAACGCGGGCGCGAGGGCCTAGATGAGTTTTTGATATGGAAGGCCGTTCATGTCACGTCCCCTTCAAAACAGAGATACCATCTTTTTCCTTACTATGGCGCCAATGTGCGAATACTTCGTTCGTTTGTAAATCTTTATAACCCGTCTTCGTTCTACATACGCCTTAAAGGGCTTCTCTCTCTGTTCACCGCAGTGGAAAGCTGGAGAAGAGAACACCGACAATCTGTTAAAAACACTCATCGAGGTGATGGATAATGCGGATCGCAGTTATTGGGGGCGGTTTGGCGGGCTTAGCTGCAGCCGTGCGCCTAGCGCACGCCGGGCATCGCGTAACCCTCTACGAAAAAAATAGCCATCTCGGCGGGAAGATGAACGTCTGGAAAGCCAACGGCTTCACCTTTGATATGGGCCCTACCATCATAACAAAACCGGAAGTAATCGAGCGCCTGTTTCTTGCCGTAGGTCGTCACCACGAAGACTATCTTAACCTCGTTGCCCTTGATCCACAATGGCGCGCTTTTTTCGCCGATGGTTCTCACATTGACCTATACTCCTCTCTGCATCGAATGAACTCCGAACTGCAGAGGTTTGCACCACAGGAAGTGGCCAACTATCTCCGTTTCCTTAGTTACAGCCATCGCATGAACTCGATCGCGGAGCAGTGGTTCTACTGGAAACCTTACGGCAGCCTGCACGATCTGATGACGGCCAGCCCGATGAACCTGCAATCGGCTCTTCTTGCCCTTCAAATGGATCCTTTTACCACCATGCATGGTGCAATCCGCAAGCACTTCCGCGATGAACGGCTTGCACAGCTGTTCGAACACTTCGTACAATATGTGGGTTCTTCTCCGTTTGTGGCCCCGGCCATTCTCTGCCTCATTGCATGGGTTCAAATTGGCCTCGGATGTTGGTACCCCATGGGAGGTACCGGAGAAATTGCCGGGGCTTTAAGCAGACTCTGTAATGAGTTTGGAGTGGACATTCGCCTTAACACCTTCATCGAACACATCGAAACCGCCGACGGCAAGATCGTCGGAGTGCTCTCCTCAGGGGGTCAACTCGAGCGTTTCGATGCCGTTATTGCCAACTCCGATATCGTGCATACACTCGCTCGGCTCCTCGATGCCCCTGAAGCCAAAGCGTACCTCACAAAACGACAAAAGCAACTCGAGCCGGCCTGCTCCGGCATTGTGCTCTACCTCGGATGCAATCGCACATGGCCCCAACTTCAACACCACAACTTTTTCTTCTCTGCCGATAGCGATGCCGAGTTTCGCGATCTCTACGAACACAAAATCCCTCACGACGACCCAACTTGCTATCTGGCAGCGCCGAGTATAACCGACCCTTCCGTAGCCCCACCAAATACCACTGCTCTGTATGTACTAGTCCATTGCCCCTATCTTACCGATGCCTTTAATTGGGAGCAACAGGGTGCCGATTATCAACAGCGCATCCTTGCTAAGCTAGAACGCTGTGGCCTTGTAGGATTAAGAGAATCCATTCAGGTTTCTCATGCTCTCACTCCAAGAGATATTGAGCGTCTCTACTGGGCAAACCGCGGCGCGATCTATGGGGTCGTCACACAACGTGGATTGCGTTCAGCCTTTAAAACCGGCAATCGAAGTCCGCTTATTAAAGGCCTTTACTTTGCCGGCGGCAGCGTGAACCCAGGGCCAGGTGTCCCTATGGTGCTCATGTCGGGCCAGATCGCGGCGGAATGCGTGCTGGAAGATTTTGGCACGGCAACACATCTTTCACCAAAAGAGATTGCATCTGCTTCCCACTAGTGTTGAAGCGCCTCTCTTTCTGAGAGGCGCTTGACATCTTGACTTCCAAAGGAAACGAGCTGGCTACATGTGGTACCCATGCCGATAGGTCGGATGAACGATGTGCATGACTTCCGGGGCATTCGTTGCCACCATTCTCCTGGCGTCCCACTCGATCTTCTTTCCGGCAGACCATACGGCCAAATTGCCCATGATAGCCATAGACGCCAGCGGTCCTGCATAATCCGGGAAGTTCGACATGGCCGGTATCCCCTCTTTGATAGCCCGCACGAACTCCTCAAAGTGGCCAGGAGATTGCGGGAAGGAAACCTCGCCCACATCTACCCCACCTATCAGGATGTTGTTGCTCCCGTAGTCATCAGAGGAATAGACCTTCCCTTTGGTGCCGATCATCAAGGAGCCGCTCGAGCTGATCTTGCCCGTTTTAGGGTCTCTCGGCACGTCGGTAAGCACATCGTCGGGAGGCAGCTTTCCTCCATCGTACCAGTGCATCACCACCGAAGAGCGCTTGAATGGCTTCACCATATCGGCAGGCCAAGCGGATGATGGCGGCCCCACCTGCTCGGCCGGGCCGAAATAGTAGTGAATAATAGACCATGAGGGGTAACTATCGTGGTTCGTTCCGGATGTTTCGGCCTCTACCGCGATTGGGTCGCGTAGATCGAGCGCCATAAAAGGGAGATTCATGGTGTGGCAGGCCATATCGCCCAAAGCCCCCGTGCCGAAATCCCACCAACCTCGCCACGAAAACGGATGATAGCCTGGTGCATAAGGCCGGAAAGGCGCAGGCCCAATCCATAGGTTCCAATGAAGATAAGCGGGTACCGGTTCCTGAGGTGGGCGACTAATGCCCTGCGGCCAAATAGGCCGATTCGTCCACACATGCACCTCCGTAACGTCGCCGATAGCCCCGGCACGCACCATAGCCGCAAATCGCCGCAGGTTATCTCCTGCCGTTCCCTGATTGCCCATCTGGGTTGCCAGCTTCTTCCGCCGAGCAACCTCCATCATTCGATGGACTTCATAGATGCTGTGAGCAAGAGGCTTCTGGCAAAAACAGTGCTTTCCCATCTCCATTGCCATAAGGGCCGCCGGTGCGTGCGAATGATCCGGCGTGCTCACGGTCACGGCATCTATGCTCGATCCCATCTCCTCAAGCATCTTCCGGTAATCATTGTACTTTTTGGCCATAGGGTACTTCTGTGCGGCGCGGTTGAGTGTGTTCTCATCCACATCGCAAATGGCCACGACATCACCCAAACGGGCGGCGTCTGCCGTATCGCTATCCCCTTTGCCGCCCACACCGATGCAGGCAAACTGAACTCGCTCGTTTGGTGACTTTCCTCCCTGAGCGCGTGCCGGATCGGCGATCCATATGCTGAACCCACCGATCAAGGCGCTGCCCAAAAATTCACGTCGAGTACTCTTCAGGCTCATTGCTCACTCTCCATCTGATTATGTTCCGACAAGGTACTCCCTTGCCTTCAAAAACTCCCTACTAAATTATACAGAGAGCCCCCTATCACCTTCCGACTGTGGCTCGGCGGGCGAATAGTTAACCCCCGAATTCCGTAAAGGAGATTCAGAAACGACTTCTGTCTTGTCCTTGACAGACCGAGAGAGGGTGATCTATACTTGTTTGAGATGTTCCATAAAGGAAGGTTACACCTTTCTAAACGGACTATCCCATTCATCTTTCACTCCCTTCGCTTTCTCTTCGTCGTGTCAGAGATAGATTATGCCTGAAGGAAATACAGATAAATATGAAAGAGAACCGCTCAACGCAAAACAGCGTCAATAATACGCAGAGCAAAGGCAGCCGGATCGGAACTTGGATCAGGAGAGGTTTACTTACTATCGTTGGCCTTATCGTTCTCAGCACCGGAGTCATCGCCGGAAGTTTCTATGCTCGAAGCCCCTTTATACGTAAACTGGTCAATAACTACTTCACGCCTCACAACATCGCAACCGTCATCACGCATCGCGATATTTTCGCGCCTTATGCAATCTCACGCCAATTCCAAGGGCCGCAACAACACAACCTTATCATCGCCCTGCTTGGCTGCGATGCAGACTATTATAATGATAGACCTGTCCCCATTCCAGGTTCGCCAGGACGTAGCGACGCGCTCTTAATCGCCCATGTAGACTTCGATAACAATACGCTGAATATCGTTTCTATCCCACGAGATTCGGCTGTACATATCCCCGGCCATCGGGGGTTTGATAAGATCAATGCAGCCCATGAGTGGGGTAGAAATGCACTGACCGACGAAACCCTTCAACAGGATTTCGGAATCAACCCCGACTATACCGTAGCCCTTCACTTCGAAAGCTTTCAAAAAATCGTGGATGCCGTAGGAGGTGTAGACCTTTATGTAGATAAAGACCTCAACTACGACGACAATTGGGGTCACCTCCACGTCCATCTGAAAAAAGGGTTCCAGCATCTTAACGGCTACCAAGCCATGGGCTTTGTGCGTATTCGGCACAGCGATAACGACTTGGTAAGAGAACAGCGTCAGCACGAGTTTTTGGAAGCACTACGTGCAAAGGTAATGAGTCCCAAGGCTTTCTTAGCTCTACCCGATATTCTCAACACGGTTTCGAACGATATAGAAACTAACATGTCGCAGAGCCAAATGTTAGCCCTCGTTCACTGGGCTATCCAGCTCCCTCAACAAAACATCCATTTGGCTATCCTTCCCTGCGTGGAGGGCCGCAGCTACGTCTATATCAAACCTGCCGAAGCCACCAAAATGCTCGCCGATATGCTCTACAACGGTGACACCACAAAGGTTAGCCTTAACGTTGTTCCTCCCCCTAGTAAATCGCTTGCCCTCAACCCCTACCTGCGCCGTCGTAGCCGTTACCGGCATCACACTTTGTAGCACAAAAACAGGGGTAGCTCTACAAGCCACCCCTGTTTTTCCAAAAGTTGCTAACGCCGTGCTATCTTCCTTCGCGCGCCTCCGCTTGACGACGAGCCCGAAGGAGCTTGCGTTGGCGAGCGGCTTCCTCACGACGGCGCCGATCACTCGGTTTTTCATAATGCTCGTGTTCGCGCGCCTCTTTCAGAATACCGCTCTCCATGATCATCTTCTTAAAGCGCTTCAGCGCCACATCCAAACTTTCACCAGGATTTACTTTTACCTGTGCCAAATGGTTCGTTCCCCCTCTAAACCTCACGCGGCCCGCATCACTTGCGAGCCAGCTTGAAATTGTGTTTGGTATTATACCACACTTCGGCCCTCGACTTACAAAAGAAGACGGGTACAATAGCTTCATGCACGCCAAAACCACTTGCTCTCGGTGGCAGCACGCGAAAATTGTTGCTGCTCTAGGTACCTTTACGTTGCTTGCCGGTTGTTCCCTTCATGCCTCCCATCATCGGTATATCGCCATTCCTCCACGTGGGACGGCTCCCTTGCCTCTTCAGATGCCTCATGCCCTCCTCCTTCAAAACCTGCTTGAAAGATGGAAAAAACCCCTGCTCGGCCGGTTAGACTCTTTTGCGGCAATGCAACGCGTCATGCAACTGCGCCCTCTCGTCGAGGAAGCAGCCAACCAAAAAGCGGTACAACCCTACCTAAAGATGCTAGCCCATAGCCAACATCTTTCCTATGAAAGGGCAAAAGAGAAATGGGTGCTGTTTCATCTCGCAGACCTCTTTGTTGAATCGGGGGGAGATGAAAATCAGATTTCATCGGCCAATGCCGCCGGTGTCGCCCAATGGATTCCCTCTCTAGCGCGTGAGCAAGGACTGAGAGTAGACCCACTGAAAGCTCAGCTTCTTACCCAACAGATAGTAAGTCTCAATTTACAAATCGCGAAAAGCGCCGAGATCGCCTCTAACTCTGCCTCCTCGGTGCCCTCCCAAAACCTGCGCAACCTGCGCGATAAGCTCGCCCACGAGCGCGCTCAAATAGACCAACGTTTCGATACCCGTTTGGCCTTATTCGCCCAGGCACGCTACCTCTTACACCTCTATCCTCGTTTTCCCTCTCTAGCATGGATATTCCAAGCCTACCATGGCGGTCAGGCCGGAGAGCGAAAACTGCTTCACCTCTACACAGGCAAAACGGCACCCACCAACATTCTCATTCTTCATGGTGATCACGGCCATCCTCTCACCTATGCCCAGGTCTATCTTACCACGGCGCCAAACAGCCATTCGGTCGCTTTTGATTACCTCTACAGTCGTGGAGATGACCACCGCCACTACTGGTGGAAGGTACTAGAATCGGCTCATCTCATCCAACATTTCCAAAAAAATCCTGGTTCGCTCTTCCCAACGTGGAACACCCTGATGCCCGGCCGATTACAAGACGCCGTGTGGTATCCCAAAGGCCCTTCTTACGCTTTTGAAACCGCTCAGGAGGTAGAGGAGGCCGTCAAAAAACATCTTCTCCTGTCGGTGCAAAACACAAACGACACCCAGCTTAATATCCCACCATCCTCTAAGCACCGCTTCCCTCTCCTACGCCCTGAAGCCTACGGCACACTCCGACTCATCACTACCCTCTACAAACGATTTGGTGGAACAGAGCCGCTTACCATCGGCGATTGCCTTCTGTTAAACCCCACGCGAGCTTCCTCTAAAGCCGATCCAGACGCCGATTTGACCGGCGATAATAGGGACGCTTCTGCGAAGCAGGTTCACGCAAACGAAGGGCCTCCTCTTTCCTTCAGCTACCATACAACCGGGCTGGTCTTCGATATACTTCACCCAAAAGATGAAAAAAGCCTACATCGGCTAGAATACACTCTAGATTTCCTTGCCGACAGGCGCATTATCGCCGTAACACCGGCGCACGATAACGGCCTGGATCGCTGGCATATCTGCCCGAACCCACTCTATGGTCAGGCGCTGGCCGAATGGAGACCAAAATAAAGTGTCTGAAATCCCAAACTCGCACCCTACCCAATCCCATAACGCGCTGCTGCTGAGCTATTTAGCGCCCACCGGTCTCTTTATTCTGTTCACCTTACTGGAAGGCTCGCTTCCAAAACCAGACTATCCGTTTGTTTACATGGCCAAGATCGCCGTGGTAACTGCAGCACTGTGCATCTTTCGCACGCCACTGAAAGACTATCGTTGGCAACCGCGCGCCGTTTTACCGGCTCTGGTCGTTGGACTTATCGTCTATCTCTTCTGGATTCCGCTTGATAGAGCCACACCGTTTCATTTCCCGCTCGGCCAGCGCTCGGCTTTTGATCCCTACCTCTTCTTGCCTGACCCACTGAAACGAAACCTCTTCCTCATTCTGCGCTTCTATGGCCTTGTGATTATGGTGCCTATTATGGAGGAGCTTTTCTGGCGCTCTTTCCTACTCCGATTGTTCACCGCACCGGACAAGGATTTTCTACAGCTCCCTATTGAGGGCTTTTCGAACACCGCCCTTTTGCTCGGCAGTGGTCTTTTCGCACTCGCACATCCGGAGTGGCTATCGGCTTTTCTCTGTGGCCTTCTTTATGCGCTTCTCCTTCGCTACACCCGCACGCTCACAGCCCCTCTCATTGCCCACATGCTTACCAATCTCCTTCTCGGACTATACATTCTCCACACCCATAACTGGAGCTATTGGTAAACAAAAGGCCTCCTGCAGTAGGCAGGAGGCATTTCAACGGCTATGCACACTAGATTCTACCACCCCATCGGTAGATGAACCCACTCACGGGTGATGTAGTCTCCCAACGTGCCAAACAAGACCAAAAGCCAAATAAACCCGAAAACCGACCATATCCAGGCCAGTTTTGAGGCCCACTTAACCCCCATGAAGATCAAGATCACCAACGAGGTCTTCGCAACAGCGACCAACAACGCCACTATAATGTTCAGCGCGCCTAGGTCGAAACGTGACACAACCACTGTCAACACCAGTAAAACCAGTAGGATAATATAGACCAGAAAATAGGTCCATCCTGACACCACATGCGGCTCGTGATGCCCTCCTTCTTCATGCATGTGCGTGGAACCATGTGCTGCCACTTGCTACTGCCTCCCGATAAGATAGACTAAAGGATAGAGAAATATCCATACGATGTCAACGAAGTGCCAATAGATTCCTCCGATCTCTAGAGGGATGTAGTCCTCCACTGCCGGATGTTTCACTGCGATGAGTACCCATAGACACCCCAACACAAGAATGCCGACGAGCACGTGCAGCCCATGAAGCCCTGTCATGATAAAGTAGAGGCTAAAGAAGAGTTGATGTGCGTGATGTTCAATGGGCTGCGGCGTATAGTTCCCTAAGCCGGCGATTCCTTTTGGAGCTTCGCTCATTTGGACAAGCGGAGTGTTGGCCTCAACGTTTGCTTTGCTAGGGGCTTCCCAACGGAAGGTTGGGCCTGGGAAATGGTGTTCCCGTATCTCCGCCGAATACTCGAAATACTTCACCGTTAGGAAGCCAAAAGCGCAGAGCAACGTGAGGCCCAGCCACATTTTTGTTTGAGAGCGAATGTCGAGCGTTTTCGCCCTTACGGCCATCGCCATAAAGAAGCTACTCGTGAGCAGGATGAAAGTATTCAGCATGCCCAGCTTCCAGTTAAGGGCGTTATGCGCCTCCTCGAAGGCGGTGGCATAGTTGTAACGGTAGATAGTGAGCGCTAAGAACAGCGCTCCGAAAAACATAATCTCCGTTACCAGAAATATCCAAATGCCCACGATGTAGGCGTCGTTCTGCTGCTCTAGCTCCTCGAACTGATGACCCACATGTTGGGGTGCAAACGTGGGATGTTCCAGTTCTACGGTACTCATTCTGTCTCCTTTATATATGGTTCTTCTGTTGTCATCAGGGGATGGCTTACAGCAGCCCCGGCCAGCTCCGCTTGAATCACCGGCTCATAATCGTAGGCCTCCCACGTAACGATCGGCACCTCATCGTAGTTATGCGAGGGGGGTGGAGAGGGAAGCGTCCACTCAAGCCCAACTGCCCCCCATGGATTATTCCCCGCCGGCGCTCCCTTGAACAGCGACCAGAGCAGGTAGCAGAAGGGGATGATGTAACCCACCGCCAGCACGCTTGCACCCGCCGAGGAGAGGATATTCCAGGCCTGGTATTCCGGCAGATAGTAGTGATAGCGTCGCGGCATGCCGAGGTAGCCCAAAATGAACTGTGGGAAGAAGGTGAGGTTGAACCCGATGAACATAATCAACGCGGCCAGCTTCGCCCAGCTTTCCGGATAGAGCCGCCCTGTCATCTTTGGCCACCAGAAATGAAGGGCTGCCATGAACCCGAAAATGGCCCCACCTACCATAACATAATGGAAGTGGGCTACCACGAAATAGGTCATGTTAAGATGGACGTCTACCGCCAAAGATGCCAGATACAATCCTGTAAGCCCTCCAATGGTAAACAACCCGATGAAACCAAGGGCGTAGATCATAGGGGCAGAAAGCCATACATTGCCCTTGTACAAGGTTGCCGACCAGTTAAACACTTTAATGGCCGACGGCACGGCGATAAGGAACGAGATTAGGGAGAATACCATGCCGCTGTACATCGACTCGCCGGTCACAAACATATGGTGCCCCCACACGAGGAAACCAAGGAGGGCAATGGCTAAGCTGGAGAAGCCTACGAACTCGTATCCGAAGATGCGTTTTCGTGAGAAGCAGGCAATAACCTCACTTACCACTCCCATCGAGGGCAGGATCATGATGTAGACGGCGGGGTGAGAGTAGAACCAGAAAAGGTGCTCGAACAGCAGGGGGTCGCCCCCACACACCGGATTAAACACGCAGAACCCGAAAATGCGCTCCATCGCTACCAAAAAGAGCGTGATGGCTACCACCGGCGTGCCCAAGATCATGATGATGCTTGTAGCATACATCGCCCATACAAAAAGCGGCATGCGGAACCAGGTCATCCCTGGAGCACGCATCTTGTGGATGGTCACGAGGAAGTTAACGCCCGTGGCAATGGAGGAAAACCCAGCGATAAACACTCCAAAGATCACCAGGGAGACGTTCGTGTCGCTATATACGGAGCTGTAGGGCGTATAGAACGTCCAGCCGGTGTCCACCCCTCCGAAGATGATCGCCAGCAGCATGAGGAAGCTACCTGTCATATAGAGGTACCAACTCAGCAAGTTCAGGCGTGGAAACGCCACGTCCCGCGCGCCGATCATCAAAGGCAGGGCAAAGTTGCCAAACACCGCCGGGATCGAAGGAACCAAGAAGAAGAAAACCATCACGATCCCGTGAATAGAAAACAGCTTGTTGTAAACCTCGTTCGAGAAGAAGGTGTCGTGCGGTCGCACAAGCGCAATGCGTATGCCGGCGGCAGCAGCCCCTCCGATCGCGAACATAAAGGTGATCCCCAAAAGATAGAGGATCGCGATGCGCTTATGGTCTAGCGTTAGGAGCCAAGACGCCACCGTGTGCTGAATATTCAGATAGTTTTCACGTTCCTTGCGACTTTCAGGAACCGGTACGGCACCTGGTACAGATATGCTACTCATTGTTTAACACCCCTTCTTTATCACTTTCTAGAGCACTCTCACGGTCTTATACGAGCGCTGCTCTATCGTTCACTTTCCGCCAGCCCCTTTTGAGGGTTGCGTTGCCGATGAAGTTGTTGTTTTTAAAGTTCTCAGATTCTGGCCGCCTAGCGATTTAATGTAGGCGATCAGTTCCAAAATCTCCTCCTCACTCAACTGCCCTGGCCCATCACCAACGGAATAGGCCTGCATAAGCGGAGGATAGCCCGCCACACGTACCGAGTCGGGATTGACAATGGATTGACGAATAAAGTTATCGTCAACGGTCACCGTCTGTCCATTTTGCAGCACGACCTTCGATCCGTATAGACCGTTCAGCGTGGGGCCGTGCACTCCATCTTCACTCGCATGACAGTTGGCGCATCCGTATTTGTTAAAAAGATCGTAGCCGCGCTCGGCAGCGGTTTCACGGTGCGCCACCTCCATATTGCCTCCGTTCTCTTTCCACTGAAGATAATCGGCAGGCGTCATCACATAGACAAACCCACCCATCTTCGAGTGGTTCGTGCCACAATATTCCGTGCAGTAGAATGGATACTTCCCTACTTTTGTCGGAATGAACCACACGGTATTGTAGTACCCCGGCAGGCAGTCACGCTTTACACGAAAAGCGGGCACATAGAAGCCGTGGATCACATCCTGCGAGATCATGGTAAGCTTAATAGCCTTACCCACAGGTATATGAAGCTCGTTGTTTTCACGGATGCCGCTATCGGCGTGTTGCAAATGCCACATCCATCTTTTACCGATGACCAAAATCTCCTGTGCATCCGCCGGTGGGTTGTAGGCCTCCGCATAAGGCCGTGCCGACCATGCGAATATCACCAACCCGATAATACCGGGGATGATTGACCATGTCAACTCCACAGGCAAATTGCCAAAAGAGCGGTTTGCTCGGTTTGCCTTCGAGCCTCGATGGTAGCGCACAACGAAAACTATGAGCAAGCAGAACACCAGGGTGGTGAAGAATATTGTAAGCCCTACCAGCGTGTAGAAGATATGATCCACCTCATTGGCAAAGGTAGATGCTGCCGGTGGAATAATGGGTAACTCCATAACTCAGATCGCTCCTCCAGCGTTGTGTGGTTCGCCCTCTTTTGGCGCAATAGGCGGCAGCTTCGGATGCTTTTTCTCCCAGTAAAACAGCCCCCCGATCACACCGGCGAGGGCCAGCACGGTCAAGGTACCTGCCCCTACAATCACGCGCTGAATCACCACCCCGTAATGCCCTGTGGTTGGGTTCCAGGTACAGCATATAGCGATGATCTGGTCTATCGGGGAACCGATCTGATTCTGCGAGGCCTTGATCAGCGCAATCTTCAGATCGGAAGGGTTGTAATCGGTGCCGAAGAAGTAACGGTAGATACGTCCCTGCGGGGTCAGCACCAAGATGCCGGTGGGGTGCACGAACTGCTGGTACTTCAGATTATAGTTGTAGTGAAAGCCCGTGGCCTGAGCCAGCGCCTGAATGTTTTTTTGGGTTCCCACCATAAAGTGCCATCCCTCAGCCGCATACGGTTGGTTGCTGGTCATCTTAAGATAACCTTCTTTCGTCTGTGCGGCCAACTGAGGCGGCTCTAAGGGGTTAATGCTTATGGTGAGAGCCGTAAAATCGCGCCCTAGCTTATATTTCAGCTTACTAAAGACATCGGCCATTCCCTGCAACTCCAAAGTGCAGCCCGCCTTACATCGGTAGAAGGGGGTAACGAGAATGACCGGATGCTTGCCGTCAAAAAACTGCCTTAGAGCCACGACTTGCCCCCTAGAGTCCGTAAAGGTAAGGTCTAGCGGGATGGTATGGTTCACCTTTTGTTCGTAGTAAACCCCTTTCGTCGGGCTTGTTGCCGACTGGGCTAACGCTTGCGCCGCCACTTGGGATGAGTTAGTCTGGGCACCCGCTCCTATATTCATTAAGCCTAACCCTCCTAAAAGGGTAGCCAGCGCCATATATGTCTTTCTTTTCACAACCATGTTCATCGCCTCTTTCTCGCCCCTAAAATCTTTGCCGAATTTGGATACTTCTATCTTAAATACGGCATTGCAGACCGCTTCTGCTTCATAAGTTAAGGTGAACCCATGGAACTCATCCCCGGTTGGTAGGTCTCTGTGGAAACACCATAGCTCTGTACACCGGTGGCACTCTCTCCTTTAGCTCCCTGCACCGTGGCCTGAGGCAACTGGTCGGATGCCTGTCCTACCGTGTAGGAAGGTTCATTCGGCTCCATCGGGTCGGGTTGAGCGGGGTTTGGGCGCGTTGGCAATCCCTCCTGCGCCACGATCTCCATCGCCCTCTCCACCGGAATATGCAGTTTATGGGAGATCGGGTCGCGGCTGTAAGTGTTGAGGATAAAATCTTCATCCTTACGTAGGTTCTGGATGTCTACGGTGGGATTTGCCTGCAACCGCGGTTCCGCCGGACGCACCGCCTCTCTCGGTATGGGAAACTTAGAGGTACGCGTTGGCGCCACATGCAGAATGTACGGCTTAAAGAGCCAAATGACAAAGGCGGCAAAGATAGCTACAAGTGCCAAGCCAAAAATCGTCTTCGCAACGGTCTGAGGTGTCAGATCGCTCTTCTCATATCGCGCTCCCGGCGTGGGGGAGCCGCCATGACCATGACTAGGATGCATGTTGTAGTACCTCCGTTTCTAGCACTTCTGTGGGCAACCCTGCGGTGTAGAGCGGTACTAGGCGATTCCTTCGCAAATTGAACACGAAGAGAACAAGCCACAGGCCACCTAGCAGCAGAAAGCCGCCTAAGTAGGAAAGAAAGCCTTGAAACTGAGCGGCAAAGCTCGCGTTGAGCGAATGAAACATCGGCTCCACATTCCACACTATATCCACCAAACAGGCCAGAAACTGTATGGTGGCCGTCATCGCTAACAAGGCAGGAACTCGCTTCGTGCGCCCAGAAAGCAGCAGCAGGAAAGGCACGAAGAAGTGAAAGATCACCAAAAATGTGGTGAATGTGGCGAAGGCGAAATCGGTGTTGCGCCGCAGATAAAACTCGATTTCGTAGGGCAGATCGCCCGACCAGGTAATGATGAACTGCGATACAGCAAAGTAAGCCCACACCATGGTCATCACAAGCATGAGGTTGCCAAGGTCTTTGGTACGCTGCGGCGTGATCAGCTTGTCATAAGGCGTATAACCCTTTATTTTCTGCCGGCACACGAGGAAGACGGCGAAGGCGTGGGCAGTTAGCGCGCTGCTAATGCAGAAGTAAAAGCCGTAAATGGTTGAGTACCAATGCTTATCCAGCGTCATAACCCAGTCGGTGATGGCGAAGGTTACGAGCAAGACAGAGAACACAAAGGCAGGAGCCGAAAAGCTGGCCAATTTGTTCTCATAAAGCACATCTCCCGTCTCGTCCTGCAGCCGTCTTAACTTCACCGCTTGAAAGGCGAACCAAGACAGCACAAGAAAGTAAAAGATTGTTCTCAAGAAAAAGAAGGGAGCGTTCATATAGGGTGCACGCCATCGTAAAACGCTGTCTTTGGCCACTTCTGCCGGGTTCGCCCATGGATAGAGGTGGTGCGTGAAGACCGCGTAGATAATAGGTAACGACGCAACCCCTAGCAGGGGGAGGATTTTAGCTCCCGCCTCATAAATACGCACAACGGGCACACCCCATTGAGCGCGAACCATCCCCTGCAACAGCGTTAAGCCAAGACACCCTACAGACAGGCTCACAAGAAAAACCCATCCGGTGAGGTAGCCACGATAGAGCTGCTCCAAATTGGAGGCGTAGGGGATGAGGCAGAGAACCCCTAGTATCGCACAGACAGCCCCTAAAACCTGAAGATTTGTGTAGGTTCTTGGAAAGCCTTGTTCCTTATTCATTTCTCGCTTCCCTCTTGATTGGTGCTCATCGGTCCTCCATTTTCTGCTGATGAAATGGAGATAAAGGGAGATGTGTAGGTGATGTTGTGCCAGGCCGGCCCTGTATCTCCGGTAGTATGTATCAGTGGCAGCTTGCTGATGTCCACTCCAGGGGGAAGGTCTGAAGGCTTGGCATCTTGGCTGCGCTGAAGCACTCGAATGTAGGCAACGATACGCCAACGATCATCCGGTTCAATGCGCGAGGCATAGGAGAACATCGTGCCGTAGCCATTGGTGATCACATCGTAAAAATGGCCGATTGGCATCTTTCGTAACCTGTCGGTATGATAGGTTGCCGGAGGTCGGCGCAAAGCCAAGCCACGCATGGCGATCATTCCCATCCCGTTGCCTAACGCCCCGTGACATGGAGAACAGTAGATATTGTAAAGTTCTTGTCCGCGCTTCAAATCCTCATAAGTGATTTTGAATGGGAAGCGTGTCTCCATGCGCCCCAACACTAGCTTGTTGCCAACATAATGTGTGCCCACATAGCCCGTGTAGCGCCCCTCATCCGTCCAAAAATGCGTGCGGTCAACGGTATGAGCCGGCAAAGGACGCATGGTGGCTCCATCGGGAAAGACCTCAGAAGGGCTATAGTCATCGGCTTTTGGCTGATCCCACATATCCTGATGACATCCGGCGAGAAGCCATAGCGCCATCGCCGCCAAAGGCAACCAGCCCACCTTTCGCCACTGAATAGAACTCACTTTTCCACCTCCGACACCAGCTGTGCCCCCAAACCACGCAGAAACTCCTCGGTTCCCTCGCGGTCGAACATGCCATCATCCGCCTCAATGCAGAGGAAAAAGAGATCGGAGGTCGCCCGCTCGAATCGGGGTGCATTGAAAATCGGATGATGGGGACGCGGGAGGCCATTCAAAAAGATCGTCGCGAAAAACGCGGTGAGACCTGCAAAGAGAATGGTGCATTCATAGGTGATCGGTATGAACTGTGGCCAGCTGTTGTAGGGCTTCCCGCCTACATTCCACGGATAGTCAATCACCGCGGTATACCACTGCATCAAAAAACCGAAAACGCAGCCGGTTACCCCCCCCAGGAAGATAAGCCAGGGCATACGCCAATCGTGTATCTCCAAGGCCTCTGAGAGGCCGTGCACCGGGAAAGGCGTGTATGCTTCGACCTTACGATAGCCGGCCTCACGCACCGCTCTGGCGGCCCTTAAAAGATCGTCCGGATTATTGAACTCGGCAACAAGACCGTAGAGGTTCGCATTCATATCTAGTACTCCTGTTGCATTCTAGGCTAGGCCTCCGCAGTGCCCGTCGTGTGCTCAATCTCCGTCGTCTCAGCCTCATGTCCATGATGGCCGAAGTGGAACCGGCGCCAAACAAGGTCGCGCATCTCGAAGACGGAGATCATCGGAGCAAAGCGCACGAACAGGAAGAAGAAGAAGGTGAATAGGCCAAATGTTCCTAAATAGACCAACACATCCCAAATCGTGTTGGTATAGTACCCCCAGGTGGCCGGCAGAAACTGGCGGGTAAGCGACACGGCGACGATCACGTAGCGCTCAAGCCACATGCCGATGCTGATGACCACCGAGATGAAGAAGAGCCAGTTAAGGTTGCGTCTTACCCACGGCAGCCACAAAGCCTGCGGGATAATACAGTTTGTGAGGATGAGGAACCAGTAGGCCAATCCATAGGGCCCGAACTGGCGAAACTCCATCATTCGCTTGTCGAAATAGTCTCCCCCAAAGTAGGCGAAGAAACACTCCATAATGTAGCCGTAGAACACGATCAACCCCGAGGTAAGCATCATTTTGGCCATCCAGTCGAAGTGCTTCATCGTTACATAATCTTCGAGGTGATACCAGACTCTCAAGGGGATTGCCAGCATAATGACCATGGCAAACCCTGCATACAAAGCTCCTGCCACAAAGTAGGGTGGAAAGATCGTCGCATGCCAACCGGAAACAATTCCTACCGAGAAGTCGAAACTCACCACCGAGTGCACCGAAAGCACGAGGGGGGTTGAAAGACCGGCGAGAATAAGATAGGCCGTCTCAAAGCGCTCCCAATGGCTCGCTGCCCCACGCCATCCTAACGAGAGAAAGGCATAGACATATTTAACTATTGGATTTTCCGCCCGATCACGCACGGTGGCGAAATCGGGTACAAGGCCTAGAAACCAGAATAGCACAGAGATGGTGAAGTAGGTACCTACCGCAAAAACATCCCACATGAGGGGGCTTCGCCATTGAGGCCACATGGCCAGGATGTTGGGTAACGGAAACATCCAGTAGTCCACCCATGGACGCCCCGTGTGGAGCGCTGGGAAGATACCGGCGCACATAACGGCGAAGATGGTCATCGCCTCGGCAAATCGGTTGATCGAAGCGCGCCATTGCTGACGCATCAGCGCCAAAAAGGCCGAGATAAGCGTTCCGGCGTGCCCGATTCCGATCCACCACACGAAGTTGATGATCGCCCACCCCCAGCTTACCGGCTGGTTAATACCCCAAATACCTACCCCTTTAAACACGAGGTAGGTCAGAGAGATGCCGAGGACGTTGAACAGCAAGAAACCTATGGCGATCATGATCCACCAGGGCAGTTTGTGCTTGCTCTGGCTCAGCACAACCGAAACGATTCGTTCCGTTACCGTCTCAAACGTCTGATCGCCTTCTATAAGGCCGGCAATCGCCGGATTCTCAGGGGCGCTGCTTGATGACTGGATAGAGGTCTCGTTATCCAACTTGCTTCTCCGTTTCCGGTTCGATATCTGTATTGGGATTGATGACACGCGCTAAGTAGGTGGTGCGTGGCCGCGTGTTCAAATCGGTAAGCAGTCCATAGTTATGGGGCTGAATCTTTAGCGCATACACCTTCGAGGCATGGTCTGTAATATTGCCGAAAGTGATGGCCTGGGTAGGACAAGCCTGTTGGCAGGCCGTCAACACCTCTCCATCTCGCAGATCGCGGTTCTCAATTTTAGCCTTTTGTCGAGCCGAGTTGATGCGCTGAATGCAGTACATGCATTTCTCCATCACACCGCGCCCGCGCACCGTAACATCCGGATTGAAAACCAGTTGCTCTACCTTATTGGGCCGACCGAAGAAGTCGTGATTGAAGTGATTATTGTAGTTGAGGAAGTTAAATCGGCGCACCTTATAGGGGCAGTTGTTGGCGCAATAGCGGGTTCCAATGCAGCGGTTATAGACCATCTGGTTGATACCCTCTACGCTATGTTGCGTCGCCCCTACAGGGCACACATATTCGCACGGCGCCTGTTCACACTGCATGCACGTTACCGGCTGGAAGTAGATGCGTGGGTTGTGTGCAAACGTCTCGAAATCGTCGGGCTTCGTCTCGTAGTAGGTATCCACCCGAATCCAGTTCATATGCCGCCCCCGCATAACCTGCGCTTTTCCAACCACGGGAATGTTGTTCTCCGCCTGACAGGCCACCATGCAGACGCTGCAACCAATGCACGACTGGAGGTCAATGACCATACCCCAGTTGTAAGCGCCTTTGTGACTCATTCCAGGCTCAGGCCACGGAAAAGCCGGATAGTAATCGGGTTGCCCTTTGCCGGTTCCCTCTGCAGCGTTCGCCTGTTCGGCGTCCTCATCCGGGGCTAAGGAGGGATGTCGCAGAAACTCGGCGATCGTTCCCACCCGAACGACGTCACGATTGTCCATCATGTGGGTGAACTGGGTAGTTGCTATCGGGTAGCCTTCTCCAGTGTACTCAATCTGCACCGTTCCGTTCCAAGGGCTCTTCGATAAGAAGATCGGGTAAACATTAAACCCGGTTCCGGTGCCCAGCACACCCGCACTTGTACGACCATATCCTAAATAGACGGTGATCGCATCATGTGGGTGTCCGGGCATCGCCCAAACAGCTCCCTTCACCGTTTTACCGTTTAGGTTGATGGTGATCACAGGGGAAGCCTTTGCCCCCTGCGATTCGTTCAATTTAGGCCGAATGGCCCAACCATCTCCCAGCGGAATCTGTAACCTATCGGCCGTCTCCGGGTTCATCAAAATCACGTTGTCCCAGGTGGCCTTCGAGAAGGGCTTAGGAAGCTCCTGAAGCCATCCGTTATTGGCAAAGCGTCCATCCCAAACGGTGGGATCGGGCCGAATCATCACCTCAAGCGTTGTCCCACCTACCTGGGCAGGCATCTGAGGTTGTAGTGAACTCAAAGCATTCGCACGCACTTGCACCTGTTTGCTTTTTGCCTTTGTGCCGGGAATGACCCCATCGTGCAAAAGCTTGTTGAAGGCAAAGTCATAGGGTTCATCTATGGGGTAGCCATGCTCTGCCCAGTACTGCCGCACAATCGTGTACCCATCGCGAGG
>Ga0209061_1001605_pt1 | contig 35522 bp, 35 predicted proteins | sample Coa_R1_10_FD_187157 | JGI IMG/M metagenome (GOLD analysis project Ga0209061, IMG submission 187157) | Surface soil microbial communities from Centralia Pennsylvania, which are recovering from an underground coalmine fire - Coalmine... | ecosystem: Environmental > Terrestrial > Soil >... | reverse complement strand
AATGACGTGCGCGGTGGTGGTGTGATGGGTTGCGTGCGCGGTGGTGGCGGGGTGTGATGGTCGCGGGCGGGTGCGCGGGGGCTGGGCGGGGGGCCCGCCCCGGTCATCCAGAACCGGATGATCCGCGGCGGACCAGGCAAAACGGAGAGGACCGTCAAGCTGGCTCTCGTGTTGGTGGGGTTGTGGGGGGCAAAGGAGCCTGGTCACGCTTAGTAGGTGCAGGTGACGGAGGGTGGCGGATGGTGGGGTGGGTGCACGCGCGCATGCGAGGCCGTAATACGCCGGGCCTGGGGTAGGGGGCGGGTGGCCGGCGCCTGGGAGAGAAGGTAAGCGCTTACCCGCGCGAGGCTGTTTGATGACATTCCCCCGCCGGAGCAGCGGGCGGGAACAACATCAGACAGCGCGGAATGGGGCACGGTGATGGCATACATGCGTGAGATCGGCCGCTGCCGGTGCGGGCGCCCAGCCGCCGTCGAGGTGTTCTCCCGGCTGAACGCCTCCATGGGCCTGTTCTGCCGGACATGCGGGAAACGCGAGGCCGCCAGGCTGAACCGGCTGGAGCAGCCGCCAGCGGACCCCCGCGGGACGAAGATGCCCCGGTGAGCCGCCACGGCCGCCGCGCCCGGGGGACGGCAACCATCACCACGGCGCAGGCCGCTCTCATCGCCCAGGCCCTCGCAGGCGCCGGGGCATACCGCCGCGAGCGTGCCGGTGAGTGGTGCGCGGAGAAATCGCCTGCTTGCGGATCTCCGCCCATGCGCGGACAGCGGGCCCGCGGGCAAGGACGCGCACCTCGCTGAACGAGATGAGCGGGGGCGTCACGGCTGCGGCTGTCACGGCTCCCCGCTGTACAGCCGGGAAACCCCCGCGCACGCAAGGCCGTACTACAGAACCGTATTGCGCCGGGAGGGGGGCCGTAATACACTGGGGGCACGGGAGCACCCGGCATGAGAGAGGGGACGTCATGACAGCGAGATGCCCGTCCTGCGGGAGACCCGGCTACTGCCCGGCCTGCGGGAGGACCGCATACAGCCACGGCCGCCGCTACCAGCAGGCCGGCAACAGCGCCGGGAACGGGGGGCCGTGGATCATCATCGGCTTCATCCTCATCGTCATCGCCTTCTGGCCCGCGATGGTCTGGCACGGGGAAGGCGGCCCGGCCGGCACCTCATGGCGGTGGGACATTCACTCCACCATCGCCGAGCTGATCTACTGGGGGGTCATCGCCGCAGCCGCCGGCGTGTACTTCCTCGGGCACCGCGCTGACCGGGCCGCGGCCCGGGAGGAGGAAACCCGGTGACCGTGACCCGTGACAGGCGTTCCAACCACTCGGTGCGCGCCTGGGATTCCTCCTGGGCTGACCTCACCGCGGCAGCCGCGGAAGTGCAAGCCGCCCCGTCAACCATCCTCGGCGACGCCGCCGACGCCCTCGCCGGCTACATCCGCTGCAGCCGCTGCGGCGAGCCGGTACCCCTCGCATGGGGGGACCTGACAGGCTCGCCGCTCATCACCGCCCTAGCCGATGCGGTGACACAGGTGAGCCGGCAGAAGTGCCGCGCCCACCTGGCTGTCACCGCGGGCTGCCAGCGGCCGCCGCAGGCCCCCGCCGCGTCCGGCGGGGATGACGGGGCGGCGGAGGGGGAGAAGCCCGCGCAGGCCCGCACAGGCCCGCAGGGGGCCGTCCTCGAGGCTGCGGTGGCGCGGCTCGTCGACCGGAAGGTGGCCGAGGCCCTGGAAGCCCTCCACGTGCCCGTGCCTGCCGCCGCCGCCCCGCTGCCGCCCGTGGCACCCGGCACCGCCGTGTTCAAGCCGGCCACAGCCGGCGCTCCTGTCCTGCCCGTCCATGAGGTGCCGGAGCCGCCGGGCCACGGGGGGGTTCCCCTGCGGCAGCCGGGAGGCGCCGCCCGGAGGCGCTGCCAGCACCGGCTCCAGCCGGGGGCGTGGTGCAAGACGTGCCAGCGCCCGAAATGAGCGACCGGGATGGGAGAGGGGAAGTCATGGGAGCACCAGTCAAGCAGGGGTTCACGCGGGTGCCCGGCCTGCCGGCGCGTGACGATCCCGAGCTGGCCGGGCTGATGGACGTCGTCGCCGGCCTGCCCGGGGAAGGTGCCGGCGAGATCGCCCGCAGCTTGCTGCGCGCCGCGCTGGCCTGGAAGCGGACCGGCGATCCCGGCTACCTGACGTGCCTGGCCGAGGATGCTCTTGTCACCATCCGGCTGCGGAGAGATCCTGAACTGGGCAGGGCGATCCGGGAAGCGCCGAAGAAACCGGCCGGCCCCGGAGGCTCCGTCGACGTCGGGGAGTGGCTCCGGGAGCGCGGCCTGTAAGGCAGGCCGCCATGCCGCTGCGGCTCGGGGGTTCCGCCCGCAATGGAACGGGCTACGGGCGATGGCGAGCTGGACCGCGGCCAGCGCACCGTCGCCCAGCTCCAGGACCACGCCTTGCCTGAGACCGTCTACCGCGGCCCGCATGCTACCCGCGCCGTCCAGGCCACGCCCCGCGCAGCCGGAGGGCAGCTCCGCAAGACCACCCGGATCCTGACGGCAACTGGCACCGCTGCCCGTTGCGCGAGCCCGAGGACGGGTAACGCCCAGGTAACGCCCGTGTCCCGCTTTGCGTTCCCCCCGCCCGTCCGCCATCATTCCGGTCATGCCTCCCCCCGGCCAGCCCCCAGGCGACGCCAGGCAGGAATGCGCCAGCGGCCCCCGCTGCCACGCCGCCATCCGCGGCGGCGACGGCACATGGCACGGGGCGCGCACCTTCCAGGCTTTCTGCCCCGCCTGCCGGTCCGTCATAGCCGCCCGGCTGTCCGAGCTCCCCGAAGCCTGCGTCCGGCTGCTGCTCGCCGCCCGGGAACGCCCCCGCACCGGGAAAGCCGTCCGCTCCGTCCCCGGGCCCCGTGACCCGCTCAGGCTGGAAGTGCTCGCCCTGGCCTGGGAGATGGGCGCGGTGCTCGCCTCCTGGCATGAGCGGGTCGCCGACGCCGCCCGCCTCACCGACCCCCCCTCCCGCCAGGCGGTCCTGCACCGCCCGGAAAAAGCCGTCGCCGCCGCGGTGAAAGCCATCTGGCCGGACCGGGTGGACGTGCTGCTCGCCTTGCAGCCCGGGCCCATGACCCGGATCATGTTCGACCCGGTGAAAGCCGCCGGATGGCTGGCGTCCGCCGACCCGGGAGAGGAGGGGACGGTGCTGCCGTCCGGGGAGGCGCACATGCTGCCCGCCATGGGCGGCGCTGAGGCGGGGAACGAGATCCTCGGCCTGCACTACCGGGCGCGGCGTATCCTCGGCCAGGTGAAAGCCCGGCCGGAGACGTTCGACGGCATTCCCTGCCGGGAATGCGAGGCGATGGCGCTGGAGCGGGCGGAGCCGCCGTCGGACCCGTCGCGGCCGGCGATGCACTCCCGGTGCGCGGAATGCCGGGACGAGATGGACGAGGCGCAGTTCCACACGTGGGCGGACATGTACGCGTCGTGGGCGCGGTCGGTGCCGGGGCTGTCGTGCCGCCGCTGCCAGGCGGGCCGGCACGGGGAGTGCGCGTGGGATGCCTGCGAGTGCCGTGCAGGGGGGCATCCGGCGTGCCACGCCGCCTGACCGGCAGGGTTTTTGACTCTGCCCGCGGCGGGGTGTAACACTGATGATGCTGAGCACAGGTGTCCCCGGAGCGCGCCGCGCCCGGGGCTTTTCCGTGGATCCGGGGCAGGTGGTCATGCGTCCCTGCCGCGGAGACGGCCTGCTCACCACCGCCGAGGCCGCCCGGCTGGCCGGGGTGAGGCCCGTGACCATCCGGCAGTGGCGTGCCCGGGGCTGGCTGGCCCCGCAGGGCCTCGACGAGCGCGGCTGGCCGCTGCACTCCCGCGAAGCCGTCCGCGCCGCCGAGAAACGGGTCCGGGACAACGGCATAGGGGCGTCGGGGATCGACCCGCGGCGGCTGCGGAAACGCCCCGGCCCGCTGCGGGAAGCCGCCTGACGGCTATCATCGCTGCGTGCGCATCGAGCTTGCCGCCGGCGATGACAGCACTCCGGATCCTCACCCGGAGTGGGTGGCGGCGATCCGGCCTACGGCCGCTCAGGTGATGCAGGCGGCGGCGGTTCTCGGCTGGTACCCGGAAGTGCCCTACCTGGAGCCGGCGCGGCGGTAAGCGGCGGGGGGAGGCGGGATGCCTCTCCTGCCCGGCATGTACGTGTGCGTGAAAACGCGGGGTTTCCCCGCCTGGGTCATCCGCATGGCAACCCGCTCGAGGGTCAACCACGCCTTCATCGTCGCTGATGATCAGGGCGGCATCATCGAGGCCCGCCCTGGAGGGGTGCGCCGCGGCAGCCTGGCCGCGTACGCGGGCGCCTACGCGGCCGCCGACACAGCCGAGCCCGTGACAGGTGCCCAGCGTGCCGTGGTGGCCGCCAAGGCAGAGTCCATGCTCGGCACCGGGTACAACTTCCCCGCCATAGCCGGCATCGGCCTGGAGGACATCGGCTGGCACTGGCGGCTTCTCATGCGGATCGCCCGCGCCGACCGGGACGTCATGTGCTCCCAGCTAGTAGCCGCCTGCGGGGAGGCTGCCGGGCTGGACTGGCTGTGCGGCAAGCCTAGCCCCGATCAGGTGACGCCCGCTGACCTGGCACGCAGGCCCGGGGTTGAACGGGTGAGGATCTGAGGATCTGAGGAGGCTGCGCGATGGCGGTGCTCTGCCCCCGGTGCCTCATGCCGGCCCGGCCGGCCAGCGAGTGCATCTGCGACGACCCGGACCCCGAAGACACCGCAGGCCCGGAAGACGGTGCCGGGGATGACGCGGCGTGATCTGCGTTCCCTGCCGCAGCGGCGGCCGCCCGGCCTGCCCGGGACTAGGCCGGGACCATGACCTGGCAGCCGGGGGCGGCCAGGTCTGCGACTGCCAGCATCAGCCGCCGGGGACGTCGCTAGCCCTGCACCCGGCCTGACCTGTGCGGGAGGCGTGTGCCAGGAGAGGCTGACGGGTTCGCCTTCCCCGCCGGGTTCGACCGCTGGCCGCGGGAGATCCGCGAGCAGTGGATCTCCGAGGTCCGCGCCCTGTACTTCCCGAAGCTCCGCTGGTGGCAGAAACCCGAAACCGAAGACGAGGACAGCGGGCCGCGGCCGAAGCAGCTTCCCCCCGACCATCCCCGCCACGGAGACCCGGACCTGCACGGGTACCGCTGCGGGTGCGTGCATAAGATCCCCTGGTGCCGGGAGTGCCCCCCGTGCAAAGGCAACCCCGGCTACTCGGTGTGGCTGATGTGCACGTCGAGAGGCACCGGGAAGACGAAAGCCGGGGCCAACTGGACGCTGGAGATGGCCCTGTCCATGCCCGGCATCCACGTCGGGGTCTGCGCCCCCAAGTACGACGACGTGCGCGGCGTCTGCTTCGAGGGGGAATCCGGCGTCCTCGCCGAGGCCCGGCGCAGCGGCATCGAGATCACCGAGGGCAAGGACTACAACAAGAACCGGCTGGAGATCAGCCTCCCCAACGGCTCCCAGATCCGCGGTTTCTCCGCCGAGCGGCCCGACTCGATCCGCGGGCAGAACCTGTCGTACTGCTGGTTTGACGAGCTGGCGATGATCCGCTACGTCCAGTTCTTCCACGAGGGCCTGATGCCGGCGCTGCGGAAGGGGAAGCATCCCCGGCTGCTGATCACCACCACCCCGAAGCGGGTGCGGCTGATCCGCAAGCTGATCGACGACGCCCGGTACGAGTTTGCCGCCGCGGACGGCGGCCCGGGGACAGGCGTTCACCTCACCGAGGCCATCGCGGCGGAGAACATCCACTTCTCCCGGGTGCAGCGTGAGCGGCTAGAACGCGAGTACGCCGGCAACCCGGTGATGCTCGCCCAGGAACTCCGCGGCGAGCTGCTGGGGGAGGTCGACGGGGCGCTGTTCCCGGCCGACCAGTTCAACGAGTCCCGCGTGTTCCCCGACAAGGACAAGCTGCCCGCGTGGCGGCGCGTGGTGGTGGCCATCGACCCTGCGACCACCAGCAACAACGCCAGCGACGAGACCGGCATCGTGGTCATGGCCGAGGGCGCGGACGGGGACTTCTACTGCCTGGAGGACTGCTCCGGGAAGTTCTCCCCCGACCAGCAGATGAACGTCGCCGCCGAGGCCTTCTACCGGCATGAGGCGGACTGCGTGGTCGGCGAGGTCAACATGACCGGCGACTACATGCGGGCGCTGCTGAACACCGTCGACCCGAACATCCCGCTGCGGACGGTGCGCGGCATGCGGGGGAAGGCCGCCCGCGCGCAGGGTGCCTCCAGCCTGTTCATGCAGGGCCGGATCCACATGGTCGGGGACAGTTTCACCCGGCTCGAGGAGCAGCTTTCGGCGATGGCCGAGGGTGACGACCGTTCCCGGATGAAAGACGACCGGGCGGACGCGTTCGTGTGGGCGATGATCCACCTCGCCGGCGGCTCGCAGGGCGACTGGGGCATGGTGTACGGGTTCGATGACTGCACGGCTTGCGGTGCCCGGGTCAGCTACGAGAAGGACGAGGCCTGCCGTAACTGCGGCGCCCGGGTGGTGAAGCCGGCGCCGAAGCACGCCGGCGGGGCGCCGCGGCGGGAGCCGTGGTCGGCGGCCTACCTGAAGACGTGCCTGAACGAGAAGTGCGGGAAAACCTACCCGCCGCATGAGCGCGCCTGCCCGCATTGCTCCCCGTCCCCGGAGGCGTACATGCGGAAGCTGGCGGCGTTCACCGGGGGACGGCCAGGGTGGGTGTCCTACACGGGGCGGAACTGGCTGGCGGGGAGGAAGCTGTGAGGACCTGCCATACCTGATCGCCGTCATGGAAGGCATCCCGCCAGGGTCGTCCCGCCTGCACATCACCTATCCCGGAGGGACGGATGCGCAGGCTGACGAAAGCTGAGAAAGCCGAGGCCCGGCTCGCGTTCGCCGCCGGGAAAGCCTGCGAGCACTGCGGGGCACTCCACCAGCGGGCCTGCAACCGGGTGCGGCGGGTCGAGAAGCTCGGCAATGGCAACGTCACGGCCGTCGAGTTCTGGCGCCGCTGGGAGCAGCCGGACGCGATCTGGCCCGACGACGCGTTCGACCCGGATGATGACGGGGAGGCTGCGGGTGGATGACGAGCAGCAGGACAGCCCCCAGGGTGTCCCGCACGCCCCGTTCACCCCTGAAGACGGAGCCTATGCGGCGATCGTGTCCGAGTACCTGGGGTTGCAGCGGGCCGGGGCGGACCCGCTGGGGGCGGCGCTGATCACCGCGGCGCACCTGACGCTGATGGGGATGGCAGGCGCGGCAGGGCAGCAGCAGCCGGGCACCTGATCCGCGGCGCCGGCCGGGGGGAGGCGGTGAGCGGTGGCTGTCGCCCTGGTCAAGCTGGGACCCGTTGACACCAGCGGCCTCTCCCCGGCGTTCGGCCAGCCGACCACCGCGGGGGACTTGCTGGTGGCGTGGCTTATCAGCAGCGACTCCTCCGCCACAGACCCGTTCAGCACCATGTCGCCGGGATGGTCCGCCGCCTTCACCGCCGGCTCCTCATCGCAGTGGACATCCGTCTGGTACAAGCCGGACTGCGCCGCCGGCGAGACCGCCCCGGTTTTCACGTCCGCCAACGGGGGGCCTTCGCTGATTTCCATGCTGGGCGAGTTCTCCGGGGCAGCCCTGTCATCCCCGGTGGACTCCTCCGGCACCTCCGCCAGCCCGGCCGCCGCGTGCGCCGCGCCCGACAGCGCCGGCGGTGACCTGATCATCTTCTCCGTCTGCTGGAACAGCGGCAACGGCGGCGGCACGATCACCACTACGATGACCGACTCGGCGGGCAGCGCCGTCACGCCCGGCGCGGCGGACGGCGTCGCGGGAACCTCCATCTACTACGACTTCGCGTGGGGCATCGCGGGTGCCGCGACCGGGACCGGCAAGGACACCGCGGCCGGCACGCTGAGCGTCTCCGGCGGCGCCGCCTCCGGCATCGTCTCGTTCAAGGCCGCCCCTGCGGCGCCGGCTTTCACCTTCGGCACCCCCTATGCAGGGTGGAACGCGGGCATCCCGTACACGGGATGGGACGCCGGCACCCCGTACACGGGGTGGAGCACCGGAACGCCGGGCACGGGCTGAACGGGGAGGATTGTGGGCTACTCCTCTCTCAGCCTGTCCCGGCTCGCCACCGAGTATTACAAGGTCCCCGTATCCGCGGAGAAAAGCGGCGTCTCCTACGACCCGACATCGGACGTGGTGCAGTTCGCGTTCCTGCCGCAGGCCACCCAGGTGCCGCAGGCCGCGGACTGGGTGGCAGGGTCGTGGGAGACGGCGGCCGGCAATCCCCTGTACCCGTACAGCGCCCGCTGCCTGATAGGCCCCTCGGGGGTTATCACGCTCGGCACCGGCATCTACGTGGCGTGGGTGAAGATCACCGACAACCCGGAGATTCCCGTGACGAGGACGGGCTACCTCCAGATCACCTGACGGGGAGGAGGCGCGCCCGATGTCCCGTGCCTCCGGTGTCCTCGCCGCGATGAAAGCCGTCCCCGGCGGCGCACGCTACACCCCCGCGCCGTCCGCCGGCGGGTGGGGCGGCTGGAACCAGGTCGCCTCCAACGCCATGTACGGCACCCCCTGGCAGTCGTCTTACGGCCCGTTCCTGCCCCGCCCGTCCCAGGTGTTCACCGACGGCGCGTTCGGCCCCATGTCCCCGATCCAGCCGGTGCCCGTCGACCAGCCCGCCATCCCCGGCGGGTTCCCCGGCCCCCGCTGGTGGCAGTACCAGGTCGGCTGGAACCTGCCCACCCTCCCCGGCGCCGAAGGCCTGAAACTCGCCTCCTTCGACCAGCTCCGCACCATCGCTGAACGGTACTCCGTCGCCCGGCGGTGCATCGAGCTCCGCAAAGACGAGATCGCCGGCCTGGAATGGGAGATCGCCCTCACCAAGCACGCCGCGAAGGCCTACCAGGGCGACCGGCACGCGATGCGGGACTTCGGGGAGCGCGCCGCCGCCGCCACCAGGTTCTTCCGCCATCCCGACCCGGACTTCTTCCGGTTCCAGGACTGGTTCAAGGCGATACTGGAGCAGGTGCTCGTCTTCGATGCCCTGTCGCTGGTCTTCCGCCCCAAATACGGGCGGGGCCTCGGCCGGGGCCTGCTCGGCAGCGACCTGGACTCGATCCGCCTCGTCGACGGGGAGACCATCCGCCCCCTGCTCGACATGCACGGCGGCAAGCCCGCACCCCCCGCCCCCGCCTACCAGCAGTACCTGTACGGGGTTCCCCGCTCGGACTACCAGACGGTGATCTCCGGCGCGGACATCGACGAAGGCGGCCTCGCCGGCGCCGAGGTCAACGCGTTCCGCGCCGACGTGATGCTGTACCGGCCGTTCGTCCCCCGCCGCACCACCCCCTACGGGTACCCCCCGGTCGAGCAGGCGCTGCTGCCGATCATCTCCGGCCTGCAGAAGCAGGAGTTCCAGCTCGACTACTTCACCCAGGGCACCATCCCCGCCGTGTACATCTCCCCCGGCGACGCGAACATGACCCCCGGGCAGATCAAGGAACTCCAGGACGCCCTCAACGGGATAGCCGGCGACCCCGCCTACCACCTGAAGGTGATCGTGCTGCCCGCCGGGTCGAGGGTGAACCCGCAGCGGCCGGTGGACCTGTCCGACGGGTTCGACCTGCTGGTGCAGACCCAGGTGTGCATGCAGTTCGACGTGAACCCCGCCGAGCTGGGGATCCTGCCGATGGTCGCGGGCAGCGCGGGCAGCAAGGGCCCGTCGACGATGGCCACGCAGATGGCGCTGCGGGAAACCGACGTCGGCAGCCGCAAGTCGACCAAGCCGCTGCTGCTGTTCGCCGCGGACATCTTCAACTACGTCCTGCAGGACATCTGCGGGCAGCAGGACATGGAATTCAAGTTCGCCGGGCTGACCGACGACGAGGACAAGGCGAAGATCACCGAGCTGGGGGTTCAGCAGGTCCAGAACGGCATCGCGTCGGTTGACGAGGTGCGGGACCGGCTGGACATGCCGCCGTGGGGGCTGCGGGAAACCTCCGAGCCGGTGGTGTTCACCGCGCAGGGCCCGGTGCCGTTCTCGATGGCCCCGGACCTGATCCGGGCAGCCATCGAGGGCGGCGGCGGCGCCGGGCAGGGCACCAACACGGGGCAGCGGACCCCGTCGTCGCGGTCGCGGACCAGCCAGCCGTCGGTGCGCCGCGCCGGGCAGGTCCTGCCGGGGGGGACGCACCCGAAGCCGCTGGCACCGCACCGGGAATCCCTCACCCCGCAGCATTCCGCCGCGGCCGGGGCGATCCAGTCGCCGACCCCGCGGACGGGGGGAACCCCGTCACGGTCCCCGGTGGCCGGGAGCCGGAAGCGGGGGGAGGCGGCGACGGGCCGGGCCACGCATCACAAGGCTGCCGCCTGCGAGCTGGACGCGCTGAGACGGCACCTGCGGAAGGGCCGGGCCATTTCCACGTGGGCTGCGGAGCACATCCCGCCGAGGGCGCTGTCCGCGATAGCGGAGGACCTGGCGAAGGGCGTCCTGATCGACACGGCCGTGGAACGCGCCGGGGCCATCTGCCTTAAGAGCGGCTCCGGGGACGGCAGCCCGCCGGAGGATGCTCCCCGAGACGGCGGGGACGTGCCTGCTGTCACGGGGAAGGCCGCTGCCCGCTGGCCCGGCTGGGAACATGACCTGGGCCTTGTCGGCGCGTACAAGCAGCAGATCGCCCGCGCCTTCCGCGATGCTGAGGCGCGGGGGTCGGCGCTGCGGAAGAAAGCCGCCGCCGGCGGCATGTTCGTCTCCGGCAGCACCCTCCGCGACCTGATCTCCGGCGAGATACGCGACGTGCTCGCCGCCGTGCTGACCCCGCTGTGGACGGAAGCATGGCATCTCGGCTACGCCGCCGCCAGGAGCCTCGTCACCGGCGAGCCCCCCGATTTCACCGCGGAGCATGCCACGGAGGCGCTGCGGGGGTTCATCGCCACCGAAGGCGAGCACTGGCTCACCGAGATCTCGAGGACAGGGCTCGAGGGCAGCACGGCCCGCGCTGAGATGATCGCCTGGACTGAGACCGGGCGCGCTATCAACTCGGCGGCGATCCAGTGCTACCGGGACTACGGGGTGACGCACAAGCACCTGCTGCTGTCCCCGGATGCCTGCGACCTGTGCAAGGACGTGGCCGAAGACGGGGATATCCCGCTGGACGCCCCGTTCTCCGCCGGGGGGGTGATCGGCCAGGTCCATGTCCGGGACCGGTGCGTTCCTGCCCCCTCCCAGGCCGCCGCCGAGCCGCCGCTCGCGGATCTCGGGAAGGCGGCGAAAGACGACGAGACCCGCGCGTCGTTCCTGCTGATCCGCTCCCGCTCCCCCGAAGACGGCAAGCACCGCTACCTGCTGCACCTGCGCTCCGGCTCCGGCGAATGGGATCTCCCCGGAGGCACCGCCCGCGCCGGCGAGGACCCGTGGGACACGGCGCTGCGCGAAGCGCAGGAGGAGACGGGGCCGCTGCCGCCGCTGAAGCGCCGCGCCACCCTGATCCGGGAACGCGGCGGGAAGACGGTCAGCATCTTCCTGTGCGACGCCCCGTTCTTCCAGCCGTCGCTGCAAGCCTCGGCCCCGGATGAGACCCTGGGCGCCGGCTGGTACCGGCGCAAGGAGATCGGGGACCTGAACCTGTCCGCCGCTTTCCGCAGCGAGTGGGAGTCCGTTGACTGGAAGGATCTCGGCAAGGCGCTGCAGCGGATGGCCAGCGAGGACGGGGAGGAACTGGTCCTCACCCCCGCCGCGCAGGCCCTGCAGGCCGCGGGGTCGCGATGGCCGTACCCGCACCGGGCGGACGGGACGGAAGAAGCCGGGCACTGGCCTGACGCCGGGCCGGGGGCGGTCCCGGACGGGCACGGGTCGGCGGGCGGCGAGCCGCCGCACTGGGAAGATGACTTCGCATCCGGGACGCACCCGCGCCTGTACCCGCGCGGCGACGAAGACGGGAAGTTCCCCGTCCGCGGCCGCAAGCCCGCCCCCCCCGCGGCCGTGTTCCCGGACCAGGGCAGCGAGCACGGCGGCATGTGGCCGGCGCCGCAGAACACGCTGCAGCCCCCGGCTGCCGCGATCGGCGCGCGGACCGGGATACCCCCGTCGGGGGATTCCCGCAAGAGCGTCAGCGACTTCAGCGACCCGTCACCGGTCGACGCCGAGCACGTGTACCTGCAGATGGCGAAGAACTTCCCCGCGGACGCCATCTCGTGGGTCAGGCGGGCCCGGTGGGTGGGCCCGGTGTGGGTGCCGTGGGACCGGGTTGACACCGACGACGAGGACAAGTGGGCTGCGTCTCACCAGCCTGGCAAGGTGAACGAGTTCGTCACGCTGATCCGGGAGCATAAGGGGCATGTCGCCCCGTCGGTGCTGGTGCAGGAGCCGGGCACTCACCGCGCGTTTATAGTCGACGGGCATCACCGGGCCCTGGCCCGCAAGAAGCTCGGGCAGAAGGTGCTCGCCTACGTGGGGAACATCGACCCGGGGGACCGGATGGCCGCGCTGGAAACGCACGACCGGCAGATCCATTCAGGTTCCGACCCGGAGAACGTGTGACGTGGCGCGGCGCAGGCCCCGCCGTCCGGGGCGGGGATCCCGGCCCTGAAGGACGGGGATTGGCGAGTGTGATGCAGAAATCCGCGAAGACCCCGGAACTTGCCTCCACTCACACCGCCCTGGGGCCGGCTCCGCTGTGGCATCGCAAGCATCCGGTTGAGCACCTGCCCGATTACATCGAGAACATCGCGAAGGCCCTGGAACGCAACGGGCACTCGGAGCAGGAAGCGGTGCGGCTGGCAGTAGGGGCCGTGAAACGCTGGGCTTCCGGGAAGGGCCGCGTCCACCCGGAGGTCCGGGCCGCCGCTGCCGCCGCGGTCAGGGAGTGGGAGAAGCTGAAAGCGGCGAAGCAGTTACCCGCAGGTGATTCCCCCGGGCAGGTGAGCATGACCGCACGCCGCCGCAAGCGCAAGCCCTCCGGCAAGCGCGCCGTCAAAGCTGTCATCTCAGCGCTCCCGGCAGCGGCCCGCGCCCCCCAGCCGGAGATGCAGCGCAAGGCCGCCGCCCTCCTCGCCGATGTCGCCGATGCCCTGAACGCCTGCGAGGCCGCCGGGGTGATGGTCCGCCTCCGCTACGACTCGGTCCTGTCAAGCTGGGGTTACGTGCTTCCCCTGTGGGAGCGGCCCCCGAGGTACGCGGCGAGGTCGCGGCTGCTGGCCGAGTTCCCGCTGCCGCCAGGCAGCGGGAGGGATCAGGGCAGCGGGGCCGCGTTATCCGCCGGCAGCTATCTCTTCCTGCACCCCCCCACCCATACCGCCAACTTTGGCCGTCCGGCAGCTTGGCATGCCGTTGACACAGTAAGGAGCCGTGTGGCCGCTACCCTCACTGATTCCGGCGAGCTGACGAAGGCCGATGTCTTCTACTCGTTCGGCATCGAGAAGGTCGAAAGCACGCCGGACGGCGACCTCATGGTCTACGGCCGCGCAACCGACGGCTCCGTGGACCATGACCAGCAGATCGTGGACCCGCAGTTCAGCTCCAAGAGCATCCGGGACTGGCTGCAATCGGGCGGCAACGTCCGGGTGCAGCACAACCCGCAGCGCGACCCTGCCGGCGTCGGGCTGGAAGTCAGCACCGACGCCGAGGGGGCCACCTGGGTCAAGTCCCTCATCGTCGAGCCCGTCGCCAAGAAGCTGGTCTCCAAGGGGGCGCTGCGCGCCTACTCGGTGGGGATCGCGCGGCCGACGATCGTCAGGGACGCTGTCGCCAAGGGCGGCCGGATCACGGACGGCCAGGTCGTCGAGATCTCCCTGGTCGACAGGCCGGCCAACGCCCGGTGCGGCATCCAGCTTGTCGCCAAGAGCGCCGACGGTACCCCGGAGTACGTGGGGAAGGTGTTCGGCGCGGACGACGCCATCGCGAAGGCGCTGAACGAGCCGGAAATCACCAAGGACGGCGGCGTAACGAAGAAGGCGGCGGATCTTCCCGGGCCGGCCGGCCCGGTCGCCTGCGGCGGCGGCACGTTCAGCATGCCCAGGGTGCAGAAGTCCGGGGAGGACCTGTCGGTCACGTTCACCCCGAACGACATGGCCCGGCTCCTGCAGCACAAGTTCGTCCAGAAACACTACGACGACCTGGCACGGCAGGCAGCAGCGGAAACCCGGCACGACGACGGCGAGGCGGCGCTCAAGGCCATCGCGGACGCCGAGGCGCTGGTCACCAAGCGGGACATCGACACGGCTGCCAGGCGCCGGCTGGCGAAAGAAGGCAAGGCCCTCAGCGACGGCTCCTATCCGATCGAGAACACCGGGGACCTGCACAACGCGGCGGTCCTCGCCCGGTCCGGTCACGGGGACGTGGCCGCGGCGCGGCGGCTGATCGCGCGGCGGGCGAAGGAACTGGGGGTGCCGAACCCGCTGAAGGACGGCAAGGGCAAGAAGGACAAGAGCGCATCGGCGGAAGGTGAGAGTGTCGCAACTCCTGACGTGACCAAGAAGCCGGAAGACAGCGGCGGCGGGGAGAACGCGGGGCAGGGCAAGGCCGCAGGCGCGCTGGAGGAAGCCGCCCCGGCCGGAGCCGGAGCTTCCCGCAAGAAGGCCAGGGACGGCAAGAAGGCCCGCAAGAAGGCCAGGGACGGCAAGAAGCTGCCCCCGTGGCTGCGCGGCGGCGACCCGCAGGACGGCATGGACAGCACCCCGGACGGCGGCCACGCGGAGAAATGCCGCACCGACCCCGCCGCCGCAGCCGGGGTGACGGCTTCCCCCATGCAGCCGGCCCCCGTCAGCGACCTCCAGGAATCCACGGCGACCGCGGCGATGAAAGCCGGCCCCACCCCGGCGTCTGCTTCCGGCGCCGAAGGGGAGCACATGGACCCTGTCCCCGCCCACCGGGAACCGGACGGCGCGGAGGTGGAGGCGTTCGAGAAGGACTCCGGCCTGCAGGACGGTGACAGCGAGAAGCCGGGCCGCCTCGAGGTGCCCACCCTCAAATCCTCCCCGGAGGTGGCGGCCCTGCTGCGGTTCCGGCAGGCGGCCATCGACCCGGAACTCGGCCGGCTCCACGACCTGACCTGCCCGGCGTTCCACCCGGAGGATGTCGCGAAGTGCCATCCGTTCGCGGACTTCCGCACGGTCATCGACGAGGCCGCCTTCCACCGCAAGGCGGTGGAAGCGGCGGCCGGGCAGTCCCCGGACCGGGCGAAGGCCATGCAGCAGGCGTGGCAGGCGGCGCGGATCCTGCGGGAAGCGGACCCGGCGGTGCTGAACGACTTCCGGCTCGGCGCGTGGAAGGCGTTCCGGGACGCGAACCCCGGCCCGGGGACCGCCCCGGTGCCGGGCAGCATCAGCCCGGGGAAGTTCAACCGGCCGCTGATCACCGAAGGGCATGAGGCGTCCTCCCCGGGGCATGCCGGGCCTGCCGCGCCGCCGCCGGCGGCGTCCGGGGCGCCGGACGCGCACGGTTTCGCCCGGCCGCCGCTGTCCGCGGGGCATCAGTCGCCGTCGCCGTCGTTCATGAAAGCGTCGTGGGAGTACCCGGCGGAGACGGGCCGGCCGGTGCAGCTGCGCTACGAGGTGACGGAGAAGGAGCGGGCCCGGCAGGCGCTCGCCGCCATGCACGAGAGCCTGGGCCGCCAGTTCCCCCTGGTCTGCCCCATCGACCTGGACCGCCCGGTCCCGCAGCCGCAGGCCCGCCCGGTCCCGGCCGCTGCGGGCGTCTCCAAGAGCGCCGCCCCGGACCCGGCGGCTGCTGCTGCCGTGTTCAAGGCGGAGCCTGAGCGGGACGGCCAGTTCGCTGACGCGGACCTGCTCAAGGCGCGGCGGAAGCTGCGGAAGAAGCTGGGCCGCAAGGTGCTGTCCGGGCGGATGACGGTGGACGAGGCCCGGTCCCGGCTCGGCCGTGACGCCGCGCAGAAGTCCCGCAGGGCCCTGCAGCGGAAGCTGGCCGTGAAGGTGAGCAAGGGCGAGATCAGCATCGGCGAGGCACGGGCGCAGCTGGGCCTCACCCCGCTGGCCGGCCCGGCGGCCGCGCAGAAGGCCGCGGGCATCCCGTTCGTGAACCAGTACGGGGAGCCCGCCCGGAGCGCATCCGTCCGGACCGTGGCCCCCGCTGCCCCCGCGGCGGCCGGGCCGGAGGTCATCAAGGCCGCCGTCACCGAGGCCCTGGCCCCGGTCGCCGCCGAGCTCGCCGCCACGAAGGCGCTCCTCGCCGAGCAGCGGGAATCCTACGACAAGAAGCTCGCTGAGCAGCAGCGCGTCATCGACGCCATCGCTGACCAGCCGGACCCGTCCACGGCCGCGTTCTCCGGCCTGGCGTTCAACCCGGTTCACAAGCAGCGACGCCCGGCGGGTGTCCTGTCTCAGGCTGAGGTCGCGGAGCGCACCCAGCAGATGATGATCCGGCATCTCACCGACCGCTACAACTCCGCATCCGACCCCGCCGAGCGGGAAGCGGCCTACGCCACTCTCTGCAAGATGCGGGGGATCAGCCAGTGAAGACCTGACAGCCCCTCTAGGAGGCTTGTGGCAGTAACGCTTGACCAGGACGAGGGGATCACCCCCCCTCGGATGGGCGGTGCCGCGGCAGGAGCCGCGAACGCCCTCGCGGGCATGGAAGCCCGCAGGCACACCGAGTACGGCGAGTTCTTCACCGCGAAGGCGAAGAACCTTGTCAAGGGCGTCGGCCATGTCATCAACGGCGGCGTGCCGCTGACCGACGTGTCGCACGGCTCCGAGATCATGACCCGCTCCCATGACACGATCATGAAGACCCGCGCCGCCACGGTGGCGGGCGCGTGGGAGACCGACTCGGTGGTGTCGGGGATCCGGGACGAGTTCTGGAGCCATCCGCGTGCCGGGGCGATGAAGTTCATGGCCCAGCGGGATGCGATGGTCCGGAAGAACTTCACCGCGACCAGCCTGGGAGGGGCGGGCGCCCCGTACGGGCTCGTCCCGTTCGACCTCCTCGCCCCTTCCCGCCTGGTCTACCCCGTCTACACCCTGTTCCGGAACAAGATCCCCCGCCCCGCAGGCCAGGGCGCATCCCGGCAGGTGTACGGCCTGCTCGGCGTGTCCGGCTCCCAGACCGGCGGCCAGGGCATCGTCAACATCGCCATCCCCGAACTGGTCGAATCCGGGCAGACGGGAATCTCCGGCTCGTCGTGGCCGCTGAACATCCCCCCGTCCGGCAAGCAGACCCAGTACAAGCTCAACGTCCCTTACCGCTTCTTCGGGCTCAGCGAGGCGCTGAGCTGGCTGGCCCAGTTCGAGGGCCAGGGTTTCGAGGACATCTCCGCGCTCGCCAACCTGGTGCTGCTGCAGGAGATGATGATGGGCGAGGAGTACCAGCTGCTGGCCGGCACCAGCCAGAACCTCCAGGTTCCCGCCGCGCCGTCGGTGACGACGCGGACCGCGGGTTCCAACGAGACGGCCCTGTCGGGCGTCACCGCCAACATCTCGGTGAAGGTGACGGCGCTGACGTACTTCGGCGAGACTCCGGCGTCCCCGTCCAGCGGGAACATCCCCTGGTCGGCAGGCCAGGTCGCCGACGTGACCATCACCCCGGTGCCGGGTGCCCAGCAGTACAACATTTACGTGGCCACCAACTCCGGTGCGACCTGGTACCTGATGGCGGGCACGACCACCCAGGGCGGGGTGTCCTATGCCGGGGCGCAGACCGCCAACTCGGTCGGCGGGATCCGGTTCACCTTGCAGGGCCCGCTGGCCACTTCCGCCAACCAGGTTCCCCCGGCCGCGGACACGGGCACCGGCAACTCCAACAGCATGGAAGGGCTGATCCCGGTCCTGTCCGGGCTGTCCGGTTCAGGCGCCGGCCCTTACTCGAACGTCGGGTTCGAGTCCGGCGCGGGCGTGTGGCAGGGCGGGTACGTCAACCAGGCCGTCGGCACCCACCTGTCCACCAACGCCATCTTCACCGCCCTCGACGGGCTGTGGGAGAACAACGGCCTCAACAACGTCACCCCGGGGAAGTTCCGGGCTGACCCGTCGGAGATCGTCGCCGACGGCGGTGACCTGATGCGGCTCGCCAACGACATCCTCACCCAGGGGGCGGGCCTCAACTACCTGCTGAACATCTCCCAGGACCAGATCTCCGGCGTGCGCGCCGGGGCGGCGGTGGCCGAGTTCGTCAACCCGGTCACCAGGTCCACGCTGAAGCTGACCGTGCACCCCTGGCTGTCGCAGGGGACGGCGCTGCTGATGTCCTACCAGCTCCCGCAGACGTGGAGCCATGTGGACAACGCGTGGGAGATGACCTGCGTCCAGGACTACGTGTCCGTCGCGTGGCCTGTCATCGACGCGACGTTCCGCTACTCCATCTTCCTGCTCGGCGCCCTCGTGGCGCATGCGCCGTTCTACAGCGGAATCTTGCAGGGACTGCAAGTTTCCGACACGACCCCCTTCAGCTAGGGCAAGCAAGAAAGAAGGAGGCCGCGGTGCCCTAACTCCACCGGGCCCGGCCGGAGGAGAAACGGACGCCACGACCTGGGAATACCGTACGCCGCCAGGGACGCCAGGAGAAGTTCCTGGCGGCGTACGGCGGAACCGCGCGCCAGCCGCGCGGTTTCTCACCGCTCACTCGCCCTCCGAAAGGAATTGTGTGGCCATCGCCGCCCCCTACACCCCCGTCTCCGTCGGCACCGCCAGCACCCAGCTCTACAGCGCCCCCAGCACCTACCAGCGGGACCTCATCGTCACCAACGGCGGCCCCGCCCCCCTGTACGTGGGCTCGGCCACCGCCGTCACCGCCGCGCAGGGGCTGCTCATCCCCGCCGGGCAGCAGGTGACCCTCCAGGGCCCCGTGGAAACCGTCTACGGGATCACCCCGGCGGGGGCAGCCACCGCCTACGTGGGCCTCGGCTCCGTCGTTTCCGTCATCTGACCCCGTCCCAGGAGAGGAGACCCGGATGCCCAGCTTCCCCCCGGGCACGGACCAGCACGTGAACCCTGCCGTGACCCCCACGTGGATCTTCACCCCCGTCCCGGGGCAGGCCGGGACGCTGCGGCTGCACAACGACGGCCAGTACCCGGTGTACGTGGGCCCGGCCGGGGTCAGCCAGCCGGGGGGCTTCGCCGTCCCGGCCGGCAGCCGCCCGGTGCAGATGCAGAACGTCACGCAGACCCTGTACGCGGTGTCCGGGGTGGTGCCCGGCGCCCAGGCGGCAACCGCGTCGCCGGCGGCGGTCACCGCGGGTTCCACGGCGGTCACCCTCGCTGCGGCGGTGCCGTCGGCGCTGGCGGCGGGGACGACGGTCATCATCGGGAACCCGGCAGGCACCGGGTGGGAGGCGCAGGTCGTCGCGTCGACCACGGCGTCGTCCCAGATCACGTTCGCCAGCCCGCTGGTGAGCGACCATGCCGGGTCGTCGCTGGTGTACACGGCGGTGCCGCTGCCGGGGCAGCTTCGGGTGACCGCCGGGGTGGCGTGAGTTGCATCCCTCGGTGCAGGCGTGGGTGCGTGCCGTGCTGGGCCGGGGGGACGTGGAGGGCCGGATGATAGCCGAGGCGGGGGCGAGGGACGAGAACGGCACCGTCCGCCCGTTCATCGAGTCCCTCGGCCCCGCCGGCTACCTGGCGTCGGACATGCGGCCGGGGCCGGGGGCGGACGTGGCGTGCGACGCGGCGGACCTGCCGTCCCTCGGCACGTTCGGCGTGGTCGTGGCGACTGAGATGCTGGAGCATGCCCGGGACTGGAAGGCAGCCCTGGCAGGGCTCATCACCGCGCTGGAGCCGGGGGGGCTGCTGCTGCTCACCACCCGCTCCGAGGGGTTCCCCTACCACGGCTACCCGGGGGACTGGCACAGGTTCTCCGCCGCGGCCATGACCGCGATCCTGGACGGCGCCGGGCTGGCGGAGGTCTCCGTCACCCCGGACCCGGAAGCGCCCGGGGTGTTCGCGAGGGCGCGGAAGCCGGCGGGATGGTCGTGGCCGGCGCGCACCGGGTGGGACGCCGTGAACGTCGGCCGGGTGCCGCAGCCGTGACCGGGCTGCTGGTGATGGTCCCCACCCGGGGGCGCAGGGCGCAGTGCGAGCGGCTGCTGCAGTCCTACCAGGACACGGTGACCCTGGCCGGGACGGAGATGGTGTTCATCTCCGACGGCGACGACCAGGACACGTATGAGGGGATGGGCTGGGAGCCGGCGACCCACGCGGTGATCGGCCCGCGGCTGCCGTTCTCGGGGAAGCTGAACAGCGTCGCGGCGGTCGCCGCCGGCGGCTACGACGTGCTCATGTGGGTCGGCAACGACCACGTGTTCAGGACACCCGGCTGGGACGGGATCATGCTGGCCGCCCTGCACGACATGGGCGGTTCCGGCTGGGTGTACCCGGATGACAGGCGCCGCGCTGACGTGCCGGAGATCTGGATGTGCTCGTCGGATGTGGTGAGGGCGCTCGGCTGGTTCGCCAACCCGTCATGCTCCCATTACTACACGGACAATTCGGTGGCTGAGCTGGGGAGGCGGGCGGGGCTGATCCGGTACTGCCCGCAGGCCGTGATCGAGCACCTGCACTACTCGGTGTGCAAGGACACCGAGTACGACGCCCTGTACAAGGAGGCCGAGGAGACGTGGGGGCAGTCTGACCTTGCCGCGTTCCGGCAGTGGATGACGGACACGATGCCGTATGAGGTGGCGCGGCTGCGCAGGCAGTTCAGTCCTGACGTGGCCTGGGTGCTCGGGAAGGTGGCATGATGGCGATCCTCGCCGGCCAGGCGGCCAGCAGCAGCACGGCCCCGTCCGCCTTGTGCCTCATCCCCCCGGGCGCGTGCAGCGTGGTCCTCACCGCCACAGGCGGCACCGCCGTGGTGGGTCCCACCCCGGCTTCCGGGCAGGTGCTGGGCCCGGGTAATGGCCTTCAGGTGGTTCCCGGGGCCGCGCCGACCTCGTTCAGCACGTTCCCTGGTTCCCGGGGGACGGGGCTGAGCTTCGTGTCTTCGGCGGCGGCGACCGTGACCGTCTCCTACCTGATCAGCACGGAGGCCTGACTTGCCCCGCGTGCATCTTCCCCCCGGCTGCATGGGCTTCGCCGACGGCAAGGACAAGTTCATCGCCAGGAAGCCGGGCGGTTTCGTCAGCCTGGACGACACCGACCCGGTGGAAGCGCGGGCGCTGAGGAAGCTCCGCAACCAGGACTACGCGAGCGCGGGACTGGTCGATGCGGGGCCGGAGAAGTTCTTCACCGTCTGCAAGGACGACGGCCGCTGGTGCCCGTCCTGCCGGTTCCTGGCGCACCGCTGGGCGTCCGCCTGCCCCCGGTGCGGGCATGCCACGGTTCCCGAGGCGGAAATGCCGAGGGACCTGCCGCGCGGCCCCTACGTGCCCTGAGGTACAAGGAAGGAATCAGATGACACTCTTCGCCCGCAGCGACGTAATGTGCGTCGCTGTCCCCGTTGCGAGCGGAGGTTGCGGTCAGAACCACAGCCGGCCCGTGATCAGCGGAGCTCCTGTCAAGACCTGGAAGCTGGAATGCGGCCCCTGCGAGACCTATCTCAAGGGTGGCCGGCGCGGCGTCGTCCAATCGCCGATCAGCAAAAGCAAGCCGGGACCCCTGATGTTCGGGGTGGTTGACGGGAATCCCATGTTCTCCAGCACCCCGGAGACCGCCCCGCTGACCCCGGACGAGGAACGCACTGATGCCACCCGCCGGGAACGCGGCAGGGCGCAGGTCGAGCTGCTGCAGGCGCTCGCCTCGGTCCGGGCGACTGGCCTGGACATCCCGCCTGAGGCGATGTGGCTGCTGGAGAAGGAGCTTCCCGCGGGGGTGCTGCACGGCACGGTGGTGTGCGTGAACTCCCATGACGTGCCGGCGGGGTCGAAGTTCTGCCCGGAGTGCGGCGCGTCCATGGCAGCCAGGGCCTCCCTCGCCGCCGCCGGCGAGCCGGACGAGGCCGCGCTGGACCTGGGCCTTCTCCACCCGCAGACACTCAAGAAGCTGTGCCGGGAACGGGGACTGCCGGATTCCGGCAGCAAGGACGAGCTGATCCAGCGGCTCGCCGCCTAGCGGGGCATGTGAGCCGGGCGCCGGGCCTGTGTCCCCGGTGCGGGGGAGTCAGGAGAGGCCGCGCCGCCCGCGGGTCGTCACCGTCCATCACCTGCGGCACCTGCGGTACCGGGGTCTGCGACCGTCACGGTTTCTGGGCTGACGGTGCCTGGTGGTGCACGAAGTGCGCGCTCGCAGCCAGGATAAGGAAACCGCGATGAGCACGGGACGGGGGTGATCCGCCCCCATGACGACGCCGCTGCCCGTTGGCCTGGCCCCCTACATCAGCCCGGTCACGCTGCTGACGGCGCCGACATTAGGGCCCCCGGTCAGGCATCGACTTCACCACGATCCCGCCGTCAGACGACGGCGTGTACGACCCGGCCGCGAACACGGCCGAGATGTGGAACATGTGCGTCCGGGCCACCGCAAGGGCTGACGCCTACTGCAACCAGGTGCTGCGCGCCACGATCGACTGCGAGCTGCACCACGGCCCGGACTTCCGGGTCACCGTCGGCCCCGGGTCGGGGGGGCGCTACCCGGTGCCGTACTGGGGTGCGAGCGCGGCGCAGAACGCGCGGATCATCGCCTACAACTGGCCGGTGCTGCAGGTCCTGTCGGTGAGGGTGTGCCCGGGCAACCTGTGGCCGCGGTCCTGGACTGACGTGCCGGCGGGGTTCTTCGAGCCGGAGCAGCCGCCGGTGTCGCTGACGGGGACGGTCACGCCGACCGCTGCCGGGCAGGGCGGCCAGGCGATCCTGGTCGGCGGCGGGTACATCAACTGGTCCATGGGCCGCAACGGGTGGGCGATCGAGGTCACCTACGTCAACGGCTGGCCGCATGCGTCTGTCACCGCGGCGGCGGCGGCGGGGGACACGTCGCTGGCGGTGGACGACTGCACAGGGTGGGCGCTTGCCAGCTACCAGGGCACGTCCACGGGGGCGACCGGGGTGATCAAGGATTCGGGGCAGCAGGAGGCGGTGCATGTCACCGCGGCGTCGGCGGTGTCGGGGCCGGGGACGCTGACCTTGTCGTCGCCGCTGGCTTACCCGCATCAGGCGGGGACGCTGGTGACCACGCTGCCGGGGTCGGTGGAGCAGGCGTGCATCTGGTTCGCTGCTGCGGAGGCGCTGACCCGGGGTGCCACGTCTACGACGATCCACGCGGTTGGAGGGTCGGTGCAGTCGTCGGATAAGTCGGCGCAGGCGCTGGCGGAGGAAGCCGAGCTGCTCATTCACCCGCTCCGCCGAACCGTTTAACGGACAGTCACCAGCCCCGGGGACTGGCGGGAGAACTGGTGAGCACATTGACATCCTCCCCTCCCTGAAGGGAGGGGATTCCAACCCTCACGGGTTGGTCTTCCTGCTTCACTGCCAGTTGCCCGCTCGGAGGTCTCCGTTGAGGTCTTACACCAGCTCCACAGGCGTTTTACTTGTCCGCCAGCCCGGCGGCCGAGATGTTCTTCGCCGCGTTCACGTCGCGGTCATGGGTTGCGCCGCAGGCGCATTCCATATTCTAGCAAAAGATCAGTTAACGATCTAGAGAAGGGAGGGAGGCGCTTCCTCCCCGCCTGAAGGCGGGGGTCTCCGCGCCAGAACTCTGGTGAGGTGGCAATCGCATAAGGAGGCGGCCTATGGCTGACACCGCCGTGCCCCCCAAGCAGCTGAAAACCTGCGCCCGGCCGGGCTGCCCGGTCACCTTCACCCCCCGCACCAAGGACCACAAGTACTGCTGCGCCCGGTGCAAGAAAACCGTCACCGCCTACAGGCACGCGCTCGGCAGCGGAGGCCGCTGATGGCCAGCAGGAGAACCTCCAGCCGTTTCGCGCGGCGGGCCTTGCATCACATGGCAAGGCGCCAGGCCGTGACCTGGCAGGGCGGCAGCACGGGCCGGCCCCCGGTGCCGGGGCAGCCGCAGAAGCCGGCGAAGCCGCAGAAGCCGCTCAAGCCCTGAGACAACCGCAGGCCAGGTGACGGGAGGCCCCGGAATTGCCTATCGTCACCATCCAGGGTTTTCTCCGCGGCCTCCTTGACAATCTGGAGCTTCCCTACGGCATCCCCGCGGCGAAGGCGTACATCACCCCCCCGGACCCGCGTGTCAGGGCGAGGGTTCCCGCCATCTACATCTGGCCGTCGGACGGCCGGGAGAACCGCTCCGGGGAACTAGGCGGCACGATCCCCCGCAACACGGGGGCGGGCACCGCGTCGGGGACGAAGGGGCTGCTGCACCAGTTCGACATTTACATCACGTGGACGTCGGCCGGGGGCGGCACGCAGCAGGATCCGAAGTTCCCGTCGATCGTGGACACGGTGATGCTGGCGCTGCGGACGGCGCAGCCGAACCCGGCTGAGCTGACTGACCCGGCGACGAACCTGACGAGCACCGTGTACAACGTGGGCGAGACGATGACGTACAGGACCGGCATCGAGGCGCTCGAGGATGAGCGGTGGCTAAGGTACGATTCTTTGATTCAGTGCAGCGTCTGGGAAATCATCAACGCCTAGTTCGCTGACATCCTCCCGGCCCTGAAGGACCGGGATTCCTTCCCTCACGGGCCGGGTTTCCTGTTTCACTGGGCCGCGCCTCCCCGGAATCCTCCGGGGCCCTTCCGGTCTTACCCGGCCCTGAACGACCGGGCTTGCGGCCTGCAAGGACACCGGTCACGTCTGCCTGCATGCGCGGCACGGCCGTCGCCTGATCGGAGGCTGTTGTGGCACTGGCCCGCTATACCGGTCACATGCCCGTCACTTTCCCCGACTACACCGACCGGGGCACGGGCACGACCCTCGCCGCGGAACCGGGAGGGGTCTATGACGTGATACCCGCGTCGGGACGGCTGGTGCCTGACCTCCCGGCCGGGTTCACCGCGCCCGGGGAAACAGCGCCGCCGGCGGCCGGGCCTGAGGCAGCCGCAGGCGGTCCTGAGGCCGCAGAACCAGCCGGCGACCCGGCGGCTGTCCCGGACGGCGGCATCCCCGTGTTCATGCCAGACGACGGCGAGGACGGCTGAGCCGGGGCGCTCTCGCTTTGCATCAACAGGTTTCTAGCTCCGCCCCCGGGCGGATGAAAGGCGGCGTGTGAGCCTCGGCGGTCCGAATGTATATCCGAGCGTCCTGACCTGGCTGGGGGTTGCCCGCGAGCTCACCGCAGGCGAACCGGTCAGCCCGGTCATCACGCACCCCGTCGACCAGAACGCGTTTGAACCCGAGGACACCCCCAAGTTCCTCGATGACAAGGCGATCCGCGGGTCGATGACCGACTTGTTCTACAAGACTCTCGGCGTCGAGTCGGCCACGTTCAGCCTCAACGGGCCGAACTTCCTGGACTCTCACGGCTACTTTTTCGACAACGTCTTCGGGGACCTGTCCACCACCGGGTCCGGGCTGGCGAACCCGGCGACCGTCTCCGGGATCATCCCCGTCGGTGCCACCAGCTGCACCCTGTCCGCCGCCCCCCCGGCGGCGTACACGGCGGGCGCGGCGATCCAGATCGGCACCGCGCCGACCGCCGAGGTCGTCATCATCGGGTCGACAGCGGCCAGCAACGTCATCAACTTCGCCGGCGGCGGCGGGGAAGCGTACCCGCTGCGGTTCGCCCACCCTACCGGGGAAACCGTGAACACCTGCGGCACCCCGTTCACCCACCGCTGGGCGGCGCTGAACTCCCCCCTCGGCTACGGCGGGGCGTACGGGGCGCAGCCCCCCACCCATACCCTCACCGATACGACCAACATCGTGAACGTGTTCACCTCCGCCACCTACGGGACAGCCCCCAGCAACCCCTACGGCGCCCGCCAGTACCCGTTCGCCGCCGTGTCCCAGCTCGACTTCACCGGCACCGCCGAGCAGCTGCTGTCGATCCGCATGCAAGGCCAGAGCTTCATCTCCGCCCCCGCCGCCAGCCCGGTCACCAACATCACCACCAACTCCCGGCCCATCCCCGCCTGGAACTCGACCGTCGTCATCGCCGGCAACACCATCTCCACAGCCGGCGCCTACGCGGGCATCGGCAACTTCACCTGCAGCGCCCGCCGCGCCCTGCAGGCGTACTGGATCGTCGCCGGCACGCAGAACCCGATGATCATTGCCCGCGGCCCCCTCACCGCCCAGGGGTCCATCCAGTGGGATCCGGCCAACGCTGAGACCCCCCTGGACCTGATGCTCCTCAACGCGCAGGCCCCGGTCAGCATCACCGTCTCCAATCAGGTCCCCGAGGTCATCCCCAACTCCGGCACCCCGTTCACCCTCACCTTCACCATGAGCCAGGTCGCGAACATCAAATCCAAGATCATGCGCAACAAAGACCTGGTGGGTTACGACAACAGCTATGAGGCGGTAGCTAACGCGGTTGATACCGGTGGCAGCGGCGGGCTGGGCCCGATGACCCTGACACTCATCAACAACGTGGCCGCGTACTGACGGTGCTGCCGCATCGCACGCCGGGTCACCGCAGGCTTCGCAGCACCCCGCCGCCGGCGTAGGCTCACCTTTGACGTCCTCCCTTCACCAGGCTAATGCGAAAGAAGCCGCGAATGCGCGTTGAGCTGCCCAGCAAGCAGGCCGACGGCACCCAGAACTGGGTCGACCTGAAAAACCTGGACGACCTGCTCGGGGAAGACCTGCTCATCATCAACCGGGCCGCCAGGATCACCCAGGCGGCAGGCGGGGAAACCAGCTTCGCCCCCCGGGAGCTGGAAGACGACAGGGCGAACGCCTTCCTGGGCCGGGTCATCACCGCATGGTCGTTCCCGGTGCCGGTCCCCGCGCAGAACAGCATGGCCGCGGCGGACGTGGTGATCGGCCGGGCGATGAGAGCCCGGGATTACGCGGCGCTGCGGAAGGCGGTCCGGCCGCTGCTGGACGAGCTGGACGGGCTTGAGCGCCAGGACCCAAAAAGCTCGCCGCCCGGCTGACGCAGTTCCTGATCGACAGGCACCTGCGGCCGCATGACCCGCCGGCGTTCACGTTGCCGGAAGGGTTCCCGCCGGAGATGTTCCTGTATGACAGGTGGGCTGATGAGCGGGGGTGGCCGCCGGAGGTGGTGCGGCGGCTGCGGCGGCAGGAGCTGTTCTGGCTGCCGGTGGTGAGGGCGGCGAAGGCGGCTGCGGCTGAGCAGCTGCGGGACAAGGACTAGGAGCGGCAGCGGTTGAGCCGTATCTTGTGGCATTCGTGCGTGCCGTGGGCGAACTCCGGGTACGGGATCCAGACCGCGCTGTGGACGCGGGAACTGCGGAAGATGGGCCACGAGGTGTGCATCTCCGCGTTCTGGGGACTGCACGGAAGCGCCACCGCCTGGGAGGGGATCCCGGTGCTGCCGGGGTTCGGGGGGAACTACTGCTCCCCGTCGCTGCAGCAGCATGCCCGGCATGTGCGCCCGGACCTGGTGGTCACCCTGGGGGATGTGTGGGTGCTGGACCCGGGGGTGCTGCGGGACCTTCCGGCGGCGCACTGGCTGCCGTGCGACTGCCGGCCCATGTCCGCGGCGGACCGGGGGGTCGCCGAGGCGGGGGGGGCGGAGCTGGTGGCCATGTCCCGGTTCGGGCAGCAGCGGTTCCGGGACGCCGGGTTCACCTCCGCGCTGTACGTGCCGCACGCGGTGGACTTCTCCGTGTTCCGGCCTGCGGAGGACCGGGGGAAGCTGCGGGAGGCGGCGGGGATCGGCCCGGGCACGTTCGTGATCGGGGTGAACGCGGCGAACAACGACGCGATCCGGAAGGCGCCGGCGGAGATGCTGCTGGCGTTCGCGAAGTTCACCGCGTCCCGCCCGGATTCGCTGCTGTTCCTGCACACGGGGGTGCATTGTGACGGGGGGCAGGACCTGGAGTGCATCGCGGAGAACCTGGGGATCACCGACCGGGTGAAGGTCGCGGACCAGTACCGGTATTCGGCGGGTCTTTTCTCCCAGGAGGACATGGCCGGCTGGTACGGGATGCTGGACGTGCTGTGCGCGGCCACGTACGGGGAGGGTTTCGGGATCCCGATCGTGGAGGCGATGGCATGCGGGGTGCCGGCCATTACCACGAGATGCTCGTCGATGGAGGAACTGAACCCGGACGGGCTGCAGGTGGGGGGCTTGCCGTTCTGGAACGGGGTGCACCGGGCCTGGTGGATCCGGCCGGACAGCGGGGAGCTGGCCAGGGCTTTCGAGCAGGCGTATGAGCGGCGGGGGGACGTTGACCGGGTGAGGCTGCGGGAGTCGGTGCAGCGGTATGACGTTCCCGTGGTGGCTGAGGAGCACATGAAGCCGGCGATCGGCGCGCTGCTGGAGCGGATGGCGGCGAGGCGCCCCGCAGCGGCCTGACGATGCTCCCCGCTTACTGCCGTCCCGCGCTTCCCTCGTCGCTGCCGGTCCTGTACCTGATGTCCCCGATGACCCTGTACCGCAGCCCCGTGCTGGAAGCAGCCCGCGAGTACCCGTTCCCCGGCCTCGCCGGCTACCCGGTGACCGTGTGGTGTGCCGCCGACCTGTACCGGTCCAACCCGGAATGGCAGGCGCTGTGGCCGGCGGTGAGGCGCCGCGCGGACTGCGCGGTGTTCCTGGATCATCTCGGGGGCTGGGTGTCACGGGGGGTGTGGGCGGAGGCGGCTGAGCTTCTCGCCCTCGGCAGGCGGGTGTGGTGGTTCAACCACGGGCAGCCGGCGGCCAGGTTCGGGTTCGGGCCCCGGCGCGGGGAGTGGGCGGGACGGTACCGGCGTGTCGGCCTCGGATACCCGCGCCCCGCCCGCGGCACCATCGCCGCCCCGCTGCGCCCGGGGCAGCCGCCGCAGCCGCGGAGGGGGGCGCTGCCGCGTTGAGCGTCACCCCGGAGGAGAACATCCGCCAGTGGCTGCAGGTCGAGGCCAGGGCCCGCCTGGGGGCGGCGGCAGCGGCTGAGGCGATGGCCCGGTACATCGCGGAGCGGACCGCGCGGGACACGCTGCAGCGCAACCGGCATGCTCCCGGCGCGTACCATAAGGCGGCCCCGGGTGCGCCGCCCGCGTCAGCGTCGGGGAGCCTGGCCCGGGGCATGTATTCCACCCCGGCGTCGGGGGGGCTGCGGGCTTCCGCGTACGCGGGGAACCGGGCAGAGCATGCGAGGCTGCTGGAGTTCGGCGGGTGCGTGCTGACCCCGAAGTCGGGGAAGGTCATGCACTGGACTGACTCGGCAGGGTCGTGGTATCACCGCCGGCTCCCGGCGCGGGGGGAGTACCCGGAGCACCCGTTCCTGGGGCCGACCACCGACGAGGCGATCGGCGACGGGGAACTGCGGCGGGTAGCTGCGGACGCGTTCCGCGAGTACGACCCTTAAAGCCGGGGGTGACAGCGGGTGCCGGGGAACCTGAGGGACGTCGAGCAGCGTTTCACCGCGGACGCGGCCGGCTACCTTGCCGCGATCCGGGAGATCATCGGCGCCAACCGGCGTTTCGCCGTCTCCGTCGACTCGGATGTCCTGCAGCAGATCGCGAAGATCAGGACGGAGCTGGGCAGCCTCCCGGACTCCGCGACGATCAGGGTGACCGTGGACACGGCGGGGGCGCTGGCAGGCATCGCCCGGGTGAAGGCGGCGCTGGACGACCTGCCCGCTGCCAGGGACATCACGATCACCACCCGGTACGTGACGGTGGGGGACGTGCCGCGGGAGACAGGGGACGTGACCCGCACGGTCACCACCCGGTACGTGAACGTCGGGGAGCCCGGGGGCGGGGGGGCTGCTGCGGCGGCGGCGGGGGCGGCGGCGGGTGCGGGCAGCGAGCGGGGAGACGCGGGCCTTGCCGCGGCGGCCGCGTCGGTTGCGGCGGCGGCGGCGGCACTCGCGGCGACCGGGCGCGGGGGCGGCGGGGCGGCGAACACGGTGGCGCAGGATGCTGCCGCCCTGGCGATGATGACCGCGTCGCGGGGCGGTCAGGCGGCGGGGGGCCTGGCGATGGACGCGGCGATGCTCGCCGCGCTCGCCACCGGGCGGCCGGGGGGCGGAACCGGCGGCGGAGGCGTCCCTCCCGTGCTGCCCCACCCTGCCAGCACCCACATCCGTGACTACAACCGGGTGATCGACCAGTACAACGCGGCCATGGCGGAGGCTGCCGCCAGGAACAGCGCGATGAACGACGCCCTCCGCTCGACGGAGCGGCTGTCCGGTGATAGCGCGAGGGCGCTGCGCGGCCTGCAGGAAGCCCTCGGCCTGGTGCAGGCACGCAGCGAGGGGATGACCGCCGCGCAGAAGCTGGTCGCTGACTCGTTCCTGTCGCAGATGGACGGCTGGGATCAGCTTGTCACCAGGCTCGGCGCGGCAAAAGGGGCGTATGCCGCGATCCCGGAGGTCTCACCCCCGGTTGCGATGACCGCGAACGACGCGGGCGTGCTGAACAAGATACTGGCTGCCACCGAAGTGAGCGCGGACGGGGTTACCCGCGTGCTGGGGGATGCGGCGTCGGCGTCGCTGCTCGCGCAGGCGGCCGCCGGCTCCGGTGCCGGCGCAGGCGGCCGCGGTATTTACGGCATCGGCACCGGAGGCGGGGGGGGAGACGGCGGCGGCGGCGGGCTGCTGGCTTTCCTCAGCGGCGGCGGGGGCCTATCCGGGAGGATCTTCGGCGGCGCGGCGCCCGCCGTGCAGGCCGCCCACCTGACCACCATGTTCGCGATGGAAGCCGCATCCACGATCATCCCCGCCATGGTCGCCGGGATCGCCGCCGCCGCGGTCAGCTGGCAGGGCGCCCAGGCCGCCTACCTCCGCGGGCAGGGTATTTACACCGCCGGGGAAGCCCTCGGGGGGGCGTACGGGGTGACGCCGGGGCAGCTGTTCGGCATGGCACCCGGGTTCCAGGTAGCGCAGAACCAGGCGACCGGCGGGGTGTACGGGATCATCGGCGGCCTGATGAGCCTCGCCGGCCAGGGCACGGGGCAGGGGGGGATCCTCGGCCCGGGGGGGCTGGGCGTGCAGACGGTCGCGATGATCGACCGTGCCATCGCGAACATCTCACCCAGCCGGATGGGGCAGGCCGCCGGGGCGCTGGGCGGCGGGACGGGATACCTGCGGTCGTTCGGGGACATCGGCGCGAACCTGGTGGACACGCTGCTGAACCTGGCACCGGTGATGCCGGGGATGGGTCCGCTGCTCCTCGGCGGCCTCAAAGGCGTCACCGGGGTCCTGCGGTCGGTCACGGGCCTTGCGGGCGGCGGCGGCCTGTGGCCGCTGCTGTTCGGCACCGGGCTGGCCGCTGAGGCAGGGTGGCGGTGGGGGGGGCTGGCGCTGAGCGGCGGCAAGCTGCCGTTCTGGCTGGGCGGCGGCACCATCAAGGGCCTGGCCGGGCTGGCGGGCAGGCTGGGGCTCGGCGCGACCTCCATGACCGCCGAGGAAGCCGCCGCCGCCGCCGGGCTGAGCACGGCGGAGTACGCCGGGATCGGCGGCGGGGCGGTCAGCGGCACCGGGCTCGCCGGGTTCCTCGAAGCCGGGATCGGCGGGCTGCCGATCGCGGCGATAACCGCGCTGCTCGGCGCCTCTGCTTACGGGATCAGCCAGGGACAGTTCGGGACTCCCGCCGCCCAGCAGATGGGCGGCTTCATGCGCAGCATCAACGCCTCGTTCGGGGCGTCCTCCCTGACCTCGATCATCCCCGCGATGGGCCAGGCGAGCCGGGCGGAGCAACACCCGCCCGGGGTGAGCTTCGATACCATAGGCGGCGCCACCATCCCGGTCGGCGTTCCGATCGGGGAACTGGTGCGCCGCGGCTACACCCCCCAGCAGGCCCTCGCCCAGCTGCAGGGCGAGTACGCGGCCAACGTGAAGAACGCCGCCAATCAGCTAGGCCAGATGACCGCCGCCGGCCCGCAGGCGGTCAAGGCGCTGAGCGACCTCGGCGTCAAGGGCGCCTCCCTGTCGCAGGCTTTCGACCTCATGACGATGGCGATGATCTCCCCGAAAGACATCGGCCCCGGCGGGGTGCTCGACACGACCGCGGTGAGCCAGCTGCGGAACTTCATCAAGGCGTACTCGGTGATGACCGGCGGCACCATGGCCCATGCCAGCGCCCTCCTGTCCGCGGCCAGCGCCAAGTACATCATGTCGGCCCCGCAGATGACGTCGCTGGCCCAGGTGAACCAGGCGCTGGACTCCATGACCCAGATCATGACCGGCGGCCCCGCCAACGCGGCAGCCCTCTACCAGACCGCCCTCGCCGCCCCGGCGCTGGTCGCGCAGGCCATGGCCACCGCCCCCGGGGGCAGGCTGTCCACCGCGCAGCAGAACCAGGTCGCCGGCGCCCTCGCCGGCAACCAGAAAGCCGCGGACGCGCTGATGGCGCAGGCCCTCACCAACATCTTCACCCCCGGCGGCGCCGCCGCCTGGACCCAGTTCGCCGGCCCGCAGGGCATCATCGCCGCATCCCAGCAGAACATGGACCAGCTGCGGACGTTCATGACCCTCGGCGGGATCACCTCCGGGCAGGCCGCCGGGCTCGGCGCGTTTGAATTGCAGCAGTACCTGCCGTATGCAGCGCAGTCCCCGATGGCGCTGGCCATGGTGCTGCAGCAGGGGATGCAGGCCGGGATCCCCGGCCTGTCGATGGGGATGAACTACGCGCAGGCCAGCAAGGCGATCAGGGCTGCGGCGGTCGGCTCGGCGCAGGCCAACGCGATCATGACCCGGGGCGTGCAGGCGGTGGCGGACATTCCCGGGGTCGCGAACTTCCTCAACCCGCAGGCGAACGTGAGCCCGATGCAAGCCGCGCTGTACGCGCAGATGGCGCAGCATGGCATGGCCGCCGCGGAGCATCCCACCCTCGGCAACGTGCAAGCGCTGATGGGCAGCCTGGCCATGAGCGGGGTGCAGCCGGGGCAGATGAAGATCGCCGTCGACGCGATCCTGCGGAACCTGCACGTCCCCCCCGGCGTAGTCGCCAAGGTCAACGCGGAAATAGACCCCGCCTCCATGCGGTCGCAGCTCGCCGCCATCAAGGACAAGAACATCCAGATCCGGGCGCAGGCCAGCACCGCCGCCGCCCAGGCGGCCGTCAACGCCGTCAAGGGCAAGAACGTCATCATCACCGCGTCCACCACCGCCGCGCAAGCCCAGGCGGCGATCAACGCCATCCACGGGAAGACCGCGAATATCACGGTGACCGCGCCGAACGTGGGAGCCGTGCAGGCGGCCATCGACGCGATCCACGGCAAGAACGTGACCGTCACGATCACCTACGTGACCCAGGGGCTGCCCGGCGCCCAGCAGGCCAGCTTCGCCACGGTCACCGGCTCCGGGCAGTACACCGCCTACCCGGTGAAAGGCGCGCAGTCCGGTTTCAAGGTCCCCGGGTACGGCGGGGGGGACATCTGGGGGCCGGCGATGCTGGAACCGGGGGAACTGGTCGTCCCGAAGCACATGGTCGCCGCCGGCGCCGTCGACCATCTCCGCGGGCGGATCCCCGGGTTCGCCGCCGGCGGGGTGGCGGGGCTGCCCATCTCCGCGATGCCCGCAGGCGGCCCGCCGGTAGGGCGGCTGCAAGCGGAGGTCAACGCGGCGTGGCGGCAGCTTGACATTCTGTACGCGGAGGAGAAGACCGCGGCAGGGCAGATGCTGGCCCGGCTGAAGGCGGAGATCAGCCGGATATGGGCCAGCATCCTGGACCCGCTGTACGCGGAACTCGACGCCGCCCGCGCCGCCCCCGCCCGTCACGGCCACGGGCATCCCGGGCACCATCCCGGGCCGTACGCGTCGTGGCTGCACGCCTACCCGTACCTGCGGAAGTTCCCGCACCTGCTGCCGTACATGAACGCCCTGTCCACCGGGAAGCTGGACTTCCCGGGGCTGCCCGCGGGGACCGTCCCGCCGTGGATGCTCGCCGAGCTGCACAGCCAGCCCGGGTTCACCCCCGCCGCCGGGGGCAGCGTGAACGTGAACGTGAACGTGAGCACGGGGACGATCGGCGGGCTGTCGGAGGCGGACGTGAAGACGGTCACGGAGAAGATCCAGGCGGGGCTGCTGAAGCAGGCCCGGCGTAACCCGCGGACCGGGCTGCAGCTGCGCGGCAAGGGCGCCTGATCCTCTCCTGCCGCCGGCCCCGGCCGCGATCCGCCCGGCGGTCCTGAACACCGTCCTGACCTGCGCATAGGAGGCACCTGATGTCCATGTTCCGCGCTTATGAGACTGACTCCGGGGCGGTGGCGATCGCCTCGACAGCAGCGGTGCCGCTGCTGTATCTCGCGGTGCCGGCGACTGCCGAAGGGCACCTGGCGAAGATCAAGGTCATGGTCGAGGCTGCCACCTCGCCGTCTCCGCCGTCCAACGCCAGCGTCTTGTTCACGTTCAACAAGGTGAGCGGCACCGTCGGCGGCGGCGCGGGGGTCACCCCGGCCGCGCTCGGCCCGTCCGGGGTGGCCTCCGCGCTGACTGCCCTCAGCGGTACCACTGCGATCACCGGCCTCACGCAGGGCGCGGAACTGTGGGCCGGGGCGGTGCCGTTCACCGCCGGCGCCTCGTGGGCGGATGACCACGAGAACACCGGCCTGGAGATCACCCTGGCCGCGTCCGGGCTGTATGCCGCCTACTTCACCGCAGCCGCCGGCGCCGGGTCCGGGATGACCGCCCGGATCATCACCTGGCACGCGGAGTAACAGCCGCCCCCCCCGCCTTGAGGGCCGCGGTTCCTCCCCGGCCTGAAGGCCGGGGCTTCCTCCGGAGGTCCCGGTGAGCTTCAGCTTCGTCGGCTCGGACAGCGCCGCCCCGGACGGCGTCACCTCGGTGACCATCAACGTGCCGTCCGGGGTGCGCAACGGCGACTTCCTCATCCTCGCCGCCGTCTCGTACACGGCCGGGGTATGGGATGTGCCGTCCGGGTGGACCGCGATCTGGAACAAGGGCCTCGGGGCCAACCCGACGAACCACCAGTTCCTGCTGGCGTGGCGGGTCGCATCCAGCGAGCCGGGGGCGTACACGCTGACCGCCACCGCCGCCGTGTGGCCGAGCGTGGTCATGTACGCGGTCCGCGGCGGCGCGGCCTCGTCCCCGGTGCTGGGCAGCGCCGTGGCTGTCAGCAGCAGCTACCAGACCACGCTGCCGCCTCCGTCCTACACCGAGCAGCAGGCGTCGTCGCTGCTGGTCTACGGGTACGGCGGGGTCAACTCTTCCGGGTCCGGCGGGGGGGGCCTCACCCTGCCGTCCCCGGGGAACCTGCTGCCGGGCTCGTCGACGGGAGATATCGGCAACAGCAGCGGCGGCACCGACCTGGGCGTCATCGCCTGCACCAGCAGCACTGCCCCCGGGTCCGCGACGATCACCACCGCGGTCGACGAGGCGGACTGGGTGATCGAGGTGGCAGCCCCGCCGCCGGTCACGGTCGCGCCGTTCCCGCAGCCGGGACGCCCGGCGAAGGGGACCCCGGCCGCGCGCCGCGGCGGGTGGCAGCGTGCCGCAGGCCGGTACACCACCCCGCCGCCGCCCGCTGCCGCGCCGTTCCCGCAGCCGGGACGCCCGGCGAAGGGGACCCCGGCCGCGCGCCGCGGCGGGTGGCAGCGTGCCGCAGGCCGGTACACCACCCCGCCGCCGCCCGCTGCCGCGCCGTTCCCGCAGCCG